>LWDU01000402.1_pt1 | contig 22905 bp, 45 predicted proteins | sample 727161 | NCBI WGS metagenome assembly LWDU01 (sample SAMN04566230, study PRJNA314399) | hydrothermal vent metagenome | isolation source: deep sea hydrothermal plume seawater | place: Mexico: Gulf of California, Guaymas Basin | collected 2004-07-11
CGAATATTTTTGCTAATATTTTGCTCATAATTTAATTTTAATATCCTACTCCTCTTTTTACTCCTCTAGATTTTAATTTAAAAGGAGGTTTGTTTTTAGCATGTATATTACCCATACCTTCTAAGTTTTTTGCATCTAATTCCGCTTTTAACTTTTCTGCAGTAGTTAATTCTCCTTTACCTTCTTTAGCTTTTATTTCGTCATCAGTTTGTTTATAGAAACTACCAATTTTATTAGTTGCTTTGTCTTCACCACCTGTTATAACAGTATCTTTATAACCTTCACTACTCTTATCAAGAATACTTCCAGATATTTCAGATGAAGCTCTTCCATAATTTTCATATCCTGAAAATTTAGAATAATCTGTTTTATCGGTTGGATTATCTGTTTTATATGCATCAGTAGATCTTCTACCCATCTCATTGAGTACTGCTAATCTATTATCAGCATTTCCACCAGGTAGGTTACCTGATTTCCTCATTTCTCCTTTTATTTGCTTAAAAAGCTTATTTTCATTTTTTGTTAAATTACCTTTAACATTACCTATAGCCCCTTTTTCTTTCCTTTCATTTCCTCTACGTTGAGAACCCTCTGCCCAATTAGCATTAACTGTTTCCATCCAACCCATATTATATGCGGATTTTCCTTTTATCTTTTCTTCTTGGGGTGTTAATTTTAATTCAGATTTTTTACCTTCAACTGCTTTAACTTCAGGTGTACCTTCTTTAGCGGCTATATATTTTTTATATTCTTCTGGATTTTCATCCCAATATTTTTGTGCTTCCGCGGGATCTACTCCAGCTTCTTCAAAAGTTTTACCTCCTGTACCTGCAACACCTTCAACACCTTTAACACCTTCTACTCCTCCTGTATATTCGTATTTATTTTCAACACCACTTATATTCACTACACCAGAACTTGTTCCTTGACCTTGAGTGGACGCATCTGTACCTAATGACTCTGCTAATTCATCATCAGCTGTATGTTCCTTTCCATCTTCATGTGTTTTAATTGGAGAAGCTTTCTTAGTAATAGGTTGAACACCAGCTGGTTTGTTTTTAACATGATCACCACCCATTTTTGCCGCATTTTTTTTACCAAATATTTTTCGTAATGCATTACCTATCTCACTACCTCCTTCACCTGTTTCTTTGTCGTATTTTTGAAATTCTTTATCATCCTCGTCCAAGTCTTCTTTTTCATCACATTCTTTACCAGTTAACGTGTTTACACCATTTATACATTCCCCTTGTTCATCAGGCGGATCTGTAGTAGCTTCTTCTGCGGCTTCTTTTCCAGATTGTACAGCTTCAACAGGATCTGCTAACGCATCACCACCACCATAGGCAGACTTTGAATCTATATTTTTAAATTTAAGAGGATTTTCCTCTTCTTTTGCTTTTTTCGCTTTATTACTAGCTTTAATTTTTTGATAAATATTTGCCATGATTATGCTTTTTTAGTTTTACTATATGCTTCTTTTTCCCAAGGTAGACGCTTAGAACCTTCATTCATTTCTTGTCTAGGATATTTCTTACCCTTCCAATATACGTGATCATCATCGTAATCAAGATCACCACGGTTCATTTGGGCTAAATGTTGTTTTTCATGTGAAATAGCTTCTTTAGCTTTATCACTATTTAAATCAATATCTTTATCTAAATAAATAGTACCATTTTTATTTGCTTCCGCAATGATGTCTGTATCTAGATCTTTTTGAATAATATTTTCTCCGAATTGTAATTCTTCTTTATTTTGATCAGAATTATGAAAATCTGGTTTACTTAATTGAAAAGTCATTATTTTTTATAAACATTGCTTTTATCACCTTTTTTCTTTTTCCATTTTGTTCTTTCCAATTGTGCAATATATTCTTCAGAACTACCTTTTTTATGTGAGGCATATGAATGTTTAACCGGTCTTCCATGCTTATCTCTTTTAGCATGTTTAGCTGGTGACACTACTCCTTCTCTTTCTAATAATGTTTCAGCTCTAGACATTCTATCTTTTCTTGAAGTTTTTCCACCCGTTACTTTATCAACTTTCTTGATTTGACGTTGTGTTTTTCTTTGTTTAGCTTTATATTTTTTGTCACTACCAGCTATTTCAGTTACTTTATTCTCTGCTGCTCCAATAACTGCCCCAGAATCTCTTTGTTTTAGTGGTGATCCTATACCTACTATCGAAGGATTTGTAATATTACCAGGAGTATTTTTAATACCTGGGTTTTGGTAAATGTTTGATGCTTTTGGTCCTTTTTTGCCCATAATTATTTAGTTTTTAATTGTTTCAATAGTTCCTACAACTTTTTCTTTGCCTTTTCCTACAAACTTTTTTGTTTCTTCTAACCCTTTCTTAATATTTTTACCTAAGTTTCTTTCTTTATGTACCCAATCAGGTTTATTAGCATGTTTTTCGTTATGCTTTTTTGCGCCAGCTAAAGCTGTAGAAGTATGTTTAATTGGTGTTTTTATTTCTCTTGTATAATCACCTACTTCTCTTAAAGCATCAGCAGTAGTTTCAGCTGGTCTTTGTTGTGTGATTTTATCACTACCTTCTGTATCAAGTTTGTGTTTCTTTTGTTTAAGCGGTGAACCTTGTGGAAAGTTTGCTATTTGATTTTTAAGCCATGTCATAATTATCTGTCTTTATCTTTGATCATATCATCAATAGCTTTATTATATACTTTATCAGTATATGATCTGTTGTTAAAAAATATATTTCGTTCTGAAGTTGGAATGTCCTCCTCCCCTAATAAGATTCTGTATATTCGGGATATAAGTTGACTACATTTAAATGAGGTTTTGAATATACTGTATTTGATTGTTGTTCTGTTTCGATGTCTCCACACTTCAATCCAGCCATTTCGCCGTAATCGTTCCCATCGGTTTTTATCCCATGAGTAAGTGTAAACACCATCTATAAAATTATTACGTGTAAATCGCGATTTGCAATCTAAATAGACTAAAAGTTCTAAGTCAGCGTCTTTTAATTCATATGTTTTGCAGGCCCATTTTCTCACAAGCCTATAATATTTAAATAACTGCATGTCCCTTAAGTCAGAGGCTGTTATTTTCATTCTATTAGCACTACGTCTTTAATCGTTATAACTTGGTATAGTTTTTCTTCTCTACGTATTGGATTACCAGCATGTTGATCAAAATATACAACATCATCTGGTTCAACACCAACTACTAAATTACCTTTACTGATAACTTTACCCTTGTCATACCTATTGTCTTTATCGGTATCTTCTGTTAAAACTAAACCACCAACTGTTTTTGGGGTTTGTTTTATTTTTTCGACTACTATATAAAAATTAACTGCTTGCATTGTCTATTCTTATGTTAGAAATTACACAATCTGCAGAAATAATCGTATTTACCACGCTAACTGCGTTTTTTAGCGCTGTTGTGGTCACTAATGCGGGGTCTACGATTCCAGATTTGATCATATCTGTAGATATTCCGGTTATTACATCGAAACCAACACCTATTTTGGTCGGTGTTTCGTAGTTTTCAATACCTGCGTTCGCCATTATAGTGATGAATGGAGATTTTATAGCTTTTGCAAGTATTTTCTCCCCTATATTTTCTGTTTTCATGGTTTGTGAAGCATTTAGCAGTGCAATTCCACCACCTGAAACGATTCCTTCTTGTAAAGCGGCTTTAACTGCGTAAATTGAATCTTCAACCCTGTCTTGTCTTTCTTTTAATTCAATTTTTGAATTTCCACCCACTCTAATCATACCTACAGAGCCTGAAAGAATAGCTAATCTATCCTTTAAACGTTTTTTAATGTAAGGTATTGTCTCCTTATTTATTTTTTTATTAATATCTTTAATCCTTTTTTTAACACTTTTGTTAATTACACCAGTTGTAAGGACTGTAGTTCTGTTATCTGTAACAGATGTAACCACTTCACCCAAACAATCTGGCTGGATCAGATCTAGATCGTCACCTAACTCTTCATCTATTATTTGTGCACCTGTTAAAAGTGCTAAGTCTTCAATCGAATCTCTTTTTGTGGGTCCGAAACCTGGTGGATCTATAATGTTTACTTTAATATTACCCTTAACTTTATTCATTAAAAGTGCGGATTTTATTTGTGGATCCACTTGTGCTACTATAAGTAAACTTCTACCTTTCTTTATAACGTGTTCTAATATATTTTGTATTTTTCTTATATTAGGAATTTCTGATGCTACTACTAAAATATATGGATTATCAAGAACACATACTTCCCTATCTTTATCTGTAACCCAATGTGGTGATGTTAATTTACATTTTAATTGAACACCCTCTACAATATCAGCATATGTTTCATTTGTTTCACTTTCCTCCATTAAAACTACACCATCTTTCCCCACCTTCTCATATGTGCTAGCTATTAGTTCCCCTAAATTTTTATCATTATTACAACTAATAACTGAAACTGATCTTAACATATTACCAGTTACTGGTATAGAGTTATCATTAAGGTATGTATTAACTTTATCAACTCCAGATTGAATTCCGTTTTTAATATCTCTTATAGAATGTCCTTTATACTTTGGATCATTCACTTCTTTTAATAGTGATTCAGCTAAGACGATAGCCGTTGTGGTACCGTCTCCAGCTTCTTTCACTGTATTGTTAGCTGCCTCTTTAATAAGTGTGGCGCCTATGTTCTCTACCGGATCAATTAAGACAACGGATTGTGCTACCGTTACACCGTCTTTTGTAATCACCGGCCTTCCCATCATATCTTCGAATATTACACACTTACCTGAAGCACCTAGGGTAGATTTTACTGCTTTTGATAGCTTATCTACGCCTTCAATAATTTTTTCTTTAGCTTTTTCGCCAAAGGTAAGATCTTTTACAATCTCACTAGGTCTTGTATATTCCATTAAATTAAATTTAAATTAAATTATTACTTAAATGTTTTTACTACTTTAGGTCCTTTTAAGAACTCCATTTTTTTAGTGTAATGCTCAACACTACCATCTATAGCAGATTCAGCACCTTCTAATGTTTCTCTTCTTGTTACATCAAACCATTTACATTTACATGGTTCATCTTTTTTACATGTTTCATCTGAACAGCATATACATTCACATTTGTCTTTATATTCTGTTTGGTAGAAACCATTTGGTAATTGTACAATCCTCCAGTTTCTTTTTTCTGCAAGGTGTTTCCAAAGATCTATTTGGTCTTCGGTAATTTGTGGTTGACTATTCCACGTTCTAGTCTGGTAAAAATACGTCATAATTTTGGTATTTAAGGTTAAAAAAAATTTTGGTTAAGCAACTTCTCCTCTATCGTGAGTTGCTCGGTTGTAGGCTATCGATGTTCTACGTACTTGTCCACTGGCCGTGTGATGTAGATCAGAATCAGGCTCTTGCCCTATTCTTTGGTTTTCTGCTCTCTTCTGTTCTCTATCAAGTGTATTAGCCGCAGCTAAATCCCTAGCACGCTTATCTGCTAGTGCAGTTCTCGATAGTCCTTGGGAGTTTCCCGGTTTTGTATTCGCCATACCATTATAATTACATAGTAAATAGAAAATTTAACAATGTGACAGTTGCCTGTTATTTATTATACTTATACTAGATATTATACCTTAGTATAATATCATAAGGGGGAAGGTGACACTAGCCCCTTACTATATAACCTTTACTGCCTTTTGTCACTAAAAAAAATTATAGTAAATTTTGAGAGGTAGTGTTGCCCCCTTCCTCCCATCCCCTTTTATTTTAGGAAAGTGAAATCTATTTGCCCACCCCCACCCTCTTCCTCGTTTACCCTATTGCGTTAGGGCCTTTTTCCTCCCCGTATCCGACTTGATCCGAACAACTCATTATTGTTCTTACTCTATATTCCATGTATTCATCTCAGCCCTCCCTCCCCCTCCCCCCTCCCCTCCTCCTCCCTCTCTCTACCTCGTATGTGATTGCGTGAATGCCTGATCTCTCTGCTTAATATGTCAACGCGTGATTGTCTTATCCATCTGCTTATTATGTCAATGCGTGATTGCCTCATCTATCTGCTTAATATGTCAGCCTTGCAGTTGCCTCATCCTCCTGCTTGTTATGCCAGCCACGCAACTTGACATTATGTCCTGACTTAAATACAATGTAATTAATAATTCACTTGGATAATAGGTATATAACAAATAAATAATAACTATATGACTTACTCTTATAATAAATTAAATAATCTTTTAAAATCTCAAACTCAAATCGAATATCTATCTGATTCTGAAAATTTCCAATCTGAAAATAAACAAATTGACTTTACAAAATATAATAAACATAATGAATTTATAATCTATTCATATATAACTGACCATTTTCCAACTTTAATAAATATATTAAAATCTAATAATATTAAATATACTTTATTAACTGACGAATTTAATACAGACTTTATAATAATATAAATCATTTACTAACCTTTTAAACATACAAATATGTATTACAAATCTATAATCAAATCAATAATTCATCAACTCAAATCAAAATATCCTTACGATATTAGAATGAGTAGAGAAAAATATAACGAGTGGATTCAAGATTTACTTTATGAAGATATTACTTCAAAATTATAATGACAATATGACATATGACAATCTGTCTCATGACAATTTGACACTATGACACAATGACATATAGCGGAATACTATTAACACAAAAATAACACATAAACAAATTATCTACTTTTATACAATACAATTAATAACAAGAATGGATAATAATAATAAGAAAATTAAATCGAATGTCTAACTTAAAATAATAAAAAATGACAAATTTAGTAACAAAAAGATTTGTAGTACGCAAATCTCTAATAGGAAAAAATGTACAATTTGACTTCACAAATAAAAAAGGTGAGAAAATAACTTATTCTCATGATAAAGTTTTTTCAATAATGAAAGACACTTTAAACACTTTACCATGTTGGTTAAAGTATAAATCTTACACTGCTACGAATAATATTCCAGTGGTATTAAGAGGTGAAAAGTTAGTGTAACAATTAACTTTTTACAACTTTAAGTTCCACTTGTTTCTATAAGTATAAAAATGCGAATGAGTAACATTACCATAATGGTTGATGTGAGTTCGATTCTCACCGTGGTGACTAAAAAATGTATAACAATTTAAATAATAGAAATCATGACTATGAATGATATAAAATTACGATGGAAATATGATTTAGAATTACAATTAATAGATGAACTTCACGCGGATTTTAATTCAACTGAAAAATCAGAATTAAGAAAAGCTGAATTAACAAAATTAATAAGTGAATTAATAAAAAAATAAAATTAACCTTTAAATAAATAACTATGATTAAATTTCATGTAAACAAAGTGTACAATTATGTACAAAACAAATCTGCTTTTGAATTATTAATGGATGGAGTATGTGCTTCACTATTTTTAATAGCAGTCACTGGATTATCTGGTGTAATATATAACTTAATTTTCAACTCACCAACAATAACATTTGGAGGATGGTAAGAAAATTCTCACATAAAAGAATAATGAATATCACTATGAATCGCGAACAAATAAGAATGGTCGAAGACGAGTGGTATTCTAAATTGAATAATTACAATGTAAATACGAATAAAGTTGGATAATAAATATATGAATACAATAAAATATACAAACTTTAATAACTTTAATATACCTCAAACTATTATTTTAACTAAAAATAATAAACAAACTATATTAAATAAAATAAATTATACTAAAAAACATAAAATATATTATACTATAAATAATAATAACTATGCCTAATAATAAAAAAATACCATACTTTCACGAATTATCACTCGATAAAATGTTAGAATCTCACGACTGGACTTATCAGTACAGTGACGATCACTCATGGTATAAAAAAGGTAATGAAGAAAATAATATTATTCATAAAAAAATAAAAGAATTAGGTGGATGGTGTGAAAGAATTGTCACAATGTGGAATAAACACGCTCCGAAATCTATGGAAACTAGTATGGAATGGCAAAATATGATAAAGAAATTATGAAAAAAGACTTATACGCGAGAGCGAAAGAAAGAATCGATAATATGATTTGGTGTAACGAAATTGAGAAATGGGTTACAGTTGAAGAATATACTGATTACTATTACCAAAATTAAATAAATAAGAATTATGAGCTATACTGTATATAGACAAGAGCGAATAGCACTAGAAAACGCTTACAAAAATAGAATGTGCGAAAAATATGGAGTAGTTGAAATAACTACTGATAGACAAGCTAAAAATGGTACAATGGAATTTGAATTCCCAGTTAGCTGTTTTAGTAAGAATATGATTGAGTACAATGGTGCTCATAGATTACCAAAAGATAATTTAAAACTAGCCACATTTAAAAATGGTTATGTTAGAAAACAAAACGGTGCTTATTCACCTTATCAAATAAATAAAGTATATAAACAAAATATGAGGTGGACTTATGTGAGAGATGGTAAATTATATACAAATAAATGGTTTGGTCAAGCAAGAGAAATGATTGGTAGCCAAATGGCTCGCTTAATATATATGTTTGAGTATGCTATAAGAAACTATGGTTTAAAACCAACTCAACAAATTATAACAATTAATGGTATAAAATATAAAAGATATGAGTAAAACATCACAGTTAGACGAAATGGCTAACACAGTAACTAAAGAAATATTAGAAGAATTATATCAAAGAAGCATTAAAGCTTTAGAATATAGTGATCTTGATATTGAAGGAGACGATTTTAATGACGCTTCATCATATATTATGGATTTAGTAATTATAAAATTAAAAACAGACAATTCTTGTATTGAATCAAGAAGTGGATTGTTTAAAGATTAAATAGCTGATCCTGAACTGCTCCACTTGAAGTAGCAGTCAGTCGTCAGTTAGTGTTAACCCATTAAGTGAGTTAGCAAACAAATCTAAGGTTAAAGGTTGGAACACCGGTGAAATAGTAGTATAAAACAGATTTCCAGTTCTACTCACCTTAGAAAAGATGGTTAGGTCATGGGTCTTTAAGTAGACACTAGATAGGAAACCTAGTTCGCGTTAGGTAGAAAACAATGAGGTTCGATTCCTCACTAACCACTAACAATTAAATTAAATAATATGAAGAACTTATATCAAAGGTTAAAACCTAAAGTAAAAGAAAGACTATTTAGTAATAGAGAGGAATATAAAATCTCTGTTGACTCAATAGTTGAAGATCTTAAGTCAATTGATTTTTATACTGGCTTAAAAATGAGTACAATACATTCACTTATGGTATTCTCGCAAACTGACCCAAAAGATCAGTGGGAATTGAAATGGGGAGAATGTTTTTTTAACGATTAAATAATAAATATGAGTAGTAAAAAAATGCTAAACTCTGAAATAGTCAGAGAAGAATTAGAAAAAGAAGACGGAATTATCTTTGGATTAGAAGGTGACGACGCAAAAAATTACCTATTTGATAAATGGGGATGTGAATTTAATATAGAAAGTAGTTGGGCTGAAGGTCATGAAGATTTAATAATCTACACTGAAACAACAGCTGATGGCTATGATTTATGGGTATGTACAGAAGATCACGATGGTGCTAGAAACATAGGTGAAGACATGTATTATTATGAAGATAATGAAGCATTTATGGAAAGAACAATAGATGTTTTAAGATGTGGAGGTAGTGTATGGATTGATTCATACATAGCTGAAAACATGGAATATGAAATGGAAGAAGCATGGAGATATGCTTATGAAGATGAATACGATGGACTATTTGATAATAAAAAAGATGAACTTTTAGATGGAGAATACGATGAGTACAAAGACTAAATTACCAAAATGGTTTGATGGTGAACATTATTCCAAAGGAGAAGAAGTAACGAACCCATTTAGTGGGGAGAGTTATGAATTAAATGGTACAGAATTAAGTATGTATGATTTTATAAAAGGAGCTGAATACGTAATTGAAATGAAAGGTGGTTCTTTTAGCAAGGATTCATCTGTAATTCAAAAAGATATGATTAAAGGATTAGATTGGTTTAGAAAAAATAACGCGAAAGCGTATATGATATTATTAGACTGATGAAAGATAGATTTGATGTACCAAGAAGTATGCATAATACTTCAGAGATAGTAAAACTACGAAGAGTGGTTGAACGAATTGAAAAGAAATTGAATTTAGCATTTAAAATATTAGATGCTATGGATACTAAAAATAAGAAATGACAAGTATAGAATTTAACAAAATAGCTAATGAATTGGACACATTAGCTAAAAATACAATGAATGCAAAAGGTCCAGAGTATACACAACAAGATAAAGATATACTCGCGAATTTTAAAAATACTGCAGTAAGATTAAATACTACAGATCTTAAAGTTTGGGGAGCATACTTTGATAAACAAGTATCAAGTATATATGCGCATTTAAATAATGCGAACTTAAAGAAAGCAGAATCTATTGAAAGTAGATTTGCAGATATAATAAACTATTGTCACCTTGGGTTGGCACTATTTAAAGAAAGAAGTAAATGAAATTTAAACATGAAGTATTATTTCGAGTTACAGTAGATGTAAACGGAAGACAAGAATATACAATTAATACAACAGATTATGATCACTTATGTACTAAGTTAACTGATGTAATGATTAAAGAAACATTATGACAATATTACAAGAAGCAATATTTTTTACTTTTATATTTGGAGCGTTTTTGTTCTTAATATATCATATAGTAAAAAAATAGGGGGGCGAAATTGGTTAGACTGTTGGAAATTGGCCCGTAAATCTACAAGATAGTAGGTCACCAATTCACATACAGTAACGGCGGTTCGATTCCGCCCGCCTCCACAAATAGTCTAGTAGTTCAATGGTAGAATACTCGCCTGTCACGCGAGTGGTTAGACTGCTAAATTTTAAATTATGAGTACGAGAAACACAACTCTGGTAATAGACAGAGAACACGCGGAGAAATCTGCACTAGGATTCGCAGATAATCCTGAAGAATTTATTGACAATAGCTATGTAAATATGTATTTACATCATGATGGTTATCCAGCATGGCAAGGAGTACAACTAGCTAATTGGGTAAAACATTGGCAAGATAATCCAAAAACAAGTGATTATCATATGATGAGTTTCATAGATGGTTCTAAAACTGCAGGAAGATTAGTACACGATCATTACTATGACAGTTGCTATTTATATCCATGTAGAAAACCTAATCCAATTGATTCAGCGTATACTTATGTTGTATGGACTGGGAAAGAAGAAGTATGGATCAGCTGCTGGGATAATTACAGTAGTAGATGTGTATTTGTATTAACACCTGATGGAGTTATAAAGAAATACAAAGAAGATATGGAATATACAGATTGGAGTAAAGAAATTAGATACAAACAAGTTCGTGATGAAGATTACAAACTAAATACGAAAACAAATGGATAGTATATTTGATGGGATTAATGATAAAAAATTTGAAGAAAATTTAGATCAGTTAACTGAACTTGTTTTTAGACGATTAATAGAAAAATATGGTCCAATTTATCCACTTAATTTTGGAATAAATAAAGAAGAAATATTAGTTAGTGAATTAGCTAGATTACATACAATATTGGCTATGTTAGAAGAAACTGAACAATTTGAAAAATGTGTAATAGTAAAAAATAGAATAAGAAACGTAGAAAATACATTAAAAAATATGCAGAATGATTAAACCAATGTTAGCACATAAATATGACCCAGATAGAGTAAATTGGGGCGATTATGTATACATGCAAGCAAAATTAGATGGGGTGAGATGTCTGTTTACTAAAGATGGTGCGTTTTCTCGCACAGGTAAACAATTTATGAATGTACAACATATTGAAGAAGATCTAGAAGATACTTTTAAAGCATTACCTTGGTTAGTATTAGACGGTGAATTATATAATCATAATCTAAGGAATGATTTTGAAAAGATAATATCGTTGGTCAGAAAACAAAAACCAACAGACGAGGACAGATCTGAGGCACGTAGATTAACACAATATCATGTGTATGATTATACGGGTTTTGATTATGAATCTGGTGAAGGAGTTAAATATAGAGAAAGAATGCATCATTTAAATGTATCAGATATTTACTCACCTAGCGTTAAGCATGTACCAGCATATCTTTGTGCGACAGGTGCAATGGCTAAAGTATTACATGCCTCATTTTTAAATGACGGATATGAAGGCTCAATAATGAGACAAAATACTACATACCAACAAAAGAGATCATATAGTTTAATGAAATTTAAAGATTTTCATGATGCTGAAGCTGAAATAATTGGCTGGGTTGAAGGAAAAGGTAAACGTAGAGGTACCAGATGGTAATAGATTTGGGATGCCTGTTATGGATAAATTTAAATATTTACAAGAAAACTTTGAAAAAATGCAGGGTTGGAAAGGTAAAATAGCAACGTTTACATATTTTGAAAGGACTAAAGCAAAGAGCTATAGACATCCATTATTTAAAGCATTAAGAAATTATGAATAAATTATGATAAATATAATAAAAATAATATTAGTTACAGCAACTATATACCATGCTGATCCAGCACAAACTGATGACACACCTTTTATAACTGCATCAGGTGCAATAATACAAGAATGTTGTCCAGGTTCACATAGATGGATAGCTGTATCAAGAGATCTTGAAGAAGAAGGATTTATATTTGGCGCAAAAGTCAGAATAACTGGAACCGGTGAGTTTGATGGTATATGGATTGTGCAAGATAGAATGAATAGTAGATGGGTGAGAAGAATTGATTTATTAGTAAATAAAGAAATTAAATGGGGAAAATGGGAAACCGTAAAGTTAGAATTATTAAAATAATTCGTGACAATAGGTTATAAAGATATAATAGTAATAGGCTAATGTCACAAGAGAGAAGAATAAAATGGTTGAATGATAGGAGAATTATTTATAGGAGAGACCCTATTAATGATAAACCAACTATAGAAACCAAACAATATAAATACTATGAAAATGGTACATATGAATGTTATACTTTATTTAATAGTAAAGCTAAGATAACTACATATAGATCATTAAAGTGGCACATGTTAGTATTATATTATCTAAACGAGAAACATGAAGATTCATTTACGAATAAAAATTTATCTTTAATTTGGTTTCCAGTTTTAGCTAAATATATTGCTGATAAAGAAAATGGTTTTGTAACATTTTTTATTAAACATAAATTATTAGATGGTATGATAGAAGATGTTATAGACCAAGGTGGTGATCCACCTAAAAACAAAATCCGTAAAGTCATATTTAATGACAGTAGCGGATTAAATATTAGTGAAAAACTAAGTATTGTAGGACAATTAATAGGTCGTAGTAAATTAGATGAAGAAACTATTTATCAATGTATGTTAGATATAAATGACAACAGCGAGAAAATAACTATTCGTTGGATGGCAGAATTATTAAATGTCTCACAAAGAACAGTATATAGGAATATGAGTAAAGAATTAAAACAAGAAAAACAAAAATTAAATGAAAAGTTATAATATACAAAATTATGTCCGATGGAAAAAGGATATACAAAGTGAAATAGTAAGATTACCTAAAATTAAAAATGGTGATTTTACAATATTAGATAGAAATCAAATGATTATATGTTTCACACCACTTGTAGAAAATCTTGCTAGGAAGTTTTCAACTTCTCAACAAGCTAGTGGTGTTATGGATATTTTAGATTTAATGAATGAAGGATGTTCTGGTTTAGTTAAAGCTGTAGATCGATTAGATTACAGTATGTTAAAAGAATCTGAAGATCAAGAAAAAACCTTAAAATCTTTTTTAGCTAAAAGAATTAAAGGGCAAATACGTAGAGCAATTGATATTAATAGAGGTAACATGAGAATACCAGAACATAAATTAAATGAAATACGTAGAAATTTTGGTAAAGATAAAAAGATGGTTGAAATGTTTTTTAACAGTATATTTTTAAGTATAGATGATAATCTTAAAAATGGAGAAGATATGGTATATCAAATACCTGATACATCAGAACCTTATAATATGGATATATTAAATAAATATTTAAAAAGTTTATTACAAAAACATTTAACTGGAAAAGAATATCATGTATTAAGATTAAGTTATGGTCTTGATTGTGATAAGTTTTCTGCTAAAGAAATAGCTACAAAACTAGATATACAAGGTAGTAGTTCCTACGTAAGGGTTTCACAATTGAAAAAACAAGCCGTAGATAAGTTAATAGAAAACTGTGATTATACGCAAGTGCTTGATTATCTTTAATATAGGAGTGGATATTTCATTAAATGGTGTCCACTAATATGTAATTATATATATAGACAATTTAAATCAAATCTTATGACAATACATGAAAAGCTGGCTATAATCCAGACTAAGTTTAAATCGAAGAAAAGTAGATTTAACGCATTCGGCAAATATTATTTCAGATCAGCCGAAGACATTCTCGAATCAATCAAACCACACTTACTGAAACATGGCGTAACTGTTACTATTAATGAAAAATTAATAATTTCAGAACCCGTACCTGTTATTAAGACAACCGCTACTATATACGACTCAAAAGGTAGTATGAAGGTAGAGGCTGCGGCTATAGTCGGAGTAGACTTAATGCAGAAAGGTATGCAAACACCACAACAATTTGGTAGTGCATCATCTTATGGTAAGAAATATGCTTTGGGAAATTTATTTCTAATTGATGACACGCAAGATTCTGATGCTACTAATGATCATAGTAAAACATTACCTGATCTACAAAAAGCAAAAGATTATGTTAAATCTGGCGGTACGTTAGATGCAATTAAAAAGAAATATAAATTAACTTTACAACAAGAAAAGGAACTAACAACTTTATAGATGAATAAAAAAGATATTCTAAAGAAGTTAACCGATGATAAACATTATTACGGTGACTTCGGTAAGAAGTACTTAAGTTCCTCAGATGTAGGTGTATTACTTAGTAATCCACTTGCTCTTAAAAAGGAACAGAAGAAAACAGCTGCGTTTCTAGTTGGTGGATACTTTCATACCACTATCCTAGAACCGGATAAACTTAAGAAGTTTAAGGTTATACCTACTACCTCTAGAAACACCAAGCTGTATAAAGAAAAGTCAAGTGGTGAGTTGTGTTTATTACAACAAGAGGTTGATAACATTGAGATAATGAGTGAAAAAATGCTATCTAATAAGATATGTAATAGTTTAATACGAGGCAAATGGGTTGAGTATGAAAAACCAATGATTACAAAAATAGGTAAGTATATGTGGAAAGGTAAATGTGATGTATTAAATCACGATGACCAACTCGTTATTGATTTGAAAACCACAGCGGATATAAATAATTTTAGACGATCAGCGTATAGATATAATTATGATGTACAAGCATATGTATATAGGAAACTATTTGGATATGATATGTTATTTATGGTTATAGATAAAATTACCAAACAGATTGGTATATTTGATTGTTCAGAAGAATTTTATAATATTGGCAAAGATAAGGTAGAAAGAGCAATGGAAGCTTATGACATGTTCTTTAAATCCAAGGATTTCGATCCAAAACAATTTTTTATAAGCAAAACACTTTAATTAAATAATATGGCAAGAACTAGAAAAAGAACATGCGACGTAACAGGCATGAACACTAGTGTTAATAACTTTTATGCGCATCAATCGCATGTAAAAGCTGTTGACAATTTAAGAAGAGGCACTGGGGCAACAAAATCTCAGATGTCTAGAATGTTTAACCAATTAAATGCTTATTAATTATGGCAGGAATTATTAAAACAAGTATTAATCTTTCTAATATACCTAAAGATAGAATTATCATAGGTAAGAAAGGTAAATACATTCCAATTTCAATCTCTGTAAATGATGAACCAGATCAGTTTGGTAATCAAGGACCAGTTATTGTGGACCAATCTAAGGAAGAAAGAGATGCTAAGGCACCTAAGACTTACCTTGGAAACTGTAAGGTCGTTTGGACGAACGGTACTTTTCCAGAACCGGTTCCGTTTGAAAGACCAGCACAAGCATCAGCACCAGTGAAAAAGGTAGCTGAAGTAAAAGAGGATTTACCATTTTAAATAATTACAAATGCAAGTAGAAAATAAAGAGATCAATGGATTTTTGATTGACGAGTTCAATCAACACGGCCTTGAAGAGGGTAAGACACAAGGGATTTGTCCTTTATGTTCCCACGATAGGAAACCCAAACACTCGAAGCTTAAATGTTCTTCGTATGATTGGGAACGTGGTCTCGGTACTTGCCACAACTGTAATTCAACTTATCAACTACATACTTACGAACGTAAGGGAGCTAGTGAACGTGAATATGTTCGCCCGAGTTTTTCTACAAAAACTCATAGAGCACCTAGTAGTAAAGTTGTAGAATGGTTTAAGTCTCGAGGGATAACTCAGAAAACTTTAACTGACTTAAATGTTGGTGAGGGTTCTGAGTTCATGCCTCAAACTGGTAAGGAAGAGAACACAATCAGATTCAATTACTTCATGGGTAACCAGTTGATCAACGTTAAATATAGAGATGGTAGAAAAAACTTCAAGCTTTATAAAGGAGCAGAAAAAGTATTCTACAATATCAACAGTATAGTTGGTCACGACTCCTGTGTTATAGTTGAAGGAGAAATAGATGTATTATCACTACATGAGGCAGGTGTGCCTAACGTAATATCAGTTCCAAATGGAGCAACGTTAAATCACAATAATTTAGATTACTTAGATAATTGTATAGATTATTTTGAAGATAAAACAAAAATAATTTTAGCGGTAGATGCAGATGAACCTGGAACTATGCTAAAACAAGAATTCATTAGAAGACTAGGAGCAGAAGTTTGTTTCTTAGTAGATTTTAAAGATTGTAAAGATTCAAATGAATATCTAGTTAAGTATGGGAAGGACGAGTTGAAGAATGCTATACACGTCTCAACGCAGGTACCACTAGAAAACGTAACAACTTTAAAAGACGTAGAAAATGATCTTAAAGACTTTGTTAAACACGGTTTTAAACCCGGCTTTCAAGTGGGTTTACAAAACTTTGATGAAATTTTTTCAACATATACCGGTCAGTTTATTACTGTTACTGGGATACCTAGTAGTGGTAAGTCTGATTTTGTTGATCAAATGGTTGTAGGTTATAATGCAAATTATAATTGGAAAACCGCCTTTGCATCACCAGAGAATGCACCAACATATTTACATGCTCATAAGCTAATGAGGAAGACGTGGCAAAATATGCCATTACCTAGTGACATAGGCACTAAAAAATGGAATGAAGTAGCAGATCATGTTAATGATAACTATTATTTTATAGATATGGATAAATATAGTTTAGAGTCAGTACTTAGAAAAGGCGCTGAACTTGTTAAACGTAAAGGTATTAAATGCCTTGTTATCGATCCATATAATAAAGTAAGGGATATTAACGCGGCGTCAGATGATGTTAATAGATATACTATGGACTATCTAGCTAAGATAGAGCAGTTCTGCAGAAAGTATGATGTTTTAACATTTATAGTAGCTCATCCGACTAAGATGTATAAAGGACAAGATGGTAAAATGGAGGAACCTAATATGTATAATATAAAAGGTGGTGGAGAATGGTATGATGCGAGTTATCATGGATTGTTGGTTCACAGGGATTATGAGGCCAAAAATACTAAAGTTAAAGTATTGAAAGTTAAGTTTCAAAATCTAGGTGAAAATGGAGCCGAATGCTTCTTTACATGGGAACCAAAATCAGGATCTTATATACCACAAGTTAATGTATTAGATAAAGAAAAAGCTGCAGATGCCCTACCGTGGGAAAACTAGCAAAGTTTCAATGGGTTCTTATCAAAGAACTACAGAGGAAGATAAAGCTTCAACTTGGTGTTTACGTAACAACATATGTATTACACCAAGGCAAGCTGAGTGGGGAGTTGGGATGTGGTATATTGATATAGAAAAAGGTGTGTATCCAAGAAGAAAATTAATAGGTACATCACCTGAATCATATGGAAAGAATACCATATGGGAAAAAGTAGCTGAATACCAAAAGTATTATTATGACAAATATAGAAACAATTAAATTTTATAATGCAAATCATGCTTTTAATTATTGGTTGGGGTTTATACCAAAAAATGGTATAGATTTCGATAATACAAAAGCAATATTTAACTGTGGATTTTATATAGAGAATCCTAAAGATAATCAAATAACAAATCCAATAAGAGACTGGTCTCTTAAATATGCTACGTCTGAATGGAAATGGTATTTATCAGGTGATCGTAGTATAGATAAACTAGGTGAGATATATGGTAAAGTACCACCTATCTGGTGTCGTATGGCAGATCCAGATGGTAACGTTAATAGTAATTATGGTTGGCAATGGAAACGTAATGATCAGATTGATTATGTTGTTGCTAAGTTAAAAGACAATCCAAATACTAGACACGCGGCTATTAGTATATATGACGGTAAAGAATGGGAGAAATATAGACACGACACTCCTTGTACTTACGCGGTCCAGTTTACAATATTAAATAACACATTAAATATGTCTGTTTACATGAGATCTAATGATCTCTGGTATGGCTTTTGTAATGATCAATATCAATTCTCAATGTTACAACAATTAATTGCAGAGAGACTGTCTATGGACTTAGGATGGTATTATCATCATGCGCACAACATGCATATATATAACGATAAATTAGAAAATTAAATATGACTTATTATTTATATCATATTCCAGGTAAAAAGATAGGCGTTACGTGTGATCTTAATAACCGGGTCACAATACAACAAGGCTATCAACCTGGTGAATATGAAATACTAGAAAGTTCTGAAGATATAGATCACATATCTTCATTAGAATTACAATTACAAAAAGAATATGGCTACCGAGTAGATATGGTACCATATAAGAACCTTAAACCAAAAACCGATATGAATATAAATGTAACAGAACAAACTACTACATTTCCATATCCTATTGATAAATTAAAAGGAAATTTAATGGATCACTTAGGTTATGAATGGAGTACGGAACATGGAAGTTTTAAACTAACAGTAAATTCAGTTAACTGGATAATGCAACATGTAAAAACATCTATGTATAATTTAAGTAGATCTTACGTATATAATAAAGCTTTTGCTAATTGGGTTATGACCCAAGATGCAATCATTATAGATGTTAAAGATCATAATAAACCCTCAGATACCAAGGGCAAACAAAAGTCTCTTAAAATGTTTGATAACATTAGAGAATGGGCTAAAGTCCGAGGATTATATGAACATGGGGATACCAAAACCCAACTTGTAAAATTACAAGAGGAAATGGGTGAGTTAGCTAAAGCTACTCTTGAAAAAGATAGACCAGAAATAATTGATGCTATTGGTGATATGGTGGTTGTATTAACCAACCTCGCACACCTAAACGGATTACAAATAGAAACGTGTATAGCATCCGCCTATAAGGAAATATCAAAACGTAAGGGTAAGATGATTGATGGGACTTTTGTAAAATCCAGTTCACTGGATATCACGTCTCAGTATTTCAATAACGCAATAGGATTATAATTATGGATATAGAAACAAAAGACGAAATAGTAAGAAAAGTACTAAAGAAAATGGATAAACGTAGTCTCATTGGACAACGTAAATATGGTGGTACTATGGATTCTGAAATAGAACGTAGAGAGAAAGGTCTCTATCACTTTATGGAAGATGTACAAGAAGAGATGATGGACGCATTATTATATTTAGAAGCAGCTAAATATTGTTTAAGAGATGAGATACAGTATGTTGCTGATCTTATGACTAAGAACAAAAAGAAGAATCGTGCGAAGAAAAATTAGAAGGAAACGTGGTCCCGTTGTTAGTAAGAAAACTACTATAGATGGGATTAAGTTTGCTAGCGGATTAGAAGCATATATGTATAAAGCTTTAAAAGCAGCTAATATACCTGCCGCATACGAGGGTAGTACATATACGATCTTTCAGGGCTTTAATTTTCAAAGTGTTTGTTATGAAAGATGTGGTAATGGAAAAGGAGATTATAAGAATAGAGGGGAAAAGAAAATATTACCAATAAAATATACGCCTGATTTCATTGGAAAAGGTTTTATAATAGAAACAAAAGGTAGGGCTAATGAAGCTTTCCCTATGCGTTGGAAGTTATTTAAACATTACGCAGAGAGTAATTTAAATTCAATATTATATAAACCTCAGAATCAAAAAGAATGTGATGAAACGGTTAGATTAATATTACAACATGGCTAGAGGATTTTTTGGATCATTAATAGTATTAAAAAAACCCAGAAAGAAAAGACCTGGTATACATTCGAAATGTAGACATACTAACCATAAAACTGGTAAGTATTATTGTGGAACAAAATATAAAGGACAAGGAAGATGAATTTAACAAGATGGGAACTAAGTTTTGGATTATTTGAAGGAGTATTATTTGGATATAGAAATTATCCAATGTGGGAGGAGAGTAAAATAGATCATGTATTGTATATAGGAATATTTGATATTTGTTTAACGTTACATTACGAGTAACATGGGATTATTTGATAATAGAATACATTATAAACCTTTTGATTATCCTGAATATTATTTAGAAGGTTGGTTACCAGTACAGCAAGCACATTGGTTGCACACTGAAATACCAATGAGTGGGGATATAAAAGATTGGAATGAACAATTAAAACCATCTGAAAAAAATCTTGTAGGAAATATCCTATTAGGTTTTGCTCAGACGGAATGTGCTGTGTCAGACTATTGGACACAGAATGTTGTTAAGTGGTTTCCAAAACACGAAATACAACAAATGGCTATGGCATTTGGATCGAATGAAACGGTTCACGCTGTAGCATATAGTTATCTTAATGAAACATTAGGATTAGAGGATTTTGAAGCTTTTCTACATGAACCCACTACCGCAGCTAGATTTGATAATTTAGTTGCATATGATGGTAAGGTTGATCCAGTAGAAATTGGAAGATCAATAGCTGTATTTTCAGCTTTCGCAGAAGGAGTTAGTTTATACTCTGCTTTCGCTGTGCTATACAGTTTTCAGCTTCGTAATTTATTAAAAGGAATAGGACAGCAAATGAAATGGAGTGTTAGAGATGAATCTCTACACAGTAAAATGGGATGTAAATTGTTTAGGCAAATGTGTCATGAGACACCTAATTTAAAAGAGGATGTTGAAAAGAAGATTTTAAATGCAGCTAGAATTTGTATTGAATTAGAAGAAAAATATATAGATAAGATGTTTGAAATGGGTGATTTAGAAAACCTTACATCTTATGACTTAAAACAATTTATAAGAAAAAGAGGAAATGAAAAACTTAAAGAACTCGGATACAAAGGGATCTTCAAATATGACAAGAAAGCCGCGAAAAACCTGGATTGGTTTTACCATCTTACTGGTGGGCTTACTCATACCGATTTTTTTGCTATCCGTCCGACCGACTACAGCAAAGCTAACGAAGGAGAAGATTTTGAAGATATTTGGTAGACAATGAAGTATATAATTTTATTATTAATGGGATGCAATCAAGAGTATATTGTACCTTACAATTGCATTGATGAAAGTAAAATTGTACCCTACATTGATCGCACGTGTACTATGGAAGTAGAATATGTTTGTGGATGCGATGGATTATTATATATAAATAAATGCCACGCAGAAGCAGATGGACTAACAAATACATGGCCAACAACATTAAAAACAAACTGTAAACAATAATATGTGGAGTAATAGATGGATCAAAGGTCAGGACTACCCAGAGTGGGCAGAGGCTGATGTATATAAAAAAACAATTCAAGGAGGATACTTATACAATGGAGAAACACCAAAGGAAGCGTATAGAAGAGTTGCTAAAGCAGTTGCGAAAAGACTCAAGAAGACCGAAATGGAAGAAACATTTTTCCAATATATATGGAAGGGTTGGTTATGCTTGGCGTCACCAGTTCTTAGTAATACTGGGACTGATCGTGGCCTACCTATTAGTTGTTTTGGTATCGATGTTGCTGATAGCATTTATGATATAGGTACTAAGAATTTAGAAATGATGCTTCTAGCTAAACACGGTGGTGGTGTTGGAATTGGTATAAATCAAATCCGACCCGCAGGAGCAGATATAACAATGAATGGTACATCAGATGGTGTAGTACCTTTTTGTAAGGTGTATGATTCAAGTATACTAGCTACAAACCAAGGTGCTGTACGAAGAGGTGCCGCATCAGTTAATCTTAATATAGAACATGATGATTGGGAAGATTGGTTGGAGATCAGGGAACCTAAAGGTGATGTTAATAGACAATCATTAAACATACATCAATGTACAATTATTGGTGATAAGTTTATGAGAAAGTTAAAAGATGGTGATAAAGTTGCGAGACGTAAATGGAGTAAATTACTCCAAAAACGTAAAGCAACTGGTGAACCTTATATAATGTTTAAGGGTAATGTTAATAAACAAAATCCTAGCATGTATAAGGATAATGCTCTGAAAGTTTATATGACAAATATATGTTCAGAGATAGTATTACACACAGATGAAAATCATTCGTTCGTGTGTTGTTTATCTAGTTTAAATCTAGCTAAATACCATGAATGGAAAAATAGTAATTTAATATATGATAGTATATGGTTTTTAGATGGTATATTAGAAGAGTTTATACAAAATGCCAAAAATAGAAAGGGATTTGAAAATTCTGTAAGATCTGCTGAAAAAGGTAGGGCTTTAGGATTGGGTGTATTAGGTTGGCATACATACTTACAACAAAAAGGATTTCCTTTCGAAGGATTATTAGCACAATATGAAACAAGAAGAATTTTTTCACAAATTAAAATCGAATCTGAAAGAGC
>LWDU01040855.1_pt1 | contig 22879 bp, 16 predicted proteins | sample 727161 | NCBI WGS metagenome assembly LWDU01 (sample SAMN04566230, study PRJNA314399) | hydrothermal vent metagenome | isolation source: deep sea hydrothermal plume seawater | place: Mexico: Gulf of California, Guaymas Basin | collected 2004-07-11
AGGCGCAAGAGGCGTTGCCATCAGCCACCAGGGCCACGGCCCGCTCCAGGGTCTCAGGCCGGGTGGGGTCCCAGTCGGTGGGGGTGCGAAGCCCCACGAAGGCCTCCAAACTGCCGCCCAGGGCCAGGCTCTCCCATAGGTCCTGGGCCCACTCTGCGGACCCGAGCAACTCCACCAGGTCCTCATCCAGATGAGCCTCTTCCACATGTGCGAACAACTCCGCCAGGGCGCTGGTTGTGCTTGCCCGTGCGAAACGAACCTGACCATCAATCTGGGTGTCTTTCCAACGGGCGCTTAGGTCTGCTCGACCTCTCCAGGCATCACGGTTCCAGAGGGATGGCTCGCGGTCAGGGGCGAAGCTCGCAGAACACACCGCACCGAGATCCACGAGCGTATGCGCGGGTCGATTGGCTAGCCAGGGCAGTCGCACCTCCCCGTCGCGCAGGACGGCGCGGATGTCCAAGTGGGGCAGGGCCTCGCGGCCGAAAGCCCAGTGGCCGTCTGCGTCCAGATCGGCGCGACCCTGGGGGTACAGAGCGCGGACCCAATCGAAGGCGGGCAGTTCGGGCAGGAAGCCAGAGCCCAGAGGTAGGTCGCGGGCGGTGGAGCGAAAAACAAGGCGACCGTCAGTCTCCATCGAGCCTTCAAGGAGAAGTTCACCCTGATCACCTTCGAGTGCGGGGGCCATGCGTCCCACCAGATACGGGCGTCCCGAGGAGTCCTTTCGCAGTGAGGCGCGGACGACACCAAGTGGCATGTCACCCCATTCCGGTGTTTCGATCTCCAGCTTCAAATCCTCGATAGCCAGAGCCGGAATGAGGGTCAAGTCCAAGGGCGTCGGGGCAGTAGGGGCGTCACCGAGCGTGGCCTGTATGCCCCGGATCAGAGGTTCTGAGACGCGCATGTAGCCGTGGAGCGCCACGGCTTGCTCAAGAAAGGGTCCCCTTGTCAGCGACCAACCCAACCGCAGTTCGAGATCCTGAAGCGCGAACTCCTCGCGTTGCGCGACGTACGCCACGCGCCCGATGGTCATCGAACGGGCCGTCCAGTCGAGGGTGATAGCGCTGACCTCTACGTTTCCATCCGCTGCCCCCAGTTGGCTCTGGAGCGTACGTTCAACGAAACGCTCCAATCGTCCGTTGCTTGGGAGCCACAGGGCCGACCCCATCAGGATCCAGGCGGTCCAGCCCAGTCCGATCAACGTGCGTAGCCACAGGGGCCTGCGCGCCCTCGGCTCAGCAGGCGGCCCGGGTGTCACTTGGGGTGGCGGTTGGGCGTCCATGGGATCAGGACGGAGAGGGAGTTTGGGCTCCTGATGCCGGAGCCAGGGAGCCAGGATGCACAGCCCCCTTGGTGTGCTCAAGGGGCGGATTCTGGGCCGGAAGGAAAGGCTCGGCTCCACCCACGAACACGCGCGGCAGGCGTCCCAGCGAGCAACTCAGCTCGTGGGGAATGGTGCCCAGGCTGTGGGCCAGATCCTCTAGGCGTAGCTCCTCCTCGCCGTCCTTGCCGAGCAGCGTGACCTCCTGTCCCACCCGAACGCCTTCGAGATGTCCCACATCCAGCGTGGTGTAGTCCATGGACAGGCGTCCGACCAGGGGTGCTCGACGCCCGGCGATGAGGGCGTCCCATCCATGCAAGTTGCGTGGCAGCCCATGCCCGTAGCCGATGGGGAGGGTGGCGATGCGCGTGGGGCGTGGTGCGTGCCAGAGGGAGCCATAGCCCACCGGCGTGTCTGCCGGAACGTCCTTCAGGAAGACGATCCTGGAGCGCAAGCTCATGATCTGGTTCAGGCCACTGGGGGGCATCAGGTGTCGGGGCAATGCGCCGTATGCAGCGATGCCCACGCGGACCATCTGCGACCCCGAACCTAGGCCATCGGAGACGCCGAGGTTCGTGAATAGGCCAGCGGAGTTCAGTGCATGAATCCATCCACATGGCAGGCCCTCTTTCCGGGCCTGTTCCACAAGGCCGCGGAAGAGAGCCATCTGTGCATGCGAGGATGGGCAGTGCCCACCCTCCGGAGCGGACAGGTGTGTCATCAGTCCTGCGAGCTGCAGGTGCGAGGCCTCGTGCACCTCCCGGAGCAGGTCGAGCGCCAAGGATGTGGAGATTCCCAGGCGGCCCATGCCCGTGTCCACATTCAGATGCACGTGGGCTTGTACTCCCATCATGCGGGCCAGCTCCTGCAGCGACCGACAGCGGTCCACCGCATGGACTCCCACGTGGATCTCGTGGCGCAGGCAGGCGGGCAACTCCTCTTCCACCACGGTCCCCAGAATCAGAATGGGTGCCTGGATCCCGGCCCCGCGGAGTTCAAGGGCCTCCTGGGAGCTCCCCACCCCCAAGGCGCCGATCCCGCACCGCAGTGCATGATGGGCAATGGCCACGGCACCGTGACCGTAGGCATCCTGTTTGACCACCAGCATGACCCGCACCCCGGGTCCGGCCCGTTGGCACACGGAACGCAGGTTCTGTGCCAGGGCATCGAGGTCGATTTCAGTCCATGCGCGAAAGCTGTCCATCGGTTGCAAGATAGCGACCGGAGCGGGGTGATCAAAGCAGCCTCCCAGTCTCGAAATTATCTCCGATCCAAAGCGGCCTCAACTCGCATCTGGGCGTTGACAATGCCCCCCAACGGGCGCATCCTCTGCGGCCCGATACGGACTTCACATTCCCGCCCCGACGCCGTCGGGGCACCACTGCCCACACTGGGCAAGGCAATCAACATCATGGCCAAGAAGGCACGCAAGAAAGCTAAGAAGAAGGCAACCCGCAAGAAGGCCGGCAAGAAGAAGAAGGGCGGTGATCTGATCATCAGCAAGGCGCGCACCAAAGCCGCCGCTAGCCTCAACGTATCCAGCGATTTCTATGTTGCCCTGGACGAGTGTGTCCGCGCATGCATCGCCGCTGCCGAAGGTCGCGCCAACGCCAACAAGCGCAAGACGCTTCGTCCCCAAGACCTGTAGGGACCATTCGGTAAGGCTCAGGCGGTCTCCGCCGGCCGCCGGGCCATCCAAGTTCTCGGAACAAGACTGTTCCCAAGGATTGAAGCCCGTTCGAGATGCCCCGCATTGCGCCCAGCGCAGTGCGGGGCATCTGTCGTAGAGGGGCGGCGTAAGAGAGTGGAAGGCCCCTATCGCTTGCGAACGTTGGCAGCGAATGGGCGCAGATAGAGAGGCTGAACTTCAGCAGGGTTGAGCGGGCCGGTCGCTTCGAGTCGAGCGATTCCCAAGGGCAGCAGGTGTTGAGCTCTAGGGCCCGTGCATGTGCGTAGAAGCGCGCGCTCGTCTTCACTGAGCTCCGCGGCGTTGGCACTGGCTTCATCGCACACGATGCAATCCGTCGCGGGTAGGGCAGCGCGCCAGTCGCTCGCATCACAGACCATGGGGGCAAGGAGTGTGCGAACCCCCTCCGCCGTGCGCTCGTACCGGGCGCCGTAGAGCTGGCGCGAGCGCGCGTCGAGCAGGACCGTCCCGCATTCGCCTTCCTTCAGGTGTGCCAGGGCGAGCGCTTCAAACGAGGGCAGCGCCTGCAGCTTGGCTCCAGATCCGCGAGTCAGTCCTAGCGCTGTTGCGATCCCGACTCGCAGGCCCGTGTAGCTACCCGGGCCGGTTCCAACGATCACGACCTTGATGGACGAGGCGCTCTCGTCGAGTTCAGCCAGCAGGGACTCCAGCGTCCCAAGGAGGTCGCTGGCGTGGCGTCGCCCCTCTTCCAGGGTGAGGGCCAGGGTCCTCTCCGCACTCCTCACCGCGATGGACGGTGGCCGGGAGGACGTCTCGAGGGCGACGATCGTCATGGGGTCGACTGGCGCAGGGCGGCCTGGATGCAGTCCGCAAGTTCCTGGGCCTGAGCTTGGATCAGTTGCTCATCGGGCCCCTCCACCATGACGCGCGCTACGTTCTCGGTGCCCGAGTAGCGCAGCAGCACCCGACCTTCCTCTCCCAGTGCATCCTCCACCGCTTGCACCGCCGCCATGACCTCCGGGAAGTCCGCGAGGACGGGTTTTGAGGCTACAGGGGTGTTGAGCAGGACCTGGGGGTAGGGCTTGTACGGCGCTGCAAGCTCGGACAGGTCTTGGCCTGTCGTATGCATCACGCTCAGCACGCGCAAGGCCGTAAGCATGCCGTCCCCGATGAATCCATTCGCGCCACCAAGAATGATGTGACCCGACTGCTCTCCCCCCAGTGCCAGATTGTGTTCACGCATGCCTTCCACCACGGCCCGGTCGCCTACCCCGACTTCGAGTACTCCCACACCGACCTCTTTCAGGGCCCGGTTCAGCCCACGGTTGCTCATGACTGTGGCAACGATGCGTTCATCGGCTGCTTGTCCAGACTGTGCGGCGTGTCGGCCGATGACCGTCATGATCCCGTCTCCGTGGACCAATTCTCCGCATTCGTCGGCCAAGATGCAGCGATCTCCGTCACCATCGAGGGCGATGCCCAGTTGCGCCTTGTGTTCACGCACCGCCGCTTGCATGGCTTCGGGATGTGTCGAGCCGCAGCCTTCGTTGATGTTGTCTCCGGTGGGAGAGCAAGCCAGCGCGTGCACCTCTGCCCCCAGAGCGCGTAGCACCTCGGGAGCCACGTGGCTTCCACCTCCATGTGCGCAGTCCACCACGATGGACTTTCCCTTGAGGGATAGGTCTTCGCTTCGGACCAGGTATTCGAGGTAGGAAAGCTCCAGCTCGGAGTCGACTTCCAGGGTGGAGAACGTGGCTTCGTCGATCTCGGGCAGATGGGCAAGCCCCAGGTCTCCTCCCAGAAGCCGTTCCATGGCGGCCTGATCTTCATCCGTTGGCTTGCCGCCCCGGGCGCTGAACAGCTTGATTCCATTGTCTTCGGCCGGGTTGTGGGAAGCGCTGAGCATGCAGCCCAGCCCGAAATCGCCATTGCGCACAAGCCAGGCCAACCCGGGCGTGGTGATCATGCCCACGCTCCGAGTCTCTATTCCCGCTTGGGCCAGACCTGCAGCCAGGGCTGCCTCCAGGAGGGGACCAGAGCGGCGACCGTCGTGACCGAGCAGGGCAGGGAGATGGGCCCCGTGGCTCATCACCTCGCCCGCGGCTACGCCGACCGCGTGTACGGCTGTAGGGGCCAGCCAGCCGACACCGGCCAGACCACGGATCCCATCCGTTCCGAAGATCTCTCCCCCAGTCAATTCACTCTTCTCCCGAGTTCGGCGTCTTGGCGGGGGTCGCGGGGTCCGGTTGGACCTCTTGGATTTCAACCAGCTGTATTTCGGGCTCGTCGAAGACGATGCGTAGGTCGTCTGGGGCTGCGCTCTTGCAGGTCTGGGCAAAGCGCCCCGCCTCCAGGGGCAGGAGTTGGCGCCAGTCATTCAGCCCGAGGGTCTGAATCTGGCTGCGGCTGGACCCTGGGGGGATGGCGTCCACATCAACGAAGACCCGCAGATGTTTCTTCACGAATCCGACGATGGCTGATCGATCGGCCACCCAATCATCCGAATCCGGATCGCCGCGAACCAACCCACGCGTGAAAATGCTGACCTGGGCGCGCTTGGAGGGTGCTTCGAACTCTCGTGCCCCTGCGGTTCCGAGATTGTAGGTCGGGTCGAGGTGCTGCAGGCCAATGACCAGATCCAGGGCGCGGCACTCCACCTCAACGGGGCGCACGGGTACCTCGACTTCGATGCGATTCACGTTGATGGTGATGCCCACTTCAGTCCAGGCCGCGCGCAGGCCGGTCGTCAGCCGCTGGGAGGACTCATGCCCTGCACCCAGGTGAACTCCGGCGAGCAGCGGGCCCTCCTCCGAGGTTCCCTGCCCCAGCTGGGCGATGATTGACTGTGGTCCTGTCAGAGGCACGTGGCTGGGGTGAAAGACTATCCGGGTGCGGTCCATCTCATAGCGCTCGTCCAACTCCGCGCCGTCAATTTCAATCATCGAGGCGTCGAGCTGCAGGGTTACCGAAGAGAACACCTCACTCATCAACGGGGGCGCACCTTCGGACCAGGACACGTCTACCTCCCGCTCCAACTCGACTCCGTTGCGGGTCAGCCCGGCCAAGTCGAGGAGCAGTGCCGTTCTTCCTCCGGGCGAATCTTCTGCAGCACCAGGAGAGTGCGCTTCGATCTGCCATAGCCCCAACTCCTGGAGGCGTGTCAGTTTCTCACGCGGCCCAGAGAACGAGAGGGTCACCTCTTCACCGGTGGGGTTGGGAGACAGGCGGTGGCCCTGGGGCAGAACCACTGCCAGAGCCTTGCCCTGGGCTTGAGCCGGGATGGGGGTGCCCACCTGGACGAGATACAGGTCCAGGTTCAGATTCCCCGTGTTGCTCTGATAGGCGCCGTAGAAAACGAGCGAGGCAAGGAGCAGGGCAGCCAACTTCTGGCCCAGATTCTCCGAGAGGGCACGCAGGAACCAGGGCGGACGCTCTGGGGCCTGATCGTCACCGCTGCCCCCAGCTTCATCTGATCCCACCCTCGCGCGCAGAATATCTTCCACGTCTGTCTGGGGTACACGGCGCTCCATGGAGCCTCGCTTGCAGATGGAGATGATCCCCGTCTCCTCCGAGACGGTGATTGTTACGGCGTCGGTCTCTTCGGTGAGGCCTAATGCCGCTCGATGGCGTGTTCCCGTGGACTTGCTGATTTCCACGTTCTCCGTCAATGGAAACAGGCTCGCTGCAGCCACTAGCCTGTCGCCGCGGATGATCACAGCTCCATCGTGCAGCGTGCCTCCGTTCTGGAAGATACTGTCGAGTAGCAGGCGATTGACTTCCGAGTCGAGCTTGACCGCTCCATCAATGTAGGCGTCCAGGGGGGTCTTGCGCTCGAAGGCGATCAAGGCACCCTGTTTCTTCTTCGCCATGGTCTGTACGGCGGCTGCCACCTCCGCAACGACCTCTTTTCTATGGGCGCGTAGGAATCGGGTCAGAAGTGGGCTCTCTGACAGGATGAAGATTCCACGCCGCAGTTCGGGCTGGAAGATGATGGCGATGATCACAAACACCAGCGCCTGGAGGCCGGCGATGATGCCCTCGATCTCGACAAGTTCGTAGGTCTGGGCCACCAGTCCCATGCCGTAGACCCCAAGGATCAGGATGAGGCTCACTCCACTGACCAAGCCGCTTCCCCGAGTCGTGCGCAGGAAGCTGAGGAGCAGGTAGATCCCGAAGGTCAGAATCAGAATCTGCAGCAGGACATTGGGTGAGAGGATGGCGTCCATGGTCAGGCTGGCGACTCCACTTCAGGTCGCAGGGAGGCTGCCACAGCCGCAGCTTCGGCCATCACGGCGACGTCGTGAACCCGCAGGTACTCCGCACCACCCAACACGCAGGCGCTGAGGGCGGCGGCCGTGCCTCCCATGCGTCCGCTGGGTTCATCCTCGGGTGTACCTTCGCGCCAGAGGGCCGGATCCTGGGACCCCGTTACGTGACCGATGAAGGACTTGCGGGACACGCCGACGAGCAGGGGTAACCCCAGGCTGCGCAGGGTGGGCAGCTCGCGCATCAGGGCGAGGTTGTGCTCTAGGCGCTTTCCGAATCCGATGCCCGGATCGATCAGAATCCGATCCGGATCCACGCCGGCCTCGAGGCAAGCCGCGGCGCGAGAGCGCAGGAAGTGGCTGACCTCTTCGGTGGGGTTCGCGTAAGTGGGGCTTGTTTGCATCTCTTGTGGCCCGCCTTGGGAGTGCATCAGGACCACCCGTGCACCGTGCTCGGCGACCACCGACAGCATACGCCCATCGGCGCTGCAAGCACTCACGTCATTGACCCAAGAAGCGCCGGCTTCAAGTGCGGCTTCAGCCACGCCCGCCTTGGTTGTGTCGATGGACAGGGGAGTGGTCAGTTCAGCGGCCAGGGCCTGAATGACGGGCAGAACGCGCGCCAGCTCCTCGGCCTCACCAACCGGTTGCGCTCCGGGCCGCGTGGACTCCCCGCCCACGTCCAGCACCACCGCGCCCTCCTCGGATAGACGCCGACCCTGCTCCAGGGCTCGTTCGGGGTCCAGGAAGCGCCCTCCATCCGAAAAGCTGTCGGGGGTGACATTGAGGACCCCCATGAGCTTGGGGGTGGGGCAAGGCGCGCTGTAGGCTCGCCACGTGTCAAGCAGGAGGGCGGCCAGTGCATTCTCGCGAGCCTGCTCCTCCAGCGCCGCGGCATCGCAGCGCCAGGACAGGGCGCCGGAACGGAGAGTCTCAACGGATGGGTCGAGGCGCTCTCGTAGTAGGTCGAACTCCTCGGACCGAACCTTCGCGGGCCGTAACTCCACGCACACCTGGCCGGGGTTCGACCCCTTTCCGGGCCAGATCAGCGGGTTCAGATCCACTCCCAACGGCCCGCAGGTCTGTCGCAGCCGGTGGGGGGTCTTGGACACTGTTGGGTGTAGGGCAGTGGGGTGCCCCGGTTTTCAGGCGGGGGAGAGTTCCGCGCCACCGGGAAGGTCGTCGAACCCCTCGTCCGAATCACTTTGGGTCTCGGTACTGTCGATGTTCAACGCGGTCTCCGTTGCCTCCGCTTCCTGGACGGGCTTGGGCCGCAAGTCTTCGGGGGTCGTCCCCTCGATCAATAGCATGATCTCCTTCTCTTCGAGGGTCTCGTGCATGAGCAGCCCCTTGGCCAGACGCACAACCGCGTCCCGCTCGTTGTGAATCAGCTTGCGCGCAAGATCGTAGGCATCGCGCAGGATGCGCTCAATCTCCTTGTCGATCACGTGCGCCGTCTCCTCAGAGTGCCAGCGATTGCTCATCAACTCGGTGCCCAGGAAGTCGGAGCCCTGGCGGTCGGCGTAGTTGATCGGACCTACGCGCTCGCTCATGCCCAACTCCGTCACCATGGCACGCGCGATCTCGGTTGCGCGACGGATATCGTCCGAGGCGCCAGCGGAAATATCGCCCACGAAGACCTCCTCGGCGACCCGGCCTCCGAAGGCCATGGCAAGTTGGCCAAGCAGGCGCAGCTTCTGAGTATGGTAGCTCTCCTTTTCCGGGAGCATCATCGTGGCTCCCAGGGCGCGGCCGCGGGGGACAATCGTGACCTTGTGCGGCATGTCCACCTCTTCGATCTTGGCAGCCAAGATGGTGTGGCCCGCTTCGTGGTAGGCGGTGATCTCCAGATCCTCAACCTCCATCTTCTGGTTGGACTTCTTGCGGCCGTACCGAACCTTGGCCGTGGCCTCCACAAGGTGGCGCATGTGGACCTTGTCCAGCTTTTCGAGTACGGCCATGATGGCCGCCTCGTTGACGATGGCCGCGAGATCAGCACCCGAGTAACCGGGCGTACTCTTGGCAAGAGCCTTCACCTCGACGTCGTCGGCAGTCTTCACCTTGGCTATGTGCACGGCGATGATGCCCTCGCGACCCTCGCGGTCTGGCAGTTCAATTGTGACCTGACGGTCGAACCTGCCAGGGCGAAGCAGAGCAGGATCCAGCACGTCCGGGCGGTTTGTCGCGGCCACCACGATGATGCGTCCATCCGTTCCGAAGCCGTCCATCTCGACAAGGATGGCATTCAGTGTCTGTTCACGTTCATCGTGCCCGCCGCCCATGCCGCTGCCTCGCCTGCGGCCCACAGCGTCGATTTCATCCAAGAAGATGATGCAGGGGGAGCTTTCCCGAGCTTGCTTGAACAGGTCTCGCACTCGGCTCGCGCCCACACCCACAAACATCTCGACGAAGTCAGAACCGGAGATGGAGTAGAAGGGGACTTCAGCTTCTCCCGCGATGGCCTTGGATAGCAGTGTCTTGCCGCATCCGGGAGGGCCGACCAGCAACACCCCTCGCGGGATGCGCCCACCGATCGCCTCAAAGCTGTCCGGGTTCTTGAGGAAGGCCACGACCTCTTGCACTTCGTCCTTGGCTTCCTGCGCGCCGGCCACGTCATCGAACGTGACGTTTGTATTGTTTTCCTTGGTGTAGAGCTGTGCGCGTGAGCGACCAAAGCTCATGACGCCGGCGCCCGAACCCTGGTTGCGCATCTGGCGCATGAAAAACATGATCACCGCGAAGAAGATGATCCACGGACCCCAACTCAAGAGGATCAGTCCGAAGCCCGGCTCGGCGGCACTGTGACGTGTGCCTGCAGTGAGGTTGTAGGTTAGGTCTTCGGCACTGGCCCCAGCTGCGGTCAAGTTGGCTTTGAGCCCACCCAGGTCCTCGTGCCGGTCTACCCGGAACCAGACCTTGCCGGAGCTTTCAGGGAGCCCATAAACGGAGCCCATGCTCCACTCCTTGGCGCCTCGCGCGGTGCCGCCCACAACCAGCACGTCTTCTTGTGAAGTGATTTCATCGCCAAACTGCTCGTCACCTTCGACCGCGCTCTCATTTTCCAGATGTGTTTGCGTTGCGGTCAAGTGCCGATACAACTCGGGTCTGAACAGATCATCCTCCACGGCTGCCAGCAGCTGCGCTTCGGAAATGGGGATGAGGCTCTTCACGGCCTTGATCTGCTGATAGGCGCTCTCCCGTTCGGTGATGCTGGTGAAGCTCGCCGTGAAAGGGATGGGATCCTGAGTCTCGCTTCCGGGATCAGGAACGCGCAGTCCCTTGACCTCACTTGAGCCGGAGAACTCCATCTGCTCGATCTGGCCCGTGTGCAGGAACCACTCGAATTCGTCCTGGCTCAGCTTGGCGGGTGCGTTGAGATTGGCACCGCCAAAGGCCACCAAGACCACGACCAAGACGGTCAGGAACAGGAGGAATGAGCCGAATGGGCGCGAGCGCTGCGGCTTATCGGTTTCGTTGTTTTGGGGCTCGGTCATGGTGTTTCTATCGTCCCAATGCTCCCTGGGCTCTAGCCCTGGAGGGAGTTTGTGCCCACAAGATAGTGCTTTAGGGCCCTGCCGGGCGTTTTTGGGGCAGGATCGTGGGCGAATCTCGCAGCGAGCGGCGGGGCTCTGGATCTATTCGACGGTGGGGGCGCCAGGAGCTGACCCGGGCTCCCCGGGTACAGTTCCGGTGAAGAGGTCCAGTACTAGGCGTTCGGCCAGATTATTCAGGGCTCTTTGGCGAGCATTCGGCTCGGCCTCCCTGTTCGTGCGTGTGTAACCCACGTTGGCTTCAGCCCTCACGGGGCCCACAAGGACCACATCCCTGCGCCGGTCCAAGAGCTCGGCCTCTGCCGTGATCCACACGCCACCCTCCATCCAGACGTTGTCCGCACTTCGCAATCCGGCACGGCGCTGGAATCGGGTCAGGCGCCCCCGCACGACCAATTGGGATCGGTCTGGGTCTACCAGCTGAGCGTCCAGCATGTTGCGGGTGGCCTGGGTGAGGGCCCGGTGGAGGCTCAATTCCAGATCCGGCTCCGGGGTGTCGTTGCCGAATATCTCCAGCCCCACCGAGTGGTAATCGGGTCCCAACGTCAGGCCTGTGGTGTAGCCACAACCTGTCAGAGCCGTCATGAGCCATGCAAGCCACAGGACTCGTGCGGACGATCTCGGGGCCAGCATCACGAGCCCGTACCGTCCCCGTTTCCACCGCGCTCGGCCCACTCCTGCAGCAACTCATCTGCCTCCTTGACCTGGTCCGGATCGCCACCTTCACGCGCCTCGGCCAGAGCCCGCCGTGCGTGTAATTGAACTCCTTCAGCGCTTCCCAGGGTGGCGTAGAAGTGCGCCAGAACCAGGTCGCTTTCCGCAAGGCGTCGTATGGCGTCCACCAGATCGCCGCGTACCACCGATTCCGATTCGTGGCCGCGGTGCTCATTCAGCCAACCTTGAAGCTCACCATAAGCCTGGACGAGGGTTGCTCGGTCGTACTCGGGATCTTTGTGGATCATCAGGCGCAAGCGTGGAATTCGTGCCTGGGCCAGTGGTGCCAGAGGGCTCGTCGGAAACCACAGGAGCAGGTCCTGGTGCTTCTCGATGGCGAGGTCCAGTTTGCTCTGCTCTTCATAGAGGGTGCCCAGCGTCCACAGGGTTTGGTCCCCTCCCAAGTGAGAGGGGTAGTTCATCACCAGGTACTCGAGTACCTCACCAGCCAGGTTGCGATACTCGAAGAAGAGCCCGTAGGAGCCCTCGTCCTCGGCGAGATTGAAGCCGATCTCTCCCAGCAACTCTCCAGCGGCGCTTCGCTCGTGGTGCTGGGGGAACTTGGAGTCCATGCGCTTGATCAAGCGGTAGGCGCCCATGCGTTCCCTCTCAAGGAAGAGCAGCTGTGCCGACCTCAAGCCCGCCTCGACGGCCAATTGCCTGGGGACGTCCACGCCCATGATGGCCTTAAGGAGATCAGCGTCCTGTGAGTGGGCGATGACGGCACGCGTCGTGGCCTCAAGAACGTTTTGCACCTCTTGCTTCAGATCTGGAGAGAGGCCCGCGGTCGAGTGGGCGCTGCGTACCTGGTCAAGCGTCCTCTCAAGATTGGTCTGCTCGGCAATGGCGGCGCGCGCCAGCTCAAGGACGGCGGGCACCTGTTCCGGGGTGTAGCGCGCTTCGGCCTGCTGGGCGAGGCGCGTCGCCCCGCAGCTTGGAAGGAGGGCCAAGAGGATGGCGATCGGCACCAGGGCCGGCTTTGTTCGGGACATGAGGGTCAAGTGGTGGGTACGCCCCGTTCGGGGGCGTTGCGGTTGGCGGTTTCCAGGAAGGTCCGCTGGCTGTCGAGCCGGGTCTCGAGGTGGTAGTCGATGAAGCGAGCCGTGAGGTCGCGCACCCGTTCGATCAGGTCGTCCGAGATGGAGTCAGATGGAGGTGAGGAGGGAGAGAATTGTGCCAGGCGCGCTGCGCATTCCAGGACGGATTCAGGGATGGTCCCCACCCGTTGACCGGAGGCGCGAGCTTCCTGTGCGTGGGACGCGCACAGGCGTCCGCCTGCTCCAGCGGAGAAGGGCACCCGTTCTTCGTCCAGGGCCGGAGCGGGTCCGGCACACTGGGCGCAGGCTTCGAGGGCCGGGGCCAGACCGAGATTGTGCAGGAAGGCGAGCTGGAAGACAACGAGCACTGCATGGGGTGCGTTGCTGGGATCTTGCAGCCCCTCCAAGGCGGCTTCGGTGGCCAGGTACAGGTTGCGGTCGCTCTGCTCCTGGCGTGCCGCGGCTCGGCATAGTTCGAGGGCCGTCAAGCCGGCCCGGTAGCGGTCGAGGTCGCGGGTCAGCTCCGAGCGCCGTCGGGCCAGGGCTCCCTTGCGCAGAAGGCCCAAGCTCGACCCTGAGCGCTCGGACCACTCGAGCTCCAAGGTGTCGAACAGGTCGAGCACGCAGTAGAAGCGCGATCGCGGCCGATAGGCGCCGCGCGCCAAGACATGCACCCGTGCGCCGCTGGCTGTGATCAATTGGATCACAAGGGACGACTCCCCGAAGGGGGTGCGCTTGAGAACGAGTGCATGGTCGCGGTGGATACTCACGGGCAAGAGTCTAGCGCTGAAGGGGGGCTAAGCCGACCGGTTCTCCTGATGGGGAGAGACGTGCACCTTCAGCACCCGGCGATCCGTGGCCTCTGCCACGCGATAGCGCACCTTCTCGTGGTCAAACTCCTCGCCCTCCCTTGGAAAGTGCCCCAGCTGCGCCAGCACGAATCCCGCCAGGGTCTCGAAATCTGACTCTTCGGCCAGGGTGAGACCCAGGGCCTCGTTGACCTCAGATACGTGCAGAGTGGCCTGAATCTCGAAGTTGCCGTCCGCCAGTTCGCGGATTGCGGGCACCGAGTCCTCATCTTCGTTCTGAATCTCCCCGACGATCTCTTCAATCACGTCCATGAGGGTGACGACGCCTGCCGTTCCCCCGTATTCATCGAGCACAATGGCCATCTTGTAGCGGCCATCGCGGAACTCCTCCAGCAGGGTGGAGACGAGCTTCGTCTCGGGTACCAGCAGGGGAGGGCGGATCAGGTCGGCGAGTGAAGGGGTAGGCTCGGCCGAGAGGGCCTCGATGACGTCCAGGGCACGCAGGGTCCCGATGATGTTGTCAATTTTGTCGTCGAAGACCGGAACACGGGAATGACCCGCTTCGGTGAATAGGGCCGCTGCTTGCTCCAGGGTTGCATCCGAAGCGAGGCCGTGGATTTCCGTTCGCGGGGTCATCACCTCGGCGGCGTCCACGTCGCCGAACTCCATCACGTTCATCACGAGTTCGAGCTCGTCCTCTTCCAGCTCCCCCTTGTCCAGGGCCGTTTCCGCCAGCCCGCGAAGGCCCTCCACCAAGAGGCGCTCTTCGGGAGTCTCTGAAGGCAGGTGCAGGCTGCGTTGAATGGCCCGGCGCGTTGCGTCATGTAGCACCACCAGAAGACGCACGGGGATCTGAGCCCGGGCGAAGGTTGGCAGGATGCTCACCAGCAGCCGGTCACCAAACGCGCGGGCGACGGAACTGGGCAGGGTGATCGTGAACAGCAGCAAGGCGGGGGCTGCCAGGGTCAGCGTCCAACCGAGAGTGGGCCATGCCAGTGCGGATCCATGCGCCATCCAGGTCAGGAGTAGGCCCACGAACAGCACGTCGGATGTCAGCTTCAAGATGGCCGCACTTGTGGCCAGGGCATCGGCTTGCTCGAGCAGGGAGGACAAGCTGGCGCTGCGCGACTGGGCCTGGGGTTGAGAGAGGACCCTCGCAGGCAACGATCGCCGGAGGGAATCCCGCAATGTGGAGAAGAAGCCCGAGAGGACCAATGCACCCACGCACAGAGCCAGCGTGCGCGGGTTGTCGCCTAGGCTCCATTCCCAGGGCGAAGCTGGGGGGAGGGCGGGAATGGGGGGTAGTAGGGTCATGGTCGAGGCTGGATCCTACCCCCATTGAACCGCTTGCCTCAGGCCCGGTCGATCCTGGAGGGTGCCCAAGGGGCCCATTCCATGCCCCTAGGGAGACCGGGATGGTTACGAACGCGTAACACATGCGGTCGAAATTGTCCCCATATGCCCTTCCCAGCGGCTTGCACGGGCCGTGGCACGGTTCGTGCGGAAGGGGTTCCATGCGCCAAACCTCGCCCGGTCAGTCGGAACCCTTCACGCCAAGCTCGCCCGCACCCGTTCTACCCTTCACGCACGCTGGCCCCGTTCCGGCGGTGCCGAAGCTGGACGCTGAGGTGTGCGAGGCTCTCCACAAGCTGGGCCGCCCAAGCGCTCCAGGTCCAGGGGTGGATGCCCTGACCTTCGAGCGCCAGCTACAAACCGACCTGATGGTGGTGTTTCAACGGACCCGCTCGCACGCGGTCTTCAACGTCCTCCATCGTCGCACCAGCCCGCTCATCCTCGCTTGGGTCAAGGGGTTGCTGAAGAACCGTTTCGGGGGTGCCGACCCCCATGAACTCGTGCAGGACACTTTCGTGAACATCTACTCCTACGCGGACAGCTTCAGGGAGGGCGGCTCCCATACTTTCATGGGCTGGGCTCGCACAATTGCAGCCAACGTCATGCGACGGGCGCTGCGCCGGGGTCGAACGGTTTCCATCCTGGAAACGGATCAGCACGTGGATCAGAGACCCGGCCCGACTTGTTTGGCTCAGTATTCCGAGGAGGTCGAGGCCGTGCGGCAGGCCTGGACCCTGTTCCTGGCGCTCTATCTGGCGGCCTTCCAGACCCTGGGCCCCCGGGACCAGAAGGCCCTGCACCTGACGGAGGTTGAGGGCAAGGACTACGATGAGGTGGCCAAGGAGCTGGGTGTGGGGCGTAGAAACGTGAAGATGATCATGTTCCGAGCCCGCAAGCGGGTTCAGGCGAGCATGCGCTGCCAGCTGATGATGGCCGAGTACGATTCGGTTCGCGACGCGGGCTAGGCGTGCGGGGCCAGATCCCCCAACCGCCGGGCAGAACCGGTCCCGTTCCCGTTAGAATGCAGACCCATGCCCGCGCCCCAGTCCATCGACCTCTTGATCCACGGCTCAGCCGAGGTGGTCACGCCCCTCGGGCAGGCTGCCCTGAGAGGCGCTGAGCTGGGAAACGTCTCGGTTGTCCCGGACGGGGCAGTTGCCGTGGACGACGGCCGGGTCCTCGAGGTGGTCCAGAGCGCGGACCTCCAGGGCAAGTACACGGCGCGCACCACCCTTGACGCGCAAGGGGGCACGGTTCTGCCCGGCCTAGTGGATGCCCATACGCATCCCGTTTTCATGGGCACGCGCGAGGCGGAGTTTGAAATGCGCGCTGCCGGCAAGACCTACGTGGAGATCAGCGCCGCAGGGGGCGGGATAACGAGCAGCCTTGAAGGCGTGCGAACCAGCAGCGAGGAGGCTCTCCTGGGCTCGCTCATGGATCGCGCCCAGCGCTTCCTCGCCCTGGGCACGACGACGGTAGAGGCCAAGACCGGCTACGGCCTGACGTTGGAGGATGAACTCAAGGGCCTGCGCGTCATCCAGCAGGCAAGTGCGCAGCAACCCGTGGACTTCGTGGCCACCTGCCTGGCGGCTCACGCATACCCACCTGAGTACGCCGACCGCCGCGAGGACTACCACACCTTGATCGTGGAGGAGATCTGGCCCGCTGTGGCGGCCCAGGGCATTGCTCGGTACGCGGACGTCTTCACCGAGGAGCAGGCCTTCGATCTGGACAGCTCACGTCGCATCATGATCGGCGCACGCGAGGCGGGCCTCGAGCTGCGCATGCACGTGGACCAGCTGACTCCCCTGGGTGGCGCCCAGCTAGCAGCGGAACTGGGAGCGCGAAGTGCCGACCACTTGGAGCACGTATCCCCTGAGGGTATCGAGGCGCTCGCGGGGTCCGGGGTCGTGGCGACCCTCTCACCCCTGGTGCCCCTGTTCCTGCGCGAGTCCAGCGAGGCTCCCGGTAGGGCCTTGGTCACGGGCGGCGTTCCCGTGGCCCTCAGCACGGACTTCAACCCCGGTAGCTGCTACTGCATGAGCATGTTCGAGGTCCTGTCCTGGGCCAGCTTGCGCTACGGATTCTCCGCCGCGGAGGCCTTGACCGCGGGGACGCTGAATGCGGCCGCCTCTTTGGATCTCGCCCACGAGATCGGGAGCATCGAGGCGGGCAAGAGGGCGGACGTAGTGATCACCGACCTGCCGAATCACGTGCATCTCACCTACGAACTGGGCCGAAATCCCGTGACCGCAGTGGTGAAGGGCGGCCAGCTTGTCTGGCGGTCCCAGGAAGCGGGTGCCTGACTTCCATGCGGTTCGTTGTACTTGGAATCCTGGTTCTTGCGGCTCCCTGCGCCGGGGCAACCGCCCAGGAGAATCTTTACCAGGACGCGCACCTGCGGAATCTCTACGTGGAGCGGCGCCTGGCCCTGGAGAAGGCCTGGGCGGAAGCGGGTGAAGAGGACCGCGAGCGTGTACGCGCGAGCGCCCGGGCCAACAAGACGGGGGGGCAACCTGCGCTCTACGCGGCTTCCGCTCAGGTCCTGACGGACGCGCGTTTCATGCTTGCAGGCGATGTGAAAGCCGTCAGTGAACTCTCTCTTCAGTCTCGAGTGGCCTGTTCTCTGGACCTGATGGTCTTGCCGGGGGCCTTCGGGGCAGTGGATCGAGATCGGGGGGATGCACTGATCGTGCGCGTGTTACCCGCATACACGCGCCTCTACCAACGTGTCCTCCCCGAGCAGATTCAGTTGACCATGATCTGGGTCAGTCCTGACGGGCAGGAGACTCGGGCGCGCAGCGAGCCCGTGCACCGGGGCGCTCTCGTCTTGCCCGGTTTTGAGATGTACTTCCACGCGCCGCCCTCGAAGCCTGGAACGTGGAACCTGATTCCCGAAGTCGAGTGGGGCGGCGTCAAGGGTCGTGGTGTGCCGGTACCCGTAGAGGGCGTGCGGGCCTTGTTCGATCGCTATGACCGACTGGGCTCCCAGGCAGGATCTGGTGAATTCGAGCGCGCCGCCCTCACAAGCCTTGAGAGGATCTTGCTGCATGGCGGACGGGATGCCGGCGACCCGTCGGTCGAAGAACTGCTCGGGGGGGAGGCCCCGGCGCGTGCGCACCGAAGCGTCCATTCCTGGGCAGGGGAGGGGGCCTGCTACCAGCTCGACCCGAAGGAAGGCACCTCCGCCAAGGGGGTCGTCGTGGTGGTTTCACCTGTACTTCACGAGGCCGGTTGGGCCTTGGTCGGGGATGAAGGCAAGGGCTGGCGAGAGCTGGCGGCGGCCGCCGCTCAGCGCGTCATTCTGACCGAGCTGAGCCCGTCCCAAGGCAGCGGCCCCGACGTGTTCGACCTCCTCGCACGGTTGCGCCGCGAGCACCCGGGGCTACCTCTGACCCTGGTCCTGCACGGTTCGGGACTGGGCCGTCTGCAGTTATCGCTGATGCGCTCAGATGGTCAGGCCCCGTTCGACCGTCTGGTCGTGGACAGTGTCCTTTGGGGCGCACCCGTCCGATCTCTAGTGGCGGTACCGACGCTGTTTGTCTGCCCGCTTGAGGAGAAGGCGGAGGGACTGCAGCCCTCGAACGTTTCCGTGGACAACGCCTCGTCGCCTAGCGTGTATGAAGTCCGTAGCGTCGATCTGCCTGTGATCAGCGGGGCTCGCCTCCCAGGGTGGATTAACCAGTGGATTGCACTGTTGGATTAGAGCGGGGCCCGTGTTCGGAGGTTTGAATGCGGTTAGGGGGTCGAGGACTCCCTTGCCCACAATCTTGGCCACGAATAGAGTCCAATTGTTGCGCCGTCTTGTGCGGCACTGAACTGTCCTCAGGTCGATCCATCCGAAGCCGAGCAGCCTCTCCATGATCAGCATTATCCTCAGTACATGGCTCGTCACGCTAGCTGCGCCTCTCCCTAGTGTGGCGGGACAGGATCCATCCCAGCCCGATGTCCAGGTGGAGATGAATGCGCACGAGCTCGCCTTTGAGCAGCTCATGAGCGGTGCGGTGCTTGAGGGCAGGTTCACAGACGACGCAGACTCCGGCGCGATTCCGCAGCCTGACCGCTACACCCTGGGCCGAGTGAGTAAAGTGGGGGGCAGCGCTTGGCGCTTTGAGGCCCGTATCGAGTACGGCGGCCGATCCTTCACCGTGCCCCTCGTTCTCGATGTGCTCTGGGCTGGCGACACGCCTGTCATCACCTTGACGGACAAGAAAATCCCCCTCCTCGGGACCTTCTCTGCCCGCGTGCTCTTCCATGGCGACCGATACGTGGGCACCTGGCAGGGGGCTTCCCACGGCGGAGAGATGTGGGGGCTGGTGAAGAGTTCGGCTGTGGAGGTCGTCTCATCGGACCAGAACTGGCCCTCGTTTCGTGGAGCCGGCGCGCGCGGCTCGCTTCCCGGGTTTGAGACGGCGGTGGAGTGGGACGTGGACGCGGGGGAAGGGATCTTGTGGAGGACGCCTATTGCCGGCCTGGCCCACTCTTCGCCGGTCATCTGGGGCGACAGACTTTTTGTGACGAGCGCGGTTCGCGAGGGGGAGGAATCCGAACTGAAGGTTGGTCGCTATGGAGACATCGCGCCGGTGGAGGGTGAAGGGGTCCATGCCATGAAGGTCCTCTGCCTCGACAAGGGAACGGGCACGGTGCTTTGGGAGCGCACGGCATGGACCGGCGAGCCCAAGATCATGCGCCACCCCAAGGGCAGCCACGCGGCCTCTACTCCAGCCACCGATGGTCAGCACGTCGTGGCCCTCTTCGCCTCAGAGGGGCTCTACTGCTACGACATGCAGGGCACGCCCCTGTGGTCCAAAGACCTCGGGACCCTCGACTCGGGGTACTACATGGTGAAGACGGCTCAGTGGGGATTCGCCAGCTCTCCCGTCATCCACGATGGCAAGGTAATCGTGCAGTGCGACCTGCAAGGAGACTCGTTTCTCACGGCGTTGGACGTTGAGAGTGGAGAGGAGCTCTGGCGAACGGCGCGCGATGAGGTGCCCACCTGGGGGACGCCTACGGTGGACGTGCGCGAGGGACGTTCGCAAATCATCTGCAACGGCTACAAGCACACGGGGTCGTACGACCTGGAGAGCGGGGAGCCCCTCTGGTGGATTAAGGGTGGCGGAGACATTCCGGTGCCCACGCCGGTGGTTGCACACGACCTGATCTACATCACAAGCGCCCATGGCAGGCTAGCACCGATCTACGCGCTGGATGCGATGGCCGAGGGAGAGCTCGATCTGACGCACGAGGACGTGGCCTGGAGCGACACTCGACGAGGAAACTACATGCAGACCCCGATCGTGGTGGGGGACCTGCTCTTCCTTTGCCACGATGCTGGAATCCTCACTTGCCGTGATGCTCGCACGGGCGAGGTCCACTATCGCGAGCGCTTGGGTGGTGGAGGCACGGCAGGCTTCACTGCTTCTGCGGTGGCTGCTGACGGCAAGCTCTACGTGACCTCTGAGGAGGGTGAGGTGTATGTGGTGGAGGCCTCGAAGGAATTCAAGCTTCTGGCGATGAATGGTATGGGTGAGACCTGCATGGCGACTCCGGCTATTTCTGGGGGCGTGATCTATTGGCGTACCCGCGGGCACGTGGCCGCAGTCGGCAAGTAAAGGGGAGCTCTTAAGCCCATCGAGGCCCCAACAAACGACTCAGCGGCTCTCGACGCGTCGAGAACCGCTGAGCGGGGAGCTCCTAGGACTTCAGTCGCCGCACATGGCAAGTCTTAGGGTCCTGCGCAACTGCTCGACCCTGAACGGCTTGTCCATGCACCGCGTCTGGCGCGGAAGCTCCACCGTGTTCAAGTCCTCACCGCTAGCAATAATGACTGGCAGTTCCTTGCGTAGGGAGTGCAGTTTCTCGGCGAGCTGCAACCCGTTGCAGGGTGTCATTCCGAGGTCGACGATTGCCAGGTCCACATCGGCGGGGCTGCTCGCGAAGTTGCGATAAGCCTCTTCAGGGTCTTCGTAGAGGACCGCGGAGTGGCCCAGCGAGGAGAGCACTGAACCAACGGTCTTCAAGACCATGGGCTGATCATCCACAACAAGGACTCGCAAGCCCTCGCCCCTCGAGGGATTCCACTTGGGTTTAACAGTGTCGGAAATCTCCATGCATGGCAACTCGACTCGCATCGTCGTACCGGAGCCCAGTTCGGATTCCACTTGGATCGAGCCCCCGTGATCGCACACGATCTGATGGACAATAGTGAGGCCGATCCCGCTGCCGCCGTAGCCAGCACCTACTTGCTTGGTACTGAACATCGGATCGAAGCACCGGCCTGCCTCCGCGGGTGTCATCCCTTTTCCATTGTCCGTGACCGTCAGGACGAAACAGCATCCATCGCGCTTCGTCGAAATGTCCATCGTGCCGCCATCTGGCATGGCATCCATCCCATTCAGGACGAGGTTGGAGACGACCTGTCTCAGCTCATTCCCCATACAGTCCACCTGAGCGTCCTCCCCAGAGCGGTCGTACCACCGAATGTTGACGCCGGTTGCCGCCGCAGCAGAGCCGATCTGCCGGATGACACCGGAAACGACCTGTCCCATGCATTGGGGTGGCCCACCCTCGCAGGGGGCTGCCGCGTGCTGGCCCAGGTGCATGTCTCTCAGCATCTGGACGGTCCGAACCACGGCATCCGAGGCCCGGTCCAGCCACTCGCAACGCTCCGTAGCATTCTGTTCGTGGTTTTCGCCTTCAGCGAGCAGGTCGAGGTAGCCCATGGCTGGAGTCAGCGTGTTCTTGATTTCGTGCATGGCCCCCGCGGTCATGAGCGACTCTGTGTGGATACGCCCTTTCAGCATCAACTGTCGGCGCAGCGCGATCACGTGCCCTACCTGTGAAGCGAGAGTTTTCAGGGTATCCATCATGAGGGGAGTGACCTCGCAGGGCTCCGTACCGATGACGCACAAGGACCCGATGGCGCATCCCGGGAATAACTCAACGGGCACTCCTGCGTAGAAGCAGACTCCAACGTCTCGCACGAGTGACGTATCGCAGAACTCAGGGTCCTTGCTGGCGTCCGGGACAACCAGAGGCATGCCGCTGAGGGCGACCTTCTCACAGAAGGAGCCATGTCGATCCAATTCACAGAAGTCCATTCCGGTCTTGGACTTCAGATACAGGCGATCCCTGTCGACCAGAGAAAGCGCGGCAATGGGACAGCCGCAGATGTCGGCCAGCAGTCTCGTCTGCTCATCAAAGATGGACTCGCCGGCCGAGTCCAGGAGGCCCGTCTGTTGAAGAGCGAGTAACCTGTCCTCTTCACGAAGTTGGCTTGAAATTATGCTCATGGTTTTTTTTCCGGGTCGTGGGAGAACGGCCAGTCGGGTTCTGATGGCGAATGGTGTCGCCACCTCTACTGTGGTCCATCGCCGTGATTTCTCCACGGGCTGTTCGCTGTGAATGGCTTGGAAAAAGCAACGCACTATTGCGGCACGGTTTGTGCCCTCCGCTTGCAAAGGGCCTCCAACGGCAGTCCCATTGTTTCAACCTAGAAAAGGGAACAAATGACCTCGGAGGCCTAGTGGGGAAGTGCTGCTTGCGAACTCTCCTTGGAGTTACCTGCCCGGGTAGTGAAGCGTTGCTTCAAGGCGCTCCAGGCCTGGATGGACCTTGTCAGGTGATCGCGCGCCGGAAGGCTAATGTTGAAACACTGCAGGCCGATGGGTCCCCTGTAGCCGCGCTTCACGATCTCTTTCAGAAGAGCGAAGTTGTCGAAGCTTCCCTGGTCCAGGGGCTGAATCAGCTTGTCCCAGCTTGCACCCCTGGCGCCGGGCCCACCGTCGGCGCCGCACAGTGTGACCGAGAGCAGGTAGGGCGCGATCGCGTCGAGTCGCTTGCCCAGATCCACCTCCCCTTCAAGGGATAGCCAGTGGCAGAGATTGAAGGCTGCGCCGAAGTTACGGCGGTTCACCTTCTTCGAGAGTCTTATGCCATCGTCGATGCTCTCAGCCCAGACACCGACATGGTTGTACACGGCGACCTTGGCTCCGTTGGCATGGGCCAGATCGGCCAATTCGCGGAGGATTGGAACGGCAACGGCGTCACCCTCCGGATCGGACGGCTTAAATCGTTTGCTATGGAGGTGGACGGTGAGAATAACCCCACGGTCCTTCAGGAAAGTCCTGAGGTACCCGACGATTCTCTGGTCGTAGGGACTGTCCTTGGCGTCGAGGT
>LWDU01036204.1_pt1 | contig 22873 bp, 14 predicted proteins | sample 727161 | NCBI WGS metagenome assembly LWDU01 (sample SAMN04566230, study PRJNA314399) | hydrothermal vent metagenome | isolation source: deep sea hydrothermal plume seawater | place: Mexico: Gulf of California, Guaymas Basin | collected 2004-07-11
GCGCGCTCAGTTGAAACAGACACCGATTTACTCGCCTGTGGTCCAATCGTCTCAACCACGTTCGGCCGAAATCGTGACTCGATTCGCTCGCTAACAACTGATTGTCAAAGAGCTTTTCTGGCGTCGGAGTTTTTTGACCCTACGGGAACGTGGGCTAACACCCGATTGCTAAAGAGTTTTTTTTCGGCCGATTTTTTTGATCCTACGGCACTCGCAATGTCTGCCTCAGAAAAAAGGCCTGCCAGAATTATATCTCGCAGCCATTCGTGTTTATTCCACGCGTGAGCTGAAGCAGGACAGACACGTCTGAACCCGTCTCGGAATCAGCTCTGCGGCTGGACAGCGGACCGCCAAGCGGTCAGGACGTAGTCAGCGATCTCCGGGACACCGTTGCCTGCTTTCACCTGAGCGAAGACGAACGGGCCGTCGCCTCGCATCTTCAGGCTGTCTCGTTCCATGACTGACAAGTCCGCACCGACCGCTTCTGCCAGATCAATCTTGTTGATCACCAGCAGGTCGGACTGAGTCGTCCCGGGGCCTCCCTTACGCGGAATCTTGTCGCCGCCAGCGACATCGATCACGTAAATCGTGAAGTCGGCCAGTTCACGGCTGAAGTCAGCAGCCAGATTGTCACCTCCGGATTCCAGCAGAATCAGTTCCGGCTGAAACTCCCGCGTCAGATCTTCGACAGCCAGCATGTTGGCTGTGATATCTTCACGAATGGCCGCGTGCGGACATCCACCTGTTTCGACAGCTCGGATACGCTCTGGAGCCAGTGCCTCGTGACGGATCAGGAATTCGGCATCTTCCTGTGTAAAGATGTCATTCGTCACGACGGCCAGCTTTGATTGCGCTCTCAGCGCCTGACACAGCGCTAGGACTAATGCACTTTTTCCTGTGCCGACTGGCCCTCCGACTCCGACAGTAAATGCTCGCCTCGAGTAGTCACGATTGGCAAGCGGCCGTGCCCGATCGTCGAACCGGCCTGGATGTTCAAGGTGCTCGTGATCATGATCGTGGGAATGATCGTGGGAATTCATGGTAAACCCGAAGGTGACAGGTCAATTATGCTGGCAGCTGTGAAACGGATGCTGAAGGTCAACTCTGAAAGAGCCTGGTATACAGCCGGTCGTGTGTTCCCTGAACTAAATCAATCATACTGGCGGTCTGAGCAGCATCGCGAATTGAGAGGGACTCTCCGTGAATCGCCGTCCGTTCTATCAGTTCTGCGATTTCAAACTGAATTGACTGCCCTTCCAGCGAACCGACGATACTAAGCCTGACCGCCGCAGAAATCAAGTCGCGTACCGACGCGTAGAGGAAAATTCGGATAGCTGTTTGCAGAGGTATTTCCAGCAATCGTGTGATGGCTCCAAAGACAACGGGCAAATGAGCCTTAAGTTGCCGGTTGCTCATCTGATCTCGAAGTTCGGACAACCACCACCCGCGGCGCGACTCCGTCTGACGGTCGATATCCTTATCAGATACCCGTCCGTTACGACTTTGAAACGCAATCTCTGCTGCTGCGAGGAAGGCGCGTCCCTGCGCCCGGCTGGCTCGATTGGTCACGTGGTTTGAAAGAAAAGCATCCAGTTCAGTATCCAGGGAATAGAGACGCTCAAAATTGAGATGGCATTCACTGACAAACGGAATCAGCGATCGTCCAGTCTGCACCAGGTTGTGCCGCAGAAACTCACGCAGATCATCCGGCCCTGTGACAAAATTCCATTTTCGGGCAGCCTCCAGACCGCAGGAATGAGCAAACGCGCCTGCCGGAAATGCGGAATCCAGCAATTGCCAGACAACCAGCTCCAGGCACGCAGAACGCGAACCGTCGACCGGAGGACCAATGGCGGTGGAGATATTCATGGGTTCGGACATTTGTTACTCATCCGATCAACCCCCGGCAATGACTAGCTGAGGACATGCGGTCGACTGTTAAACGGTACCGGTTACGTATTCTGAAACAGTCCCGCAGACACGCTGGACTGCGCAAGATGTACTGGCCTGGGAAAATGATTGTGACTCCTGTCACGAAGCTGTCGATGGTTCCCAACATTCAACATATAGTGATTGCTCCCATAATGGAATCGATTCGCCAGATAGCTAATCCCATGGTAGCCGTCCGTGCTAGGAACTGAAGTGACGTTTCGCACAATCCCGTTTGCTGACCTGATCGACTCTGGAAGCTTTCTCGCTCAAGAGGGGGGCCGGGTCTGCCAGCTTTTCAACAAATCTGGCGTGGAGATAACATAGTATGATTCGTCGAATGAGCTGGTTTCGTACTTTCGCCGTACTGCTTGGTATGTCCCTGTCCGCAGGAGCCCAGGAAGTAACGCCGAACAATGCCGCACTCGAAGAGCAGGTTCGCCTGCTGCGTGGACAATTTGTTTCTCTGGAACAGGCAATGGCTGCCCAGCGGGCTGCTCAGGCAGAGGTTAAGACGCGTCAGGCAACACTCGAAAACAAAATCGAAGCGCGACCAGCAAGCCTGGTTCGCCGATTCGCTGACGAAGGTGAAGCCGTGACCGGCGGGGACGGTTGTGGTTACACGGCAGGCTGCTGTGAGGGTGGTTGCTTCGACAGTTGCTGCGACAGCGGGTGGATGCACCGCATTGACAAGGACAAGTGGGTCAAGGTCGGTGCCGGCATCCGCACGAGCTTCCGCTCACGTGAGCGGACGCCACCCGGTGGATCGCACGTCAACGATTTCAACATCGACAACGCGCGTATCTACGTCAGTGGTCAGGGACATCCACTCTTCGGATTCGAACTGAACACCGACATCAACAACGCCCAGGGGTTTGACCCGAGCGCAAGTGGTTTCGGCGGAGAGTCCTTATTCGCTGGCGAAATGCGGATTCTTGACGCCGTCATCAAGATGAAGCTGACCGACACAGTAAATCTGTGGGCCGGTCGATTCCTGCCGCCGAGCGACCGCTCAAACCTGAGTGGGCCGTTCTATCTGAACGCGTGGAACTTCCCATACACGCAGTTCGGCTACAACAACATCTTCCAGGGCCGTGATGATGGTGCGGCTCTGTGGGGACAATACGGCGACGGTGCCTTCAAATGGCAGGTCGGGCTCTTCGACGGCGAAAACAGCGGCGGGCCGGTCGACATTGGCCATCCGCGGCAGGACAAACTGCAGTTCAACGGTCGTGTTGTTCTGAACCTGCTCGATCCCGAGCCCGGCTACTACAACTCCAGCACCTACTACGGTGAAAAGGACATTCTGGCACTGGGTGCGTCTATCTTTCATCGTCCGGATGCCCTCGTTGGCCCGGCTGGTGGTACGGCTGACTACACGGCCTGGAATCTGGATTTTCTGTGGGAACAGAAACTGGACAACTGTGGCGTGGTCACGCTGGAAGCTGCGTACTACAATATCGACGACGAGAGCGGAACAGCCGCAGCACCCCCCGGCGGTGCTGTCCGCAACCCAACGGGCATCTTTGGCGACGCTGCCAACCGACAGGGTGACAGCTACTTCATCCTCGCCAGCTATCTGCTGCCCAACGACGTTCAGATCGGCTGCCTCCATGGCCGCTTTCAGCTGATGTCCCGTTACCAGCAGTACAACCACGACACTGTCGGTGGTACAGCTGGTGGTGTCTCGGACCAGATTGACCTTCAGCTCAACTACATTCTCGAGGGTCACAATGCACGGCTGACAGCTTTGTGGACACAGCATGATGCGGCGACAGCCGGTCGTGACAATCTGGATGCGTTTATTCTGGGCACGCAACTTCAGTTCTGAGTGACCGCCTGACGAGGTGCGTCACCAATACGATTCCTGCTAAGTCCCGGAACGGTTTTCCTTCACCGTTCCGGGATTTTTATTTTTCATTTGTGAAATCCAGAAGCCCGCTACATATGCAGCCGTGCTTAATTCGGAAGCACCGTCATAAACTTCGGGAGCAACAGAGCTGTTCGTATGAACTTCTCAAACTAAGATCGCTGGCCGCCCCGAAATTTGCTCCAAGCAGTCTTAACCCCGTCCTGGCGCGTTTTCCGTAGATTCCGCTGTCGCCATTCCGCTGTCGCCATTCCGCTGTCGCCATTCCGCCAGAGTCTAACGCCGGTCCGGACGCATGATCCGGCTGTGTTTATTCACAATACGGTGTTTTGGCGCAGAAGGTGCCCTGCTCCTGTCCTGAGCAGAGCTCCATGGGGAGCTTTATCCGCACACGCGGTATCTTGTATTGAGATGTATGGTTTCGTAGGAGACACAGAGGAATGTTTTTGTTTCATAAGTTTTCATATGCTGCCATGATGGTTGCGGCCTTCATGGCATGTGGCTGTGGGGCAGAAAATACATCCACTTCAGACGGAGATACACCGGAAAGCGGCAGTACCACCGGAGGCGGTGTGGTGACACCTGACGGCGATACCGATGCTGGGGGTGATTCGGCAGTCAGCTCGGGACGCGTAACCGATGACCCGATTGAAGCTGCCTATTTCGGAGTACACGTTTGGAAGGCTGCCGTAGAAAAAGCCGATTCCTTCGAGATCGACAAAGTTCGCAAGGCAGTCTACGGGCTTGAGTTTGACGCTCCGGGTGGCGCGAAGCGCATGCACGAATCCAACCATCACACCTACAAGCCAGTACTCATTGGCGAAATCCTTCGCGACGGCCAGTTCAAGATTGTGAAAGAGTTTAACGGGGGCGATCTGGTTGAGCCGGATGCATACTCAACGTACCTGCATCCCGAAGGCGATGTACCCGCTCCTACAGGTGGTCCGCAGGAAGGCAAGGAATATCCTCAGCCGGCCGTCACGGATGACACCGTCAAAGTTGGCGTGCTGCACTCATTGAGCGGCACGATGGCCATCTCCGAGACATCGCTGAAAGACGTCGTGATGTACGCCGTCGATGAGATCAACAGCGCTGGCGGAGTTCTGGGACGTAAGATCGAACTGGTCATTGAGGACCCTGCTTCTGACTGGGACCTGTTCGCTGAGAAGGCTCGCAAACTCATCACCGAAGATAAGGTCGCCGTCACTTTCGGCTGCTGGACCTCGGTCAGCCGCAAGTCAGTGCTGCCGGTCATCGAAGAGTACAACCACCTGCTCTTCTATCCGGTGCAGTACGAAGGCGAAGAACTGTCTCTGAACGTGTTCTACACCGCTGCTCCACCGAATCAGCAGCTGGTGCCGGCGGCTCAGTACATGATGGACGAAGGAGCGAAGAAGTTCTATCTGCTGGGCACGGACTACGTCTTTCCACGGACGGCCAACAAAGTGCTGAAGGCTTTTCTGAAGGCGAAGGGTGTTCCCGATGAAAATGTCATTGAGGAATACACTCCGTTCCATCATCAGGACTACCAGACCATCGTCCAGAAGATGAGGGACTTTGCTGCCAGTGGTGATGCCTGCGTTCTGTCGACCGTCAACGGCGATAGCAACGTTCCGTTTTACAAGGAATTCGCCAACCAGGGCCTGACGTCGGCTGACTGCCCGATCATGGCCTTCTCAGTTGCGGAAGACGAGCTGCGGGCGATGGATGTTCCGCCACTGGTTGGACATCTGGCCTGCTGGAACTACTTCCAAAGTATCAACACGCCAGCCAATCAGGACTTCGTCAAAGGATTCCAAGCCTTCTGTGAGGCGAACGGACTGAAGTAAGTCCGCCTGACGGCCGATATGATTGCTGAAAACGGGCTTCAACGCTGCTTTGGCAGTGGGGTCCAGGGATGGCGAGGCTGTCGCGGACTGAAAACGCGACAGCCTCACTTTATTCTCCTGGCGCGCACCAGTTTCGATATGACTTCACACTGACTGCGTATCCGTGACGAACAATCAGGGAACAACTCTATGTATGACGCCTCCAGACTGCGCTTGTCTGGTCGGGTGCTGGCTGTTTTCGTGAGTCTATTATACTTTGCCACGTCGGCGGTCTGTGCTCAGTCTGACGATGCTATTCGAGAGAAGCTCAAATCTCTTGCCAGCGACAAAGCGGAGGTCCGACAACAGACACTTGAGGACCTTGCGGCCATCCGCGATGGTCGGCTTGTCGAGTTTCTACAGTATTACGGTCAGGGGGCTGTTTTTCTCTGGCAGGATCGCATCGTCATCTGCCCTGAACCTGGGCAGGATCGACTTTCGCTGCTTGATCCGGTCTCGTTGAAGGCCATCACACAGGACGGCCAGCCGGTCACGGTTGGCACGTTGGACGTTTCTGATGTTGGCCCCAGTGGGCGTTCTGAAAGACGCGCGATCGCTGACACGATTCGTCTCATTGAAATTTGGATGCCGGACGAAGCAAAACGATTGGCCGCCATTCAGAGATTTGGGGACAGCCGCGACCCTCGATTTCTCACACCACTGGCTGATCTGTTGAAGTCCGACGCACCACAGAAAGTGGTACGGAAAGCACATGAGAGCGAGCTGCTGATTCGAATCTCCGGAAAAATTCCGGAGCAGTCTTTTGAAGATCGCGTCGCCGCTGCCCGTGAGCTTGGGGAACTGTGTGTGGCGCGAGCCGTGCCGGCCCTGAACGACATTCTGAAGAATGCCGATGACTCCAAAATCCATCCAGTTTGTCGCGAGTCGCTTGCTCTGATTGATACTTATCAGAGCAGGGTTCGATTTCTGCAGAACATCTTCAACGGAATCTCTCTGGGATCGATTCTGATCCTGATGGCGCTTGGGCTGTCCATTATTTTTGGTCAGATGGGTGTCATCAACATGGCGCACGGCGAGCTGATGATGATCGGCGCTTACGCCACCTATGAGATGCAGCTGCTGTTTGGCCACACTCCTGAGACTCCATCGAACATCTATTACGTCGCCGCCTTTCCCGTCGCTTTTCTCGCGGCAGCCCTGACGGGACTGCTGATCGAACGACTGGTGGTCCGGCATCTGTATGGTCGTCCGCTGGACACGTTGCTGGCCACATGGGGCGTCAGTCTGGTACTGATTCAATGTGTTCGAGTTAAGTACGGTGACAACATTGGAGTTAACAGCCCGTCCTGGCTGGTGGGCAGTTTTGAGGTAATTCAGGATTTGGTAGTGCCGTACAACCGCGCCTTCATTCTGCTGTTGTGTGGTTTTTGTGTGCTGGTGGTCTATGGCATCTTTCAACACACCAGGCTGGGGCTGTTCATTCGGGCCACTGTCCAGGGACGTGAGACGGCGGCCTGTCACGGCGTGAATACCAGCCTGATCGATGGCCTGACGTTTGCGCTCGGATCCGGACTGGCCGGCGTCGCCGGTTATGCGTGGACGATTGTCGGCGGTGTCACGCCGGACATGGGCCAGAATCACATTGTGGATTCCTTCCTGGTCGTGGTGACCGGCGGTGTCGGCAAGCTGGCCGGTTCCGTGGCGGCGGGACTGGGTGTCGGAACACTCAACAAGATTCTTGAGCCACTGACGTTCGGCGAAGGTCTCTTTACGATGGGAATCATCACAGCGCTGCTGTGCTGGGTCGTCGCGGCGATCCGAGCTTTCAAGGAAAACAGGCAACTGGGCTTCCTGGTGCTGAGTCCCATCCCCGGGCCGCTGCTGCTGATTCGTCGGGAAGATTCGGTTCCCGGAATTCGGACAGCGGCGATGTTCTACATTGTTGGCATTGCGGGAGTGCTGGTCTCGTGGGCGGGTGATCATCTCGTCGATTGGTTTGGCGATGGCCAGACGGTTTTGACGATTACCACGATTCTGGCTGAACCTATTCGAGCTATCTGGGCCAAGGTACTGATCCTTATGTGCGTTGTTCTGTTCATTCAGTGGCGACCGTTGGGACTCTTCCCACCGAAAGGACGGCTCGCCGATGCATGACCTCATTCAGAAACTTCGAGGAAACGGAGATGCGGTCACCGACCTGGCGGTGCGATACGGTCGAGGCCCGTTGTCCGCAGCTCAGTGGTACAGCCGGAAGTGCATGTTCGGCACCTTGGTTCTGATTGGACTGATTGGAATTCCCGCTCTGTATATGGGCGGTCTGGTCAGCATCGAAACCGTCAATCAGCTTGGCCGATACCTGTGCTTCGCGATCGCGGCACTGAGCCTGGACCTGATCTGGGGCTACGGCGGAATGCTGTGTCTGTGCCAGTCCCTGTTCTTCTCGCTGGGCGGTTATGCGATGGGCATGTACTGCGCTCATCACGGCGGACCGGAAGGCATCGTTGACGCTGTCAACTGGGGCAAGATGCCGGCCTGCCTGTTTGTGGTGTATCCAGGACAGGTTGGCGAGAGCCAGGAGCAGTGGACGGTTCCGTTTTTCTGGAAGCCCTTCTGGAACCTGTGGACGACGATCATCCTGGGAGTGTTGATTCCCGGTATCGTCGCGGCGCTCATCGGCTTTTTCGTATTTCGCAGCCGCGTGCGTGGTGTGTTCTTCGCGGTTTTGACTCAGGCGATCGTACTGGCCATCTGGCTCGTGTTCTGCATGAACAATATGAAGCTTGGTGGCACGAACGGGTTGACCCGTTTTGATCGGGTCATTCTAGGGGCACGCGAGCAGATTTCCATCGTCGTGACACCGGATAAACTGGCTGAACGCAGCATCGACAGTGCTGCAGTAAGACAGGCCGTCGATTCCGCAGTTCTGCGGCTCGATGAAGCTTACACCCAACAGGTTGGACGGAAGCGAGAAATGCTGGCCGAGCAGTATTCCTCGCCACCGACCGTGGATGTGGACGCCGCGCCGATCACGCTTCAGGGTGACGACACGCACATGCAGATCACGCTGGCTCGGTCCATGCATGTCTGGAAAACACTGAGGGAGATCGAGCGACTCGAAGTGTCGAGCGGTGTGCGGCTCAGCGACATTGCCGAAGTCAGTGTGTGTGGGTTCAATCTCAACAATGACAATGTGAAACTCGGGCTGTACGCGTTGACGGTCGTGGTACTGGTCACGGTCTTTCTGCTGTGTCGGTTGCTGATGAAGTCGCGAGTCGGTCGTGTTCTGATTGCCATTCGAGACAATGAGAGTCGCCTGCGTTTTTCCGGCTACCGACCGTATGTTTTTAAGATGCTGATTTTCGGTCTATCAGGCGCCATCGCCGGTCTGGCAGGCATGCTGTACGCCCCTCAAATGAAAATCTTCACGCCGACGAATTTGGAGCCGAAAGAATCCATTGGTGTCGTCATCTTTGTCGCTGTGGGCGGTCGGGCGACTCTGTCTGGTCCGATCATCGGTGCTTTGGCTGTCAGCTACCTCTATTCCTGGTTGACCAGCAATTCGCCTGACGCGTGGCCTATAGTGCTGGGGCTACTGTTCGTGCTGGCAACTCTGTACCTGCCTGGGGGAGTGATGGGCATCTGGCACTCCTGGCTGTCACTACCTCTGGGCAATGACATTAATCGAAGGCAGCCCTCGGTCGCCGAAGAACTGACCGGTGACCAGAAACGCTGGGATACGCTGATCGCGATTGCCGGAGTGCTGACGCTGGTGATCGGAATGCTGACGGCCTTCGGAATCTGGGAACACGCTCGCCCCTATGGTGATGGCCTAATGGCTCAACGCAATGGTTCGTCGGTTGTTGTCGGCCTCATGCTGATTCTGACGGCGTTGTGTGCTCTGCTGCAGGTCCCTGCTGGTGCGGGAATTCTGATGGGACGAGCGTGGGGTCTGACAGTGTCTCGCTGGACTCTCATGCTGGCAGTCGGGCTGATTGCGGCCACATTTGGCTGGTCATTCTTTGTGGACACGCTGCGAAGCGGTGTCGGCGGCTGGACTTCAGCCGGCTTCAAGCGTTCGGTGGATCTGATCATCGCTCTTCCGCACGTGGCGGTGCTTGCCATGTGGTCGATCGTGGCTCTGGTGTTCTTCGAAAAGGCCGTTCGAAAGCGTGGTGTTATCGAAACATCCGCAGCGGATGCCGTGCCGGAAGGGATGGACTGGACTCAGTACGGAATTCCGACCGTCAAGGATCGTGAAGAACGTCTGCAGAAGATCATGGATCGGCAGCGTATTGGTCCAAAGGAATCGCTGCTCGACAGTCCTCTTCTGCATGTGCAGCAGGTCAAAGTTCTGTTCGATGGTTTCAAGGCGCTGGATGTTCAGGACTTTTCTGTTGGGCACTACGACCTGAATGTGATCATCGGCCCGAACGGCGCAGGCAAGACCACGCTGTGTGATGTCATCAGCGGCAAGACTCGTGCGACGGAAGGGCACATCCAGTTCGCGGGTCAGGACATTACCGAGCTGCTCGAAGCGGATATCGCCCGGCTTGGTGTCGGCAGAAAGTTTCAGACGCCGACAGTCTTCGACAGCCTCACGGTTTACCAGAACATGGAACTGGCCCTGCCGGGACGTGATCGACTGATTCACAATTTCGGCGACAAGGCATCCAGGGAAGAGCACACTGAAATCGAGAAGATCCTTCGGCGAGTGAACCTGCTGGAACATTCCGGTAGAGAAGTGCGGTACCTCAGTCACGGCCAGCGTCAGTGGCTGGAGATCAGCATGTTGATCCTGTCCAAACCACGGCTGCTGCTCGTGGATGAGCCGGCGGCCGGACTGACAGACGAAGAAACCATCCTGACTGCAGAACTACTGCTCGAACTCAAAGACGAGCACAGTGTGATCGTAATCGAACACGACATGGAATTCGTTCGCCTGCTCAACAGCCGCGTTACGGTGTTGAATGAGGGGAGCATTATGGCTCAGGGCGACATTGAGCAGATCCAGCAGAATCCCGAAGTCATTGAAGCTTATCTCGGACGATAGACACCATGCTCACAATTAACGATTTGTTTTTCAGCTACGGAACAATCCGCACGCTTCGTGGCATCTCGATGGATATGGCCGAGGGCCAAATGACATGTGTGATGGGTCGCAACGGCGTCGGCAAGACAACGCTGATCCGCAACATCATGGGGATCCTGCAGCCGGATTCCGGCGGAATCCGGATCGGAGACAGGAACGTCACCCGTCTGGCACCGCACCAGCGGGCCCGGCACGGACTGGCACTGGTGCCTCAGGGCCGGCAGATCTTTCCCAGACTGACGGTTGAAGAGAACCTGCGTGTCGGACTGCAGGCCCGTACTGACGGAGTGCGGGACGTTCCCTCCGAAATCTACGAACTGTTTCCTGTGCTCAAAGAAATGGGGCGTCGGATGGGAGGAGACCTCTCGGGCGGGCAGCAGCAGCAGCTGGCCATCGGGCGTGCACTGGCCGGCGATCCCCGAGTGCTGCTGCTGGATGAGCCGACCGAAGGGATTCAGCCCAACATCATTCAACAGATCGGTCACGTTCTCAGTCAGCTGGTGACCGAACGGAAAATGACAGTTGTTCTTGTCGAGCAATACGTTGACTTCGTACGCGAGTTCGGCCAGAAATTCTACATCGTGGATCGCGGTCAAGTTGTGGCGGATGGCACGACCGAACAACTGACCTCGGATCTGGTTCAGAAACACCTGAGTGTCTGACGTTTGGCAACCGACACGCGACAGCGATCCGTTTGATAAATGCAGACCTGCCTGCTGACCGTTTACTTGAAAAGGCACCGACGAAATGCCAGAGTCGGCACGACAAAATCAGCAAGGCCGTGGAACGCTTGAACTGGAACTTGTTGCCGGAAAAACGGTTGTCACGCGAGCGGAAGCACACAGTCCATTGAAATGGCTGATTCCACGCCGATCCACACCTGCTTGCTGGGCGTATTCGAGCACATTCGGCGGTGGTCTGGTTGGAGGCGACCGCATCGAAATGCAGATTGGCGTCCGCCGGGGGGCTCGCGCGGTCCTTGCGACTCAGTCGTCGACAAAGGTGTACCGCTGCCTTCCAGAAACGTCCTGTCGGCAGTTTCTCAGAGCCACCGTTGAAGCGGATGCACTGTTTGTACTCGCTCCCGATCCTGTCACTTGTTTTGCGGGGTCTCGATACGATCAGCGGCAGGTGATTCGTTTAGCGCCGGATGCGACGCTCGTTTATGTCGACTGGCTCACCAGTGGTCGTCGGGCTCGAGGTGAATCGTGGGCGTTTTCGCGATACGAGAGCCGCCTTGATGTCTACGTCGACAATGATAGACTGATCACGGATTCGCTGTCACTTGACCCGGACGACGGCCCGTTGCATAGTCCGTATCGCATGGGACGATTCCATTGCTGCGCCGTGGTTGTCATGCACGGCCCTCAGTCTCAGGCAGCATCCGCAGCTCTCCTGAATGAGGTTGGCGGTCGTCCAGTTGAGCCGGGCAGTGAATTGATCGATTCCGCCAGTCCTCTGAAATCGGGAGTCATCTGGCGCATTGCTGGTCACACAACCGAACAGGTGGCGCGACGACTGAAGGCGCAACTGGAGTTTCTGAAACCCGCTCTGGGCGAATCACCTTGGGGCAGGAAGTGGTAATCAACGGAGCAATCGATGCATCTTTCTCCACGCGAACTCGACAAGCTGATGCTGCACAACGTCGGCTTCCTGGCACAGAAGCGACTTGCTCGCGGTATTCGACTGAATCAACCAGAGACGGTCGCGTTGATCGCGTCACAGATTCTGGAATTCATCCGCGACGGCCGGTCCGTCGCCGAACTGATGGATCTCGGACGACAACTGCTGGGACGCCGCCAGGTCCAGTCTGGTGTTCCGGAGTTACTGCACGACGTGCAGGTTGAAGGCACGTTTCCCGACGGGACGAAGCTGGTCACCGTGCATTCGCCGGTGGCGTCCGAAGACGGAGACCTGTCACTGGCTATGTATGGCAGCTTTCTACCGGTTCCCGATCTCTCGGTATTCGATACTGCTTCAGACACAGTGGCGGTGATCGCCGGCGAATGCATTCCAGCAGACGGCGAACTGATCCTCAACGAAGGCCGTGATGCGATCGAGCTGGAAGTGACGAATCTCGGCGATCGCCCCGTGCAGGTTGGCAGCCATTACCACTTTGTTGAGACAAACAGTTCGCTGCAGTTCGATCGCGGTGCCGCCTACGGCAAACGACTTGACATTCCCGCCGGTACTGCCGTCCGCTTCGAACCCGGCGATACGAAAACGGTGCAACTCGTCGACATCGCCGGAGCAAAGATCATTCGTGGAGGCAACAATTTGGCCGATGGCGAAGTCTCTGAAGACGGAAAACAGGCCACGCTTGAAAACGTCAAATCAGAGAACTTTGCGACAACCTGATTCCGGCGACGACAACGGCAACAGCAACGGCAACAGCAGAACTGATCACTCAGGAAGGGCATCAGACAATGGCATATCGCATTACTCGTTCAAACTATGCAGAGATTTATGGTCCGACCGTCGGTGACCGCGTGCGTCTGGGGGACACATCGCTCATTCTGGAAGTTGAACAGGACTTTGCGGTCTATGGTGACGAGTGCAAGTTTGGTGGCGGTAAAGTTCTGCGTGAGGGGATGGGACAGGCTGCCGGTGTGGGACAGAATGATGCGCTGGATGTTGTGATCACCAATGCCCTGATTGTTGACTACACCGGCATTATCAAAGCGGATGTCGGTATCAAAGACGGACGCATTGTTGGCATTGGTAAGGCCGGGAACCCGGACGTAATGGCGAATGTCACACCGGGTATGATCGTCGGCGTGACGACCGAAGCCATCGCGGGTGAAGGTAAGATCCTGACCGCTGGCGGACTCGACACGCATATCCATTACATCTGTCCGCAGCAGGCACACGAAGCGATTGCCAGTGGACTCACGACGATGCTCGGCGGTGGTACCGGTCCCGCCACCGGAACATGCGCGACAACCTGCACACCGGGGGCGAATCACATCCGGATGATGCTGCAGGCCACCGACGATCTGCCGCTCAATTTTGCCTTTCTGGGCAAAGGGAATTCCGCAAAACCCGAAGGCATTTCAGAGCAGATCATCGGTGGAGCGGTCGGTCTGAAACTGCACGAAGACTGGGGCACGACGCCGGCCGCAATCGACTGCTGTTTAACAGTCGCAGAACAGTACGACGTCCAGGTCTGTATCCATACCGACACGCTAAACGAATCAGGATTTGTCGAACGATCACTCGCGGCCATGAAAGGCCGCACGATTCACACGTATCACTCCGAAGGCGCCGGCGGTGGCCACGCACCGGACATTATCCGTGTCTGCGGCGAAGCGAATATTCTGCCGAGCTCTACAAATCCAACTCGGCCATTCACGGTCAACACGATCGATGAGCATCTGGACATGCTCATGGTCTGCCATCACCTCGACAAGAACTTGCCGGAAGACGTCGCATTCGCCGAAAGCCGCATCCGAGGCGAAACCATCGCCGCCGAAGACATTCTGCACGACATGGGTGCCATCAGCATCATAGGCTCGGACTCACAGGCCATGGGACGTGTCGGTGAAGTCATTACCCGCACCTGGCAGACGGCCGACAAAATGCGCCAGCAGCGAGGACGTCTGCCGGAAGAGTCCGGCGACAACGATAACGAACGCATCAAGCGTTACGTGGCGAAGTACACCATCAACCCCGCAATCGCTCACGGCATAAGCCACGTCATCGGTTCCGTCGAAGTTGGCAAGCTGGCAGATCTAACTCTCTGGAACCCCGCGTTCTTTGGAGCCAAGCCGGAAATGGTGATCAAAGGTGGTATCATCGCCTGGTCTCAGATGGGCGATCCGAATGCATCCATTCCTACGCCTCAGCCGGTCTTCATGCGGCCAATGTTCGGCGGCTATGGTCGAGCGGCCAGCCCAATTTCATTCGCGTTCGTCAGCCAGGCTGCTGTTGCAGAAGGCACTGCCGCTGGCTATGGCCTATCGAAAATGATCGAGCCCGTGCAGAACTGCCGGAATATTGGAAAGAAAGACATGAAACGCAACGACGCGACTCCGGAAATCAAAGTCGACCCGGAAACCTATGAAGTGACGGCTGATGGCCAGCACCTGACCTGTGAACCCGCTGAAAAACTGCCGCTCGCTCAAAGGTATTGGCTGTTCTGATTGTGCTTGACAGAACACAGGAATAGTAACCCCACAGTACACTTTCCCGGATATGACTCAGTTCAACATGGAGTAAATTCATGCATCTCGCCAATAGTGCTCTTTCACCCGAATGTATTGCTATGACGTGGGCCGGCGCTGCAGCCGGAGTGTCGCTCGCCGCAAGCTATGCGAGGAAGTCCGGCGTGAATTCTGCGCAGTTTGCCACTGCATCAAAGTTGACTGTCCTGGTACTGGCAGCCCAGATGATCAACGTTCCGGTCCTGGATGGAGCAAGTACACATCTGATCGGTGGAGCACTGTTGGCGTGGTATTTGGGACCATCGCTGGCCGCTCTGTGCATGACATCCGTGCTGGTCGTCCAAACCATGATCCTTGGCGACGGAGGGCTGGCAGCACTTGGCGCAAACGTGATCAACATGGCGCTGATTCCCTGCCTTGTGGTGTCTCTGATTTCCAGCCGATCAAAGTCATACAGCGCAGTAGTTTGGAGCACATGGCTTGGTATTTTCGCCGCAGCTGGCGGGCTGGTTCTGCAGACAATTTCAATGACCTCATCGGGGACTGGCGATTTCGCCTTCCGCATCCTGACAAATCACGTCTGGGCGGGCCTGTTTGAGGCTACAGTAACACTTGCTGCTCTGGCTGCACTTCGTGTAGCAGCCGACGTACAGGCAAAAGGACGATTGGATCAGACCATGCTGGCAGCCTTGTTTGCTCTGATACTAGTGGTCCCCTTTTCATCAGCCATTCCGGATGGATACGAATCGGCCGCCGCAACCACCGGCCAGGCTCATCTGCTGCACCCCTACCTCGAATCAACAGAGGGCATGTTCTCCGCAGGTCACTTCCTTCAGGAAATTCAACACATCTGTGTATCAGCGGTTTCATACATTTCGGCTGACAATTCTTTAGTTCTGGCTGTGCTGGCCATCTACCTGTGCTCCGTCTGCAATAATTTCGTTGTTCCCCGTCTGCTGGGCCGTTCCAGGCTGGCAGCATCGATCAAAACGTCCGTCTGACATGACCCACGGTGCTTGGTTGCGTGATGTCTTGCTATCGGTACAAACGAAATCGATACCGTAGGGTCAATTCAAGGGTTTTCATCTGCTTCACATTCACTCAAGTAGATTGAAACTATCGTGATGTGTGGTTCCACCTGTTATACTTTCAGTCCCGCCAACAATCGCGACCACGAAGTGTTTTTACTTTTCAAGCCTGATTGTGCACCGCATACCTCCCCTGACTCTGAACGTCGTTTGCATTCTCACCGTTCTCGGAATCGGTGCCGGCGTTGACGCGGCGAACCTGCACATCAGTCCGCCGGGGGTTGCTCTGGAAAGGCCGGAAGCCACGCAACAGGTGGTGATCCATCGCGAGGACGCAACGGGCCGGCTGGTTGATATCACGCGCGATGTCAAAATCCGGATCGATCCGCCAAAGATTGCGGTCGTCGACGATCGTGGACTTGTTCGCCCACGGGCCAACGGGGTGGGCACGATCATCATTCAATTCAACGAACACACACAGTCGATTCCGATTACGGTGAGTCGCCTGGACAATCCGTTGCCGGTTTCGTTTCGAAACGAGGTGATCCCGATCCTGACAAAAAGCGGTTGCAACTCCGGCGGATGTCACGGAAAGGCGGAGGGGCAAAACGGTTTCAAGCTGAGCATCTTTGGCTTTGACCCTCACGCCGATCACGAAGCCCTGGTCATGGAAAGTCGCGGTCGTCGAATTTCCACCGGTCAACCGACCGGAAGCCTCGTGTTTCAAAAGGCGTCAGCCCGGACACCTCACGGAGGCGGTCGGAAAATTGAACCGGGAAGCTATCGTGATCGTCGATTGTTGCGGTGGATTTCAGAAGGAGCAAAATTTGATGCGGCTCAGGACCCTTCGACAAAGATCGTCGGAATCGAAATCGCTCCGCAACAACAAATACTCCTGGACGGAGAGACTCAACAAATTCGCGTCGACACGATTGATGCACAGGGAAACCATCGTTGTGTCACTAACGAAACGGAATACGAATCCAACGCGGCGGCCATTGCCAATGTTGATTCCCGCGGCTTGATTCAGGCCCGCAATATTCCAGGCGAAGCAACCATCCTGGTACGGCATCTTGGACATGTGGCGACGTGCAGAATTACGTTGCCACGACCCGGCGTGACCTTTCCCCGTCCGGCCGAAAATAATTTTATTGACGCTCTGGCCTGGGACAAACTCGAACGTCTGGGCATCGAACCCAGCGGCCGGTCCGACGACGCCATGTTTTTGCGTCGTGTTTATCTGGATACCATCGGGACGCTGCCTACGCCGCAACAGGCGCGGGAGTTCCTGAATGATCCGGCGACAAACAAACGTGCCACGCTGATCGACCAGTTGCTGAATCGCGACGAGTACGTTGACTTCTGGACCATGAAGTGGCTGGATGTTTTGCGAGCCGATCAGCTGAAGATTTCACCGCAGGGTGCTGTGGCCATGCAACGCTGGTTGCGGCGAGGATTCGCTGAAAACCGAACCTTCGATAAACTCGCAACTGATCTGCTGACGGTTCAGGGGAACACGTCGGCGGAAGGCCCCGGCTCGTTCTACAAGATCCTGAACAAACCGGACGAAGCCGCCCGGTCGATCAGTCAGTTACTGCTGGGTGTGCGTATCGAATGCGCACAATGCCACCACCATCCGTCGGAACGATGGACTCAGTCAGACTACGTAGGTCTGGCGGGATTCTTCACCGGACTGAAACTGAAAAAGCTTCCCAACGGCGAACAGGCGGTCGTGTCCTTTGGTGGGAAAGACTTACCACATCCACGCAGCGGCGAAGTCGTTCCGACACACGCGCTGGGGGCCGAACCGGCGGATTTCTCGCGCGTCTCGGATCGCCGGCGAGTGTTCGCCGAATGGCTGACGTCTGCACAGAATCCATTCTTCGCCAAAGCGATCGCAAATCGATTGTGGGCGCACTATCTGGGTCGCGGTTTGATCGAACCGATTGATGATATTCGCGGGACAAACCCGGCCACCAACGTTCCGTTGATGCAGGCTCTGGCCAGTCATATGCGCGAAGTCGGGTATGACATGAAAGCGTTCACACGAACGCTGCTGAATTCACGTGCGTACCAGTTAAGTTCGACGACGTTGCCTGGTAACGCAGACGACCAGCAGAATTTTTCACACTTCATTCAGAAATCGCTGCCCGCCGAAGTGTTACTGGATGCGATCTGTCAAAGCACCGGGGTGGCGGAAGATTTCAACGGATGGCCGGCCGGGTACCGCGCGATTCAGGTGTGGGACAATCGCATGCCGTCGTACTTTTTCCGCATCTTTGGTCGTCCCGTGCGTGCGTCGGTCTGCGAGTGCGAACGCAGCGGGGAACCCAGCATCTCGCAGGCGTTGCATCTGTTGAATGCGCCGGAAATCTTCGAAAAACTCACGCACCGCAATGGCCGAGCTCGACAACTGGCGGCTTCGGAAATGACATCCGCCGAAATCATTGGCGAACTTTATCTCAGCACTTTGTCGCGGTTGCCGATCAAAGCAGAAAAAGAATTAATGCTGCAGGCATTTGTCGAATCGGATCGCCGCTCGGCGACCGAAGACGTTCTGTGGGCAATATTGAATTCAAAAGAGTTTGTGTTTAATCACTAAGCATCGGCCAACGAATGATTGTCGTAGCCGGAGTCGCCAGAATTCGGGCCTCAAAGAGCATTCGCCCGAATTCTGGCATTATTTGCCGCGACTAAGTTTGACAGATTGATTTAGCGAACGGCCCCGTGTGTATTCACACGAGGCTGAAATAACTGGAATTCCTTCAACAGGGGTCCGACATGTTCCGATTATCGCTTGGCAACCAACACCGAAACTGCAATGGTATTTCGCGACGGCATGTTCTTCGATTGGGAACCTGCGGTCTGATTGGCGGTTTGACTTTACCCCGATTGCTGGAACTTCAGGCCAAAGCAGCCAGTCCAAACGGCGCCAGAGCAAAATCGTGCATCTTCCTGTTTCTCGAAGGTGGACCTCCTCATCAGGACATGTGGGATCCCAAACCGGAAGCACCGCCGGAAATCCGCGGACCGTTTCAGGCGATCAGGACCAACGTCCCTGAGGTCTTCGTCAGCGACCAGTTGCCGTTGTGTGCGCAGATGGCCGACAAGTACACGATCCTGCGCAGCCACAGCCATCGTGACAACGGACATACGACCGGCTACCACTACGTGATGACCGGCCGCCGCGCAAACTTTGCCGACGGCGACAACCCGATACCGAACAATGACTTCTATCCGTCCATCGGTGCGGCCGTGTCGCGCACGCTGGGCCAGCGCAGTGCCTTGCCGCCCTATATCAATCTGCCACATCCGATGGCCGGTGGCGGCCCCGGATTCTATGGCCCCGAACACGCTCCGTTCGTGATCGAAGCCGATCCGACTCAGCCCGACTTTGAAGTCAAAGACCTGCAGCCTTCCGCTCAACTTTCGAAAGACAGACGGGATCTGCGAAAACGTCTGCTGTCGGGAATCGATCAGCTGGAACGCGATCGCAACCAGGGCCGAGCTCGGGTGATGTCCACCTATTACGAAAAGGCGTACAGTCTGATTACGTCCCCGGAAGCGAAGAAGGCGTTCAATATTCATGCCGAACCGGACTCAGTGCGAGATGCGTATGGTCGGACGCAAATCGGCCAGTGCGCACTGCTGGCTCGACGGCTTGTCGAAGGTGGCTGCGGGTTTGTGGGCGTTGATGCTCCTGGTTGGGACGTTCACTTCAACTGTTTTCCGAGTTTAAAAACAGATTTAATTCCCTATGCCGACCGAGCATTCAGTGCCTTGGTCACGGACCTCGAACAGCGCGGGCTGCTGGACGAAACGCTGGTTGTCATGATGGGAGAAATGGGACGTACGCCACGAATCAATGCAAAGGCTGGCCGAGATCACTGGTCGATGGCTCAAACAGTCATCTTTGCCGGTGGCGGCACAAAGCCGGGACAGGTGATCGGAGCCACCGACAAACATGCCACGGCACCGACCGGAAATCCTGTCGGCGTGAACGATTTGCTGCGCACCATTTCCGTTCTGATGGGTATTGATCCCGATAAACAATTCCTCGGACCACTGGGCCGCCCCGTGCCAATCGTCGACGGCGGTGAAGTGATTCGTGACCTGATATGAGAACCGCGCGGGACGTGGCTAGTGCTCGGTCACAGCCTGATTTCAGGGTAGCCGGAGTCGCCAGACTTCGGGATTCGACTGGCAACAACCTGAACTCCGGCGAGTCCAGCTACAGATCCCAACGCTGATGCGGGACGGTCCGCAAGCCGATTCGAGCTACCGCTCGGAAACACTCCGTTGTCGCTCCGAAACGATCCGTGCAAAATGGTAAGAACTCTTTCCAGGTGACTCTAAATCCTGACTGTGACGAAGCACTAGTTCATGTCGACATTCAAAATGCCGAACGCCCAAACCATCCTGCTCGCAATTCTCATGGCGTTCAGCTGCCCGCCGGCCGCCGTCGCCCAGCATCCGCCAGGCATTGGTTATATGTTTCCGCCTGGTGCGCAAGCCGGACAGACGACGGAAGTGGTCCTGGGTGGCTACGACTGGACGCCCGACATGCAGGTCTTCGTGCACGATCCTCGGATCAAGCTGGAAATCATCGGTTCCCCCGGCCCGGTGATTGTGCCCGAACCGCCGTATTGGTCCGGAAAAAAATCACGGAGAGCACCGTTCCCTCTGCCCCGTGAAACCAAAGCACGATTGACGATTCCGGCGGACGTTTCACCGGGAATTGTGAAGTGGCAGGCCGCCAATGCGAACGGAGCCACTGCGATCGGCAGGTTGGTTGTCAGTCACACCGCGAATGTGACGGAACTCGATTCCCGAAGAGAGCCTCAGCAACTCGCAACATTACCCATTTGCATTTCCGGTCAGATCAAACACATCAAGGAAGTCGATGAATACAGATTCACGGCGACAACATCCGGTCCCGTCACATGCTCAACCGTCGCGCGCAGAATCGGATCACAACTGAACGCCGTAATCGAGATTCGTAACGAGGCGAGTGTGCTGGTGGCCGATGCAGCCGATACGGCGGGGAACGATACGGCGTTGACATTTTTCGCCACGGCCGGCGAATCCTACACGGTCGCGATCTACGATCTCGACTTTCGCGGAAACCGAGCCTTCGTGTACCAACTGACCATGACTCCCGGGCCCAGGGTCGTTGCGGCAATCCCGTCCGTGGGCCGTCACGGTGAAACGCGCACCGTGGAACTCGTGGGTTACGGCATCGCGACAGGCCAGTCCAGACTCGAATCTGTGACTCGCGACGTGGCGTTTCCCAACGACGAAAATTCAACGTCGTTTCCTTACCAGCTCAAGACGGAACATGGAGACTGTCCGCCATTTTTGCTTCAGGTCAGTGATCAGCCGCAGGCGGAACAGACAGTTTCACAACTGACACTGCCCGTTGGCATCACCGGCGTTCTGGACGAACGGTTCGGCGAAGATCGGTATCAGATCGTCGGAAAAAAAGACGAATTGTGGTCGATTGAAGTCGCCAGCGAACGAATCGGATCGCAGGTTGATGTTGTTCTGGCGATCTTCAATGCCGAAGGAAAAGAACTGGCCCGCAACGACGATCAGGTCGGCTCAACCGATGCCGCCATCGAATTCAAAGTCCCTGCCGATGGCGACTATCAGGTCAGCGTGACGGACATTTCGTCACACAGTGGCACCAGGGCGGCAACTTATCACCTGTCAGCCCGGCGGGCACAGCCCGATTTCAGCATAACTGCGCCCGAACTGCTGAACGCGCCGATCGGCGGAAAGATGAACCTTGCGATTAACGTCACTCGGAAGGCCGGCTTTCAGGATCCCATCGACATTGCGATCTCCGGCCTGGCACCCGGGGTCACCGCCCCGGACAAACTCCAGGTTGCCGCCAAACAGAAGGCTTTAAAGATTGAACTGACTGTGGCAGCTGATGCGGCGGCATCCGCCGCTTTGGTTCATCTGGTCGGCACAGCGACGATCAATGAAACAATCGTGCAACGCAATGCCGGGCCAATACTGGTCACAACCACCATCAAACCACCCTTCACGATCGACGCAGAAGGCAGGGACGACGTCACCAAATGGCCGCGTGGCACTACGTTTCCCGCTCCTGTTCTGATTTCTCGCGACGAGAATTTTGACAAGGACATTGTTCTGGAAATGACATCCAAACAGGGTCGTCACCGGCAGGGAATTTCCGGACCGGAACTCATCGTCAATCCAAATGTCACGAGAATTCTGTATCCGGTGTACCTGCCCGAATGGCTGGAGACGACGCGAACGTCGCGAATGGTCGTCAACGGCGTCGCAAGGGTCGCGGACCCACAGGGTAACATCCGTTACTCGGTCAGCCGGCAAACGACCCGCATGGGATTCCTGCCGACCGGAGCGCTGCTGAAGATCTCGGCAGACGTGGGCGAGTTCCAGGCGAAACCTGGTGAACAGGTTTCAGTGCCAGTCAGCATCGATCGTTCCGGCAGGTTGACCGAACCGATCTCACTTGAACTTTTGTGTGACGACTCTCTGCGATCGATCTTCGTCGCGAAACCTAAAATCCTCGCCAGCGACGTGATGCACGCAGTGTTTTCCATCGCGGTTGCCTCGTCCAACTCAGGCAGGACTGAACACTTGTTGAGAATACGCGCGACGCTTTTGAAAGAGGGGCATCTACCGGTGATTTCGGAAACAAGCGTTCTTGTTGAGCTGGTGGATTAACACATACTGCTGCCGTAGGGTCAAAAAACTCCGCCGAACTCAAATCGCCGTAAAAACACTCGACTTACGGCTCACCAGAGTCTCGCATCTCAGCCGCTTGATTTCACCTGTCTGACGCGGAAACTGACGATTTTCGGCGCTGAACATGCCCTTCCTGCTCCAACCCTGGCACATTCTGCTCGCTGCCCTCAGCGGCATGGTCAATCAACGGCAGCAACAGATCATCGAGTTTCAGAACGCACAGA
>LWDU01032040.1_pt1 | contig 22866 bp, 22 predicted proteins | sample 727161 | NCBI WGS metagenome assembly LWDU01 (sample SAMN04566230, study PRJNA314399) | hydrothermal vent metagenome | isolation source: deep sea hydrothermal plume seawater | place: Mexico: Gulf of California, Guaymas Basin | collected 2004-07-11
CTCTTTGTATTGTTTGGCGATGATGGCTCAAAAGCTATTGGCCCATCATTGACCAATTGGTCTCTTAGTATTCTCTCTGGACTACTCGGTTTCTTGATGGGGGGCTTGGCAATGTCGAGTTGGGCATATTATCGGAAGAATGGCACATCCGGACTGAAAACTGAATCGGCAAAGCATTTCAAATGGACAACCTCTTTGACAACCTTAGCTGGATTATGCTGGCTTTTCATCCTTGCATCGCGGCTCTTTTAGGCATCAGATTCAATGAGAGGGTTGATGAGGCAGAGAACCTGCGAAGCAACTGATGGCCGCTAGTAATGGCTCAGGGCGAGCCCCCGTTGCCATCATGACCAACTCTACAAGAGTAACTAGTGGAATTGATGTTCATCAAAAACTGATGACCGCAGCATTGGCTTTAGGAAACATCTTACGTGGCACTTTCGGCCCCCGCGGCTTAGACAAAATGATGTACAAAACGAATGGGATGACCGCGGTAACAAACGATGGAGCTAAAATCATTTCAGAACTATTGGTAAAACATCCAGCGGCAAAGGCCTTCGTTTCACTTGGTCAATCTCAAGAAAGTGAGTGTGGCGACGGAGTAACGGGGTGCATTCTATTTGCAGCAGAATTAATGCGTGAATCATCAAGACTTTTGAGAAAAGGATTACACCCTTTGATTATTATCGAAGGTTGGAGAAAAGCAGTGGATGTTGCATTACAAACAATAGAATCCAATAGCAATAAAGTAAACAAAGATACTTTGGTTAAAGTTGCTGCAACTTCACTGGTTGGAAAAGGGGCTGAAGGGGCGGTTGGGTTATTTTCAGAACTCGTAGTTGAAGCCACAACTTTAGTTTCAAATTCACTTAATGATGAAGAAGCCAAGGCTGAACATGTAATGATGGCAATAGCCGATAGGGGCACCCTCAGTGATAGCCGTTTGATTGATGGTATCATTATTCAAAAAAGAACTGCTAATGAAAAGGTACCCCGAAGTATTGATAATGCAGTAATCGCTTTACTATCATGTCCACTGGAGTTTGAAGGGCCAAGTAGAGATAGTGAAATTGAAGTAACAAGCCCTGAACAACTTTCAGCCTTTATTGAAGCAGGACAAAACCAGTTGGAAAAAATTGTAGAACTTGTCCAACAATCTGGTTGTAATGCTATTTTGACCACTGGCGCTTGTGACCCACAAGTCCTCCATCAATTAAGTGAAGATGGAATTTTCATTCTCGCGGATGTTGATGCTGCAGAAGTTTCCAATGTTGCTAAAGCAACCGGAGCTAAAATTGTAGATTTATTGAGGGATTTAACTGAAACGGACCTTGGCACTTGTAGAAAGTTGAGGGTGGAACGAAGAGAAGGGGCCGAATCCATCGAAGAACGAATCATCATTAGTGGTTGTGATTCACCAAAGATAGTAACATTGGAAATTGGGGGGGCAAAGGGTATTGCTACGGAAGAAGTGATTCGCGGGCTTCATGATTCTTTGAAAGCAACCACACTTGCCATGAGGACTTCATCAATCATCAATGGGGGAGGCCACATCCATTGCCTAGCAGCACTTGATATCAGGACCTTTGCGGAAGGCGTTGCAGGCCGCGAAAGATTAGCCATGGAATCTTTCGCACGCGCCTTGGAATCCATCCCATTCACTTTGGCAACCAATGCGGGAAAAGATGGTCTTGATGCAATATTAGAACTACGAGCAGGACTTCGTCAAACAGAGACTGAACCTCTCGGCATCATGTCCAATGGGCAGGTCGGAAGCGTTGAGGAGGTGTGGATTCCCGCCGCCTCCCTAGCATCGGCTATCTTAGGTGCATTCGAAACTACAAGCAGCCTATTACGGGTCGACCAGGTTATTTCTGCACGAGGAGATTGAAGGTCATGCAACCGCCTAATTATGATGCTGTCCAAAAGCCAAGGGCTTTACTTTCGGTTTTCAATAAATCAGGAATTGTAGGCTTAGCAAAGGCACTTACTGCAAATGGCTTTGAATTATTATCAACAGGTGGAACCGCCCGTATATTGAGGGAAGCAGGACTTGAGGTAGTCGATGTATCAAAGGCAACGGGCCACCCCGAAATCTTTGATGGCCGCGTTAAATCCTTACATCCGGCAATTCATGGTCCACTCTTGGCTAGGCTTGAAAACGAGGATGATGTCAAGGGCTTAGCAGAACTTGGATATCCACCAATCCAAGTCGTTGCAGTCAATCTCTACGCATTTAGTGAAGCGGCTGCTAAAAAACCACCTTTAGAAGAATCTGATTTACTAGAAATGATTGATATTGGAGGGCCGACTTTAGTCAGAGCCAGTGCAAAAAACCATCGAAATGTCATCATTTTAACCTCTCCAAAGCAATACGACGGTTTCATCGACTCGCTCAATGACGATGAGGAATTAACGATTGAAAAAAGACGACACTTTGCCTTGGCAGCCTATGAACATACAGCAGCCTATGATTCTGCAATTGCCAATGAATTACACAAGAGGTGGATTGGTGCGGCCGAAAATTTCCCCAATAAGGAAGAACAAGCAGCAAGATTTCCTTCTCTGATTTCTTTTACTGCCTCGATGGATCATCCTTTGAGATATGGAGAAAATGGCCATCAAGCAGCAGCCCTTTACAATGACCATGGTGATATTTCAGAAACCCTTGTTGGCGCCTTAGTTGAGGGAGGAAAAGAAATGTCTTACAACAATTACTCAGATGCTGATGCGACCTTGAGGCTATGCCGTTCACTATCGACTGATGAATGGCCAGAAACGCCTCATGCTTGCGTTATTGTCAAACATAACAACCCCTGTGGAGCGGCACTCGGAGCCACCCAAATTGAGGCCTTCAAAGCAGCTCTAGCCAGTGACCCAGAGTCGGCCTTCGGCTCTTTGATTTGTTTTAACGAGCAACTTAATTTGGAAACAGCCCAAGAGATGGAACCACTTTTCATTGAAGTATTGATGGCACCAGCATATGCTGAAGGAGCCAAAGAAAAGGTAATGGAAAAGAGCAACCGTAGAATATTAACTATTCAATCACCGAATGGACGACTAGCACCCCTTCAACGAAAATTAGTCCGTAAATCAATCGAAGGAGGTTGGCTAGTTCAAACAGAAGAACCACCAATAATCGATTGGAATAAAGCAAAGGTTGCTTCAGTAAAGGAGCCTTCTTCAGAACAATTATCGTCAATGAAATTTGCAGTTAGAGTATGTGAACAAGTCAAATCAAATGCAATAGTTTTGGTTCAAGGAACTGCTACCGTTGGTATTGGGCCAGGTCAAACTAGTAGGGTTGAGGCAGTAAGAATCGCTTCAAGAAGGGCAGGCGAGAGGGCTATTGGCAGCATTATGGCAAGTGATGCATTCTTCCCATTCAAAGATGGTATTGAGCAGGCGGCTGAGGCAGGAGTAGTTTCAGTAGTTCAGCCGGGTGGCAGCATTAGAGATCAGGAAGTCATCGATGAAGTTGACTCCCGTGGAATGACGATGTTATTCACTGGGCAGAGATTGTTTAGGCACTGATTGACACCGGTCTAGGCGGCGGTTGGAACCTTCCAACCAACATACCAAGTTCCAACCATCCCAGTCAGTATCACGATAGTTTGTCCAAAACCAGGGTCTCCTGCGATTGTTATCGCCCACACTGAAAGGGCAATCATACTCCACATAAGGCCAATAATGAAAACTTTTGAAACGAAAGGAATACCTTTACCCTCGACAAAATCACGAATATAGTGGCCAAAGAGTGGATTGTTCAACAACCACATGTAGAGTTTGGGGTCGGATTTAGCGAAACACCCTGCTGCCAGAACCATAAATGAGGTAGTTGGTATTCCAGGAATATATATTCCAACAGTGCCCAGTGCAACGAAAAATAAACCAAGCCCCTTCCAAATTAGGCGGACCAGAGGGTTTTCTGAAACATTAACAAGGTCTTCCGCCTTGAGGTCGCCCCCCTCTTCCTGTTGGCTCGACTTCATTCTACCTCCCCATTCGCTCCGCCTCGCCTTCCACACATGATGATTGGGGTAAGATATGGAGAAGCCTTGCGAAGGACTCATCATCATCCATCCCTTGCACATATCAAGATGGCATTTCAATTACCCAGAGTTGGAAGTAAAACCGACCCATTGAGGCTGGCAGTCTTAATTTCAGGTTCAGGCTCTGGAATGGCTGCGTTATTGAGATATCAAAGCAAAGGCGTTTGCCACATTACAAGCATCGTAATTTCTAATGTTGAAGGAGTTGAAGGTCTAAGTAAAGCCCAAGCAGCAGGAGTCGAGGCTGTTGCATTACCACATATTGATTATGAACAAAGAATAGACCACGAAAAAGAACTTGACGCACTCTTACAAGAGAGCAACATCGAGGCCATCATTCTTTCAGGATATATGCGATTACTAACTCCTTGGTTTGTTGAAAAATGGGAGGGTAGACTAATCAACATCCACCCAAGCCTCTTACCATTATTTCCTGGTGCTCACGCTCATCGAGATGCTCTCGCTGCTGGTGCTACAATTAGTGGCTGCACTGTACACTTTGTAGATACAGGCGTAGATAGTGGTGAAATAATTGCTCAAGGAGATATCCCAGTATTGCCAGGAGATGATGTTGAAAGCCTACAGGCGAGAGTAAAAATGGTTGAACACATTCTTTACCCACAAGCGATTGATGCTTTTGCAGAAGGCGAATTCAGAACTGACTGATAGCGTTTTCAAGGTCGCTAGGAGTATTGATATTAAGCATCATTTTTTCATCCACCTCCACCATTAGATGATTCATTGATTTGATGACACGATGGATACCACCTTCGACTTGATTCAACGCAGATAAGAATGGAAGAGGCCGGACGAGGGCATGTAGTGGATGCATTCTATCACCGGAAACCGGAACCACACAATCAACATCAGAACCTGCATTCAATAATAATTGAAACATGTCTTTCTTTACTAAGGGTGTGTCACATGGATTCAATTGAAGAAAGTCGCAACTCTCAGCGATGGCTTTTTTCGTAGCAGGGTATAATGCTGCCCTTGGACCACTGAAATCAACATCATCTCCAATTTTTTGAATATTGGAAACATCAGGTGGGGTTTCATATTCTTTCATTGCCACTATGATAGAATCACAATCATCAAGCGATTCAACTGCGATGGCAAGAAGCGACTTGCCATTAACCATAAGGGAAACCTTGGCAATCCCCATTCTAGATGACTTTCCCCCAGCGAGGATTAACCCCATCACCTTCATCGAATCAACCACTCTGCAGTATCGCCAATTTGTTTACCGCTTGTTCCAATTCTTTTGATAAAAGTTCAACCCGCTCAAGTAAAACCCTTCTTTCTCGTACCGATTGGGCTTGAGGAAGCCATTCGAGAAGTCTTCTCATGTCCAAAGAATCCCTGTTAATTGTCCAAATCAAGACCTCTTCCAAAACAGGGTCGTCGGCTGGCAGAAACCTTTCCACAACATCTCTGATAGGGATGGGGGCCTTCATTGTGATGCTTCATCGAGTACCATTCTGGCTAATCTATCCATCGTTTCAGTAGATGAAGGTCTGTTTTTTACAATATTTTTTTGAGTTTCCGATAATTCACTACCGTCTCGACGGCAACACACTACTAGGATTAAAACTGCAAAGTGATGTAGGATTTCAGCCCCCTGACAAAATTTTTCTAATTCCTCATCTGATGGAACTTGATGCCCCGCTCTTGCTAATTCTTCTATGCTTTCGAGAAGTGCTTCCAACGGCTCTGTTTTTTGCAACATCTCCGCAAATATACCCCAAACTCCACCATTCAAAAAACCAGGGTTGATATTTGCTAATATTAAACCAGCAAGACGCATATCTTCTCTACCATGGCGTTTCCACGCCGCCTTTGCCAATTTCAATAATAAGCGATAATCATTTTTTGAAACCGTGAAAAGCCATGAAGCGATTCTACGCATTTCAGGGTCTGGCGTTCCAAGGTGAAAAGCAACACCTGACGATGTCGCTAACCTATCAGTCATAGATTTTGCAATTAATATTGGAACCCCAATTGTATAGGCCTCCCTTAGCATATCGAGGCACTTGTCAGTTTTTTTCAATAATCTAAGGCCGTGTTGATTCAACAAATCATCAAGATGATCCTCTGAGGTCATTCTTGACCCTCAATCGTTGACTTTCTTGGTTCGAACGGAATCAAATAATCCACCAACAATGGTCACCGAATCTTTTAGCGCATGGAGCATTTTGTCAACCATTCCTTCTTCGAATTTTTCCTGAACCGAGCGCTTGATGCTTTCCAAAACCTTTTTATCTTCCTCATCTGAAATGTTGAATTGTTCTTTCATGTGTCGAATAACTCGCCATTCATCTCTAGAAAGTGATTCATTTACTAACGCGACTTCGTAAAGATTTTGATAGACTTTAAGTTGTTTTATCCGGCCTATTGTACGTCCACCCTCAACTTCCTTTTTGTCTCTAACCGCCTCATATACACGTGCAGGCTCATCAGGCTCAAGGTCGAGTAAAGTTGCCAATTTAATGACCAATCTTTTCTCTTCTCTAGTAAGTATTCCATCTTGAAGCATTACTTCAATTGTGCCTTTGAAGACCGCTAACGAATTGACATCCTTCTCAGACACGCTTTGCCCAAAGGGTTCGGCTTCTTCAGTGCTTTGACTGTGGAGTGAGGCTTTACACAAACTAGATTATTGATTGAAATGAAAGGGATGGCTTCAATAAGGCCCAGCGATTCGGCAATTTGAACCAACAGGTTCGTTTCCCACTCACCCCACCCTTTCGAGGGTGTGCTCCAGAGAGGCTTCCCTACGGGAAGGCTGGCGAGCGCGGAGACAACCTATGGTAAATCCAAAGGAGGAAAATAAATGTCAAGAGGAAATACAAAGCAAGGAGGCAAGGGTAAGGCGATGAAATACCAAATCATCGCATCCCTAAACATCGACGGTACTGTTCAAAGAAAGGACGTTATCGGAGCAATCATGGGACAGACCGAAGGTCTGCTCGGTGATGAATTAGAATTAAGAAAACTACAACGAACAGCCAGAGTAGGCCATGTCGATGTTGAAATGACTGCAAATAAAGGCAAAGTATCAGGGACAATTCTAATCCCAAGCAGTATGGACAATGTCGAAACCGCAATCATTGCATCAGCATTGGAAACAATAGACAGAGTTGGCCCATGTAAGGCCATTATCAAAGTAAAAGAAATTCTAGATGTTCGAAAGACTAAGCGCACAGCAGTCGTTGATAGAGCAAAAGAATTATTGTTGAGCCTTGTAGCAACTGGGGAAGCAGCAAGCAAGACTGTAATCGAAGAAGTTCGTAGTGTATTAACTACCCAAAAACTGGGCTTTTTCCATGGTCTGACTTGTGGACCAAACATCGAGTCTTCAGACTCATTAATTGTCATGGAAGGAAGAAACGACGTATCTAACGTCATCAACTACGGTATCAAGAATGCAATCGCCTGTGATGGAGCAGGAAACATGAAGCAAGAATTAATTGATTTGGCCAATTCAAAAGAGACAGTAATCGTTGCCATTGATGGAGATCGAGGTGGAGAAATGTTGCTTCGTGAATTATATGGGATGATGAAGGTAGACTTTGTTGCTCAAGCACCTATTGGCCAAGAATGGGAATTACTCCCTCAAAAGACCATGACCAAGTGTTTGTCAATGAAGGAAGTAGCAAGCAAGGTTATAGCGCGCCTTGAGAAGACAGATGGGGACGATATGCCTCCAACAACTCCAGAAGAAAGCACTGAAACAAAAGAGGTTCCAGAAAACGTGACAGAGTTAGCTGGACACCTTGAAGAACTGAAGGCAAATCATGCTGTATTCGTATATGTTGATGGAACTAAGTCTGAGCCAATGGGCCCACGTTCTTTAGCCAAGGAAGCAGAAGAAGCCGATGGCGCTGTTGCAATTGTCCTTAATGGGCCAATCAGCAAGCGAACATTGGAAATCGCTAGCGAGGCTGCAATCCAAACTGTACTTGGAACTGAAGCAGGCAAAGAATACGGGAAAATAAAGGATGTCGAATCCTGGTTAACCGCAGATTTTTGATTTGGTTGGTTAATTCATGTTGGCGGAGTCCGCAGTATTGTTGCTTTCCATAATCGGAGTAGCGGTTTGGCTATCAGCAATTATTGGCTTTGGGATGATAGCAGCACCCTTGCTGCATCGAAAACTCCCCCCTAAAGAGGCAGGCGAATTAGTTTCACAGATTTTGGACCGTGCCCACCTAGTAGGGTGGTATGGAGCTTTAATGAGTTTAACTTCAATAATTATTTATTCATTGGTAGTATCTACTGGTGCAGCCGAGCCAGCATTCTTGTTGTGGAGTTTACCATTAATTCTAGCAAGTAGTATTTGGTGGGTTTCTTGGAAGAAAGTTCTCCCCAAAGCAAATAACTTGAGGATTGCAATAAACAATACCGATGAATCTGAAGTTGGGTTCACAGAAGCAAAAAAATTATTTGATGACATCCATAAATTAAGCGTCACCCTGTGGAAAGGTTGCATGTTTCTGATAATATCTAGTATTGCAGGTCTTGCATGGCTGTCAACATGAATAATATTAGGTAACACCCATAGGCCACGCTATGCAGCCGGACACCGAACCAACAGCAGACCCCCAAATTTCGGTAACTCCTGAGCAACCACAGATGGTTGTTCAAGTGCATGAACCAACTCCAGTATTCAACCCAATTTCAGTTGCCGAACATGTTGAAGGTGAATTCACCGAGTATCTTTTACGAAGAACAAAAAATGGTAAAGCGGCAATTTCAATTTTAGATGATGGGGAGTTAATCCAAGTATCTTCAGCAAAAAGGGATAAAGATGGCACAACCCATTCTCAACAACATTTGATGGTAAAAAAGGAGGCCCTGCTAGGCGTTTCTCACAAAAAATTTGACTGGCTTGATAGATATCGAGTTGGTTGGTGGTCGATGGTTGCTGGAGGTATTGGGCTTTCTGTTATAGCAAATCCAATGGGTGCTCTTTTATTGGCAGGAGGGCTCTTCTTTTCTATTTGGCAAATCGCAGATCCAGAGTTATTGGTTCTTGAAACCTCTACAGGAAAACACCCCCTTTATCTTAACAGAATGGGATCTGATAGAGATTTAATGAAATGCAGTATGGACCACCTCTCAAATGCGATGAAGAGTTTATTGAAAACTGGAGAACTAGATTGTAGTGGATATGAAGAGGCAGTGGGAACATTGATGGCAGAAAGAGCATTAAATATCCAAAACCAAGCAGAAGCAGCAGTGGAAACTCCATCTTTCGTGATTCCACAACAACCAGTAGTAGATGAAGCGCAGTCAACACAACCAGTTGCAGCAGAAATCCCTGCCACACTAGAAGAAATCCCTGCCACGCCAGAAGTTAATGAATCAACTCCAGAGCAAGTAGTAGAAACTCCAGAACCTAAAGAAGAATCTACGGAGTTGGAGGACGATCCATGGCCATTAGAACCCGAAGAAGACACGGCCGTTGAGGATGAACCAGCACCAGAACCTGCACCCCCTCCAGAACTAACACCTGTGGCATTACCAGAACCTGCGCCCCCTCCAGAATTTTCGTCGACCCCAACAATGCCTCCCCCTCCAGCACCGATACCCCCACCTGGGCTTGCGCCAATGCCTCTCCCATCTCTACCCCCTCTTCCTTCACTTGGAATGGATTTACCACCTATTCCACCAGGTGTTCTTGGAGCAAATTTAGGATTAGGAAGTTCAGCACCTTCACCCCCTCCCCCACAGGCATTAGTTGCAGCTTCCCCTCGCCAAGAGAACTTGTCAACTGAAGATAAAGACGATTTACTATCTGCTTTAGGCGATTAAACCGCCTTCACTCCTGAACCACTATCCAAGTTTGAAATATTACATAAATTACCTACTTCTGTGGCAAGACCGTTGAGATTATTAGAGGATGAAAGGCTTGCAATATCTTTTTTGAGGGGTATTGAAACACCAGGACCAGGGATTCGGTTGAGTATTTTCCCAAGATTTCTTGAATCAATAAGTAACTTCCCCTTACCTGCAGAACCCCTTGCCCTTAATCTCAAATCTGTCCATTTATCCAAGTTTCTAGCACTTACTGCCAGTAATTGAATTAATCCAGCACGCGATTTCAGGTCCGCCTCAGCCCCTCTAGGAATCAACCGTAATGCTAATCTCAATAATCTGTCAACACGTGTATCGCGAGGGATAATTCCAACATTTGCAGCCAAATCAAATCTAATTTTATCCAAATCTTCAATCTCAATATTTTCAGGAATTGAACCGAGACCGAGATTATTGAAAAGAAGATTTATCGGCGCAACAATTGACTGTAACCCCTCGATATCAACTTCAGAAGCGTTGTTTTCTTCAAGGATTGGTTCAAGTACAGGAGGGGGTGTTGTGTCCTCTTTCACTTCTTCTGCAAATGGTAACTCTGGCAATGGCTTATCATCCACTTCAGTAATTGGCTCAGGAAGAGGTATTGAGTCATCCTCCTCTTCTTCAAATAATGCCTCATTTGCATTTTCAATGCTCATCTCGGATTTTACCACTTCAGGCTCAATTAGTGGCGCCTCAGCCATCTTTTCTTCTTCCACTTCATAAATTGGTTCAAGCACAGGGAGAGGCATTGAGTCATCTTCCTCTTCTTCGAATAATTCCTCATTTTCATTATCAATACCCATATCGGACTTTACCATTTCAGGCTCAATTAGCGGTTCCTCAATGATTTCTTCCTCTTCTTTGAATAATCCCTCATTTTCATCATCAATGCCCATCTCGGACTTTACCACTTCAGGCTCAATTAGTGGCGCCTCAGTCATCTTTTCTTCTTCCGCTTCATAAATTGGTTCAAGCACAGGGAGAGGTATTGAGTCATCCTCCTCTTCTTCGAATAATGCCTCATTTGCACTTTCAATGCTCATATCGGATTTTACCACTTCAGGCTTAATTAGTGGCGCTTCAATCATCTTTTCATCTTCAACTTCTGCTTTTGTATTCACAACCTCAAGTAGGGCATCATCTTCATATGATTGGTCAATATATTCCATATCTTGAATGGCTGCTTGTAATACTTCAAGATCCATATCTTCCAAATCTTCAACGATGACTTCTTCAGATATTACGCCTTTTGGTCTCCAAAGGTTGGCCCTTCTCCTTTCTCCTTTTGCTTCGAGGGCGGCTACAGCAGCCAATTCAGAAAGATTGAGTTTCAGATTTGCCAACCTTTCAGGATGTTTAAGGTTGCTTTCTAATTCCCTTTTTGCATTTGGTGCTGAACCATAGGGAAGGCGTTCCAGCCTTCTCATTAGATTTGCAAAGTCCCCCATCTCTTCGCGAATTGAATCCATCAATGCACCCACATGAAGAGGGTCGCTGTGCAACAATTGAAGTAGATTTGATACGTTCCAACCAGAATTAGACCAACCATTAATTTCATTTTCAATTGCACTTATTGGCATTTTTGGTATTCGTACTGTTGAGGTTGCTGAAGAAAGCCCAATATTGCTGGTAGAAGAATGAACTTCATATTCTAATTCTTTTAGATTAAGGGAATCAATATCATTCGAAATAATCTCGTATCCCCCCAGCCTCAATTCTTTGATTTCCCGAATTAACATTCTTCTATGGCGTTCATTTCGAAGTGCCTTTTTCTCAACATAAGATTGGGCTAAAGCAACTAATTCGGGGTTTTGGATAGCCATTTGTAGGTTTGAGACATGATTTTCCACCTTATCTATCCCACTAAGCGAGATATCTAGGTCCTCAAGGCGCCTGACTAATTCTAGAGATGACCGGAGGTTATGCAAGTGTGCCTGCCATTCAACCATACCTTCAACAGGGCTACTTTCTATTTTTGAACGCCAAGCAGACATGTCAAAGCCTAACTCCGACCATGATGATATTTGTTCTTCAGCCTGAATCCTAATGCTTTTCAGTTCTTGTTCTGCGGCAGCAATCAACTGTTCTAACTCGATTGTTTTACTCAAATCCCCTCCTATTTCAAGAACAGACTCATTGAGAGGGCGCCATAACTTTGCAATATTTGTCGCCTTTCCAATTAACTCATCGTGTTGCGCAGACCTTTTTTCTAATGACTCGATGACCGATTCCAAATAGAGCATGTCTTGACGTTGTGAACTTATCTCAGGTGGTAAGATGAAGCCACTAATGGTCAGTGTTCTCAACCGTTTTCCAACTTTGAGGTGACGTAAATCCAAATCTCTCGCAGTGGCTTCAACTTCAACCATCATGTTCCTAATTTCTTCTTCAGAATCGACGTTAAGGCTATTTATTCGAGATAACATTTCTTCTGCTAAAACACGGCTAAATGGTTCGATTGAAGTCGAAACCTCTTTTTTGACAATATCTATTTTTTCTGCTACCTGTTCTAATTTCCCAACCAATTCATATGCTTCACCTAGGTTTTTTGTCAGAACCAATTCTGCATTAACACCCTTTTCATATAGGGAAGCCACCATATTTTCAAGATTATTCCATCTCAATACTTGGCTTTCTTCGAGTTTTTGAACTGCATCATCTAGTTCATTTAACAAATTAGAGTTGTCAAACAATTCCCCTAGTAAAGACCCCTTTGCAATAAATACGGGGTCGAGCAAATCTAACCTAGAAACGATAGATTCTAATTCTTCGACTTTTCCTGTATTTTCCCAATTCCGTACAGAAGCTTTGGCATCTATTGCCCAAGGTCTATTACTGAGATTAAATTTATCAAACTCTTCCTGAACAAGTTCAACATTCATTGGGTCATCTAAGAGATCGAGCCAAGCAATTGCAAATTCAGCATATCTGTCATTTAGGGAGGAAATTTCATTTCTCAAATCTTCTGCAAGGTTAACACAGCGTTCAACAAACAAAACTAATTCACTAGCGTTTTGTTTGTCATTTAGTAACTTTGACTCGATTCTCTCGGTTTGGTAACCCATCTCTTGCCATTGCAATAATCGCTCTTGCCACCAAACCAAGGGGGTCGTTTTCTCATCCATGGCGGCCACCCCTTATCCAACCCTATGCAGAGGATGGGCTTTTCCTTTACGGCTGATTACAGGGTTGGAAATAGGGATTTACTGAACAAACCATCCTTTCAGGCTAAAGATTATGCGGAGTTCATAAAACCCTCAAGGCGCGGTTAGCACGTAATGGATGCACTCTCTATACTGTTTGGTCTAGCAATTATTGCCGTTGGTGGCGCCTTAGGGTGGCGGATTAACCAACTCGAAAAGAGTATTCATATTCTAAAAGAGGAATCAATTCAGAAGATGGATGAACAAAGAGCCTCGAATAATTCTAGTTTAGTAGCGGTGCATCATACCCTTGCATCTCTTGATGCTGGAGCAAAAACCCTGCTTTCTACCCAACCCCAATTAGAAGGAAGAATAATGCTCCATTCTGCTATTGCAAAATCTGAATCGGTTTTAGACCGTCAAGGAGTTTCTTCAAGCGATTTGAAAGAAGGAGGACAAAAATTAGTTTCAGCAGTTAGGGATTTGGTTGCTAGTTTGCAAGGCGACGGCTCATTAGAATCGGCCCCGTTAGATGATGTTGGATTGAGTACCCTTTCTCGACGACTTTTCATTGTTTTAGATAAATGTGGACTAGGTCCTGCAGATTTGGCATTAAATGGACTTGAATGTCGTAGGTTAGGTGCATTGGCTCATTCTGTTGGTGAAAATAAGTGGGCGTTGAAATCCTTTGAATGTGCAAACCTCCAGATTCCAGGTGACACATCATGTTTGAAAATACTTGAAAATCTAGCTAGCCATGTTGGAGATAGCGGAGCCAGATTGCACTGGCTTGAAGAACAACTATGTCTAGCCCCAGACAATCCAGAACTACTCAGGAGTCACGCTCATTTGATGGTCAATATTGATGATGCCGCAGCAGAAAAAGACGTCAAGAGATTGGAAGCCCTAGGAATCGACACTCCTGCAGATAGGAGTCTACTATCTGGATTGAGAGAACGCGCAGGAGCCCGCAATGAGGCTCTTGAATCCTTAGATAAAGCATTAGAAGAAGACCCTACAAGAGTTTCAGATTGGTCTATTAAGGCTAAAATGCATTTGGAGATGGGGGAAATGGATGAAGCACTCATCGCAGCAGATGCTTGTTTATCCCTAGATAGGCAACAAGGAGAAGCATGGGTGGTTAGGGCTCATGTTCTCAAACACCGACCAAGCGAGTTGAAGGCTGCCCTGAAGGCAGCAACACACGCCGTTGCTCTTTCAGCAGGAGGTAGTGAATCCATCTTATTGAAGGCTGATTTACTAGCCGCATCAGGAAGGAGTGAAGAAGGAAAGGAGTGTCTTGAATCCTCTTTACTATCAAACCCAATGGATTCAGAATTACGTTCAGCAATGGCTGCAATGGCCCTTCAATCTGCGGAATTACAAAAAGCCACTGATTTGTTAAGGTCAACACCATTGGAATCAATGTCCGACCCATCTATTCACATTCAATGGGGACGCTTACATCTTGCTAGTGCAGACTTACATAGAGATGGAACTGGTGAAACCGATAATAGATTACTATTGATTGCTAAGGAATCTTTTGATGAGGCGTTGAGGCTTGATCGAGAACAGGGCATCGGTTGGCTGGGAATGGCGAGGATACAGAGGCGCTTGGGAGACAAAGAAGCAGCGGCGATTTCCTTGACGAGAGCGCAAAGACTACTCCCTGAAAATCAACCTGCATTAGCAACAGAATGCGCGTTATTAGCATTAGATAATGGAAAAATCTCAGAAGCAGAAAGATTAATCGAAAACGCATCCATTTACGATAATAGGTCTGCAACTATCCCATACTTGAAGGGAAATATTGCCAGTGCAAGAGGCTCTTTTTCAGAGGCAAAGTCATTTTATTCGGAAGCACTAACAATTTCGTCGGGACACAGCCGCGCACTATTGAATAGAATCGCTTGTTCAATGGCAATGGACGAGGCTCACCTTGCACTTGATGATTGTAATACATTGCTTGAGAATGCGCCATCATTACATCTTGCTCGATTAAGGAGAGCCGAGGCCTTCATGCATTTGGCTGATTGGACTCAAGCAACAGAAGACCTTGATTTGGTATTGGAAAATAACCCACGGCATTCTCATGCACTAACTTTGTTGGCTGGTTGCAATATCGCAATGGGGCGGCCAGAATCCGCAGAGTTGCCATTAAATGAGGCTTTACGAATTAACCCAAATAATGCTGAAGCATGGCACCAAAGAGGGCTACTATACATGGAATGGGGAAGGTCTGATGCAGCGTTAGCGGATTTCGAAAAAGCTGCAAAAGCAGACCCCAATCATCTTGATGCAAGATTATACATTGCAGCGAGCCAACACGGCTCCGGTGCTTGGGAAGAAGCAAGAGATGCTTGGGCAGAAGTTCTTGAATTAAATCCCGAAAACGAGGTTGCTAGACACCGATTAGGTCAAGCCGAGTCATATCTATTCGATACTATCAGCCAATAGAATAAGATAAGGATGCCATCTTTCATCAGTTCATGGGCCTTGAACCTGGAGATGAAGCACCAACTTTTAATTTGACAAATGCCAACGCTGAAGTTGGTGGCGATGAGGTATCACTTTCAGATATCGTTACTGAAAGCGGGGCTATCGTGGTTTTCGAATGCAACCATTGCCCATATGTAATCGGCAACATCGAAAGAATGGAAAAAATGGCCGGCAGGGCAAGAGAATATGGTTTGGGATTTGTGGGAATAAATGCAAATGATGCAGTAAATTATCCAGATGATTCTTTTGGGAATATGCAGAAAAGAGGCACTGACATGTCATATGCTTACTTACATGATGAAAGTCAAGAAGTCGCTGAACAATGGGGAGCAGAACGCACTCCAGAGTTTTATCTTCTAAATGGGAAGAGCAAAGTTGTTTACAGAGGCAGATTAGATAATAGCCCAAATGACCCAACTAAGGCAACTACGAGTGAATTAATGGAAGCAATGGATGCAATGCTAATGGGTGATAAGCCGACAGTTGAACGCACTAGATCAATCGGTTGCTCAATCAAATGGAAGTAAAAACCGCCTTTTCTCCTTAGCAGGGGGTTCAAAGAGGTTGAGGGGCTCCGATGTAACATGCAGCCGGGTAATGCCCTCTCCGAAGAGCGTATTCAGGCATTCATTGATGACGTATCTGTGATGAAGTTAAAACCATCACATTTAATGTGGTATCAAGTAGATGTGGCAAACCTTGTCCAAGCAACAAACATCGTTCACCATGAAGTTAGTCCAGCCTCTGGCGAATGCTTACTATTCCTTGAAAAAAGCCTAGTCTGGTGCAGTCCGAAAACTGGAAAAATTCAACACCACCCGAAACACCTAATCCATTGTTTCGTTGACGACTATCGTTTGGGTGAAAGGAAAGCTGGAGATCCATTGATTAGGGGAGAATTATTCAGTATAACCCCTCAAAATGAACAATTATGTTGGTTACTCGAATCGAATGATGAACATGATTTACCAAAAATTCAAGAAAAAGTATCGAATTGGATGGCTTGGTTGAACCGCTGACCCACCCGTTTGCTTGAAGAATCAACCACCTCTCGCGATGAACGGAGAGATTGGATGAGCGACCTCATCAGCGGCCTTGATGCAAGAATGATTCTCGATAGTCGCGGCATGCCTACATTGGAGGTGGATTGCTATGTTGACGGGGTATTGATGGGGCGAACAGCCGTTCCTAGCGGGGCTTCGACGGGCGCTTATGAGGCGGTTGAATTGCGCGATGGAGACGCTTCCCGATGGATGGGTAAAGGCGTTGACCAAGCTATTCTGAATGTGGTTGAAAATATTCAAGAGGCAATCGTTGGAATGCCAGTTGATGCTCAAAGAGAAATTGACGAAATTCTGATTGAATTGGATGGCACCCCAAATAAAGCAAATCTTGGTGCAAATGCAATTTTAGGGGCGAGCATGTCTTGTTTGCATGCAGGTGCAGCAGCCCATGAGCTTCCACTTTGGCGATATATTGGCGGCGTTAAAGGCGGCCAAATGCCAGTGCCAATGTTGAACATTCTCAATGGGGGAGCGCATGCAAGTAGCAATGTCGATGTTCAGGAATTCATGGTCATGCCGCATGGATTTGATGACTTTTCTACTGCATTAAGAGCAGGTGTGGAATGCTATCATTCCCTCAAAGCCTCTTTGAAAGCCGATGGATTACTTTCTGGAGTTGGAGATGAAGGAGGCTTTGCCCCGAATCTACCAAGCAATGAAGATGGCCTGAAGTACATGGTAAAGGCAATCGAAGGAGCAGGATATAGCACTGAAGAAATCGGTATCGCATTAGATGTGGCGAGCACCGAATTCCATACTGAAGCCGGCTACGAGTTCGATGGACGTACGATAGACGGTGAAGAATTGGCTACAATTTATTCTGGTTGGCTAGATGATTATCCTTTACTTTCAATCGAAGATGGCTTTGATGAAGATGATTGGTCTTCATGGTCAAATTTCATGCGTAGTGATGGAGACAGGGTTCAATTGGTTGGCGACGATTTATTCGTTACTCAAGCGGAAAGACTTGCTCAAGGTATAGAGAGCCGTGCTGCCAACTCAATTCTCGTTAAGGTAAACCAAGTTGGTACAATTACAGAGACATTAGAGACTATGGCGATGGCTGATGATGCAGGGTTCAACTGCGTAGTTAGCCATAGAAGTGGTGAGACGGAGGATACAACCATTGCAGATTTAGCAGTTGGAACAAGGGCTGGTCAAATCAAAACTGGCGCCCCTGCTCGTAGCGATAGGTGTGCAAAGTACAACCAACTTCTCAGAATCGCAGAGGATGTTGAGGAATACGCACAACCATTCTGAGGTGCAGGCTTGACATTAGAGCATCATACCCAAGGACCTGGGTGGGTGCCTGAAGACGCATATATTCACAGCCGCTGGGAGGCTTTGCGAAAACCACTGAATCTACCGCTTTCTTCAGCACATTTAGATGATGACCTTGATGCAATTCATGCTTGGATAAGCAACAATAAAGAAATAATTTCAGTAGGAAGGATTCACCTAATTCCACCCCAAAGCGATGGGGCAATGGCAGACCACTCTGGAGAAGGGGCACCAACATGCCCTGCGTTTACTCCTTTAAATGGGGAAAATGGCTTCCCATCTAAGGATAGTTTGCGACCGGCAGCACATATTCGGCAAATGGCAACTGCTGAAGACCAAAGGAGAAAGGGCCATGCAGCATCTGTACTCCATATGTTAGAACACTCTTGTGTGGAACAATGGGAATGTAAAAGTGGCTGGTTACAGGCGAGGTTAGACGCAATTCCATTTTATCGCTCTCAAGGTTGGAAAGAATTTGGCAGCCAATATCATATTGAAAAAATAGGCCCACATATGTCGATGTGGAAACAGTTCAGAGGTGTTTGAATGGAATCTGGAGAAGGATTATTGAAATGGAAATCCGAAAATCTTGATTTAGAAAGGCCATTATCTGCAGAAAAAGAAACAAAGCGTTTGCAACAAGTTCCACATGAACTTCTGATTATTGAAGGAAACAGCATTGGCCACGCTGCGTTGAGAAGGCTCGGTTCAACTATTGAATTACACACGGTTGTCATTTCACCTGAACAAAGAGGCAAAGGATATTCACATATTTTGGTAGAGATGGTGCTCCGACGCTGGCATCAAGACAGAATTTTACATTCAGCGTCCATTCAACCTCCTGTTGACTTAGCAGCAGCAATGAGGGGGGATAAACCCGTAGAAGAAGTATGGCGCAGGTCAATGATATGTTTCACCCGTCACCCTTCTTTGGCTGCTACCCTAACAGCAAGTGGATTTGTACATGCTCAGAAAAAGAGGCGCTGGTGGGCATTGTGGTTGCGCAGACATCCACTTGGGATATTATCAACTAGGACTTTGCTCTCACTATTATTGAACAGAGTCTCAAGGGCGGTGAAGATGCTTGTCTTGGCTGAAAAACTACCTGAAAGAACAAAAAACACGGGAAAAATACGGACATTTTTTCAACACAGAAGGCGCTTATTCCACCAATTAGCCCATCTCTCAGATAACCGTCTCTTCATCCTCAAACCGGCCTCATCTCTAAATCTTCATTCCCAAAGAGATGGAGAGGATATTGAAGATAAACTCAAAGGAATGGGCTTGGATATAACGATTCACACCCAAGATAGGGATAAAGACCTCAGAAAAGAGGAAAGTGAATCTTGGGATCGGGGAGCCAAGGATGAACCCCCCCTCGTTGATTTAACCGAAGAAGAATGAAAATACTTTTCGCTATTATAGTGCAATAGAAGGAGCACGGACCGAGATTTGAACTCGGGTATCAGGATCTGCAGTCCCGCACATAGCCGCTCTGTCATCCGTGCGCAAGATGGGCCAGAAACAAGTTGTATTTCAAGGCGTTTGAATGCCCATAGTCTCCATCACCTTGAAGTCTGATAAGTGTGTGGGATGCTGTCGAGTCACGTCCTCGGTGGTGAACTTCATGCCGGACCTCAATGACAACATCGACCAAGTTGGGCGTGGTTTTGCTGATTTTTTAGCCCCCCCTCCTGAAGGGGTTATTCGCTTTACAGTAGGGCAACCAGATTTTGTTACTCCTGAAAAAATCAGGCGACGAGCAATTCAAGAAATTGAAGATGGAAACACCTTCTACACCCGTTCAGCAGGCGACCCTTCTCTTTGCAAGGCGTTGACTTCATGGTTAGAAGAGAAATTCAAAATCAATGTTGATTGGGAAGATGTAGTAATTACACCCGGCTGTAAGCAAGCATTATTCTATGCGTTTTTGGGCTTAGGGAATCCTGATGATGAAGTCCTTCTATTGGCGCCCGCCTGGCCCTCGTATGCATCGATGATTGCTCATCTTAGTATGAAACCAATACATGTTCCAGTACGAAAGGAGGATTTCCATCCAGATATGGATGCACTTGAGGATGCAGTTTCTAAAAACACCAAATTCATCGTTATCAATTCCCCAAATAACCCAACTGGAGCGGTTTATACTGCTGATGAAATCGCCGCCTTGGTAGATTTTGCTAATCGCCATGACCTGTGGATTATCGATGATATGATTTACGCAACGATGGCTTGGGGGGGCTCCTCATACACATCACCTACCATTTTCTCAGGTGGCGCTGAACGCACCTTGACTATCGGCGGGTGGAGTAAGGCGTGGGCTATGACTGGTTGGAGAATCGGTTTTATTAGTGGCCCAAGTAAAGCGATGAAAGCGATTCACCTTTGTCAAAGTAGCATCGCATCTCACGCTCCAACATTTTTGATGCCCGCTGCAGAGACCGCTCTTGAAGACGAGGAGAGTAGATTGGAAATGCAAAATTCATTTGCTAAACGGCGAGACTTTATCCAACAGGAATTACAGACAATCCCAGGTATAACAACTTGGAAACCTGAAGGAGCATTTTACATCATGATAGACATAAGTGGAACAGGTATGGATTCTGTAACTTTCGCTAACCGTGCTCTTGCTGAAGCACAAGTACAATTGATCCCATGCTCATTAATGCCTCATGGAGAAGGAATGTGCCGTATTTCATATGCTACAAACATTGGAAACATAAAAGAAGGGTGCTTGAGGTTGAGAACATGGCTGACCTCCTTGCAAAAGGTATGATGCTTCGCGCAGCATCATTGATATAGGGTCTCGTAAGACCACTACTCAGAGGGAACGTTGGGTTCCCTATGAACGACCCGTGTAAAAGAATGAACGAGGTAATTGACGAAATCAAGGAACTGCGGACAAATTCAGGGCCAATAAACCCCCCTGTTACAGCACTGTTTGAGTGCACCGCAATCGCCCTAAATTCGAGTAGACCCAGTGCAAGCACGGCAAACCTGCAAAATTGCGTACTGAATAGCCGTCCAAATAGCCGGCTTTCAGGCGTAGAGAGAGAACAGCGGGTTCTCTGATCAAAACAAATCTAAAAAAAAAGGAGAGATCAAGAATGAATATGAATAGAAAGACAATGAGCATGCTTGTGGCAATGTTCCTCGCCATGTCCGCACTAGCTGCGGTCAGCGGAGACGGTTCAGACCCTCTAGACGGCACCGATGGTGGAGCTGACTGGGACGGAGACGGACTAACAAACGCAGAGGAGCAAACCCACGGAACGAACATGAACAACGCGGACAGTGACGGCGACGGAATGCCTGACGGTTGGGAAGTAGCAAACGGACTAGATCCATTGAATGCTGGAGACAGCAGCACGGATTCAGACGGTGATGGCCTTTCCAATTACCAGGAGTACCTAAAGGGCACCAATCCACACAATGCCGACACCGATGGTGACGGCAAGGGCGATGCGACGGACCAGTTCCCGACTGACCCTAACGATGGTGAGAGTTCCGACTCCGATGGAGACGGAATCCCTGATGCGTACGACCCAGATTTCCAAGAGTCTAACGCTGGTTCAGGAGACGGTGGCACCCAAGGTGGCGGCGAATCTGAAGACCAGGGACAGGGCGAAGGAGAAGGTCAAGGACAAGGTCAGGGACAAGGTCAAGGACAAGGTCAGGGACAAGGTCAGGGACAAGGTCAAGGACAAGGTCAAGGACAAGGTCAAGGACAAGGTCAGGGACAAGGTCAGGGACAAGGTCAAGGACAAGGTCAAGGACAAGGTCAAGGACAAGGTCAAGGACAAGGTCAAGGACAAGGTCGGTCAGGGACAAGGTCAAGGACAAGGTCAAGGACAGGGTCAAGGACAAGGTCAGAACGGTCAGCAGGGTCAGCAAGGTCAGCAAGGACAGCAAGGTCAGCAAGGTCAACAAGGCCAGCAAGGACAGCAAGGTCAGCAAGGCCAAGGTTCCCAGCAAGGTCAACAATCTGGACAGCAAGGACAGCAAGGACAGCAAGGCCAACAAGGTCAGCAAGGTCAGCAAGGTCAGCAAGGTCAGCAGCAAGATAATGGACAAGGTCAGCAAAACCAAGGCGGCGAACAAGGCGGTCAACAAGGTGAGCAAGGACAACAGGATCAGAACGGAGATAACCAGAACGGTCAGAACCAGCAACAGCAGGGTCAGACCCAGAACGGTCAGCAAGGTCAACAAGGCCAGCAATCCGAACAGCAGCAAAACCAACAGGTTGGAAACCAGCAGGAGAACGACAACGACGGAGACGGCATCCCAGACGACATCGACAACGATGACGACAACGATGGTATCTCAGACGACGTTGACCAGAACCCTAACGATCACGACAACGACGGCATCGACGACAATGAAGACGACGATGACGATGGCGATGGCATTGACGATGACTTAGAAACCACAGATGGTGATCCAAACACCAACATCTACGACCACGATAACGACGGAATCGCAGATGCAGTGGACCTAGACATCGACAACGATGGTATCGACAACCGCAACGATAAGGGACCAAACGGCGAGGATTACTCCCGTGACCACGACAATGACGGAATGAACGACGCAGTGGACCCCGACGACGATAACGACGACATCTTGGATGTTGACGAAGTTGACGGCGCTACTGGACAGTACAGGTACGATCATGATAACGATGGTATATGGGACCTCTCGGACACTGATGACGACAACGACGGTCTATTGGACTGGTTCGAAGCCAACGATGGCAACGACCAGACCGGACAGTTCGATCACGATAACGATGGAATTGATGACCACTTAGACGACGATGATGACAATGATGGCATCATCGACGTTCTTGAAGTCTGAATCGGTTAATTAAACCCGAGCGATTGTTCAGAATACCCGTCGTCGAAGATGAACGGGTTCATGGGCCCTCTCAACGTTGAGGCGTTGAGAGGGCCGCCCCCTCGGGGAGGG
>LWDU01042447.1_pt1 | contig 22842 bp, 24 predicted proteins | sample 727161 | NCBI WGS metagenome assembly LWDU01 (sample SAMN04566230, study PRJNA314399) | hydrothermal vent metagenome | isolation source: deep sea hydrothermal plume seawater | place: Mexico: Gulf of California, Guaymas Basin | collected 2004-07-11
GATTCTCTCGCCTCGATTATTTATTTATGACGCCGGATTTGAGCGATTGCATAATCAGCGCCAACAGCGATCAAAATAATTTATCATCGGACCACTTTCCGCTATTTTTTGAACTGGAGTTATAATGTATTATGAACATAAACAACAATTACACAAAAGAAAGAAATGAGCTTGCTGCTGCATTTCGCTGGACGGCTCGACTCAAAATGCACGAATCGATTGCCAATCACTTTAGCTTAGTGGTTTCTGATGACGGCTCGCAATTCTTGGTGAACCCAAACGGCAGGCACTTCTCACAAATCAAAGCAAGTGAGCTACTGTTATTAGACTCAAATGACAACACCACAATGTCAAGCAAGAATGCACCTGACCCAACAGCATGGGCAATTCATAGCGCCATTCATCGAAACAACGCCCAAGCAAAATGTGTGCTCCATGTACACTCTAAGTACGCCACAATTTTAGCTTGCTTGGAAAATAGTGTCATGCCACCGATCGACCAAAACACAATGCGATTTTATAACAGAGTTTCTATTGATGTTGGTTATGACGGTATGGGTTTAGCTAATGAGGCAGAGCGCCTCAGTGCCAAACTTGGCAGTAATAAAATATTACTATTGGGGAACCATGGTGTTGTGGTCACAGCGCCGAGTGTCGCTCAAGCCTTCGATGATTTGTATTATTTTGAGCGCGCCTGCGAAACCCTAATAGGCGCATACCAGACGGGTAAAAAATTGCGTGTTGCTAGTCACGAAGTTGCTGAGAAGACCGCCCAACAATGGGAAAATTATGGCAGCTTTGCAAACCACCACTTTAATCAATTAATGGCCATCCTTGATAAAGAAGAGCCCGACTACAAATGCTAACAACTATAATTATACAACTTGGTATCTCATCCCTAAAAAAAACACCCCATGATAAAAAAAATTAGCCTATCTATATTGGCTTTCGTCCTTTTGGTTGTTGTTGTATTTACTCTGGGTCATCGCTTTATTATGCCCAAGCTAATTCCTCTTTCAGACTTACCAGAGCCTTTAGGATCTTACTCTATTGGTACTCAAATATTTGAGTGGACGGACACTACAAGGGACGAGTGGTTTACTGACGAAATTAATGATAAGCGCCGTATTGCTGTACAAATTTGGTACCCAAGTGAGTCATCGAACGAAACACCCCTCCCCTACTTGCCATACCCAGACAGATGGCTGCCTGCTTTAAGTGACATCTTAGAACTGCCTCAGCTTTTGTTTAACCACTTAAGGGAAATAGATACACATTCGATACTTAACGCAAAACTGAATCAAGATATTAAACAAGCGCCGCTTGTAATATTCTCTCACGGGATTTATGGCTTTCGCTTCCAAAATACCGCACAATTTGAAGCTTTGGCGAGTCGTGGATACATAGTGGTGTCTGCTGACCACGCCTACGATGCCAGTCTGACATTTTTTGAAGACGGCAGCATTGCCGATTTTCGCTCGGGCTATGAAGGTGAGTTAACAGAAGAGGAGTTTTGGGCGTTACGTAATCCACAACTTAGCACTCGTGTTGCTGACATTCGCTTTATGCTCGACACAATAGAAGGCAAACAAGACGCAGGTGAAGCTATTTGGTCTGCTATCGATTTAGAGCGCATTGGTATATTTGGCCATTCTTACGGCGGCGCTACTGGTATTGTTGCTGCCGGAGAAGATAAGCGCATTGATGCTGTGGTCGCGCTAGACGGCTGGATATTGCCAATATTGCCAGCAGTTATTGACAAAGGCCTGCAGAAGCCGTTTTTCTACATCGGTCGCGAGTCTTGGCCAGATCCGCTTAATTACCAAAAACTCAACACTCTTTTAGACAACAGTACCTTGCAAACAACTTTGTACTTGCCGGGAACGATGCACTTTGATTTTTCGGACACCCCGTTATTCTCTCCCCTAATGCAAACCGTCGGAGTGGCAGGAGACATTCCAGCCAATGAATTAGCACGCCTACTTGAGGATAATATCGTCGCATTTTTTGACACCCACTTATCCCATAAGTCGATCTTGTAAGCCCCATAAGCAGCACTACCGCCCACTTTGACCTACATAACGCATTGGTTTTATTGTCATTATTGACTATTAACTTTTCATCATTACAATGATCACCAATGATTATCTATAATTAGCCCATGGCCAGACCCTCCCTAAAGCAAGACCGACAAAAAATAATACTGCAGGCGTTTACTGAATGCATTGCCGCCAAAGGACTCAACGCAACAACACTCGATGATATCGCATTAAAATCACAAATGCGCCGCAGCTTACTTCGTCACAACGTTGGAAACCGCACAGAATTAATCAATCAAGTAGCCGAATATGTTTCAACAGAATTCGAAACCATCTGGCGCGAACAGCGTGCTCAATATGCCAACGATAACAAAAATGAATGGCTATTAAAAATACTATTCAATAGTAATCCTGACGAGAAATATCAAGCACTCTTACCCGCCTTCTTTTCACTCCTGGCATCTGCACACCGCTACCCAGAAGTCACTCAACGTCTTAAAAAATGCTTCAATGTTTATCTTGATGACATCACCCAAGAACTTGTTCGACGCCACCCAAAAGCCGGCGAGAATGACTGCCGACAAGTTTCTCTTGGCATTGTTGGTATCTTTTTCAACTGGGACAGTTTTTTAAGCCTGGATCTTGGTGATGAAATTGCCGAACTTAATTTGCAAATGGTTCATAGGCTTTTATCCACTCTTAAAAAATAAAACCCCTCCGAACGCTCGACAAACACCGTTAAAACTTAACGAGTCAAGCGCCTATTAACTAGAATATATTATGATTTTTGGATGGCGTTCTAAACTAACAATGTGGCTGATAAAGGGCCCAGTATTTTCATTGGCAAAACTGTTGTTAGCGAATCGTCTTATCAAAAAGATTAAGAGCAAATTCTCTAAAAAATAACTCTCTTGCCACACCCTTAACAAGGTCACTGCCTACTTCGGCGCCTTCAGTCTCGAACGCTTTTCTTAATTAACAAAAAACCCACCTTTCGGTGGGTTTGTTATTAATGGTGGAGAGAGAGGGATTCGAACCCTCGGTACCGTGAGGTACACACGCTTTCCAAGCGAGCTCATTCGGCCGCTCTGACATCTCTCCAAAACTTTTATTAGCTGATTTTCATCCCCGGCTTAGCGCCAGAATCTGGCGATAAAATATGCAAAGTGTCACCATCACCGGCAGCTAAAACCATACCTTCTGATAAGCCAAATCGCATTTTTCTTGGCTCAAGGTTGACAACCATAACGGTTAAGCGCCCTTCTAAATCCTCAGGATTATAATGTGCTTTAATGCCAGCAAAAACATTACGAGTAGAATCCTCACCAATATCAAGCGTCAATTGAAGTAATTTATCCGCGCCTTCGACCGATTGCGCTTTAACAATCTTCGCCACTCTTAAGTCAATTTTGGCAAAATCATCGATTTGAATCATATTGTTTTCCTCTTTTTTGCTTTCGCTTTTCTCACTGCCAACACTTTGCTTTGAAGACTCAACGACTTTGGCAATCTGCTCGTCTTCAATTCGCGTCATTAATGGCTTGAATTTATTAATTTGATGATTGGTTAGCGGCGATTGAATTTCGGACCAAATAAGTTCATCGACATTTAGAAACAGTTCAACTTGTTTTGCCATTTCTGGCAACACTGGCTTTAAATAGGTCATCAACACTCTAAACAAATTAATTGCAAGGGAGGTAACTTCGTGCACCTCTTGCTCACTGCCCGGCACCTTAGACATCTGCCAAGGTTTTTTCTCATCAATGTACTGATTTGCCTTATCGGCCAAACCCATGATTAAACGCATCGCTTGGTTAAAATTCCGCACCTCATAATGCTCTGCGATTTGATCACCGGTTGTTACAAACTCATTGTACAGATCACTCTCTACAATGTTTTCTGACAAGGTTTTATCGTATTTTTTGACAATAAATGAAGCACAGCGTGAGGCAATGTTGACCACCTTGCCGACCAAATCCGAATTAACGCGTTGTTTAAAATCTTCCAAATTAAGATCAATGTCATCAATTTTAGCAGTGAGCTTGTAAGCATAGTAATAGCGCAAATACTCAGGGTGAAGATTGTCTAAATAGGTTCTCGCCTGAATAAAGGTACCACGAGATTTACTCATTTTTTTGCCATTAACCGTTAGAAAGCCATGAGCAAAAACGGCGGTTGGTGTTCTAAAGTTAGAGCCCATCAACATCGCTGGCCAGAATAGTGCGTGGAAATAGACAATATCCTTGCCAATAAAATGATACATTTCTGCATCTGAATCTTTGCCACAAAAATCGTCAAAATTTACGTTATTACCGTCACAAAACTTCTTAAAGCTCGCAAAATAACCAATGGGTGCGTCTAGCCAAACATAGAAGTATTTATCTTCAGTTCCTGGAATTTGAAAGCCAAAGTACGGCTTGTCTCGAGAAATATCCCATTGTTGTAGGCCTTGCTCAAACCACTCGGCCAACTTGTTACTCACCTCATCTTGCAAATGGCCTGCATTAGTCCAATCTTTAAGCGCTTGCTCAAATTGCGGCAGATCAAAAAAGTAATGCTCGGAGTCTTTTTCTATTGGTGTTGCACCAGACACAACCGACTTGGCATTGATAAGATCGGTTGTGGAATACGTTGCGCCACATGCCTCACAGTTGTCACCGTATTGATCATCGACGCCACATTTCGGGCAGGTACCTTTGATAAAGCGATCTGGCAAGAACATTTGCTTTTCGGGGTCAAAAGCTTGAGAGATCGTACGCGTTTTTATGTAACCCGCCTTGTTTAGACGGTTATAAATTTCGCTCGATATTTCTCGATTTTCATCGGAATGAGTGGAGTGGTATTGACTGAAATTAATATTAAAGTCAGCAAAGTCCGCTTGATGTCGTTCACTAACGGCACCAATCAATTCTTCGGGTGTAATACCCATTTCATCGGCCTTCAACATAATCGGTGTGCCATGAGCGTCATCTGCACAGACATAATGACATTCGTTGCCCATCATTTTTTGAAACCTTACCCAGATATCGGTTTGAATGTATTCGAGCAAATGCCCCAAATGGATTTCGCCATTGGCGTAAGGAAGTGCTGAAGTGACGAGAATTCTGCGTTTAGACATACTTAATGATCAATAGGCTCAACATAAATAAGGTGTTGAGGATCTGTTGTGCGATAAAATAGCGCTATTTTACCGATTGGAGCCAATCAATTGACAAATTTAAGCCAAGAGAATGTTGAGAAATTACTATCGACTGTCGTTGATAAGCACACCTCACAGGATATTGTTTCATCCGAATCCATTAAAGCCATCAATATTGAAGGTGGAAAACTAAGTATTGAGGTTGCTCTCAAGTACCCTGCAAACAGTTATCACGATGAACTCAAGCAATCCATTCAAGCGGCACTGTCAGACTCTGGCGCATCCGAGATAGATATTACCATTGATTCCAAAATCACCTCACACGCAACCCAAAACGGCGCCAACGCTCTTCCTGGTATTAAAAATATTATTGCCGTTGCCTCTGGCAAAGGTGGTGTTGGAAAATCCACAACATCGGTTAATCTAGCGCTCGCCCTTCACGGCGAAGGCGCCAAGGTTGCTATTCTTGATGCAGACATTTACGGCCCTTCTCAACCACGCATGCTAGGGGTAAAAGACCTTAGACCTGAAGGCACCGAAAGTGGCAATATGGTGCCAGTTCCAGCCCACGGAATCCAAAGTATGTCTATTGGCTATTTAGTCGACGAAGCCTCACCAATGGTGTGGCGTGGCCCGATGGTGACACAAGCCCTTGATCAACTTATTCGAAAGACAGAGTGGAATGATATTGACTATATGATTATCGACATGCCACCGGGCACGGGCGATACACAGCTTACGATTTCACAAAAAATTCCAGTCAGTGGTGCGGTTATTGTAACTACACCGCAAGACATCGCACTAATTGATGCGAAAAAAGGCCTAGCAATGTTTGAGAAGGTCAATATTCCTATTCTTGGAATCATTGAAAATATGTCGATGCATATTTGCTCTAGCTGCGGTCATGCCGAGGCTATTTTTGGCCATGGTGGTGGCAAAAGTATGGCGAACGATTCGGGTGCAGAATTCCTAGGGGCGCTGCCTTTAGAGATTAATATCAGAACCGATGTCGACGAAGGTACGCCGACAGTTGTTAAAGATCCGAACGGAAAGACAGCTGAAATTTATAAAGACATTGCTAGGAAACTTGCAGCATTGCTTTCGCTTCAGAATGAGAGTGTTGGTGCTTTCCCTAATATTACGATTGAGTAGTTTATAGAGGCCTTTGCAATTAATGCATCTCAGAAACTTGGTTGATTGTGTACTTCGGTATTTCAATCACCAAGTCTTCTTCTTCCAAAATAGCCTGACAAGAAAGTCTAGAATCCGGATCAAGACCCCAGGCTTTATCTAGTAAGTCGTCCTCAGTTTCGTCAGACTCCTTCATAGAGTCAAAACCTTCACGAATATGGATGTGACATGTTGTGCATGCATTTGACATTTCACAAGCGTGCTCAATTTCAATGTCATTAGCCAGTAGTGCTCGGCAAATACTTGTTCCTTTGTCTGCATTAATGACAACGCCTTCTGGGCAAAACTCTTCGTTTGGCAAAATGATTATTTGTGGCACAACTTTACTCCCTACTTATTCGTTAAATTCTTCAACGCTATGGCCTTGCATAACGCTCATAATGGATTTATTCATGCGCATTTCTACAAATTTTGCGCTTTTCGCTTCCAGCGCATCAACGCGGGTTTTAATTTTGCTCGTATCGTCTGAACTAATGACGGATTGCAGTTGATTTCTGGCATCAAGAATTTCTATAAGCATCGCCTCATCAAGCAACGATTTATCCATAGTTAGTGCTGAATCAATCGCCTTAATCGTGCGCTCAGCATCTACTTTCTGCTCGTGAAGCTGCCTTAAAAGAACGTCTTCTTGAGCAAAAATAATTGAGTCTTTCAACATTTTTTCAACCTCAGCATCGCTGAGGCCATAAGAAGGCTTAATGACAACCTTGGCTTTAACGCCCGATGTTTTCTCAGAGGCGTTAACCGACAATAGACCGTCAGCATCCACTTGAAATTCAACCAGAATTCTAGCACTACCAGCCACCATTGGCGGTATGCCTTTTAGCTCAAACCTTCCAAGAGAGCGGCAATCTTGCGTTAACTCACGCTCACCTTGATAAACATGAATACTCATGCCAGTCTGGCCATCTTTAAAAGTGGTGAATTCTTGCGCTCTAGAAATAGGAATGGTGGTGTTTCTGTGAATCACCTTTTCAACCAAACCGCCCATGGTCTCTAAACCCAATGAAAGCGGCAATACGTCTAATAGCAAGAGATCGTCTTTACTTTTATTGCCAGCTAATATGTTGGCTTGAATCGCAGCACCTTTTGCAACCACTTCATCAGGGTTGATTGAGCACAATACATCCTTATCAAAAAGAATGCTCACTTGTTCGCGAATAATAGGCATGCGCGTTGAGCCGCCAACCATGACCACATCCTTCACTTCTGAGATTTCTATAGATGCATCTCTAAGGGCTCTTTTGCTGAGTAATAAAGTTCTTTTTAACAGCGGCGTTGCCAATGTGTCGAAGTGTGCTCTAGTGATTTGATAAAGTCTGTCATCAAAGGTAAATTTTGCACTATTTTCTCTCGTTAGCGTTTCTTTAGCTTGGCGAGAAAACAGTTTTAAATTTTGCATTTGAGCAGGCGAAAGCTCGTCCAATCCGAGTACATTTTTACAATCATCAGCAATTAACTGATCAAAATCATCGCCACCCAAATTTGAGTCACCACCGGTTGCAAGCACCTGAAAAACGCCTTTTTTAAAACTTAAGATGGAGATATCAAACGTGCCGCCGCCTAAATCATATACCGCATGGGTGCCCTCTTCGCCCGACTCTAGGCCATAAGCAATAGCCGCTGCCGTGGGTTCATTTAACAACCTTAAAACATTAATGCCTGCCAAGGTCGCAGCGTCTTTTGTTGATTGCCTTTGGGCGTCATTAAAATATGCTGGAACGGTAATCACCGCCCCCACCAAATCACCACCTAAGGCACCTTCAGCACGATGCTTCAATGCTGAGAGAATACTGGCAGAAATTTCGACAGCCGAGAGATCGCCCATCGCCGTTTGAAAGAGAACATTGTTGCCATTTTCAAGCAATCGATAAGGGCAATTCTTGAGCTCACTAACTTCTTTAAAGCCCAAACCCATAAAGCGTTTGACCGATAGAATAGTGTTGGTTGGGTCGGTTGTCGCGTAATGACAAGCATCGCAGCCAACAATCGGTTTTTTACCTTGGCCACAATGAACAACAGAAGGCAACATGGCCTCGTTATTGTCGTCGGTAAAAAGCGTTACTTGACCACTCATCACACTTGCAACTAATGAATTGGTTGTTCCTAAATCAATACCACAAGCCAATTGATGATGGTGTGGTGCCGTGGATTGGCCGGGTTCTGAAATTTGTAATAATGCCATACTGTTTACTCTACAACCACTCGTCCATTAGACAGTTCGCTTCTTTTTTAAGCTGCGAATAAAACTTCAGTTCGCGCACCAAATTTTTAACTTTCTGTAAATCATCCGACACGGCAAAAGACTGCGAAATAGATGCAACATTTTCAGCGATGTGCACTTGAATACTGCCAATATAATCATCCAAACCCAGTTCGTCTTGCTGAGACTTAATATCCTCAAGCCGCTCTCGAAGTTCAATTTGTGCCATCAAAAAACCAACATCCATTTGCGTGTCTTTTTCATCAAAAGGATTAATACCCTCAAGCGTTAACAAATAACTGGCACGCTCAAGAGGCGACTTTAACGCGTCATAAGCAGAGTTGATTAACGAGGTATTTTGTAAGGCCTGCAACTGCTCTGAAGAGCCCTTTGAGGCAAACTTGTCCGGGTGAAACTTAGAGACTTGCGTTTGATAAGCATGGCTTAGGGCTTGATCATCGATTGCAAAGGTAGCCTCAAGGTCAAACAATTCAAAATAATTTTGCATTGGCTTACTAAATTGAAAATTTAACGAAACTGCTTAAACAGTGAACGACTCACCGCAACCGCATTCGGCTTTGGAGTTAGGATTTTTAAACTCAAAACCTTCGTTAAGGCCTTCTTTTTGGTAATCCACCTCCGTGCCATCAATGTAGATCAAACTTTTAGCATCAACAATAACTTGCACGCCCTTATCTTCAAAAACACTGTCGTCTTCATTAAGGTCATCAACAAATTCCATGTTGTAGCCCAAGCCAGAACAACCCGTCGTTTGCACAGAAAGGCGCACACCAATACCCGAACCACGGTTGCTTAAATAATCAACCATGCGTTGTGCAGCCGTAATAGTAAGGGTAATTGCCATAGTTATCCAGCTTTTTGTTTTAGATCGTTAATCGCCGCTTTAATCGCATCTTCAGCCAAAACTGAGCAATGGATTTTTACCGGAGGAAGTTCTAACTCTTCAACAATTTCAGTATTTTTGATTTGTGCCGCTTCGTCCAATGTCTTACCTTTTACCCACTCTGTCAATAGAGAGGAGGAGGCAATGGCAGAGCCGCAACCGTAAGTTTTAAACTTAGCATCTTCAATAACACCATTGGCATCAACCTGAATCTGCAAGCGCATTACATCGCCACACGCCGGTGCACCAACCATGCCAGTGCCCACATTTTTAGCATCTTTATCTAAAACACCTACATTTCTAGGGTTTTCATAATGATCTAATACTTTTTTACCATACGCCATAAATTACTCCTGTTTAACGCTTAAACTTCATTCTACACCGCTAAGGTGCGTATTAATATCACAAATATAGGTGTCTTTAGTGGGCAGCCCACTCAACAGTACTTAAATCAATACCGTCTTTAAACATATCCCATAAAGGCGACAAATCTCTCAATTTTTGCACTTTTTCTCTCACAAGGACGATGGCCTCATCAACATTCTTCTCTGTCGTGTAACGACCCATTGTGAAGCGAATAGAGCTATGTGCCAACTCATCACTCAAGCCCAGTGCACGAAGCACGTAAGACGGCTCCAAACTGGCTGAAGTACAAGCCGAACCTGAAGAAACCGCAATATCAGAAATAGCCATCATTAAAGACTCGCCTTCAACATAATTAAAACTGATGTTCAAGTTGCCGGGGATGCGATTTTCCATATCACCATTAATCACCACTTCTTCCATATCGATAAATCCTGCCAATAGGCGATCACGCAATTTTTCAATTTTTTGGTTTTCTTCTTTCATTTCAGCTTCGGCAATGGCAAATGCCTCGCCCATACCAACAATTTGATGCGTTGCTAGCGTTCCAGAGCGCATACCGCGCTCGTGACCGCCGCCGTGCATTTGTGCTTCAATGCGCACACGTGGCTTACGCCTAACGTACAAAGCGCCCATACCCTTAGGGCCATAGATTTTGTGTGCAGAAAAACTCATTAAATCTACAGGAAGGGACTCTAAATCAATGTCCACTTTGCCCGCAGACTGCGCCGCATCCACATGGAAAAATGTTTTGTTTGCTCGGCAAATATCACCAATCGTTTGAAGGTCTTGAATCACGCCAATTTCATTATTAACATGCATGATAGAGACCAAAATCGTGTCTTCACGCAATACTGCTTTAAAGACTTCAATGTCCAATAAGCCATTAGCCATTGGGTCAAGATAAGTCACCTCAAAGCCTTCACGCTCCAATTGGCGGCAAGTATCAAGCACCGCTTTGTGTTCTGTTTTAAGAGTAATAATATGCTTACCACGCTTGTGATAAAAATGCGCAATACCCTTAATGGCTAAATTATCCGATTCAGTTGCACCCGAAGTCCAAACAATTTCTCTTGGATCGGCACCCACCAAACTCGCCACTTGATCCCTTGCGGTATCAATGGCCTTCTCAGCTTGCCAACCGTAGTAATGCGAACGAGAGGCGGCGTTACCAAAATTACCTTCCATCGTTAAGCACTCAGCCATTTTTTTAGCAACACGACCATCTACTGGCGTCGTTGCTGAATAATCCATATAAGTTGGAGTTGACATTTCTAAATTTCCTTATCTATTAAATTCTTATGGGTGTTGTAATCATCCATCACCTGTTGTAAGTTTTTTTCACTTAAAAAACTTCTAATTTGATCACTCACTTCACACCACAGATGGTGCGATACGCATTCACGACCTCTCAAACAATTTTTCAATCCATGGCAACGTCGAAGATCAATATTCTCATCAACCGCCTCAATAATTTGGGTTAACGTCACATCTTCTGCGGGTGGACTTAAAAGGTAACCACCACCAGGACCACGAACGCTTTTTACCAATGACGCTTTACGCAATTTGGCAAACAGTTGCTCTAGGTATGAAAGCGAAATATTTTGCCTCTGCGAGATAATGTCAAGCGTCACAGGCTTGCCAGTATCGTTGGACGCAAGATCAAGCATTGCAGTTACAGCATAGCGGCCTTTTGTCGTCAGTTGCATTACATCTCCAATGGAAATAAGTTGGCAATATTATACAATTGACCTAGTAAAACAGTCAAGTATTAAATTCACTTTTTACTTAACTTTTTTCACTGTCTGCAGCGTCATCAATTTTTTTCTGCTCTTCAGAAACATAAAAAGCATTGGAGACCTTCTCTAACTGTTTATCGATATCCGCCAAATGCTCAATAATTGACTTCACCGCTTTGACGGTAGGATCACTTTCATTGGCACTGGTACTAACAGCATAAGAGTCAAACTTATCACTGTCATCCACCTTCTTATCGAGCACACGGCCAGGAATACCAACCACAGTGCAATTATCATCAATGGACTTAACCACAACCGAATTCGAGCCAACACGTACGTTGTTTCCAAGCGTGATTGGGCCTAAAATTTTAGCACCCGCACCAATCACCACCCCGTCTTTCAAGGTTGGATGGCGCTTCTCTTTATTCCAGGTTGTACCACCCAAAGTAACGCCGTGATACATCATGCAGTCGTCGCCGATTTCAGCAGTTTCGCCAATAACAACACCCATGCCGTGATCAATAAAAAAACGTCGACCAATAACGGCTCCTGGATGAATCTCAATACCGGTCACCCAGCGCGCAAATGTCGAAATAAATCGTGCGAGCCAAAACAACTTCCAACCCCAAAGCATATGGGTGAAGCGGTAAAAAATAATGGCTTGCACGCCAGAATAACAAGTAATAATCTCAAACATATTACGAGCGGCTGGATCGCGCTTAAAAACGCTACGGATGTCTTCAATCATTTTCATGCGAAAAATTATACCATATTGGCTTTGAAATGAATCAATACGCAAGCCTTTGTTGGCATACAAAATACAGGCTTATTCGTCGTAAGAGTGACTTGACTTAAACCGACGATAACTCCATAGATATTGCTCTGGACACTGACGAACAAGCGCCTCAATAGCGGCGTTCATTTTGCTTGCTTGCGCGAGCACATCATCTGCGCCTGTAAGAATATCAATTGGCTCGGCAATCAGATCAAATCCTTGACCCTTGTCAAGTCGCTTAGCCCAAAGCATAACCACCTTAGCATTATTCTTTTTGGCCAGCTTTGCCAGCAAGGTCATGGTGTTGACAGGGTGATTGAAAAACGGCGCCATGATGCCACCCTCATCCCCTGGATCTTGGTCTGGCAAAATGCCAATCAACTGCCCTTTCGCCATTGCTCGTTGCAATTTAAGAACGCCTGATCTATCGGCACTTGCCATCGTTAAATTACCCTGATTCCTACGCTCAAAAAGATAAGTATTTTGCTCTTGTTTGCTCAGTGGTTTGTAGAGAAAAGTAAGCGCCCTCTCGCATGCAATCACTCGCCCTGTTATCTCCCAGCAACCCATATGGGGCGTTAATAAAATTGTTTTTTCAGCGCCATCCAGATGTTCTTTTCCAATAAAACGACGAATATATTTTGCATTAACTTTAAAACTTTTATTCCACACCCAACCCGATTCTGAAAGACCTTTGCCTGTTTCAATCAGTGACTTCTTAAGAAGAGAATCGCGCTCTTGTTGAGACAATTCCGGAAAACAGAGTGCTATATTTTGAAACGTTACTCGCTTGGCATCAGAACCAAAACGATACAGCAGCCTTCCAATTGCTGCGCCAAGAAGGTGATTCAACCCAAGCGGCAGAATCGAACAAAAAAACAAAAAAAATCTAATCATTTTGCCGCTCCATAAAACCATTGTTTTTGGCGTTTTTTGGTTCTGGCATCAAGGTCATTCATCAAACTCAAAGTGCAGTGAGACTTGTTGTTAAACGATAACTTTACAAGCACCTCTTTCATCAATTGATCTCGGGTTATTGTAAACTTAAGCACTGCACCTGAAGCCGACTTATTAATGAGCGACACAAGGCTCTCGTGTGCTACTTTAACGTCATCAACAGCAATGATCACATCGCCAACAAAAAGTCCGGCTGCTTGTGCGCAACCGTCATCCAGAACTTGGGTTATCTTGGATGAGCCATTGTCTTTAGTCACTCTCACGCCAAAAGCAATCAAATCTTTTGCGTTAAGATCAAACTGGCAATCAACACCAACATAACCAAAGGCTTCTAGCAGCGGCAATTCATCCACACCGTAAAGATATTTTTCGAAAAAGGCATCAAAAGATTGTTGGGTGAGTTTTTTTACAATGTTCGCCATATCATCATCCTCAAGACCGGAGTCTGAATAATGGATGTACGCGTAGCGCAATACGTCATCAAGTGTGACTGTATCTTTCGTTGTTTTGCGTATTTCTACGTCAAGCACGAAGGCGAGTAACGCACCCTTACCGTAGTAACTAACAATGGCATTTGGTGCGTTTTCATCTTGCTGATAAAACTTTGTCCAGGCATCAAAGCTGGATTCGGCAATGGATTGCTTTAAACGCCCGCTACCACTGCAAACCCGAGTCACCGTTTTGGCAAATAAATTCAGGTACGAATCGGGTGACAATATCTTAACTCTTAGTAAGGCCAATTCATCATAATACGAGGTAAAGCCTTCAAAGATCCACAACTGTTCGGTATAAGCCTCTTGATCCAAACTCGGCTTTAAGAAAACCGAAGGTCTTAATTTTTTCACCCACCAAGCATGGAAATACTCATGACAGCAAAGTGATATAAAGCGGGTGTAATTTGAAGTAGGCTCTTCAATATGCGAATCTTGCAGATCCTCTCTTGAACATATCAAACTGGTAGAATCGGCGTGCTCTAGCCCACCAAAACCTTTCGTCATCACCAAGGCAAGAAACAGATAGCGATTAAAAGGCGCGGTGTTTCCAAAAAAATCCACATGGTGTTGACAGATGAGCTCTAGATCGGCAGTCAATCGATCAATGTCGGTGTTATGTTCACCGGTTAACACCATTTGATGCGGAACACCGGAAACCGAAAAATCAAACGATTGATAATCCGCCATTTCCACCGGATGGTCAATAAGATGGCTGTAATTAGGCGCAAAAAAAGTGGAATGTGTTTTGGATTCGTTCAGTTTTTCAAGCGTTGTGGCAATTTTCCAATGACTCTTAGCTTGCGATTTTGGCGGCTGATAAACCTCTATTTCACACGGCTCACCTTCAAAACCATGCACTTTTACGAAGACACTGCTGCCATTAAAAAAAGCCCTTTCATCGCTAAGGTAGGCACTCCTTACCGATAAGTCAAAAGCGTAAACTTCATACTCAAGTAGCAAGACCCCGCTGCACGGCTCGCACTGCCAATGATTTTTATCTAGCTTTTTTACTTTAATCGTACCGTCATCACTGGATGCAGACATAGAAACAATGTGCTTGGCAAAATTACGTACAAGGTAGCTGCCGGGTATCCAGTTAGCAAGAGAGATTATTTGGCCAGAATCTTGAGGCTCTTTAATCTCCAGTTGTAGGCGAAAAATATGCGCAAAAGGCTTTTCTGGAAAGAGCTTATAGCGGAGCATATCTATAACAATTGATCGATTGCGGAGCGATATTCGACAACAGTTTTTTGATAACTTGCAGCAACTTGGGCGTAAGCGAAATTCGCCATATTAAGCGATTTTTCAGCGCCAATCAGCCAGCTTTTTTGGACTCTAGCGTTGTTGTATCTTAACTCCTCTTCAGCCAATTTATCCTCGGCAATTTGCATTTGCGCTAGGCTCGTCTGCATCATTTGACTCAGGAGGTCCACTTGGGAAACAAGGGTGCTAATTTGTTGCTTAATATTCACTTCTACTTCGCGCTGTCGTGCATTTAAACGCGCAAGAGAAATATCAGAGCGCTGCAAATCAAGCTTAGCTTTGTTTTGACCCAGCGGATACGAAACATCAACACCCACACGCCAAGATTGATCTTGATTGGAAAAACCATCCAAGTAGTCAGTGGCCTCACCTTGAGTGCTAAGCCCGATACTCAAATTAACAGAAGGTAGTAATTTATTCTCTAGGCTTTGGCGCTGACGAAGTAATTTCTGCTTCTCTAGTTGTATTTGCTGTATTAATCTCAGCTGCGGCAAAACCACCCCAACGTCAATTTGAGCAATATCATGGCGTTGATAAAGGTCAATTTCTATAACCATTGAGCTTGGCTGAATATTAATCAACGCCGCAAGTTCTTGTCTTAACAAAGACAGCTCTTGTTGGGCTTGCAGCCATTGTTGCTCTGCCCGTAATTTTGCATCCAACTCGCTCAACAATTCAGAGCGCTCAACAAGTCCACTGCTAAGCTTATTTTCAACTAGCTGAAGCTGGCTTATCGTTAAGTTGAATTGTTGGCGATATACACTCTCTTTTTCCTGAGCCAACACCAAGTCAATCAATCTTTTAATCTTTAATGCAACAAAACTCTCGGATTGCTCTGCACGATTTAGACCTTGCGTGGTGACTTCAATCGCAGCTATATCGGCACCCAATCGGTCGTTAAGACCGCCTTTATTCTGCAATAACGGCTGGGAATAATCCACTCCAACTGCATTGGTGCCAGAGACTGAGCCATCCCGTTTATTGCGATTCCACGAATGGCTTAAGCTTATATTGCCGCCTGTTTGTTCGATATTCTTTCTAACCGAAACCTCATAAGCAGTCATGTTTAAATCGCTGTACGGCCTAGAAGTAAGGTGATCACCAGAAGTGTTACTGTTGTTGACAGAGCCCCTGACATTCCAATCTGTGTAAGTAAGCGCTGCTTGTTGATCAATCAAGCTTGCCTCTTCTGAGAGAGACAGTTGCAGGAAGTAAGGATGTGTTTGAATCAGTACTGAGGTGTACTCATCAACCGATAAAGCGCTAGCCTCGGTGCAAAGTGTAACAAAACAAAGTATTAATATTTTATTTTTAGCGTTGTGCATATTGCTTAATAACCTCGATCACTTCATGTAGTTGCTTGCCCGTTGTGTCTATTTCTAAGGTTGACACCTCTCGGTAATAAGCTTCTCTTGCGCTAAGAATATCACGAATCGTCTTTTCACGGTCAAGACTCTTTTCAAGTATAGGTCTGTTTTTAGATTTTGATGTTCTTTTCAGTAACTGTTCAATGGATGAAGCCAAATACACCACAATTCCAGATTGTTGCAACAAGGCCCTATTTTCAGACCTCAGAACAATACCGCCACCGGTAGCAATAACCGCGCCAGACTTTTGGCTTAATTCCGAGAGCATTTGTGACTCTCGAGCTCTAAAGCCCTTTTCGCCTTCGATATCGAAAATATGCTCTATGCTCACACCCGTTTTGTCGATTATTTCGTGATCAGAATCAAAAAAATTGCAGCCAAGTTCATCGGCTAAACGACGCCCAACGGTTGTCTTTCCAGAGCCCATCGGGCCAACTAATACGATATTTTCTAACATTTTGGCCATTTAATGTCTGCCAATTACTTTTCTAACTCATAGCTGTCACCGCAATACGGACAGCTTGTTTTTCCTTGCTCGTCAAATGAAAGAAAGACTTTTGGGTGCATATTCCACTTTTGCGATTCTTTGGGTGGGCAGTGAAAGGGTAAATCTTCCTTAGAAACCAAGCTAAAGCTTTTGTGTTTGGTTTGGCTATCACCCATTAACATCTCCCTTTGGCGATCCAACTTTCATGCTGCGCGCTTCTACCAGCAACACAATCAAAATACAGAGATTGCAATTGCTCAGTAATCGGACCACGGGTGCCACTACCAATTGTATGCTCATCAAGCCCTCTAATTGGCGTCACTTCGGCCGCAGTTCCTGTAAAGAACGCCTCATCTGCACCGCTAACATCTTCACAAGTTAGTTGTTTTTCAATAACCTGGTAGCCCAACTCATCCGCTAAAGTAATAATGGTGTATCGTGTAATTCCAGGCAGAGCTGACGTTAGGTATGGCGTGTAGATAACACCATCACGAATAATGAAAATATTTTCACCACTGCCTTCAGCAACAAAACCGTCAATATCCAACATCAATGCCTCGTCAAAACCCTTGTCTAGAGCTTCCTGTAGGGCCATCATCGAATTAACGTAGTTGCCGTTGGTTTTTGCCTTTATTAGCTTAGGATTACCGTGATGGCGAATAAACGAAGAAGTACAAATCCGAATACCCCTCCTCATGCTGTCTTCGCCCAAATAAGCACCCCACTCCCAAGCCGCTATCATCACGTGAACTTTTAGGTTGTCCGCTCTCAGGCCCATGCCTTCAGAGCCATAGAAACACATCGGACGTAAATATGCTGACTTAAGGTTGTTTTTGGTGATAACTTCACGCTGCGCTTGATTTAGTGTTTCTTTATCAAACGGAATGGTCATGCCAAGAATTTCTGCCGAATTAAACCAACGATCGGTATGCTCTTCTAATTTAAATATTGCCGGACCGCTATCGGTCTCGTACGCCCTAACACCTTCAAATGCCCCCATGCCATAATGCAGGGTATGCGTTAATACGTGTATTTTTGCCTCACGCCAGTCCAACCATTCGCCGTCCATCCAGATGAAGCCATCTCTATTTGCCATTGTGCTCATAAAAAATCCTAATTTCTGTAAAAATATGGCTGCGTTAATAATCTCGCAGCCAATAATTATCCGTGTTTGTTTAACTCACATTGATAAAAGGATTATACCCATATCGAGTTTTTATTCATCAAATATCACGCCACTCTAAATGGGTTGCACTCAAGCAATTATCTACAAACACCTAGCAAAGATAGATTGTCAATCACGACTGACTCTGGGCGTTATAGGCTGTAAAATACTTAGGATTCGTTGCGATTTGTTAAAGACATGGAATTTAATTTATTTACCTTCATTTTTCTCTTGGCCATCCTTGCCTCGGTTGTTGCTCTACTTTGGCTCAACTTTAGACAAGATCGCGCCATCAAGGCAACATTCAACGAAGTACCGAAAGGCTTTACAGACTCCATCTCTCTTGAGGATCATCAAAAAGCAGGTCGATACACGCAAGCCAAATTAGTGGTGAGTCACTTTGAGGTTATTGTCTCAACGATTGTCCTTCTATTATGGACCATAGGCGGAGGAATTAACCAACTTGATTTGTTTTGGCGCAACATCATTACCGACTCCCCTCTAGTGCAAGGCTCTGCCTTTATATTAAGCATTATGCTAATTGCCAGTCTGATTGACTTACCATTTAGCTTTTATCGAAACTTTATCCTCGAGCAAAAATTTGGCTTTAATCGGATGTCACTCCTTACTTTTATTGGCGATCTATTCAAAGAGATACTACTAACTTTTATTGTTGGCATCCCACTTATCTTTGGCATTCTTTACTTAATGGGCGTTATGGGTAGTGCTTGGTGGTTTTATGTATGGCTAACATTGAGTATTTTTAGTCTTACCATGATGTGGGTTTACCCAACCTTTATCGCACCCATTTTTAACAAATTCAAGCCGTTAGAAAACGACACCCTCAACAATCGAATCGACAGCCTTCTGCAGAGAACCGGCTTTAAAAATGACGGCATCTTTGTTATGGATGGCTCTAAAAGATCCTCTCACGGTAACGCCTATTTCACCGGTCTTGGAAAAAACAAGAGAATTGTATTCTTTGATACACTGCTTAACGGCATGGAGGACCGAGAAGTGGAGGCTATTCTTGCGCATGAATTGGGTCATTTTCATCACAAACACATCCGCCAACGCATGATAAGCTCTTTTGTATTTAGCTTAATAAGCCTCGCATTACTCGGCTATCTGATTAAGCAGAGCTGGTTCTTCTTCGGCCTTGGTATTTCTCTTCCTTCAAATCACACGGCGCTCGTTATATTTAGCCTTATCCTGCCTGTCTTCAGTTTCTTTATCACGCCGTTTAGCAATCTAATATCACGCAAACACGAGTTTCAAGCGGACGCTTTTGCTGCAAGACACACGGATGCCAACAATTTGATATCTTCACTGGTAAAACTTTACAAAGAGAATTCATCATCACTCTCTCCTGATAAATATTACTCGGCATTTCACGACACTCACCCGAGCGCTACATTGCGCATTGAGAGACTCAAATAAACCTTATGCCCACTAAGCCCTCTCTAGCTGGCAAAAACACCAACTCTATCGCAGGACAACCTTGGCATTAAACAGACGACAAAAATGGCGCGCTGAGAAGGTTCAGGCCGAGCGTATAGCCAGAGCCAACAAGGCTTCAGAAAAAGCCGAATCAGAGGCAAATAGCGATGGCGAAGAGCAAAAAGGCAGAGTGGTCACACGCTATGGCCAACGCCAACTTGTGGAGTCCAGTAATGGGGAATTATTCCAGTGTACTAGCAGACGAAACATCGATCTCTCAGTTGCTGGCGATGAAGTAATATTTCAACCCACCGATAATGACAACGGCATTGTTACCGCCTTGCTGCCCCGTAAAAGCGAGCTCAAAAGACAAGAAAAACTCATCGCCGCAAATGTTGATCAACTTTGGTTAGTGGTGGCCGCAGAGCCAAAATATCAGCTTGATCTAATTGATCGCTACCTTGTTGTGGCAGAAAATGCCAATTTACCAATTGCCATTATTGTTCAAAAGGATTTTTTGGTCTATCAGAATCTTGGCTATGAACTGCACTTTATCAGTGTCAAAGAACGGTTAAATTTAGATAATTTAAAACAACAATTGGCCGATAAAACACATATCTTTCTAGGGCAGTCTGGCGTTGGAAAATCCTCTTTAATCAACGAACTCATTCCAGATTTAAACATCAGAGTGAATGAAATAAGTGAAAAAAGCAAACTTGGAAAACACACAACGACTAACACATGTATTTACAAAATCGCCAGTGGTGGTGACCTAATTGACTCTCCCGGTATTCGAGAATTTCAGCTAGACAATCTAAGTACAAAGGACATTCTCAACGGTTTTATAGAGTTTCAACCCCCAGCACATCAACGAACCCAATTGCGCGATCAAAGTGGCTCTGGAGTCGGGCGACATCCACCCTTATCGATACAATAGTTATTTAAGACTCATTGAATCATAAGCCATAACTTCTTGGCGCTCAATTACCTTGGTAGTGCTTAATTATGGGTGTATAGTAAAAATTGATTGATAAATAAAAACATATCAACTTGTTTTTAACCATATAGGAGTCAACCATGTTAACCCATACCAAGGAAAACTTTTATGCGTACCCAACTCATCGTGTTGTTGCCGTTGTTGACACAAAAAATGAGGCTGACATGGTGGTCAGTGAATTGATTGATGCTGGCTTTGATGATTCACAAATCGACGAATCTATAGGTGATGATGGATTGGCATTCCTCGACCCAGTTGGCGATAAACACGGTCTTTGGATCAAACTTATTAGAAAATGGCAACATCTCGCCCAAGGGGAAGAGCATGAATACCTTGAGAGAGTCGAAAAAGACCTTAAAGAGGGTCATGCCATTGTTAGCGTACCCACTTTAAACAAAGTTGCACGAGAGAAAGTTGTCAATATTTTGCACGCACATCACGCCAAATCCATTCGATATTACGGTCGCCTGTATGTCGAACATTTGGACAGCGTTTAGGTTAATCCCGCACTCACTAGGTCGATGTTTTTGTAATTAAAATCACTCGACTGGACAGTGTTTCTATCTCAGCACGCCATGTACCAGCGAGTCGTTGCAAGCTTGCTCGACTAAAAAAACCAATATGCGTAGGGTCATTCTTATAATACCAATCTACAAAACTCGTATTATCTGACAGCATTTCAGTCATTATTCCAAGCATACCGCCAGGATTTAACATATTGTATAAACGGTTGAGTTCAAATAAGGGTTGAGACAAGTGCTCCAGAACTTCGGTTGCTGTGATAAAGTCGTACTTACGATTAAAGACCGCGCTATTCTGGGCATAAAACTTATCAAATAAATCGACCGTATAACCTTGCTCTTCAAGCATAATCGATAATGTTGGGCCTGGACCACAGCCAAAATCAAGCCCCCTTGCCTCTTTGGGTAACTTCTCCAACAAGGGCTTTGCTACTTGTGATAAAAAACTTCGGTAGTCGGTGTCATTGGGGTCGTTATTATGAAGATCGTAGCGGGATTTTTCGTCGACTTCGCCAAGGTGGAAAGCGCTTGGAACAAAAACAAACTCACATGCTGAACAAGCATGATATTGACGAGTGTCGTCAGTGTGGTAAAGTTGGGTTTTTTGAGAGGAGCATAAAGGGCAATTATGTGATTTCATAACGCCCTTTATTGTAAGGTATTTTAGTGCACGTGACCGTGAGAGATCTCTTCTTCTTGCGCGTCTCGAATAGACTCAATACTAACCGCAAAATGCAAGATCTCACCCGCCAATGGGTGATTGGCGTCAACCGTAATCGTTTCATCTTCAATTTTTGTCACAGTGACGACAAAGGGATGACCCTCTTCGTCCTGAGATTGAAGCTGCATACCAATAGTCAAATTATCAACACCTTGAAGTGCTGAGCTTGGAATTTCTTGAATAGCATCTTGAAGTCTGAGGCCGTAAGCCTCTTCTGGTTCAACCGAAACGTCAAGCTTATCGCCCACTGTGCTTCCCTCTAGGGCAGTCTCCAAGCCCGGGATGATATTGCCATGACCTTGTAAAAATGGCATCGGCTCTTTGCCTTCAGATGAATCAATCACATCACCAGCGTCATTCTTGAGCGTGTAGTGCATTGTTACTACTTTTCCATTTTCAACTTTCATATTTTCTCCTGTAAAGCTCTAACGCGATACTTCCTTGTCTTTTGTGTGTCCGAAATGTTAAACAAGAAAGCTAAATTTATAAGCAGTGGCTAATTTTACAGTAAAGATACTTGATAATCTACCTACAGCTCAAATTGGAAAGAGAGACTTACCACGATGAAAAAGTAAAAGGCTTAACTTTGCGAGGCACTTCCAAAGGATTTAGGCAAGGACTGTTCGGGTGAGCACTTTTTGATTAGTGCCAGAGTTTTTCTAGGGAGTAATAAAGATTCTGAGGCTAAAAATACTTGGCTCAAGTAAATAATAATAGTGTTATCCCCTGAAGCACGCAAGTCTGAAAGCATTGTTCGATGAGCGCAGCCTTCATAACCTCAACTACTAACAATGGCAAACAGAACCACTAGTAAGAAAGAAATATCATGAAAAAAATCCTAGCACTTAATCAGCTATCCAACTCTATCATTAAGGCTCTGGTTGACAAAAGCGTCTCAATCAGAGCGTAGACGAGTGATGCCACCAATAACAACAAGCTAAAACCAAACAGGTAAACACCAAGTAACTCATAGTCTACAAATAGACTAAAGATGGAAAACACACAAAAAATAAAACTGATAATCCCGTAGGTTTTCATTTGTTTTATGTACTCAATGCGTTTTTTCAAAATTATCAG
>LWDU01036303.1_pt1 | contig 22838 bp, 25 predicted proteins | sample 727161 | NCBI WGS metagenome assembly LWDU01 (sample SAMN04566230, study PRJNA314399) | hydrothermal vent metagenome | isolation source: deep sea hydrothermal plume seawater | place: Mexico: Gulf of California, Guaymas Basin | collected 2004-07-11
GCGCGCTCAGTTGAAACAGACACCGATTTACTCGCCTGTGGTCCAATCGTCTCAACCACGTTCGGCCGAAATCGTGACTCGATTCGCTCGCCAACACCTGATTGTTAAAGAGATTTGCGGTCGGTTCAGTTTCTTGACCCTACGGGGAATCTCACCCGCCGGATATCAACACCTTTCACGATGCACCGTTTTTTGACCCTACGGGCACCAGCCCTCGATGGGTCGGCTCCTCCGGCTCACGCAGCATCCCCCAGCGGCTCGCCTGCCACAGCTCCCCGGTATTCAGTTCAATCGCCGTCAGCCACCCGTGACGCCAGCAGGCAGTATCGATGCAGATAACAAACCCGAGATCAAGAACCTCGGAGTTCTTTTGCTCCGTGTGTCCGACAACAACGGTCTTACCAGACTGATGAGGCTCCATCTCATCAGGCTCCAACAGCGCCCACCGCAACTGATATGCCTTCTGTTCCGCCATCGGAAGGTCCGGGCGATAATTGGCATGAGTCAGGATAAAGCGATCTGTTTCGTAATAGGGCTGACATGACGATAACAGCGCCCAGTGCTCCGGGGGAATATCGCTCAGCGTTGCGCCAAAACGATAAGAGTTCAAGGTAGACACGCCACCACAATTCTCCCAGTATCGAAGTGCGACATCACCTTCCTGTGCAGCAAACAGCATTTCTTCATGATTGCCCTTGATAACAACCACATCACAAACGTTTTGCAGCTCGATTAACTGGTCGAGGACTTCTGCACTGTCCCGCCCCTGGTCGATAAGATCACCAAGAAATACGAGTTGATCGTCTGCCGTAGGAGCAATCGATTTCAGAATTGTCTGGAAGGCATGTCCACAACCGCGAACATCGCCAACGGCAATCAGGCGACCCGAATCAGAGGACATGAACTTAACCTGCGCGACATGACTTTGAGGACTTCGGTGGCTGAGGGGCGACTTGCTTCACAACGGTTCAACATTTGTAGTATGTCCCGGCGAGTCGAAGGCGCCAATCCGAATAGAAACAAAGGTCGTAAGGTCAAGAAACGGTGCATCGTGAAAGGTGTTGATATCCAGCGGGTGAGATTCCCCGTAGAGCTTGTGTCAACGCCGAAACTGGCACGTCCATTGAGTGAAGTCAGGGTTCTGACACCGTTTCGCCCACGACCATCAGCATGCCCGCTGTCGTCTCGGCATGGTAATGACCAGTTGCGACCCAAGTGGCGAGTACTCGCGCCCAAAAGTCCTGGTGTTCAGCACTGCAAACATCGAAGAAGTTGAGTTTTGGCTGCCGGATTTTTTATGGTATCATGTATCATACTTGGTTAATGTTTTTCGAGGTAAGCACAATGAAGAACTCGCCCTGTGGTTATCTGCCTTCACGTCGCGACTTCCTGCGTGCGGGCGCATTAACCCCGCTGGGTGTTTCGCTTTCCGAAATGCTCGCACAGGAAGCTGCGGCAGCGACCGCTCAAAATAAAAATTGCATCCTGCTCTGGATGCTGGGCGGGCCAAGCCACATCGACATGTACGATTTGAAACCCTATGCGCCTTCCGAAATTCGAGGTGACTTAAACCCGATCCAAACGCAACTCGCGGGAGTGGAACTCGCCGAGCTAATGCCCAATCTAGCGAAGTGCAATGACAAGTTTAGTATGATTCGTTCGATGCATTCCTACACGTCAAGTCATGGTATGGGTGATCATTACCTACTGAGCGGCCGACGATACTCGAAGGATTTTATGCCGCCAAGTTTCGGAGCGGTTCTGGCCTGGCAGCAGGCCCGCGAAAACGGTGGAGTCCCGCCGTTTGTTCAGGTAGGTGATATGAAAAGCACAAACTTCGGACGTCAGGGACAAGCCGGGGCACTGGGCCACAATTACGACCCGTTCCTGGTTGAACGTGACCCCAACAGCAGCAGCTTTCAGGTCGAAGCATTCAGCACGCCCGACAGTATCGGGATTCGGCGACTGACCGATCGCGGGAGTCTTTTACGATCCGTCGATCAGTTTCACTCGAGCGGTGACCGACAGCTGCGATTTGCCAAAACACACGACGTGTTTACCGAACAGGCTTTCGATCTGCTGACCTCTCAAAGGGCAAAGAAGGCGTTCGATATTGAACAGGAGCCGAAACGTATTCGAGACGCGTATGGGCGTAATCGAGTGGGCCAAGGGCTGTTGTTGGCGCGTAGACTAATCGAATCCGGAGTTCGGTTTGTCACAGTCAAAGGTTATGTTCGTTACGGCTGGGATCATCATCCCGAGGTGTTCCCGCGATTGCGCACGGAAGTTCCCCCATACGATCAGGGCTATGCGGCGTTGCTCAGGGATCTCGATAATCGAGGTATGCTCGAAAACACTCTGGTCATTACCGCAGGTGAATTTGGCCGAACTCCGCGGCTCAACACGGACGCCCGTGGCCCGGGGCGAGACCACTGGAGTCGGGCATTCAGCTTGACGATCGGGGGTGGCGGCGTCAAAACCGGCATGGTCATCGGGGCAACGGACAAACATGCGGCAGAAATTGTTGATCGTCCGGTCTCCGTCGAGGATTACGCGGCCACCGTATACCACGCTCTCGGCTTGGTCCCCCGGCGGGTCTACCACATGCTCGATGGCCGCCCGACGGAAAGCCTTCCGGCTGGCAGTGTGATTCCGGAATTAATTGGCTGATTGTCGATGTTGGCCTGATTACACCACTGCTATTTGCCACAACATTCGGGACTTTAACGCACGAGTACTCGTCGCTACCAGCAGTCAGAAGTCGATTTGACTTTCCCTGAGGTGCTGCGAGCGGGATCATTCTCGGCATGTCTGAAAACACCCGCCATCAGAGCAGTACGACCACCAACTGCGCCTGCTGATTCAGAACACCCGTGATCTGGACCTCGCCGTTCGACATGGCGTCCCGCGTTCAGCGTTCAAGGGGCAGACGCCGGACGAGATGTACTACGGAACGGGAAATGGCATTCCGAAGAAGCTGGAAGAAGAGTCGACACGAGCCCGGGAGTTGAGGCTGAAGTCAAACCGAGAACGGAACTGCCACGTCTGTCTGCAATCAGCATCTGCGAGTTGCTGATCACAATTTCCACATGGTCACCCTGCGTGTTAACCTTCATGTGGCTTGTGTCCACGACGAAACTGACATGCCAGCTGTCGTCTCGGCATGGTAATGACCAGTTGCGACCCAAGTGGCGAGTACTTGCCCCCAAAAGTTCCAAAGGTCGTGGTGTTCGGCATGCCAAATCGCGTATTTGGGGAAGAACGGATGGCAACAAATTGAACACGTCGAACATCTGACGGGTTTCCCTTTTTGGCTCAGGAGACCAACAATATGAACTCGGAAACTGCCTCTGGAAAGGAGAGGACCATGCGCTCGTGCCTCGTTGTCTTGCTGATGAGTGTGATATGCCTTGGTTGCAACCGTGCCGAGGAGGCTCGACGGAAAGCCGTTGAGAATAATCTCAAGCAGATCGAATCTGCTTTGAAGAACGACCACGAGACGTACACGTCCCCTGAACCGGAGGTTTCGCACGTCATCGCCACCGAGACGGAATACTACACAACCGGCCCACAACAAGGCCGACTGCCCGACGGCAAGTTACCAAGTCTGGCAGCTATGTGTTGGTGAAATCAGAGAGCGGTATTGAGGTATACGTCGCCGCCGATTCCGTCAGACAAGAGGAGAGTACGACCATAGACGTGTCTGGAATCGTGGAGGGCGGCAACCAGTTCGCTTTTGATCTGTATCAAAAACTGCGGTCAGAGGAAGGAAACCTCTTCTTTTCGCCCAGCAGCATCTCGACTGCCCTGGCAATGACCTTCGCTGGTGCCGCTGGCGAGACGGAAGCGGAGATGGCAAAGACACTGTATCTCAAGGGGCCAAAGGACCAACTTCATGACGGGATGCACGCTCTGCAAGCGTATTGGACGATGCCTGACAAACAGAAGGACATCCGACTCAATCTGGCAAATCGTCTGTGGGGTAATGAAGGCTACGAGTTCCTGCCGGAGTTCTTAACCGTCACTCGTGACAACTACGGCGCAGAACTTGCCCGTCTCAATTTCGCTCAAACTGAAGACGCTAGACAGGCCATCAATGGTTGGGTGGAGGATCAGACGGAAGACAAGATTACAGAACTCCTTCCCGTAGGCGTTCTCTCAGACCAGACGAAGCTCGTTTTGACTAACGCCGTTTATTTCCACGGCGCCTGGTCCGATCCATTTAAGAAGGACCGCACGAAGGACGAGGACTTCCACTTGACGACAACGGACAAAATTAAAGTTCCGATGATGCACCGTAGGGATGAGTTCCGGTATGGCGCTGCGGACGATCTGCAGATCCTCGAATTGTCATATGGCGATGGCAGTTTGTCGATGGTCGTCCTTCTGCCCCAGGAGATCGATGGCCTGCTTGACCTTGAATCCAAGCTGACACTCCAAAATTTGCAACGGTGGATGGCGAGTGTGAAGCACAAGGACAAGGTGAAGGTCTACCTCCCGAAGTTCAAGACGACTTCGCAATTTCAGATGGCCGACACGCTAAAGTCGATGGGGATGGAATTGGCCTTCGATGCCGAAAGAGCAGATTTCTCGGGCATGACCGGTGGCCGTAATTTGTTTATCTCGGCGGTGATCCACAAAGCCTTCGTTGATGTGAATGAAGAGGGGACCGAAGCGGCTGCGGCCACCGGCATCGTCATGAACCCTCCTTCCGCCGCCATTGAGGCACCGAAGGAGCCTTCGGTGTTCCAGGCCGACCACCCGTTTGTGTTCATGATTCGAGACCATCGCAATGGTGCGATCATGTTCCTTGGCCGAATCACAAATCCGCTGGAGTAGCCTCAAGGACGATGGCAAAACGCAAGTCACAGATCGCTGGCGAATGGCATTTATGGACATGTGGGACATCCACTTCATCGACGCCGAAGTGCCCCGCTACATCAACTTTGCAGATGATGGGCTGGGCGACTTTCAATCTGGCAATGTCCGTTGCAACATCGACTGGCAGGAAATGGAGCGTGATGGAGTACCTGCTGCCGAGTTCAGCTTCGAGGGGAATGACGAGATGGATCCAATGTCGGGAAGCCGTACGGTCAAAAAACTCCGCCGAACTCAAATCGCCATGAAACACGGGACTTACGACACGCCGGATTGTCCCATCTCCGCCGCTTGATTTCACCTCTCGGCACCGGAAATCTTCTGAACCAGGTCCATTCCGTCAGGCTTCTTTTCGCAGAACAGGATAACGTCTGCCGTCCCGGGGACTTCGAGTTTAATCCTCCCGCCGTACGCGTGGTCAAGTCGTTTCATCTGATTCGACGTAACAAGTTCGGCGGCGTACATCAGCGACTGGACTAGGGCGAAAAACAGAGTTGAGTCTCCTTCGGCTTTGACCTCACCGATGACGGGCCGCCCGTCAGGCATCATCAACAGAAGGTCAAGTCCACCCGCACCGCTGATGCGTCCGGACTCTCCGTTCTCGAAACGCCATGGGCCGGTCCGCGACGTACTTCGAAATGGACTCAATTCTCGATCGACGAATTCGCCAGCCAGTGAAGGATCTTCGAAGTTCACATGAACGTTGGGATCTGCAATCTTCGCGACAAGATCAAATGCGTAGTTGCCCGTCAAAGGAACCGGGGCATCATCGATTCGACCATGGAATGGTTCAGACGAATTATCGTACTGTTGAAAGTGATGAACACTTCGAAGGAACATGTCACCCAGCTTCGTCCCCCGATTTCGACCGGCGAGATAACCACAGATGGTGTCGTGAATATCCTTCGCGTTCAACAATCGGAGCGACCGGTAGAAGTGTCGCAGTTCTGTTCGCGGCACAACTTTCTCAGACCCAACAGGTGGATCCTCAACCTTAGGTGGAACGGGCGGATCTTGTTCCAAATGAGATTGAACTGCTCCGGCCACTTGGGGCCATCGGTCGTCCTCGCGTTTGAGCTCGTTCGCCGCAAAGCCGACTGAACCTATCGTGAGTTTAGTGATTTCCCCGATCGTGAGTAACCAAGCTCCGTCGAGACGCTCGCACAGCCCCTCAAATTCGTCATCGTCAAGTAAGTCGTACCGCTGGTCTTCGCCTATATCCGGAAGCAGCTTCTTTAAGACAGAGGATTTAGATCCGACAGTCAAGTGAACACATTCTCTTTCACTGATCGCGAGACCACGAAATCTGTATGGCAAGTTGTTGGGGTCAAAAGGGGTACCGATGTCGCTCATTGAATGCTTTCCGAAGGATGATTGGTTTGGGAGCGAGGAGTTTGGAGACGGGTTCGTCGCGCCGAGCTTTCATTTATGAAGAATCCGCTACCGCTTTTCCACCTGAGTGGCATGTTCAATCATCAGCTCATGAAATTTCTTCCAGCCGATCTTTAGTTCGTACTGGGTATACGGGGAAAACCATACCAGTGTTCCGTTTGTTGTTTCAAGTGTGTCAAATTTCTTACCGTCACTCGTTGTCTGAAGGTGCAAACTCCAGACAACGGGCTTCGTCGGCGGTGACCCACACTGGAACCCTGACTGCAATCGTGGTGGCATCATTATCCAGTATGTAGCACTGCACTTGGGAATTGGCTTTTCTGTAGGCAGCGGAAACCAATCAGACATATCAGGATTACCTGCTGCGTCTGACGGAATTGGAGGTCAACGCTCGTTCGAGCAACGCCTTGAACTTACGCATCAAACAGGCATCGTTTCCCGTGCAGAAGGATCTGGACACTTACGACTTCTCGGCGTTGCCATCGGTCAATAAACAGAAGGTTCTGGAGCTTGGTCGGTGCGAGTGGATTTCGCAGCACACTAACGTTTGTTTGCTTGGGCAACCTGGAACGGGAAAAACGCATCTGGCCATTTCACTTGGTCTGGCCGCGTGTCGACACGGCTTGCGGACGAAGTTTTTCACGGCGGCCAGCAGAGCACACGACGACCACTCCCTCGGTCGTCAAACACTCACCAGGTGGGTCTAATTTCCGCGAAGAGATACCGACACCAGACGTGGGACAAACAAGTCTTCTTGCATTCCAGGTCGAACTAGCTGACAAACTTAGGAGTCGATATCACGCCGCACTCTTTCGTGAATCAAACGGCAGCACACGCCTGGTGGTCCATCGCCAGGCGATTTCCGGCCTGACCGGAGTTGAAGAAACGATTGAGTCGCACTCGGTGCAATTAGAAACGCTGAACCAACTACGAATTGCTCGGCGTGGCGAAGACGTCACGATTCTTGCGTCCTCGCCTGAGTACGGCGGCGTTTTCGTTGTCGCACAGTTCGAATGTCCACAGCCACGACTAGCCGGTGTCCTGCGGACGTTTCTTCATGCCGGAAGTGTCGACAAAGAGGTTTCCGTTCGTGTCACGAGACTCAGGGCTTCTACACAAGCAAAGACTGAATAGGCTCGTCACTTTCACAAAAATCGAACTTCAAGATGCGGCGGCATAGATCTCATAGATCCTGGGGACATCCATTTATCGACAGGGATTGCGGCGATTTGTCGGCTTTCGGTTGTGTTGTCAACGACTGGATCATCCGGGGAGACTTCCTGTGGCACGGGTGAATCGAAGAGAGGTTCTGGCGGAAGGTGACGTTCAGCTTGTGCATTGCATCAGTCGGTGTGTGCGCCGGGCGTTTCTGTGCGGCAAGGATCCAGTGAGGGGCGTCAGTTACAACATCGACGGAAATTGATTCGATAGCGGATGGAGTTTCTGGCTGGCGTCGCTGGCGTCGTGGGCGTGGAAGTCCGGGGTTTCGTGTGATGAGCAATCACTTCCATGTGGTCCTGCCCAGTCGCCCGGACGTGGAGGCGGAATGGCTGGGCGGGGCTTTGCGTAAGGGCAGCTGCGATTCGTGACCGTCGTTCGCATCTGCGTTGGAATTCTGCAATAAGAAGCCTTGTCACCGAAGTGAGCGCGTATTGTACATGCCACGCCGGATACGCTCCTTCGCCTCGTGAGTTGTGTTGGGCGATCGCCTGCAGCATTGGGTTAAACAGGTTCAGGCAATCATGACAACACACAGCAGGACAGTGGTCGTTACCGGAGCGGCCAATGGAATTGGCAGAGCGACGGCGCTGAAGTTTGCTATGCAGGACCATGCTGTGTTTGGTGCGGACCTGCAGTATTCCGACGAAAACAGAGCACTTCTTGAAGCCGCTGGAATCACATGCCTGATGGCAGATGTACGCGACGTTACGTCTGTCGAATCCGTCATCCAGAAGGCGATTCAGGCCACATCGCGACTTGACGTCCTGGTCAACAATGCGGGCCTGGGAATGGTAAAACAGATCGACGACGTGTCCGAAGCTGACTGGGATATGGTCATCGACACCAACCTGAAAGCCGCGTTTTTCGGATGCAAAGCGGCCATCACCGTGATGTCACAACAGGCGTCCGGAGGCAGCATTATCAACGTCGCCAGCAACGCCGGACTGCTGCCCAGAAGTCATGACCCGGTCTATTCCATCAGCAAAATGGCATTGGTCGGACTGACAAAAAGTCTGGCACTGTGCCATTCCAAAGACCGGATTCGTATCAACTGCGTCTGCCCCGGACCGGTCGAGAACACTCAGATGATTGAAGAGAACTTTGTCGGCCGGACAGACCGACAGCAGGTGGTACGCGAGCTGATCCAGGCGAGTCCACTCGCACGCGCTTGGGATCGGATGATCTCACCCGACGAAGTGGCTGACGCGATTCTTTATCTCGCCAGTGAGGGTGCTCGAATGGTGTCCGGCACAGCGATCGCCATTGACGGCGGCAAGTCACTGGGCGTTCCACCAGGTTGATGCAGTATTATCCGCGGGCCATGTGCGGCGTTGGCTCTGTATTGATGTGTGCCACTACCTCTGCCAGTGACTCAAAGTTCCCGAAACACTGGCACAGCCAGTGGCACACAGCTCATCATTTCGTTACTGACAAGACACTCGGGCACCGCACCAAATAGAAACCTTAACCAAACATCATCAGACTCATGAAAATCCAGGCCCCTGCCAGAAGCCGTTCATTCCTGTTCACTGCCATCTGTGTTTTAGGCGCTGCTCTGGCCTCAAACGCGTTGATGGCACAGGATGCGTCTGTGAATCGCTGGACGTATTCGCCGGAATTGTTGCGACCGTTCTGGCTGAGTGGCGTCGTTGAACGTGAGCCGGTGTTGTTTGTGCGAGACTCGAAGACGGGCGAAGCGCGGGCGTCGCTTTTGTTTCCGATCCAGAACGTCATCGCGATTCGTAATTCTGCAGGAGACGTCGCGTATCAGGAGGGCGTTGATTTCCGTTTTCGCACCGGTTCCAGAGAAATTGTCATCCCCGCGGGATCACGAATCGTCACGAAGACGCCGCAGGATCTGAGGCGTCCGGCCAAATCACAGAAGCATCAATTGACGCATCGAGACGGCAACGGAGAAATTCTGTTCGGAGCGAAGCTTGAGTATCATGAAATGCAGACATGCGTGACGTACGCCACGGCATCGCGCGACTGGCCCGTGCAGATGCCAACGTTTGATATTCGGGCGTTGCCTCGCACGGTGCAGAAGCTTCGATCGCATGCTCCGATCTCCGTCGTACTGCTCGGCGACAGCATTTCCACCGGCTGCAATGCGTCCGGCTGGGCCGAAGGGAGCCCGTATCAGCCAGCATATCCCGAACTGCTGCAGCAGCATCTGGAAACCAGCTATGACAGCAAGGTCGCGCTGACCAACCTTTCGGTGGGTGGTACAGCAACACCGTGGGGGCTGACGATGATTAAAAAGGTGACCGAACAGAAACCCGATCTGGTGATCCTGGCGTTTGGTATGAATGATTCTGCCAGGCGGTCTGCGGAAGAATACGGCACGAACACGGCCGCCATGATCTCAAAAACTCGTGAAGCACTGCCGAATGCCGAATTCATTCTGGTCGCTTCCATGTTGGGAAATCGCGACTGGGTTCTGCTGAAGCACGACGTCTTTCCGCAGTATCGTGACGAACTCGCAAAACTCTGCGAGCCAGGAGTTGCCCTGGCCGACATGACATCCGTGTGGACGGAGTTCATGAAACGCAAGAAAGACCGCGATCTGACCGGAAACGGGGTCAACCATCCCAACGACTTCGGCCATCGCGTATACGCTCAGGTGCTTTCGGCTTTGCTGATTGAGTGACCGTGTAATGGAGCATTGGTATCGACACATCTTTATGCTCCCGTCTTTACAGGAGTGTCGGACGCGGTAGCGGCCGGGGAGAGCGAATGTATCGTTGGGGCTGAGAGACCCTCTCCGGGCCTGATAGCCCGACTCTCCCGCAAGCGGGAGAGTGAACACGTGCGTAACGGAGAGGGTGGGGAGTCTTTGCCTTCCTTATTCGTAGTCCCACTTCATGATCCAGGGATCCTGCATTTCCTTCTGCAGTGCTTTCAACTTTTTCTGGTATGTCACCAGTACGTCATTGTACTCCCGTTCCAGAGCAAGATTCTTCTGTTCGTACGGATCGTTTTCAATGTCGTAAAGTTCAAACTTGGCGCGGTTGATGTATTCGCCGACCGTCTTTTTTCCGTAGGGAGCGTCCAGGCTATTGCGAAACTGCGCCTGCCAGCTGGAAGCGGCCCACAGATCCGATGCGAATGGGTACGGCAACTGGTAAGCGATGTTCCAGATCAGTTTGTACTTCTTGTCGCGCACCACTCGCATCGGATAGTACATCTGTATTTCATAGTGAGTCGCGTCGGCGTCACCCAGAGTGGAAATCCATGACTTACCGTGGTAGCTGCGATAACTACCTCGACCGCGATTATCGCGATTGGCGTATTCACGAGATTTCCAGAATTTGTCAGGGTCAACCCAGTCCTTCGGCCCGTTGATCTTTGCATCAAGGCCTCCGGCAAAGTCCAGCAGCGACGGCGTAATATCAATGTGACTGATCATGGCGTCGGACACGATGCCACGCTTCTTTTCGTACGGGTTGCGCACGACAAACGGAACTTTCAGGCCTCCTTCGTAGACGGTCGTTTTTCCACCGGCAAAGGCCATCCCATGGTCGGCCGTAAAGACGAACAATGTCTTTTCGTAGAGCCCTGCTTCTTTCAGAATCTCCACCAGTCGCCCGACGCCCTGATCGATTCGAGAACACGACTGGTAATACTGAGCCAGCTCTTCGCGTGTTTCAGTGGTGTCCGGCAGAAAGTGGGGAATCGGCAGTTTCGCAGGATCGTAGAAGACTTCCGTGACGCCTTCGAAGGCACCATCGTTCGGTTTATTGCCGAACAGGTCCGGCTTTAGTTCCTGAGCGGACGTCTGATCTTTTCCACCACCGCGGTGTGGATCAGTCGTGGCAAAGTAAAGGAAGAACGGCTTGTCGGTCGACGTATCAGTGATGAAGTCCTGACAACTCTCGGCCATGGCCACAGCGTTGCGGCCGTTGCCTTTGATGTACGATTCGAAGCGAAACACCTCTTCCGGAGCGACGTGATACTTTCCGCATTGCCCGGTCCGATAGCCGGCATTCGCCATAACTCGGGGCATTGCCAGGCTGACCACGTTGTGAAATGACGAAAACTTGTGATACGCATGCTGATGGCCGTACTGTCCGTTGCGATGATTGTGCAGCCCCGACATCACCACCGATCGACTGGCGCTGCAACTGGCGGTCGTCGCGAAGGCGTTTCTGAACAGCGTTCCGTCCGCGGCAATCGCATCGATATTCGGCGTCACCGCCACGGGATCGCCGTAGCATCCGAGTGTCGGGCTTTCGTCGTCCGTGATGAAGAAGATTACATTTCGTTCCGCCGCCAGACCTGCGCGGGAACTCAGGACAACAGAAACCAACAGAACACAATTTATTAAACGACTCATTTGAAAGCCTTGTTTGTGAAACCAATGGACACAGCAATCTATCCGCCGACTAATGCAAACGCCTTCTTCATGGCAGCCGCTGTCGCGGCGCAGGCTTCGTCGTTTTCCATGGCGTTCAGCTTCGCGTTGAACGGTTCACTGCGAATCGGACCGTCATAGCCGATTTCAACCAGCACTCCCAGGAAGGATTTCATATCGATAACCCCGGTCGCGGACGGCAACTTACGTTGGTTGTCGATCTGCTGATCAATTCCAAACCCTGCCGGTGCGTCATTCAGGTCACAAGCGACTACGTCCTTATTTGAGAGCGTTCGCAAATCGTCAACGGTCTCGTGTGCCGTGTACCAGTGCCAGCTGTCCAGAATGAAACCGACGTTGTCCTGACCGATCTCTGCTATCAGATCCTTTGTCTCCGCCATGGTGTGAATGAAACTATGCCGTTCCGAGGCCCACAACGTCTTCGGTCCGACATATTCCATCCCGAAACGCTGACCGTGATCGCCCAGAACCTTCACGCATTCTCGCAGCCGCCGGGCGTGCTGGCGAAAGTTGGCGACGTACGTCAGATCCGGATGATATGGTTTCAGCCATGTGCCCACTCGAGTCACTCCTGCCAATTCCATCGCCTTCGCAAGTGCTGGCAGTCTCTGCAATCCGCTGCGGAAGGTGTCCTCGTCCTTGCGAAACTCCACCGGCAGACCGGCGGCTCCCCACACGACCCCTTTGTCTTTCATGAGCGCCGCGAGCTCACCCCGTCCGGAGTTGTCCAGCGAAGCCAGATAGCCCGCATCGGGTGCGACAGATTCGAATCCAAACTTATTTGCAAGATTGATGGTATCGACCTGACCAGCCCGCACACCGATCGCACCGCCGGTGAGATCCATCGTAAACTTACGTTTACCGGCAATCGAATTGGAAGACGTCGCACTTGCCGTCGAAACGACGGAAGCCACGCCGACAGCGACGGCCTGCTTCAGGACGAATCGTCGGTGAATCTGAATCATGGTCTGTATTTCCGAAAACAATTCCGACAAAGGGAAAACAATGGAGCGCTGGCAGACTGGAGATAATGACAGCGTACATCGGACGTATCAAGTGAAGAGCCACCCAATCACCCGCGACGTTTTCTTTCTGTCGCCACGTGGGCAGTGCCGGCCTGGGACCGCTGACAACCTTTTGCTTCCTGATGCCCGAAGTGTCATCATTGGTAGTCGTTGCTATTATCAACTCTTCAGCCATTGACTGTCGCTATTAACGTTGATCCCTGCCATCGCCTTAACGCTATTAACGTGTAAGCGTACATGAGTGCCAGTCTTGACGGGGTGTGTAGTGAACTGCTGATCAAGGAATTCCGGCTCAAAGCGGAAGTTGCGGAGCTGCGTATGGCCATTTGGAACAATCCAGAAACAAATGTGCTTTCGTTGCTGGATCATATGCACTGGCAGCTCGAACGCGTCAGCGAGGAAGTATTGGACCTGCAAAAGCGAGTTGACAAACTGGAAGAATAGATGACCCAGGGACGCATTCCGTGGCGGATTCAATTACGAAATTGGCACCGCCTTCGCCGGAAACCCGTGTCAGAATGTTTGGAACACGTGCCCATTACGAATGAGGCGAATCACTACACCCGGTCTGGTGAGCGTTTCGCCCTAATCTCCCTTCGATGACACGCGCCCGCTGCATTTGTGCGGGATCGCACAGTCGTGTGTCTCTACGCACGTTCCCTGTGTTATCTGTAGAACAACAGGTGTTGGTGCCTCATGTATTACTACTGTCCATTCAGGTCGCCAGCAGTTTGGTAAGGGCGAACAAGTGAGCGATCATGAACAGTGGGACAGTGAAGGTCGGTGCCAGGACCATCGGAAATCGAAAAACGATTGATGCGTCGGGCTTGCTGTCGTAAATGTGAAACGGTGAGGGCACGGAAAAGAACATCGAAATCCCCGCTCCGAAGAATACTAAGAACCCAACAACGTGCCAGACGACCAGCCAGACGTGACTCGGTGGGCCGAACGTCACCAGTACGACGGCACTAACGCCAAACAGAAAGTCGGGGACGGCTCCCATGATTGTAAAGTGCAGCGGTAGTTCGCGGTGGAGGTATTTGATGATCCCGCCGATCGCCAGCAATCGCAGAATGTGAATCGAGATCAGCTGCAGATCGCTGGTGCCATGCGCGGCGTCCAGCAGCCCTTGTCGCGCCGCCGGAACCAAACCAAACGTTGCAACCGTGAACGTGACCACAATCACCACGGCGACGAGATTCGAAAGGTGTTGCGAGTGCTTGAGAAAAAACTCGCGCGACCCGGCGTAGATCACCAGTCCCAGCCAGCCCAGCATGACGATGATCCACGCGAATACGAATCCCTCGAACGTCGCCGTGCTGTTGTCACCTGACAGCAGCCAATAGCTGATCCATGCCAACTCAGTCAATCCAAGCCAGACAATCAACGGTCGTAGCCGTTCATATGTATCTCTTGCATCGCTCATGATGTTCGCCTTTCGAAAGGCATTGATTGCTTGAATCGGAGATGTGACACGAATCAGATCCGCGATTGGCTTCCGAGCGTTAGCTCGCATCCGCTGCGGCCGGTGCCGCGATACACGGCTGCCGTGCGTGACATAGCAGCCGAGCGAAGACCATGACGTGTGTCACCAAAAGTACGGGCACGAAAAACGTCGGGATGTACCAGGTTGCTCCCAGATTCGGCACAGCATCCGCGTGCGAGAGTGCATGAACCAGGTCCGCTGTGCCGACGATGTTGAACAGCCAGACTAATGGCAGTGCCATGCCCCAGCTGTTCCGCAGAGCCACCAGCGATATCAGCGCCAGCAAACCGGCGGCAAAGTCTCCGTAGGCGGCTGTCCAGGCGAAAAAGCTCGGCAATGACTCGCCCACCAGGCCTGGCACAAGGAACGACAAGCCCACATGTCGAAGTGCGTGTGGAAAGATCAGCACGATCAATGCCAGATGGAATGGCTTCTCTGACAGCCACGGCACCACGTACCACTTGGCAATGAGTCCGAAGACCGTCAGACTCAGGACGAGCTGCAGACCGAAGATTGTTAAAGTATCCATTTCGTGTTTCCTTTGGAGAAGGTGTGGTGCCGGCCAGAATGTCTGGCCACCGGGGCGACGTTTAGTTGCATATACAACTTACAAGTAAAAAGGAAACATTTTCAAGAACTGTCAAACAGCGACGCGGGGCCCAAACGTTGGTTTTCGACGACCTGGCTGGAGTGACGCACGAGCGAAACGGCGGGGCTTCCTTCGCTGCGATCTGTTCAACCGTGACACCGTGCCCTGGGAGCCGTAAACTGATTTGTGTCGTTCGACGAGCGTCGAGCGAATCAGGATCTCTTCCGAGTCGAGCGATGTCCAATCCTCGTGTACCGTTAGCAACGCATGACTTCGCGGTCGGTGAAGTCGACGCGGTGCTTGAATTCCTGAAGCGCATGCGCAGCGAGATGCGGATATTGCACAAGGTGCGCGCGTGGAAAGATCGCTTCGAAATATTCGACATCAACGGCGATACGTTCGAGGTTCGTGGTATCGGCTATCCGGACAAAGACGTCAAAGCGCTGCTCGATATCGTAAATGCGAATTACAAACCGGACACGGTCCACGACGTCATCGACGCGGACTTCAAGGAATTAAAAACGGGTCGCCGCTACGCATGGGCCGCCGATCGCGTGATGTAAGTCGTAACGCCCGGGCCTTCCGCCCTGGTGGTGCATCGGATGTTGTGAACGGTCGTGACCGCAATCCGTATGGTTTCAGCATCCGGATGGCCGGTGGCGGCATACGTGGGGGAGTCACGCATGGGGAAACCGACGAGATTGGTTTGTATGCCATCAACGGCACTTCGTACCTGGAACAGTTTACTTATTGTCGTGGACGATACTGGCTCGTGGGAGTAACGAAACTGCTGTCGAAAAGTGTTCTTCGCGGCCACAAGTCAGCGTGAAACTGCTCTGGCCGTGTTGTCGCCTGCCGAGCAACCACCGAAGCGGACACATCACCCAACCTGGAATAGCCGATTGCGGGAAAGGCAGTGAAACATGTTTCGCCAACCGTATTCGTCTGCGAGAATCTCGCCTGCCAGGCGCCCGTAGCTGGACAGCAGCCCGCAATAGAAACCTGGGAAGAACTCGAACAGGGGAACACCAAACATGTCAGAAAATAAGATTTCCATTACTGGCGAACCGATCACGGACGCCATGTGTCGATTCACCGTCGATCAGATCACGATCAACAAATCGTCAGGTGCTGAGTGGCCGGTGATCGGAAAGACAATCGGTGCCTCGATTCGAGCCCACCTGAGCACCGATGATCCGGCCGTCTCCGATGCCGCATGGGAAAGCGTACCATCCAGCGACGAACTTCGTGAGCAAGTGCAGCACGTGCTGGACACCGACATCAATCCTTCGGTCGCCGCTCACGGCGGTGTTGTCAGGCTCATTGACGTAAAGGACAACCAGGTGTTTATCCAGATGGGCGGCGGTTATCAGGGATGTGGGCAAGCGGATGTCACCCTGAAATTCGGAGTCGAAAATTCGATTCGTGCAGCCGTTCCCGGTGTGGGCGTCATTCTGGACGTCACCGACCACGCCTCCGGTCGAAATCCTTACTTTACGCCGTCGACGAAGTAAGGTTCACCATGCCACGAGTGCTGCTGCTTCTGCCGACGACCACATATCGAACCGAGGCCTTTGTAGCTGCGGCGTCTGGACTCGGAGTGGACGTAACCGTCGCGTCCGAGCAACCCAATGCGCTCGCGAGGCTTAATCCAACAGCTCTGCTGACACTGGACTTCAATGACCCGCAAAAAGCGGCGCAGCGGGTGGTTGAGTTTTCGGCGACGCATCCGATTGACGCCGTGGTGCCGGTTGACAGCCAGGTCGTTGTGGTGGGGGCGGCAATATCCGCGGCGCTGGGACTGCGCCACAACTCAGTCACGTCAGCGACTGCCGCTCAGGATAAACATCACATGCGGCAACAGTTTAAGCTGGCGGGCGTGCCTTCTCCAAAGTTCACTCTCTGCTCGCTGCAGGAAGACCGTGCCGCTCTGGGACATCGAGTCGACTTTCCCTGCGTTGTTAAACCCCTTTCGCTCGCAGCCAGCCAGGGAGTGATACGCGCTGACGATCAGGGACAGTTCATTCGTGCCGTAAACCGTCTGGACGCGATTCTGAAACGTGAACACGGCATGCCCGGTGCCACAGAAACTTCCGGCAACGCCAGTGCATCCTCACAAGTTGGCCTACCCACATCGTCCGAAGAATTTCTCGTTGAGCAGTTTGTGGACGGGCCGGAAGTTGCTTTGGAAGGAATGCTCACGCGCGGTGAACTTAGTGTGCTTGCGTTGTTCGACAAACCTGATCCGCTGGACGGCCCTTTCTTTGAAGAGACGATCTACGTGACTCCATCGCGGCTTCCCACGGAAACGCGGGGCCAGATCCAGATCGCCCGGTGTGCCGAGCAGGCAGCCAGAGCGCTGGGGCTCACGGAAGGGCCTGTCCACGCCGAGTTGCGACTCGCAAAAGATGGTCCCACCGTGATCGAAGTCAATGCCCGTTCGATCGGCGGGCTGTGCTCCCGTACGCTCCGATTTGGCACGGGTATGTCGCTGGAGGAATTGATCATTCGCTGTGCACTGGACGGTGAGTTTGAACCGCCGGAGCGCCAGTGTCAGGCGACAGGCGTGATGATGATTCCGACTGCATGTGCCGGTCGCTTTATCGAAGTCCACGGTCTTGATGAGGCTAGGGCGGTGAGCGGAGTCGAAGGCGTGACGATCTCGGCACACCCGGGACAACAATTGGTCCCGCTTCCCGAAGGGTCTCGATATCTCGGCTTTATCTTCGCGCAGGCAGACTCGCCGGAATCTGTTGAGACGGCACTGCGCGAATCGTATGCCAGGTTGGAATTTAAGATTGAGACGCCACCCCTGTCGCAGACAACGTTTGACAGGACGCCATAGGCGGATGACGGCTACCGCGCAACCGTGTGTTTTCCGACCTGCAGTCTGTCAGCTGGAATCCGGATCCACCCGTTGGCCGAACCCACCGTCCTGACGCGGAAGTGTGATCGATCATGGGTTGCGCGACTTTGCGGCAAGTTCTTCGAGGAGCGAGTCAATGGTTTCGTCCAGAAGTTCCTCATCCACGCTGATAATGTTCCGGTAGCGAATGACGCCCTGTGCGTCCAGCACGTAGACAACAGGACGCTGCGCTACCTGCCACTTCGTCTGAATTGGCCCGAGTGTGCTGCCGTTGTCCCACCAGCTTTGCCACGTGAGGTTTTCCTGCTGCACCGTTTTCTTAATCGCTGCACGGTCCGAGTCGCTGTTGACACCAAGAAGTACAAACGGCTTGTCGGCCAGACGTTTCACGAGCGACCGCTCGTGTGGATAGAGTTTCCGGCACGGTCCTCACCAGTGGGCCCAGAAATAGAGCATGACCACCTTGCCCCGATAATCACTGAGTTTGAGCTCCTTGCCGTAAATGTCTTCCCCTGTGATCTCGGCCGCCACTCGACCGGGAGACAGGTGACGAATTCGAAAGAGCGCCGTGTCGGCCAGATCACCAAGTTTCTGTTCGTCAATTTGAACGTCGGAAAAAGACGTGGTCATCAACTCGTAGACTTTCTCCAGTTTCCCGTCGAGTTTCGCTCGATTCAGCCCAATGAAATATTTTCCGTACTCCTGGCCGTAGTACTGCAGCACGCGTTCCGTCAGTTCGTCATCCGCTGTCAGCTGGTCCACAGCGGACGCTTGCTGCTCAAGCAGGTAGGCCAAATAATAGCAGGCCTGCTCTTTTACCGGTGCGTGTGAGGATTTCTCCAACGTGCGGCGAAGCAGTTGTTCGGCCGCCATTGCAGGGACGCGAGCGATGCTGCGACAGGCCTGCGCCAATGCCGGGCTCTGCAGGTGATGCTTCCCAAGCAGCTCAAGCGCACGTGTCGCTGCAGGCTGGCTGCGGCGTTTGTCGAGAATCCACACGAGCGCCTGAACGGCCACAGGATCCTTTTGGTGCTTCTTTGCGAGTTCGAAGAATCGGCCGGCGAATTGTTTCGCGCCGCCGACCTCTTCGTACTCATCAACCAGCGCCTTGTATTCCTGCACGGGCGACTTCGGTCCCCCAGTGCTTTCATCGACCACCGCGCCGGCCGACATGGGCAACAGGCACAGCAGAGCACAAATGTTTGGCATCATCGTATCGTCCTCTTTGAATGACCTGACTGCCTGACACTGGCATCGCGCCTATTCACGCAGCACCGCAGCGGATCGCACAAACGGATCGGCGAACTTTGGGTCAGTCACAAACTGCCGGTCCGTTAATGTCTTCAGAAATGCCACCAGGGCCGCCTTTTGTTCGGCGGTGAACCGAAACCCAGTGGTCCCTTTTGCAGGGGCTGGATCCTGAAATGCGAGGCCGACATTGTCGTGTAAATGTATGCCGCTGCTGTAATGCTCGACGACATTTTCAAGCGTCTTGAAGCGGCCGTCGTGCATATAAGGTGCAGTCAATTCCACGTTGCGAAGCGAAGATGCCTTGAATTTTCCGTTGTTCGACGGAGTGAACGGATCGTTGAGCCGGCGGTCCAGAACTCCCAGTCCGCGGTCTTTGTACTTCAGGGTAAGACCGTTGTTCAGCGCCTTTGCCATCCCAAAGGTCGGCGGGATGTGGCAATGGGCGCAGCCGAATTCGGCAACGCCGTCCATGCCGTCGATGAACAACGCTTTGCCACGGTTTTCCTGCTCGCTGAAGGAGTTAAAGTCAGTGGAATAGTCAACACCGGCGGTCGCCGCCCGGTCAAACTTCGAATTCATTGAGACCATGGAACGCAGGAACTGGGCAACCGACCTTGCGATCCGGTCACTCGTCACCACTGATGAGCCAAACGCCGCTTCAAACAGATGCGGATAGTACGGAAGTCCGGAGAGTCGATCGTTAACCTGTGCCAACGTCATGCCCATTTCCAGGTGATCCTGAATCGGCATCAGCACCTGAGCTTCCAGCGTCGGCGCTCGTTCGTCCCAGAAAAATCCGGGGCTGTGACCCTGCACGTTGGTGTAACGCAGATTCGCCAGGCTCATCGCGTTTCGACCGGTGTGGCCGCCTTCGAAACCCGTGCTGAACCGCCGGGGATCCGTAAATCCGGCGCGTTGCAGATGACACGAGGAACACGCCACGCTGTTGTTTCCGGAAAGCTGCGTGTCGTAAAAGAGAACTCGCCCCAGGGTTGCGCCGGCGTCAGTGACGGCGTTGTCAGCCGGAGTGTTATCTGCCAGTCGCAATTGATCTGAGTCAACGTGGGCTGGCAGACGAATACTTCTGTAATCGAACAGCTTCCCGGGCAACATGGGAACGTCGATACCACCGAACGTCCTGCGCAGTGCGAGTTTCTCGGCTTCATCCAGTGCGCCGTCCCGATCGCGGTCGAAACGCTCAAGCAGGGCTTCCCGGTGAAACGCTGAGATGTCGGCAGCGGACGCAACGAGCCCTGCCAGGATCAGCGTCATCGTGAACGACACGAGTTTTTGCCAGGATATTTGCACAGCAGATTCTCAGTTGCGGCGAATGCTCAGTTGCGACGTCGTGGAACAATTTACTTTTTCTCGTGAACCGTTCTGGATGGTGGAGATCCCTGGTTCTCAGGCTGGAACACATTCTGCGCGGCCAGGGTCAGTGCACGTCGCTGTTATCGTCGTTCCGTGACGGATCGTCTTCAAACGCGACGCGATATTGGGTCGGATTGAGTACGTCACGGATTTCCTGTTTGCTTAGCGGCGTGTCGGCGTCCGTACCGATGGTTGCTGTTCCTGTTGAATAGTCGACTTTGACTGCCCGCACACACGGTGCGTTACTGATGGCCTGGGCCACACCGGCTTCTCAGCCAAAGCAGGTCATGTGGGCGATCCTGACAGTCGTGCGTTTCATGTCAGTGGTAAACTGACCGGTGTCGGACGCCAGTATTCCAGTGACGAACTGAGGAAAGAACAGAAACACGACCGCCATGGCGGTGACAGCCCAAAGCATGACCTTGTTCATCGCCATCATATTGAAACGCCGCGTCCCGGTGTTGGCCGCGGGAGCGCAACAGTCTTCCTGCCCGGCCGACGCCGACCGTGGTCGATAGGTGAAATAGAAGGCCATCGCAAGAAAGCTGAATGTCACCACCATCATGTGCGTTCGGTATTCTTCGATCGCCGCGACCATGCCCGCACCGGAAACGCCGAACACAAGCAGCAACGGTGGCAGCCAGCAACAGCTGGACGCCATGATTGCTGAGACGACGGTGCCCGCCTTCGCGATACGTTCTCCACGATTGGACGACGAAGGCTGGTCTTCGGACAGATTCTGCGCTGCACCCGGCAACGCGACTTTCGTGCTGCTTCAGCAATCGGGAGCCGGGCTGAGCTTGAGTTCGGCATCTTCGGACATCAGTATCTCCTCACTTCTGCGCTGTAATACTACCGCAGCACGGATTCAAATCCTTCTTTCTGAATCACATTCTGCAGCTGTTCTGTATCAATCCTGTCGGCGTCGTACGTGACGAACAACAGGTCCTCCAGATCGATCGCGTCGGGATTTCTGTCCCACTCGTCGTCGACCGATTCAACACCGTCAAGCCCTGACAGGGCTTGTTTTACCCGATTGGGTCAGTCACTTCAGAGCAACTTCAGTCGTTCGCTCATCTGCGGAACGTGGATGGTGAGCGTCTGTCTGCCATGTAATTCGGTTGTCGACGTATCCGTCGGAATCGGCTGCGGAGTTGACAAATCACTGCAACCGATAGTGAACACCACAGCCATACCCGCGATGCCGAACAGCCCGAAGGTTGCTTTGCATTTTTGGTACTTGACCCCCTTTTCCTGATCAACGCTAAAACTTTGTTCTGACAACGCACTAGTCCTTGCTGGTGACGCACACGACTCGAAATCCGATCAGCCGGTATTGAGTGGCTGGCATTGCTCGATACCGATAGGCGGCGCGGCAGGCCCGGGCATCATCCACCCAGCTTCCGCCTCGAACCACCATGTAGAATCCGTTGAAGCTGGTGGAGACCACGCCCACCGGAGGTCCAAACGGATTTTCCTCCGGACTGTTGTCGTAGTATTCCGGATCGTAAAAATCGGAACACCATTCCGATACGTTTCCGTGCATGTCGTACAGTCCGAAGGCGTTGGGTTTGTACGATCCGACCTGCGCGTCGCCGTAGGGATAATTGCCGTTAAAGTTCGCCTGTGCGGACGCCAGCGAATCACCAGTGTGAAACACGGACCGCGAACCGGCACGGCAGGCGTATTCCCACTCGGCCTCAGTCGGCAGTCGGTATTTGCGCCCAGCAGATTTCTCGTCGGGCTTCGCAGACAGCTTTTGGCAGAACAGGACGGCGTTCTTCCACTCCACGTTTTCCATGGGGTGGTTCAAGCTGCCGCCGCGGTCGTTTTTGAACGCGGCACGGTTTCGAAAATCCGGCAGGTCCTTCATCACCACAATATATTCCGCCTGCGTCACCTCGTAGACGCCCATGTCAAATGGGCGAGTGATGGTGACCTCGTGACGGGTTTCGCGGGTGTCGCGTTCCGCCTCCTTGCGCGGGGATCCCATCATGAACGTGCCGATCGGAATGGGGGCCAGCTTCATTCCGATGGAGTTCTCAAAGTCACGATCTTGTCCGGTGGGTTTTGGAGCATCCACGGCAGTTTGTTCGTCGGCTGATGATGGTGACGATCCGAGCGGCGTGAGGGCAGAGGCTACTATTATGTAAATAAGGAACAACACGACAGGAGAGAAAGAAAATTGACCCGATTGAACTACCATAATCAAGACTCCCCACGGGGATGACAAGCAACAGGCCGTGATGCCCGAAGAACAACACGGCCTGAATTTTACCGCCCAAAAGGACGTTTAGCACTGGCGAAACAATTACTGTCGCATCTCTGGTACAGCTGTGTAGTTCCAGTTCGGCAGCAGGTCATCGAAGAGGATTTCCAGATCT
>LWDU01041797.1_pt1 | contig 22834 bp, 17 predicted proteins | sample 727161 | NCBI WGS metagenome assembly LWDU01 (sample SAMN04566230, study PRJNA314399) | hydrothermal vent metagenome | isolation source: deep sea hydrothermal plume seawater | place: Mexico: Gulf of California, Guaymas Basin | collected 2004-07-11
AATTCAAAATATCTTCAATAATGTCTTGTAAACTAGCACCTGATAAACAACATTGCTCTAATAACTTTTTCTGATATATCGTTAATTTTGTGTCGACTAATAACTCATTGATACCAATAATTGTATTTAAAGGCGTTCTAATTTCATGACTCATCACCGCGATAAACTCGGACTTCTTATCTAAGGCGTGCTGTGATTCCAATATCGCTGATTGCAATAATTCCCGCTTGACTTTATCAGCTAATACGCGCTCTAGAGCAATAACGATTAAAAGTGACAAAACACTGAGTAATAACCCCGGCACCTCAACAACTTTACTGGAATATTTAATGGGAAACCATTGTTCAGTTTCAGTAATTGCAACCGTAAGTAACCATGCACTTATCAGTGAGAACAAACCAATAACAATAACAATTCGCTTATCTTGCCCTTGAATAAATAGAATAATTGAACTCAGCGTTGCCAATAAAATAAGTATCAAAGAAATAAATAAAATAATACTCATTTGTATTCACCGGTCCTATCCTTTCCTAAATGCTTTGTCTGGATCAAAAACTCTACGATCACATTTTGCCCTCTGAATTCCCCAAAAATATCCTGATGAAATGCAAACTAAAACACCATAAATATAACTTATTTTTAGTTCTTAAATACTTTCTTTCAAGCATTCCTGCACTAGTCTTCGTTTATAACTATTAATTTACAACGTCCAAATAACTAAATATATGGCTGTCATCAAGAAAGCAAAAAACAATCAACGGCTACTTTCACAAATAAGTGAAAATATTTACTTATGAATCATCATAGATCTTTTTAAAATAGTAACTTATTTTATGACTTATATTGATATATTTAACGGTGATGCCGATGGAATTTGCGCACTCACTCAACTACATAATGCACACCCTAGAGAAGCCAAATTAGTCACAGGGGTGAAGCGCAACATTCAACTCGTTGATACTGTCAACTTCAAAGCTCATGACCAAATAACGATTCTTGATATCTCACTCGACAAAAATATTATGGGTGTACGTAATGCCTTAGCAGCGGAGGCTCAGGTTTTTTATGTGGATCACCACTATGCAGGAACAATCCCTAAACACAAAAATCTAAAAACATTAATCGACACATCCAGCAACACTTGCACCAGTTTATTAATTAATCAACACCTTAAAGGTCAGTTTATTAATTGGGCCATTGTGGGTGCCTTTGGCGATAACTTAATTACAACTGCTAATGATCTTGGAAAGCAATCGGGCCTCTCTGAACAGCAACTAGCCTTGCTTGAAAAATTAGGAAATTACATAAATTACAACGGCTACGGATCTACAATTGAAGATCTACATTTCTCCCCCGAAAGATTATTTAACCATACTAGAAACTTCTCAAGTCCTTTTGATTTTATTCACAATGACCGAGAAACATTTGAACTATTAGAACAAGGATTTAACGATGATATGGCGCTAGCGAATGATGTCAAGAGTCACTTTAAAAATGATTCAGTTCGCGTATTTATTCTTCCAAACACTACTTGGGCCCGAAGAATTAGTGGCGTTTTCAGCAATAACCTAGCCAATGAAATGCCTGATAGTGCTCATGCGGTTCTTACTGAAAACAATACGCAAAAGGGTTATGTCGTCAGTGTTCGTGCACCACTCAATAAGAAATTTGGTGCCGATGAATTATGCCGAGGATTTCCTACTGGTGGCGGAAGAAAGGCAGCTGCTGGCATTAATAATTTACCCGCCGATCAACTGCCCTTTTTTACTTCACGATTCTCTGACTTTTTCTCTACTCTTTAACAGTTAATTATTTCAACCTATGGAATTACAAGCTTGGATTACTCTTGGAGTTATTGGTCTCTGTTTCTTATATTTAATTTCAAGTCGCTACCCACCTGAACTTATCTTATTTTCTGGTGTAGTCTCATTATTATTCCTTAACATTATCACTATCCCACAGTTATTAATAGGTTTCGCCAATGAGGGAATGGCGACCGTTGCTATACTCTATATCGTTGCAGCAGGCCTAACACAAACAGGCGTAGTGTCTTGGCTATCGACTGCTTGGCTAGGGCGTCCAAAATCATTATCTTTAGCTCAAACACGTCTTATGTTACCCGTAGCTATTATAAGTTCCGTACTCAACAATACTCCCGTTGTTGCCATGCTTATCCCTGCTGTTAACGACTGGAGTAAACGATGCCAATTTTCAGTATCTCAACTGATGATCCCTTTAAGTTATGCTGCTATTGTTGGAGGTACTTGCACACTAGCTGGAACCAGTACTAACCTCATCATTAACGATATGATAAATAAATATGACCCTAGCCAAAGTTTAGAAATTTTTGATTTAGCTTGGATAGGAATACCTTTGGTTATTACTGTCACTTTTTTTATTCTAGCCACAAGTCGCTGGCTATTACCTAAACGATTTAAAGAGCATCGACGGTTCGAAGATACCCGTCAATACATTATTGAAATGCTTATAAATGATTCGAGTCCAATCATTGGAAAATCTATTGAGGAAGCAGGTCTTCGCCATTTAAACGGTGTTTTTCTGGTAAAAATTCAACGCCTTGATCGCGCCATTCCCGCACCATCACCTTCAGAAGTTCTATACCGTGATGATCGATTATTTTTTGCGGGTGATGTCGCCTCTGTTGTTGATATAAAAAAATTAGCTGGGCTTAGATCTGCTGAAAACCAAGTATTTAAACTACAAGCGAATAGAAGTGATCGCTGTTTAGTCGAAGTCGCTATTAGCCCACACTTTCCCCAATTAGGTAAAACTGTAAGAGAAAGTAATTTTCGCTCTATTTATGGTGCTGCCATTATTGCGGTATCACGAGAAGGTGAACACATCCATCAACGCATTGGGGATATCGAACTTAAATCAGGAGACACCTTACTCCTTGAGGCTCATCAGGAATTTATTCAAAAACAAAAATACGCCAAAGACTTTTTACTCGTTAGTCAAATTGAAAACTCCAGCCCTGTCGCTCATGATAAACGACTCATTTCAATATCTCTTTTAGCCATGATGATTTTTTTAATTTATTTTGCCCAAGTACCCATACTTAAAGCAGCCCTTTTTACTGCAGCAGCAATGCTAATCACTCAATGCATTAGTGTCAGTGAGGCACGTGCGAGTATTCATTGGGACGTACTATTTGTGATCTCATCCTCAATTGCCTTAGGAATAGCGATGAAAAGCTCAGGTGCTGCAAATAATATTGCTGAAGTTTTAATTAGCTTTGCAGGATCATCCCCAATAACACTATTAGCTAGCTTATTTTTCCTTACTGCTGCTTTCTCAGCTGTAATATCCAATATTGCCGCAGCTGTTCTAATGTTCCCTATAGCTTTAGCCAGTAGTCAAGCTCTAGGTGTCAACTTAACTCCGCTAGTTGTAACGATCATGATCGCCGCATCAGCTAGTTTTGCAACACCCATTGGCTATCAAACTAATCTAATGGTTTATGGCCCTGGGGATTATCGATTTATGGATTTTGTTAAAATTGGTGTTCCGTTAACTGCAGTGGTTGGCGTTGTTGTCATCGTATTAATACCCATCATTTGGCCGCTGTAAAAAATACTAAACCCCAATAACTTAAGTATTCTTAATCCGGTTTAGCAAGTACTCTACTATTATATCTGCTGCTTGATGAGCAGTTTGTTTAAGCGTATCAATATGAATTTCCGGACTGTTAGGAATCTCGTAAGGACTGTCAAAACCGGTAAAATTCTTTACATCGCCATTACGTACTTTTTTGTACAATCCTTTAGGATCTCGTTGTTCGCAAACTGCTATAGGCGTATCAACAAATACTTCAATAAACTCATTATCCTCCACTAAATCCCGTGCCAATTGGCGTTCTGCTAGAAAAGGAGAAATAAAACTAGTAATAACAATTAACCCTGCATCGAGCATTAATTTTGCCGTCTCAGAGATTCTTCTAATATTTTCAACACGATCAGCATTCGTAAACCCCAAGTCTCTATTTAAACCATGCCGAACATTATCTCCATCCAACAAATATGAGTATTTACCTTTGGAAAACAATTTTTTTTCTACCAAATTAGCAATAGAAGACTTTCCCGAACCTGAAAATCCTGTAAACCAAAGGATGCATGGTTTTTGTTGTAACAACTGTGCCCGAGCAACTTTATTGATATCCATAGCCTGCCAATGAATATTAGTTGCTCGACGTAAACCATGATTAATCATGCCACAACCTAACGTATGGTTCGTCATCTTATCAATAATGATAAAAGACCCCATATTTCTATTGCTATGATAAGGCTCAAATACAATTTCTCCTGATAACGAAACATTGCATAAGCCGACCTCATTTAAGTTCAATGAATCAACGGGCTCATGATTAAAATCATTCACATTGACCCGATGCTTAAGCTTAGTGACAACACCAGTCAGTGTTTTATTCTCTGTTTTTATTAAATAAGATCTACCGGGTAATAAAGGATTACTATGCATCCACAAAATAGCCGCTTCAAATTGGTCGGTTATTTCAGCTCTTGCATTAGCTGCCACAATGATATCGCCACGCGAAATATCAATCTCATCTTCAAGACAAAGCGTGACTGCTTGCTCAGTGACTGCTTGGTCTAGATCCCCCCGTGAAGTTACAATTGACTTTACCTGACTTGTCAACCCGCTAGGCAATGCAACAACCTTATCGCCCACACGAACGTTGCCGCTAGCAATCGTGCCAGAGAAACCTCTGAAATCTAAATTAGGTCGGTTCACCCATTGCACAGGAAATCGGAAAGGTTGTTCCCCTTTAATTGAGTCTATCTTGACTGTTTCTAGATGAGCCATTAAAGTTAATCCGTCATACCAAGGCAACTCTGCTGACCTATTCAAAACATTGTCACCGTTAAGTGCTGAAATAGGTATTGCCGTAATGCCTTCAAACCCTAACGGACCGGCCATAACCTCATAGTCATGAACCAGTTTTTCAAAACAGGATTGTGAAAAACCCACTAAATCCATCTTATTAATAGCAACCACAACATGCTTAATACCCAGCATAGAGACAATATAACTATGTCGACGTGTTTGCGTTAAGATCCCTTTCCTTGCATCAATAAGAATGACCGCTAACTGAGCGGTAGAAGCCCCTGTTGCCATATTACGGGTATATTGCTCATGGCCCGGGGTATCTGCAACGATGAACTTACGCTTATCTGTGGAAAAGAACTGATAGGCAACATCAATGGTAATCCCTTGTTCTCGCTCAGCCGCTAAACCATCCACTAACAATGCTAAATCAATTTGCCCACCCGCTGAGCCCATAGTCGTGCTATCTCGTTCTAACTCAGCGAGTTGGTCTTCAAATATCGATTTAGAATCATAAAGCAAACGACCAATTAAAGTACTTTTACCATCATCAACACTGCCACAGGTTATAAACCGTAAAAAACCTTTACACTCTTGCTGGTGTAAATACTCATGAATATCATTCTTAATCATGGCTGACATTAAATACACCCTCATTATTAAAAGAAAATATCAAAAATAGCCTTCTTGCTTTTTCTGTTCCATGGAAGCCCCATGATCTTTATCAATAACACGCCCCTGCCGTTCTGAGGAACGTGACAAAAGCATTTCTTCAATAATATTTGGGATCGTCTTTGCGGTTGATTCAATTGCCCCAGTCAATGGGTAGCACCCTAACGTACGAAAACGCACCATACGCCGCTCTGGCACTTCAGTTGCCTCTAGAGGCATTCGGTCATCATCAACCATGATAATCATGCCATCACGCTCAACCACGGGCCGTTTCTTAGCCAAATATAATGGAACGACGGGTATGTTCTCCAGATGAATATATTGCCAAATATCTAACTCAGTCCAATTGGAGAGCGGAAAAACTCTAATACTTTCTTTCTTATGAATACGAGTATTATAAATACGCCACAATTCAGGGCGCTGTTGTTTAGGGTCCCAACAATGCTGTTGATTACGAAAAGAAAACAAACGTTCTTTTGCCCGCGATCGTTCTTCATCACGACGTGCTCCACCAAAAGCCACATCAAAATCATATTTCTCAAGCGCCTGTTTGAGTCCTTGCGTTTTCATGACATCCGTATGGACTGCAGAGCCATGACTAAAAGGACCAATGCCTTGGTCTACACCCACTTGATTAATATGAACTATCAATTCCAAACCATACTGGGAAACAACTTGATCACGAAATGCAATCATCTCTTTGAACTTCCAAGTCGTATCAATGTGCAACAATGGAAAAGGGATTGGGGATGGGTAAAATGCTTTCATGGCTAAATCAAGCATAACTGCTGAATCTTTTCCGATAGAGTAAAGCATCACCGGATTTCTGGCTTCAGCTGCAACCTCACGAATGATATGTATACTTTCTGCTTCTAAACGCTGTAAATGGGTTAGCTGTGACATTAAAATCACTCCCTAAGGTAATTATTAATACCTCAAAAAATAGTTAAAATGGCACAAATGTAAATGTCTACAGCGCAAATAATACAATAAATATTTAGAATGCAATTAAACTAATAATGTGACGATAAAGTAGTTCCAGCCCTTTTGTTTTTAAACCAATATTTCACAATAAGAGGTATAAAAAAAACAGCATCAATAAAATAGCGTTTAAGCATTCTCTTAGGCTCTTGCATAGTCCTATAAAACCATTCAAGACCATTATTTTGCATCCATCTGGGCGCTCTCTGGACGTTTCCTGCAACAAAATCAAATGACGCTCCAATACCTAAAGAGACTTTTACTTTAAGCTGATCACGGTGTTTATATATCCATTTTTCTTGCTTAGGTGCACCTAACCCCACACAGAGAATATCAGGCTTATGCATGTTAATTAGTTTAAGTATTTTTTCATTCTCCAAAGCTTCATTCTCAAAACCAAAAGGGGGAGAATAGACTCCGGTCACATTCAAATCAGGATAATCTTCTTTAAGTTTTTGAAATGCCTTTTCCGCCACACCTTCCAGCCCACCTAAAAAAAACAGACTATATTTCTTAAGTGCCGCCCGCTCACACAGTTTAGGAAAAAGATCTGACCCTGATACTTTTTCTTTAATCGGCGTTCCCATTATTTTGGCTGCCCAAAGCAAAGGGACTCCGTCAGTAAGCACCAAATTTGCAGATTGATAAGCGCTTAAAAACACCTTGTCCGTTTGTAGTTTTACTAAATGGTCAACATTTGGAGTAACGACTATTTTATGTTTGTCACTGGCAACAAATTCATCAATTTTAGCTAACGTTTCCGACATCGAAAGATTATCAATGACAATATTAAAAAAAGAAATTTTATTCTCTGGCATTTTTCATAACCTTATAGTGAAAAGTTACCTTGCATTGAACGAAAGGTCCAAAACAACTACTGACGTTTATAGATATCTTCAAACCGAACAATATCATCCTCTTCTAAATAGGATCCACTTTGAATCTCGACTAATTCAAGAGGAATCGTACCCGGATTCTCAAGCGCATGTTTCATACCAATAGGAATATACGTTGACTCGTTTTCTGTTAGCAATAATGTTTCATCACCACGCTGAACTTTAGCAGTACCTCTTACTACGACCCAATGCTCTGCACGATGATGATGCATCTGTAATGATAATTTTGCTTTGGGTTTAACCACTATACGCTTCACCTTAAATCGATCGGACTCATCAATACAATCATAAGTCCCCCACGGGCGTGAAGCTTTACGTTGAATAAACGCTTGAGGGGAGTCTTCTTTTTTCAACTTATCAACTATTCCCTTAACTTGTTGCGATTGTTTACGATCAGCAACCAATAAAGCATCTGCTGTACGTACAACAATTAAATCATTAATACCGATAGTTGCCACAACACCTTGGTCACAATAGATGAGTGAATTTTCAGTATTTTCTAAAAAAACTTTGCCTTTTAGTGCATTGCCCTTCTCATCATGTTCTAAAACATCCCATAAAGAATCCCATGACCCCACATCATTCCAACCTGCATCTAATGGAACAACCGTCGTCGTCATGCCGGCATCAATTGTTTTTTCCATAACGGCATAGTCAATTGAATCAGACGGAGAGGCTGTGAATGATTCTAAATCAAGACGAATAAAATCTAGATCCGATACCGAATGGTCGACAGCCTTCTGGCAAGCCTCAACCATTACTGGATTAAATCGCTGGAGTGCATCAAGAAAAGTGGATGATTGGAATAAAAACATCCCACTATTCCATAAATATCCACCACTAGTGAAATAATGTTCCGCCGTTTCTTGGTCGGGTTTTTCTATAAATTGTGCAACATCAAAAACATCCAATGAATCCTTTTCATTTCCCTTCTTAATATACCCATAGCCCGTATGTGCCTGGGTCGGCACAATACCAAAAGTAACCACCTCACCAGAGGCTGCAAATCTTAATGCCTTTTCTACTGCACAGACAAAAGCATTCGTATTTTCAATCACATGATCCGCAGGCAACACCAATAACAACAAATCATCATCTGCACGCTTATATTTAGCACTCAAATACTGTGCCGCCACAGCTACTGCCGGTGCTGTATTACGCCCTATGGGTTCTAATAAAATACCGGAGGGACAAATACCCTGGTCACGCATTTGTTCAGCAACAATAAACCGATGCTCTTCATTACACACCACTACAGGGTCTTCAACCACCACGTTAGTAATCTTACGACAGCGAGTTATGGTCTCCTGAAATAAACTGTTCTCGGTAATTAGAGGCAGAAATTGCTTAGGATAAAGTTCACGTGATAACGGCCACAATCTGGACCCAGACCCACCAGATAAAATAACAGGAATAATTTTCATTAATAACATCCTCTAATGATCAAGCGTCGAAGCAATTCTTTTTCTTGTATAAATAGCTTCAACAATGCCAATAAAACAAAACACAGAAAAAGTAATCGTAGTGCTAATCTCAAGAAGGGAGCCAGAAAATAATTTTATATGATTTAAATACTGATAAAACAATATACAAGGCGCAACAAATAATGCACAAAGTAAAGCATAAGCTATGTTACGCCCAACGCGATAAACCAACATACCTAACACTTGGTCTTTGGGTGTAATAATACCAATACCCATATAATAGGCAGCCATATGTAAAATACCGATCAGCAATAAAGTCACTAAGAAAATATCACCCTGAAGTTGTTCAAAAATAACATCACCTATTAACAATTCTAAAAGAAACCCAAAAATGACAAAAATACTCCCGCGGAACGATAACTCATAAATGACTATCATCCACAAAGGCTTACCGAAAAGTTCTATCTCAAACCGATTACAATTCCTTCGGATAGCAATTGCCCGAGGAGGACCTACAAATGTGATATAACCCAAATAAAACAAGGCTAATTTAAGTACATCTAAATCATTAGATTGTTGGCTAACCATAAACAGATTTTCTTATCATCAAATGCAATACCGCCTCTACATATGCCCGTGTATACATATTTTTATTAATTAACCCTATACCTTATATATTTTCTTATCACCTCTACAAACAATAAAGCAAACTTTGTACCAAAAAATATAACACCGCACTAAGCCTTATTACATTAATGATACCAACGCTTTTAAAAAGCAGATTAGTCACAAAATGCATCGCAAAAAAATAAATCATTCCGATAAGTCTTGTTGGAATTTATCTCGATAACATGCGCTTAAACCAATAATTAATGAACCTGTCATCAACCCCGGTATATATGCAAATTCAGTTTTTAACCAAGTATTTAATACTGCCCCAATCATCCAAATCAGTAGTGACCATAAAACCGGATTCAGCTGCTCAAAGACAAACTTAAAATACCAATTTACCTTGACTGAACGAACCAACAAATAAAATGTAAAAAATAAATAAGCCGTACCGCCAAGCATTCCAAACCTAAAAAATATTCCAATCAAGCCTATGTCAGACGGATAAAATTCTTTTCCAAATATACTCGTATAACTAACTCCTTCTCTAGATTGCTGTCCAAAACCAAACAAAGGATTTTGCTCAATAACATCAATAGCGATTCGATAAGAATTTGCCCTTATTTTGTCTGCCTCCATAAAAATATCTAAAAATATTTCAGTTAACATGGTCATTAAAAACAAGATAACTGGCGATACAAATAATATTAAATTTATACGATTTGGGCGACTAAAAAACAGTGGATATAGTAAGACCGATACGATCATAGCCGCTATCTGAGCTCTTGCCATACGAAGAGACCAAACATAACAAAGTAGAAAAAAAACCCACAATAGAATAAATTTTTTAACCCACCTAACCCGTTGAAATAAATTTACCACACAATAAACAGTAAGAATATACAGCGCTGTAGCTGGAGCCCTCAAACGATAGCCTCGCCACTCATCATAAGTAATCTGTATTGACAAATATCCTCCCTGTTTGAGAAGTGCTTCAAGATCCAAGTAAAAATAGAAGAACAAATAATTCAATAACAACAGTAATAGACTAGCTATAAATACCGCCTCTAAACGTTCAGTGGGATAGCCAAGTTTATAAATGAAATAAATGGTTGGCGCTAAAAATATGATTAAAAACTCTCGCGCCGCAAAAAAACTAAATATAACATTTGAACCTGTATGAAAGAAAAATGTCGCCGATGAAATTATCATAGGATAAGAAACTACCAAAGGGGCACACCAAAACCACAATTGCCAGTTAATATCACTCTTTTCAATTGCCAGTCTACTGGCGCCATACAAGAAAAGAACAAACGTTAGCAATAACCCCAGTTCTTGGAGTCGGTTATTGATTATATAAATCCCCCCCTGATAGCCAACAAAAAATATTATCAGATAGGCTCCATCAATGATGGTTTCCCTCGAGATAGTCATTTACAACTTACGTATTTTCTCATCGTATTGCTGGACTGTATCTCTGGCTTTAATAAACAAAAGCCTTCCTATTAAAAATGCAATACTTAAGAAAACTGTACCAAGCAGCACCATGACTGTTATTTTCTTTTTAGCTGGACCTGATTTTTCAAGCGGTGGAACGGCAGGGTCTATCACTTCTAATGCATATTGTTTTTTACTACTTGCCAACATTTTTATGACTAACTGAGCTTCCATTAATCGATAAATCGATTTTCGCATTTCGACAACCTTTGTTTTCTTCAACTCTTGATACAAAAACTGCTTCTTTTCTATTGCATCACTAATTGCCTGATTTCTTGAAAATTCATTGAATTGCAATACAAATTTATTTGCGAACAAAGCTGCCAACATAGGATCGTTCATTTTGATAAGAATCTTGACCAGATTAGTCTCACTATCGACATTAAAACTTAAAATATCTTTCTTAAATATCATTGTTGCTATCAATTTATTAGGGGTAAAATCCTCAATCCACTGCAGGCGTTCTTGATCCCAGTACTCTCTAAATATATAAGGCAATAATTCATTTTTATCTATAAAATAATCAACAAACAAATGCGACCTTAACTTAGCAAGAATCCTTTTATCATAATTATCAACTACGGTATTGGTAACAAAACCGTGCTCAACCATTGTCATTACTTCTGATGCTCGCCTTTTGTCAGGCTCAACTCCACCCAACACATCAGGTTTTATTAAGTCCACCTGCACATGTGCTATAAAATACTCTGGGACAAAACAACTTATCAAAAAAGCAAAACTAGCAACCGTTAACGAAAATATTAAAATACGATACTTATTACGAAAAACCACCAAAATATATTCTAAAAAATCAATCTCTTGATCTATCATCTTAGATACTTCTTCGTATTTATTAACCATTAAGCCACCACCTATTTAATAACTATAATTCGAAGCACAATGATGATGATAATGCACGTTACGGCGATACTAAAAGGTGTAAACCTGCCATGGAAACAGATAATTTAAAGATTATATCCGCCCATGATTGCAATGTTTCCATGGTATTTCTACGGTCGGTATCAATGGGAACAAAAATAACTGCTCCAGGCTTCAAGTCGATATTAGTTACCATTTCTATAAAGCTATCGGAGCGTACCGAAAGCACTTCTCCATTAGCCTGTATCACATAGGCATGTGAATTATTAGCATATTGCGTGACACCTCCGCTCTGATTAATATAATCCTGACTTCCTTTTCTTGGGTTAAATGCATGAGTCCCTGGGGCATAAACTTCGCCTAAAACTGAAACATCATAAGTAATACTGGGAACAAATAATTTATCTTTATGCTCCAAAATAACATCAGTTTCTTCATTGCATTCTCTTATTTTATCAAGGTCGATCACCATTCGACCGCTCCTCTCAACAGGTTTATAAGACTTTGCTAACTGCACTAAATTATTATGCGGTGTACCATTTGACATTGGCGCTTCTTTCTTAAACTGCCCATACCCTGGTGATATGTGCTTATTGAGCATTAACCGTTGCACTTGTTCGTTTACTTTAGCCAACAAGGCTTGCTGTTTTAACTTGACACTTTCCCTAGTAAAAACTGCTCCAAAAGGAAAAGCCTGATTAGTTAACCCCCCAGCACGGTGCAATACATTACATAATGTCTCCGACTTTGAAACCGTATATTTACCCGGATAAATGACCTCGCCTGACAATTCAATAATTCGCTCTTCAAACCAACTTGGCTTCTTTCTAAAAGTCAAAAAATCACGCGCGTGTAATATGAAATCAGCCTCAGGGTCACTCTGAGTCACACGATCAAGATTAATAAAATGATGATCAGCCACTTTATATTCACCATCAATAATTTTATAACGCGTTAGTTCTGCAGCGACTCCATAGGCATCTTCTTTAAGTCCACCGGTTGCAGCAATTAGATCACTTACTCTCATTCCGGGTTCAAGCGGAAATATACCCGCACGTTTTATGCTACCTTGAACAGAAACTAACGGCGCCATATCACCATAATGCGTTTGTTTAATCAGGCGATGTATTTGCTCTTTAATGATTAACCCACGATCCATGTCATCATTAAAAATAAAAATTTTATCTTCAGGGTGTATATATGGATTCCACTCTGAATCAGGCTGCACTAAAGCCTTTTCCAGTTGCACAGAAAACATTTCCAATTCTCCCCGTGGAAAAACCTTTCTTGCAACTAATGCATAGCGACGATCTGTCCCTACTTTAATACCTCCCGCCACTTTCAACACATCTAACAACCGAGCGCCATGTTGTAAAGGAAATGCGCCGTCATAGCGCACATGCCCAGAGATACTAAAAATCATTTGCGGTGATTTTTGTGTGCTTTGAATTTCCAAGTCATTTAGTATCCTAAAAAGACGCTTAGAACGACTCTTTTCCAAATCAAAAATTATAATCTCATCACGCTCTTCTAATACAAGGTCTGCACTTGAATTAGGTGTTAAGAAAACTTTCTCTAAATCAATATATTTGACTTCAATGCGGCGCTTATCCCGTACTTCACGACGCAGTAGTGCAAACTTGGTGTCGGCATTAGCCTGTAGAACATAGGGCGACGGTAACAAATCTGAAATACGCATATTCTTTTTAAGTTGATAACCTCCAGGATTCATCACATGACCGCTCAGCAAAACAACCTTATCAATCACATCCTTAACCGCAAAGATACGTACTAAATCACCTGCCTTTATAAGCGTTTTATAAATATTTGATACCGGAAAATCCAAATCAATCAACGTATAAAATTGACCTTCTTCAATTCGCTCAATATGTGAACTATCTAGTGAAGCAGTGGGTAATAATCCACCTGCTAATTGAAGCACCTCTCCCACAGTATGCTCTTGTTTTATCTCATAAATAGCAGGCCTCTTTACTTCCCCCCCCACACCCACCGTAGAACCAATAGCTGGCACAAAAATAACATCACCATGCTGCATTGAAATATTGCCATTAAACTGCCCCTCTAACAAAGCCTTATATAAATCAAAATCAGCTATGGTCTTACCATTTCTTTTTAATTGAATTCTTCTTAAACTCCCTGTCCGCTTAATACCTCCACTGGCAAACAAGGCGTTCATTAAATTGGTCATACTCGCAATGGTATAACTACCCGGTTTTTTAACTTCTCCCACTATTCTAATTCTTATGGTTTGTAATTCACCCATAGTTATAGAAACATTAATACCAAATAATTCTTCCTTAAAACGACTATTGAGTAATTCCTTTACCTCATGATAAGTTAACCCTGAAACCTGCACGGGCCCTAATTCTGGAATCAGTAAACGACCATCTCGAGTCACCACAAGCTTATATTCAACATTTGTTTTACCAAAAAGTTGCACGATCAAGGTATCACCTGAACCAATTAAATAATCTTGCGGTACTGGAATATTAGACACAGGCGAATACGTAATTGGAATTTCAGAAAACAGATCGTAACCAAACTGCTCTAAATGTTCTTGGATTTTTTGTTTTTGTATTTTCTCCTCTAACGAAATATGATTTATGTTTTCTGCAACATTTTTCTCAATCTGAGAAGGCTCCTCATCTTTAATTATTTCGGGAATACTTGGGATCGATAAGATAACTTCGGCTAAGGGTTCATCTTCACCTGAGGGCGCTGATTTCATGTGCATCGCTTTTTGTTGTACCGCTAAAGGCTGTAACAACGGGATGATTTCCTGAGCATAAGCCATAGGGAATTCAAATAAATAACACACTATAAGACCCACACACAATGGCCATTTTAAATCTCTATGCCTTCTATTTTGAACCAATAACATAATGGTTATCCGCACTGAACAATGACATTTTTAACCGGTATTTTTAACGAACTTTCAATTTTGTAGTAAGGGTGACTATTCGCACTATTTCTTTGACAGCCTGACCAATTAATCACTACGTCTTTTGGGGTTTCTGGGCAATTATCCATGTAGTCGTAAATACCATCATCATCGGAATCAACAGGTTCTGAGAAAAAAACTTTTCGAACAAAATCTGCCATCCTAATTGGGTTCGCAATACTATCTGCACTCACTGCAACACCACAGTTTTCCCAAGTCGTAAGACCTTTATTAGCATGATTGTTACCAATACCGATTCTATTAATACACAGTCCATTACCATATTTTTCACTCAACCTTTCTACAGCTTCTCGCGACTCCTTATTGATCTTTCCCCAATCACTCAATATTAATATCGTAGCCTTATCTGATGATGTATTCAGGTAATTTTCAGTATCTAAAAGTACCTCATTAAACGCCTTGTTAACATGGCCTCCAAACGGTAAAAATATACTTTCCAATGGCATTTTCTTAGGGAATGTTTCAAACATTCTGCTTTTAATGACTAACAAATATTTTTCTTTACTTATGCCTTTATAATTCCGTTTCATAGAAACAGATTCATCGACTAAAACGATCAGTTTAGAAATTTTTTGTTGGTAGTTTTGGTATTCCAATAAGGGTTCAATATCTATTGGACTAAAGTAGCCGAGTGTTTCTTGATAGCGATAATCATCATTATTTTTAACTGATAGTGAGCATCCTTCTAATAAAAACTGACTACTAAAAATAAGTATTATTATTTTGCTCACATGTAATAAAACCTTTATCTTGTTTCCCCTCAATATCTTCATACACTCAACACATCAAATAAATGAAAATCTGGTAAATAATCTATACCTAGTTCAGCTTTAATAAAGTAATAAACTAATAAAACCAATAATATAACCGGCATTAAAAGAAAAAACATCAAAGTAGTACTGACGCAAAGATCACCCTCTCTTCGCCTACCCTCTTCTAATGATTGGATAGCAGGACGCCTATCACGCCCCGCCAAAATTACAAAATAATATCGAACAAAAAATAATGACAAAACACCTCTGACATCAACTGGGTGGCGACTTTTAGGTGCATTAGCAGTAATAGCACCGGATATTGCATCATACTGTTTCTTCGTTAATGAGCTTATGATTACGGGTTCAATTTTCGATAAAACATGAAACGTAAATGCTAATGATGCGTTGCCAATATTCATTAACTGTTTGCTCCCCTGAATCAATTATAAAGGCTACCTAATCAACAATACCTACATAGAAAAAGCAAATATTATGCCAGCGTAAACCGCTTATCACTTCACTCAAAGATACAAAGAAATTAGCATTATGCAAAGCAATTTGATCGGCACTTGCCGTATTCGAATATGTTTTCTCAAAATGCACCTCCGTCTACGACCCAAGAACAGCGTTGTCATTCTATAGATCGCTCAACAACATGACCCCATTCAACTTTAAAGTTACGGATCAAATAGTGGCATAAATCATGCTTTTAGAATTTGTAAGTTTTTCACAGCGCTTATCCAGAACAAAATTAAATAGAAAACAAAAATTACACCGATTAGTTCTAAAAATAATGAATTCACTTAAAAAATTACACGCTCACGTTACCCATGACACACATTTTTATGAACTACTCAGAAAAGGAAGTACCGCCTTTGCATTAAGAACATCAGGAATAATTTTAAGCTTTATTTTGACGTTAATGATTACCCACCAATACGGTGCAGTCGATTATGGTAATTTCATGCTCACCTTAGTGATCATACAAATCCTGAGTACTTTATTGCGATTAGGGTTAGACAACATCATTATTAGAGATACCGCTGCTGCTATTCAAGCAAACAACCTTGCATTAGCAAAAGGCACAGCAATGACTGCACAACGAACAGTATTGATAATCAGCCTTATCACTAGCATTTGTCTTTATTACACTGCACCCATTATCGGGACTAAAGTGTTAAACAAACCCGACATGATTTTGCCACTCACAATGGGAAGCCTTTATCTAACACCCATTACCATGTGTTATTTAATCGCACAATCATTAAAAGGTGTTAAACGCATCGCCATGTCATCATTTATATATTCAATTTCCTTCCCTCTATTAACACTCTTATTGTTAATAGGGTTAGAGACCTTTGTTGAGAAAAGTCTATACATGTTATTAACACACTATAGCCTAGCGATATGGATCACATGGTGGATAGCTGAAAGACATTGGCAACATTTAGTGAGACAAACTAAAGCCATAAAACCAAAACTTAGACAACTTCTTAACAGCAGTATCCCGTTATTGCTGGCAAGTGCAGGAACAATGCTAATGACATGGAGCGACATGATTATCCTAGGTATTTATGAAACCAGTGAGCACATAGGGCATTACAACGTAGCCTCCAAGGTGGCATTATTAACCAGTGTTTTGTTAGCCGCTACCAATGCGATTGCCGCCCCTAAGTTCTCAGAACTCTATTCCAGTGGACAACTACACGCTTTAAAAAGATTGGTTAAGAAAACCACTCGACTCATGATTATACTTATGATCATACCGACTCTAATTTTATACACTTTCCCACATGAAATTTTATCCACTTTTGGCAGTGGGTTTGAGCGAGCCGCTCCCATTTTAACGTTATTAACTTTGGGGCAATTTGTAAATGTTTCTTGTGGTTCAGTTGTATTTCTTCTGAGCATGACGGGTCATGAAAAAAAAGTTAGAACCATTATGCTAACAACAGCCCTAATAAATATTATCTTGAATTACCTCCTTATCCAGTCCCATGGTGTAACAGGCGTCGCTATGGCGACTATGGCTAGTTTAATGATATGGAATATATGGATGCTTTTCCAAGTAAAAAAATCTTTAGGATTCTGGATGATTTAACTGCTTCTCAAGAACTAACTATTTTTACAAACAGTGAAGGAACTTAAAAATGCAATTACCCGTATTCATTTGTGTCGGCGCTCAAAAATCCGGCACCACACTGTTACATGATATTTTAAAACAACACAATCAAGTTTTTTTACCCAAAAAAAAAGAAACTAAATTCTTTCAATTAGATGAAAAGTACAACCACGGTCTAGACTACTATCAGTCAGAATTTTTTAAAAATGCCCAATCATCCCAAACCCTTGGTGAAATTGACCCCGATTACATGTACTTTGATTATATTCCTGAGAGGATCTACCAAACATTAGGTCAAAATATAAAAATAATTTTTATTCTTAGAGACCCTGCAAAAAGAGCCTACTCTCACTTCCTTATGTCTAAAAAGAAGGGCTTCGAAAAGTTATCTTTTGATGAGGCTATGAAAAATGAAAAAAAACGCTTATTAATAGATGACTCACAAGAAGAACTGTATAAAAGTGCAACACATAACTACAGCTACATAGATCGCGGTTATTACACGAAACAGATCAATCGGTTTCTTAAATTTTTTCCTAAAGAGAATATGTTATTCCTTCATTTTGAAGAGGATCTGATTGCCAATAGAGAAAAAACGATTGCTTCTATTCTGAAATTTATAGGTCTTGACAGTTCTCTAGAACTGTTAGATCTAGACATCAAAAGTAACGAAAAAAGCCAATACAAATCTAAAATGATTAATAACTTTATTTTTAAACCTTCATGGCTATCCAAACTTTTAAAACCTTTCTTGACTCAAAAGTTAAGATGCCATTTAAGAGGTTTTTTACTTAAAAAAATACTTACTCCGTTTAATACCAAACCTATCAGTACCGACCCGAATGAACCAGATTTTGCCCTGATAAACAATCATTACTTTAAAGATGAAATTTTAGCTTTAGAAAAATTTCTAGGTAGGCCTTTAAAAAGCTGGGCTAATGAATAGATTAAACTCCCTAAGAAAAATGCTTCCTTAACATCATCCTAAAAGTTAATTATGAAAGCCTACATTGTTATTTTAAATTGGAATGGTTACCAAGATACTTTAGAGTGCTTGGAATCTGTTCTTAAACTTGATTATGACGACTTTCAAGTTATTCTTTGTGACAATGACTCATCGGATAATTCAATAGACCATTTTACCCGCTGGGCAGAGGGTAAGCACTCATCTCCCATTGCTGAATCTTCTGCTTTAACTTCACTGGTATCACCTTCAGTAAACAAACCTATTTCTTATGCTTTACTGGAAAGAGAACAAGCTGAAAAAGGAAATATATCTAATCCCGATGTTGATCTAATCATGATAAAAACGGGGGGTAATTTGGGTTTTTCAGGAGGGAACAATGTAGGGCTCCGTTATGCACTAAAACGCGATGACTTTGATTATATCTGGCTCCTAAACAACGATACGATTGTAGCTCCTGACTGCTTATCTAAAATGATTAATTACTCTCAATCTCACTCCCCAAAAAACCTATGCGGGAGCGTACAACATTTTTATCATGCGCCTGAAACCATACAAGCGTTAGGCGGGTGTCACTATAATAAATGGAGTGGCATAGCCTCTGAAACATTAGGCCGGGGGACTTCTATTCATGCTGAAATTAACCACGCCAATTTTGAAAAACTGCTGTCCTATATACACGGGGCATCTTGGCTATTACCCAAAAACTTTTTAACGGATATTGGCCTTATGTCGGAAGACTACTTTTTGTATTATGAAGAGATTGACTGGTGCATTAGAAACAACGGCCAATACCAACTGTGTTACTGCCCTGAAGCGAAAGTTTTTCACAAGGAAGGAGCCAGTATTGGCTCTAAAAACTTTACTCAGGAATCCTCACTCTTTGCGGATTTTTATCTTTTTAGAAATAAGTTGAAGGTCACTCGAAAATTTTATCCTGAAGCGCTTTTAACGGTTTATTTAGCCACCCTATTACAACTCATCAATCGAATACGGCGGCGTCAGTGGAATAAAGCAAAATTAATCATCCAAATATTATTTGGCAAACAAAGCTATCCTCAATAATAAAGTAGTGCTTACCGCACCGTTCTACAACTTCTAGTTGCCAAGTAAAATAAAAAGGCAAATAGTATTCCGATAAAATCAATTCCAAAATCATGAATAGATGTCACCCGAGAATTTATGTTTAATTGCGCAATTTCCGTCGTCATGGCAAACAACAACATGATATAAAAAACCCGAATGGGTTTTGTTTGCGGTAATGTCTGGCATAGCGCTAGAGTTAACATTGCAAACAACCCGAAATGGCCAACTTTTTTTATATTTGATATCGAAATATTAAAAGTTTTTTTCTTTTGTATTTGTTGTTTTAGTAACCAGTCTGATTGGTGACCCACCTTAATTTCTCGACTATCACCTAAAACAAAGCTGTATTCATTAATAATAGTTTTACCCCATTTAAAGCACTGATTAGGGACCATAACCCCGATAGTAATCGTTATAAATATTAACAATGAGATCTTGCCCCAAATACTCCCTAAATATTCTTCTTTTAAATAGAGCATTGGCACAACAAAAAGAACACACCATAAAATAATTAAGGCATATTCAAATACAACCTGAACAGTGGGTTGTCGATATTGTCCTAGATTACTCTGCCTGATAACAGCTTGACCACTTTGTGCTAATAATTCGATGGAAAACATATAAGATGAATAATTCTCATCGAAAACTAATCTTGAAGTTCCTTGATAAGTACCGTCTTTCTTTTGGTGAAAAAGTAGGTGCGGAACTGACCAAATGAGTCTTCCAGCCACCTCCGGATACAATACTAGCCTAAACCCATACCAACTTTGCTGGTCTGTCCCAACTAAATTTTTTAATTGAACATCATATTCCAATAAAAAAACATTCCCCTCACCCCCTTTAATCTTTTTTCTATAATGTTTACTGTTTGCTTCTAGGGTAATTAAACCGCCTTTTTCAAGACGACTGTCATCAGGCAAACCCTCTTTCGTTTTAAGTTCAGAAGATTCATTGAGCAAATTTAACTTAACCGGCAGCAAACTATAATTATACAAATAACCATAGTAGATAATTGTTATTACACTCAGTCCGACCAGAGAATAAAAATAACGATATTTATTGATGTACATAGAGGCCTTTTAATCCCACTCAATTTGGAACAACTTAACCTAATACTAGTTGTTACCCACACCGACTCATACTAAAAGTAAAACTTTATTTCACTGGCTAACAATCAGGATGCTAAAAGCTTTTGTAACTCACTGTGCATATCTACAAACAAACTTTTCCAGGTATATTTTTCTTTAATTAATTGCCTTGAATTACACTCCAAATGTTCCCACAATTCTTTTTCAACCAACAGTCTTTCAATAACTTTTACCATGCTCTTGGGGTTATCTTCAACGGCCAAATGTCTCATGTTTTCAAAATTCATTCCCTCTGACCCTATACTTGTCGTAACTGTTGGAATACCCCGACACATGGAACTTAAGACTTTTACCTTCATCCCCGCTCCAAACCGTAACGGTGCAATAGCCACTCGACTTCGTTGGAAGAAAGGCTCTAAATTTTCGACAAAACCCTCAAAAACAATACCCGATAATGGCTCAGTTGCATCAATTAATCGAGGGTCTGGATCTTTCCCAATTATAGTAAGCGCTAGGTCTGCATGACTTTTCTTTAACGCTGGCCATACCGCCTTAAAAAACCATAACAATCCATCAACATTGGCCTCCCAACGTAACGAACCGACATACAGTAAAGTTTTAGTGGTTTGTTCAAATGACAATGTAGGCAACTGCAACTGACTATCATCACCAAGGTGGTAGGTATAGCAACATTTATTACGATCTACACCGATTAACGCTAAGCTATCAATATCATTAGGTGATGCAAAAACCAAGTCAGCTCTATGACAAGCATTACGTTCATAACGCTTAACGCGTAGTGATTCAATATAACTCACCAATCGCTTTGCGATATTCTGGTCAGGTGATTTAGCAAAACGCTCCCACATCAGATAATAGGCATTGTGCTCATGTAAGACCACTTTTCCTTGGTAATTTGAAGGGATGTATTGGAAAACCTCATAATGATCAGCAATGACCATGTCATAGTCATGTATGACATGACTGACCTCAGACATAAAACACTTTGAATAAGTCCTGAAAACATTCAGCGGTATACGCTGATAAAAACTTTTCAATAAGTTGCCAATGCTACGAGGTACTTTGACAGGTGCTGACAGGAATGATTCTAACTTCACCCGAGCCAAAAATTTCTCTACATGCTCTTCATCATTCTCTTTAAGAACTGCCGCGACAGACAAGCCATACTGTTGACTTAAAAATTCAACTAACTTCCAACTCTTTAACTTACCGCCACTAACCGGTGGATAAGGTAACTCAGGGGTTAAAAATAGAATTTTCTTCATATCCTTTAGGCTTTTTTAAATAACACCCTGTTATCTAAGCATAAAGTATGCCTACCTACTAAAGCCCAAAAAAGCTGTTGGGTTTATGAAAGTACCGGCATCGAACTCAACTAAGGGCAACTATTAAGTCACACGGCTTAAAAAACTTATCAAAAAATGCATTTTGCATACGACACTGCAACTTAACCCAAAATATATTGTGTTACTTTGCTTTACGCCATTAACTAGAAATGAGCTGCTGAAATACACTAATAAAAGATTCACTCGGCTTAGCCACAACCGGCATATACCACATTGATTCGTGGGCAAAAGCATTGCACTTCACCGCATCTTTTTCTGTCATCAACACCGGCTTCTGGTCAGGAAAGTTAAGGTCTTCTAATTGAAAATAATGATGGTCAGGGAAGGCGTGTTGCTCTCCCTCAATACCGTACGCTGCCAAGGTATTAAAAAAACGTTGTGGATTACCAATCCCTGCCACCAAATGAAAATGAATGCCGCTGAATTCTTTTAACGGCTTCTTTTCACCCGTGAGTAAGTTAATAGCATCACCCCCCACCATTTGCATGTTATGGCTATCTTGAGAACCTGAACCATTAACAATAACAGCATCGACCTGATCCAAACGACAGCGTGGTTCCCGAAGAGGTCCTGCTGGCAAACAAGCACCATTGCCCAACCCTCGCTCACCATCAATCACCGCAATTTCAATAGCTCGCCCTAAACGGT
>LWDU01039640.1_pt1 | contig 22833 bp, 19 predicted proteins | sample 727161 | NCBI WGS metagenome assembly LWDU01 (sample SAMN04566230, study PRJNA314399) | hydrothermal vent metagenome | isolation source: deep sea hydrothermal plume seawater | place: Mexico: Gulf of California, Guaymas Basin | collected 2004-07-11
GTGAAAATCCTGACCCGCCCCTATGAGGAGGCGGTCTTTAGCCTGGAAGCCCAGCGCTCCTCCAACGCAGTGCAGGCAGTCGAGAATCTCGTGCGCAAATGGTTCGACCTACCCAACGCCGAACTCGAACCAGTACAAGAATTAACGGAGTTGCCACCGGGGCGCAGACTGCAAGCCCTCAAACCGATGACCTATTTCTACATCAGTCTGCAGGTCGCCTTTATCGGCGGTCTCATCCTAGCCCTACCCGCCGTCTTCTACCAAGTCTGGCGTTTTATCGCCCCGGGGCTTCTAGCGCGAGAGAAGCGATTGATGATCCCCATTATTTCATTGAGCGTGTTCTGCTTTTCCATCGGCGCTCTGATCGCCTACTGGATCGTCCTACCGCTCGGCTTGCGCTTCTTCCTCGCGCTCGAACCGCCCGACATGACCTCGCAGTGGGCTGCCGACGAATACATCGGTTTCGTACTGCGGCTGATCATGGGCTTTGGGATCGTCTTCGAAATGCCGGTGATGGCGCTTTTCCTGGCCAAGATCGGCTTGCTGACCGCCGAACGCATGCGCAACATACGCCGCTATGCGGTCGTCGGCATCTTTATCCTCGGCGCGATTTTCACCCCCCCGGACCCCATCTCGCAGATTTTGATGGCCCTGCCCCTGCTACTGCTCTACGAAATCAGCATCTGGATTTGCAAGGTTTCGCAACGAAAATAAAAAAACCCCATAAGGAGACGGCCGGTTCGATTCTCGATCGTTTTTTTAATCGCCTCTTTTAAAAACTACGCCCAAAGCCTAGATAAGTCCGCACATTGCTGAGATCGATCATATCGTCGAATTTGATCACTTTCTGGTAGCCAATCTCGAACACCAGGTTCATCATTTCCGGCACCTGGACTCCAAGGGTTAAATTGAACCCCGACTTATTCGCCGAACCGGTGTTATTGCCCGGGGGGTCCCAACTCAACTGTTGGACACCGACACCGGCACCAAAATAAAACCCGGCCTGGTCGTAACCGCGCGGCGCCAAATGCACATCGGCCTCAATCGCCAATTGCGTTACATCCTTACCTTTGCCTATGCGATAGGTCAGGTTGAACCGCCATTGCTCGGCTACCGCCTGACCCAGCCTTAACCCCAGGCTCCAGGCATTACCCGACTTGGCATCCGTCAAGATCGTGGAGAACGGGTCATAGGTCAATTGCGCGTTGCCGCCCCAATCGGCTCCCGCCAGCAAGTGGAACGAACGGCGACCGACCATCGACCGGGAGCCGGCAACTCCCTGCTTCGACATCGACCCCATCGCGTCCATCCCCTCCCATTTCCAGAGGGCCATCGCCCGATACAGGACTTCAATAGTCTCGCCCTCGGCCATCTCGACGATCTCGCCGATGCTGAAATGGTCGTCAACGCGCACCAACTGCACCTTGCCGACCATCACCAAGTCATCGCCATCTTCGCGCAGGATGGTATAATTAGCGCCGACCATCGCACCGACCGCCTCACCTACATCCAGATACGCTAGCGTCGGGGTCACTTTGATGACATAGGCCATCTGTTCCTCGGCTCGCGCCGCACCCGCCATAAACAGCGGGATCATCGCTATAAGTATTATTAGCTTTTTCATTTTTTTTCGTACTCGTCTTCAAAGTCCTCGAAATCTTCTTCATCATCGTCATCATCCGCGAGGAAATCCTGGTCGTATTCGTCCAACCCGCCCATTACCTGATCGTAACGGCGCTTGATAACGACCAGCAAAACACCGGCGATAATCGCGATAAAGAGCAGGCTACCGGCAAAGAGATAGGGCGACTCGTCCATCATCCCATCGAGCGACATATCCCAGCCCTCCTCTTCCCCCTCGGCGATCTCTTCGCCGTCGAGGTGCAAATCTCCTTCCGCAAACGACATCTCTTTCGTCTCGCCCATGCCCGCTTCTTTGAGACGGATCGAATCCCGTTCGACGCTGATCATCAGGGTTTTGCCGGCCACGCGCAGCTTGAGGTCCGTGTCCTCGCTATAGCGGATCGTCAGCTCTTTGCCCAACGTCCCCTGGGATTCGCCGCCGATCATCGCCGTCAGGCGATTACGGTCCTCGTGCTGCTGGGTCTCTAACTCGATCAGCCTTTCGTCGAGGGCAACGAGATAGGACTTAATAGTGCCCATCTCGTCCCAGACCTGTTGCGCGAAGACCGGATAGGCAGAAAGCGATTTCTGGGATTTTTTGTATTGCCGCATGCCGACTTCAAGGGTCTTGACCCGCTTCATGACCTTGGCCACTTCAGCCGGCGCCGACGGGGTAGCGACCGCCATCGGGACCTTCCCGTATTCGGCTAAGTCACCTATCTGCGGCATTGAATACGACTTAACCATTATTGCCCGGGCGCGCCGGTCCTGCAGGCCCTTCACCTCGACCAACCCCACTGGTTCCTGGGGGATGCCCAGCACCTCACCGGTGAGCGGGTGTACAATGGCCTCGCCTTCGCGTAGCAGAGTGACTCGGGCGCCTTCGCGCAAACCGTCTAGACGACCTGCATCGAGCACAACCTCATTCGCGCCAGATTGCTCGACGTCAATAACTCGCGTCAGGGCCCTCTCGGCGTGCGCGCCGGAGAGCGTGATCGCCACTAGGACGATCGAAATATAGTATCTGTAGAGCATGGGGAGACTGCTCCTTTTCCTTGCTTAGACTTTACATTTTACGTGGACCGTAGTCCCTGAGTGTTTGCGTCGGCGCACTGCCCGGTTCCGGCGGCCATAATTCCCTGCCGACCAGACCGATCCCGCGCGCGTAATACGAAGCGTAAGCACGCATTTCCTGCTCGGGCTGGTCGACCGGTCGAAAGCGGGTGACCACCTGGACGCAGTGCGAATAGCGCTGCTGCCCGAGGATCATTACCGTGTCGGGGTTGCCGATCTGTTTTTCGATATGCAACCCCTCGCTGCGGTATACATAGGGCTCCGCACCGGTGGGGATTACATTAACCCCGCCTTCGGGGCTCATCTCAAAAATCTTATCGTCTTCGCGGAAGGCGACCGTGCCATCGGAAAAATAAAACAGCTCCTGGTCCGCCCGACTCTCCCGACGCACGATACGGCGCTCCACCTCGGTGCGCGTGCCGCGTTCGGCGTCTTCGCTTACATAAACCCAATAGCGCCCGACTTCGAGGGGATAATACGTATCGACCGCCTTATCAGCAGACGGCATATCGGTCACTGGAATAGCAGACGACGTGTTTTCAACCGCCTTCTGCTCGGCCGCAACCGGCTCTACGATCGGCTCGTCGACTGCTTCTATCTCGTCTACCGGCGCTTTACCCGATGGCGCAAACACACCCAGCAAACCCGCAACGGCAATGCCCATACAGAGCGCTCCAGTGAAACCGAGCAAATATACGAGTCGGCCGCCGCTATTCTTTTTTCTTAGGGTCACTACGTTTACCTCCCGCCTCCTTAATATCGGATAAGTTCGTGAATCCTTTATGTTTTATCCGCGACATTGGTAGCTACCCCGATTTCATCCCACAAGATCTGGTATAACAAGAGTATACACGACGATGCGGCTACTTTATACAGTAAGAAAATTATCTATTCCGAAGCAAACATGCAGTCGTTCGCCCTTTTCGCCGCTAATTCATATATTTCCACGCTGCTTACAAGCCCCTACTCGCTTTCAGGAGATATGTCATGAGCCAGGCACAAACGCGCATCGGTCTAATCGGTTACGGTCAAATTGGTCAGGCGGTACATAAGATGATCGACAACAACGAAGACAATGGCATGGAGGTCGTCTTTGTACACGACCAGTTCGCCACCGCGGTACAAGACCTATCCGCTGGCATGGTCCTGGAGGATCTCGGCGAATTCGAGTCGCGGCAACCCGATCTAATCGTCGAGATGGCCCACCCGGACGTAACGCGCAAATGGGGCACGACGATCCTGGAAAAGACTAATTATATGTTTATCTCGGTCACCGCCCTAGCCGATGCCGAATTGGAGGCGAGTATTCAAGAGACCACCCGCCGCGCCGGGACCCGCGCCTTCGTCCCCCACGGCGGCGTGGTAGGAATGGACGCGCTATTGGAAAATCGTGACGTGTGGGAATCAGTCGACATCGTCATGAAGAAATCGCCGCACAATGTCGACTGCGCCGCCGCCGGCATCGACCCCGACGATATCAAAGAAGAGACGACGCTCTACGACGGCCCGACCAGAGGGATCTGCCCGCTCTTCCCGCGCAATGTCAATACCCACGCAGCCATCGCCTACGCCGGCATTGGCTTCGACCGCACGCACTCGCTATTGCAGGTGAGCCCCGAATGGAGTGACGCCGTCGTCGAAATATACGCCAAGGGGCCGGGGATTAATCTTTCCGTCGCGCGCAACGAGAGCATCACCGGGGTCACGGGTGCCTCGACGCCCGCCTCAATCTACAACACCGTACAAATGATCGGCTCGACCGGTCCGGGTATACACTTAAGATGAAAGCATTTGCTAGCATACCCGCACAAATTCCCCGCTCGGGCATCCGCGAGATCATGGACCTGGCCTGGGCCGTGGAAAAGACGGGCGAGGTGATCCATTTGGAAGTTGGCCAACCCGATTTCGACACGCCATCGCATATCGTCGAAGCCACTTGCCGTCACGCGAACGCCGGTAACACCAAATACGTGCCCAACGCCGGGGTCGATCCGCTGCGCGAGGCGGCGGCCCGTTATTTCGAGCGCAACACCGGCATCGCCACCGGCGCCAATAATATTCTCGTTACCCCCGGCGCGGTTATGAGCGTAGCGACTTCGTTCCTAGCCCTACTCGAACCCGGCGACGAGGTCCTACTGCCCGATCCCGGCTGGCCCAACTACCACATGGCCGTCTCCATCGTGCACGGTAAATCCGTCTTTTACAATCTGCGCGCAGAAAACCACTTCCTGCCCGATCTCGACGAGATAGAACGCTTGGTCAGCGCCAAAACCAAGCTCATCCTGCTCTGCACACCTTCCAACCCCACCGGCCAGGTCTACGACGAAGCACTGATGCGCAATTTGATGCAATTTGCCCAGCGCCACGACCTGTGGGTGCTTTCCGATGAGATCTACGGCGATATCGTCTTCGACGAAAAACACCACAGCGCACTACCGCACGACGAGGATGGCCGCGCGCTGATCGTCTCGGGTATGTCCAAAAGCTACGCGATGACCGGCTACCGCGTCGGCTTCACCCGTGCCAACCCCGACTATATCGAGCTAGCCGCTAAATTGCAGGAGCCCTTCGTTTCCTGCGGCACCGGCTTTTCGCAACTGGCCTCGGCCGAGGCGCTCGACGGGCCGCAGGAACCCATCGCCGCAATGCGCGAGGCCTACCACCGCCGCCGCGATATAGCAGTAGAGGTCCTGCGCGCATACGACCTCTACCGCTATACCCCCGGCGGCGCGATCTATCTGATGATAGATATATCCGCCTCCGGCATGGATTCGCACGACTTCGCGATCAAACTATTAAACGAAAAGCGCGTCGCGGTCGCCCCAGGCAAAACCTTCGGCAAAATGTGCGAGAACCACATCCGCATCTCTATCGCCGCTTCCGACGAACATATTCGCCGGGGCGTCACTGCGATCTGCGAGTTGATACGGGAAGGAAAATGAAGCCCGTGCTGGTCCCCACACAACGACGCACCCTGCACTAGATCCACGGCGAAATGGCCTCGGATCTGGGCGCGACACTAACCGAAGCGCTGTCGGCCAAGCTCTACGTCGGGCTCTTGGGTTCGCGGGTGATAAATTCCGCGGAGTTTATCGAATTGCTACCTAACCCATCTTTTATTTTTAATTTTTTCACTGTGGACAGTGAGCCGCGAGACAGACAAACGCGCGCAACGCCCGGGTTGGGCGGTTTTCAATATGGCTATTCTCTTGGCGTTGGGGATATTGGCTACCGACGAAAACAAACCCCAATTCTCTACCAACGAGGACCTCGTCACGCTCATACCAGTGATCTGCAAGATCATTAACGATATCAAAGAGGCCTGGTCCGCGGCGACAGTGGTAGATATCAGCTATATCGAACTAAAAAAGCCCGCGCAATATCAAAGTGTTACAGGGCAAAGATTATGTCGCCGTCGTCGACCTATAAATCGATATCGAGACGCAAACTCAACTCATAGCACAGTGCTATCAGATTCCATTGATCACCAATTTCTCAACTGCGACGACGGGCCGGCTCCGCAAAGGCCACTACAACCACCGCGGCCATCGACTACACACGGTCATATAATTTAACTAGCCAATAATCTTATGAGTGAGCTGCCATCGGCGCCGTCGGCCCCGAGTGGTGTTGATAGCCCAGCGCGTGCGAACGCCACCTTTTGTCCACCACCACTTTCTGCCTGTAAAACGGATCCTCCTGCTCGCGAATATGCCGCCTGAGCATGTCCCGATGCTCTAATAGCACAGCGCGATACGCAGGGTCGGCGGCCAAATTGACCATCTCGCCGCGATCCGTCTCCAAATCGTACAGCTCTTCCCCCCCGGTCGGATCGTCGGCCCCACCGCTGCCTTCGAGATAGCACGTATACTTGAAACACGCGCTGCGGATCATGCGACCAGGGCTTATCGTATACCCCCACTCCGAATACCACTCGGCAGCGACAAATTCCCGTTGCACTTCTTCGTTTTTGAGCAGCGGCGCGAAACTCACGCCGGACAAGCCATCCGGAACTTCGATCCCGGCGTATTCGCACAAGCCCGGAAACAGATCTAATAACGAAGTCAACGTCGCAACCCGTTGCCCGCCAGTCGGCACACCCGGTCCAGCAACAATAAAGGGTACGCGCGCCGTCTCTTCGTAAAACGAAACCTGCTTAGTCGCCATCTGATGCGACCCCATTGCGTCACCGTGGTCGGCCATCAGGATGACCAGCGTATCGTCCAGCACGCCGCCTTCTGCCAACAGTCGCAATATTGTCCCGACGTGCTCATCCGCCATCTTCGCATAGTGCCGAAAAGCATCGATATAATAGCGCCAGTCCTCGTCGGTATAATGCGAGGTCTGACCGGCTCGATTGTGGCTGCAACAGATATAGCGGATCGGCAGTGGCAGACTCGCCCAATCGGTTACTCTATTATTTTTCGGAAGCTCCGGCAGATTCTTCGGCGAAATGGCATGCGACACTGGCCCATCTAAACTGCTGTGCTCGCCGATCCAACCGCAGATATTGTGCGGATTCTGCAAATCCACAACGGCACAAAACGAATCGGGGAAACCGCCCTCGGCCCATTCCGCAAAGCGGTCCATCGCCCAGTTATCTTTCCAGGTATCATTGTTCTCCGGATACCCCACCGGCACATCTTCCGATTCTCGCGTGCCGTCCGCTACAATTTCAAACCCGCGCAAACCACCCGAGTCGTGGCACTTGCCGAAGTGGATGGTATGGTAGCCAGCGTTTTTAAAACTCTCGCCGATCGTCGGCATATCTTCCGGCACTAATCCGTTCGGCAAAATATCCGGCCCCTGCACTTTTAAGCCATTGCAGAGTACACCGGTATCGTGCGGGAAACGCCCCGTCCAAAAAGCAGCGCGCGACGGTCCACACAACGGATAACTAGTGTACATGTTTTCGAAGACTGCACCACGCTCGGCGAGGAGGTCGATATTTGGCGTATCGGCCCAGTCGCTCTCGCCATAGGCACCAACCGCGCGCGTCGACAGATGATCACTTACAATAACAACAACATTTTGCATCATTTCTCCTACCATTGGGCTCGAGTGAAGTGAATCGATTGCAGGCTGCCCATTTCGAGATTCCCATCTATGCAGTGAACGCCCACCTCATAACGCCCAGGAGAGGGAAATCCGATCAGACCGATCGGGAAAGTCTGGTAGTTGTGCGATGAATTTTGTTCGTTCTGAATGTGCTCGCCGCCTTTAATTCCCACGCCCCAAACCAACCGCCCCTCACCGGCATAGGTCAGATCGACCTGATAATCTCCGGGAACCAACACGTCGACCTCCCATACTGCCTCGCCCTGCGTTTGCCATTGGTGCACCCTGGTCACATGTTTCCATTCGCCGAACTTCTCCATCCACCGCACAGAATCTTTTGTCGCATTGTTCACCACTGCAAATTCGGCCTGTATCTCCGTGCAAAACTCCGGATCTAGCCCCCAAGTCGAGTCGACTTGCGGTGCACTATAAAGCTCGACTTCGATGATCGAGACCCATGTTTCCGGCGCCTGTGGCGGTAACTCGAAACGAATCCAATTGCGCTCTTTTTTACAACTGATGCTCTCGCTCTCCTCGCCACGGAGCAATCGCGTAGCGACAATATCGCCTTTGAAACCGGGCAGATAAAGCGTACTCGAAGCAGGCCATTGCAGCACCGACAGGTAGAGCGTATTACCCTTGCACGTGACATCCCCCCAAGGCAGGGCGTGTTGCCAAGGCGAGGCATCCGTCGCATAGACCACTTGTGGATAGCGACTGATCCAAGCGCCGGCTGCCCGCAAGGTGCGCGCCGCCCGCAAGGGCACCGAACCATCACCGCGGACTCCCAGGTTTAGCATATAGGTGCCGCCGCGCCCGATACAAGCGATGAGTCGCCGCAGAATCTCTTGCGGCGATTTCCAATACTCGTCATACCAGGCATAAGCCCACGAATCGTTACTCGTGTCGACGCTTTCCCACATCCCGTGCACATTGCGCATTGGCACGTCCATATCTCCAAGTGTCTGATAGTCACCCAGATTGTGCCCCGCCCGCCCCGAGATTAGCGCATTGGGCTGATTTTTGCGGATCACGGCGACCAATTGCTCGACATATTCTTTCGGCATCTTGCCAGGCGTGTCAAACCATACGATTTCAATGGCCCCGTATTGGGTCGTGATCTCCTCAACCTGCGGCAGACACTTCGTTTTGAAGTAGTCGTCAAAATCCGCAGTTTGCCCCGCGGCGTCGGTCTCGGGCCCGCCGCCGCCACCGGGAAAAGTCCAATCCTGGTTGTGCGAATAATAAAAGCCGAAACCGATGCCGAACTTTTTGCACGCCGCGGCTAACTCTCGCATCGGGTCGCGGTCAAAAGACGTCGCGTCGACAATGTTGAAATCGTCGGCCTTAGAGCGATACATGGCGAACCCGTCGTGGTGTTTGCTAGTTATCACGATATATTTCATACCCGCGTCTTTGGCCAGTTGGGCTATTTCTTCGGCATCAAAGGCCACGGGATTGAAAGAAGCCGCACGTTGTTTATAATCGTCGACGGGAATTCCGGCCATGCGCGGGTGCATGATCCATTCGCCAATGCCGTAATAAGTTTTGCCGTCCACTTCGTTGGCCAGGTTCGAATAGGGCCCCCAGTGGATGAACATCGCGTAGTTGCCGTCGTTGAAGAGTTGGCCGCGAACAGCATCCTCGGGCCGAAGCTTGACGATTTGCTCGCCCCACATCTGCTCCATGCCTTGTCCCGGTTTTCTTTCACTCATATTTTCCCCTTAGTTAACATCTTCTACTCGCCCCGACCGAGGAGCTCGAATCTCCATGGACGCACAACTGTTGCAACGAGGTTTCACACCCGAACTGTTACAGCCGGCTCAGTACCGCGAACTTGATCAAAACGGCTTTACCGTCTTAGAAAACATCATCGACTCGCAGTGGCTGACACAACTGCGCCAGACCTTTGAAGATCTGATAGAAAAAGAGGGCGAAGATGCCGGCGTGGAAGTCGCGCAAATGAAAGGCGTGCGCCGCCTCGCCGACTTGATCAACAAAGGCGAGGCCTTTGACGCGATATACTTGCAGTCGGCGTTGCTGACGGCGGTCTATCACATTCTGCAACGGCCATTCAAACTGCATTCACTCAACGGGCATGACCCGTTGGCCAACGAAGGCCTACAAAGCCTACACGCCGACGGCGGCCAACCCGAAACCTCCAAGGGACCCTTCCGCGTCGTCAACTCGATGTGGATGCTCGACGATTTCACCACAGAAAACGGCGCCACTCGCATCATCCCCGGTAGCCACCGCAAGCTCGGCAATATCAACGACTATATCACAGATCGCATGGCCGACCACCCCGAGCAAGTCCACCTCCAGGGTTCGGCCGGTTCGGTCGCCGTCTTCAATGGCAGCATCTGGCACGGTTCCTACATCAACTATTCGGGCCGGCTCCGCCGCACGCTGCACTGCGCCTTTATAGCCCGCGAGTTCGACCAGCAAACCAACCAACGCGAGTATTTGCGCCCCGAAACTGCCGAACGCCTCTCGCCATTGGCCCGCTATATCCTCGACGTCGATTGAACGTCAGATATACTTCCGATATTCGTCTTCGCCCTGCAAACGCTCCAACACCTCCTTGACCCGCTGCGCCTCATCCTTCTTGCAGATCAAGAGCGCGTCTTGCGTATCGACCACCACCAGATCCTCTACCCCGATCAACGCCACCACCTTGCCCGCCCGCCCGTAGACCGTCGAATTCGCAACATCCACCGTCACCACTTCGCCCGACAACAAATTGCCCGCGTCATCCGCCGGCAAGACATCGGTCAACGCCGCCCAGGAGCCGATATCGCCCCAGTCGATATCCGCCTCGATCGTCGCCACCTTCTCGGCACGCTCGATAATCGCGTTGTCGACGGCAACAGCCTTTAGCGCTGGATACTCACGGGCGATCACCGCCGCTTCCTCCGCCGTGCCCACCGCCGCCTGAATCCGCATCAATCCCTCGTGCATTTCAGGCTCAAAACGGGCAAAGAGCTCTAACACCGTGGCCGCCTTCCAGACGAACATATTGCTATTCCACAGGTATTGACCGTTTTCCACATATTCGGCCGCCGTTGCCGCGTTGGGTTTTTCGGTGAAGGCCTCGACCTTGTAAACCGGTTGCCCCGCAACTTCTTCAAGAACTTCGCCCCGGCGAATATAGCCATAGCCGGTCTCCCCCCTCGTCGGAACCACGCCCAGGGTAAACAGATAGTCGGGATGCGCTTTTAACGCCTCATCGGCGACTTGCAGCAACCGACAGAATTCCTCGCCCCGGCCGATATAGTGATCCGACCCCAAACTCGCGACGACACACCCCGGATAACGCGCCTCCAATAGCGCGCACTCCAACCCGACGGCCGGCCCCGTATTGCGCAACGCCGGTTCAACGATCAACTGCTCAGCGGGCAACGCCGGCAACTGCTCGCCGACCAACCCTGCCATCTGCACTCCGGTCGAAACGCAAATATCCCCCGGTGCCGCGATCGGCTCTATGCGGCTGACCGCATCCTGCAGCATCGTCTGCTCCCCGGCCATGGCGTGGAACTGCTTAGGTTTCCTCTGGCGACTATAGGGCCAGAGCCGGGTACCGATACCCCCGGCACGAATAACAAATTTCATGGAGAAATCCCTCTTTTCAGGTGGGTACTGCAGCGACCAGATATTCTAGTTTTTCATCCCCGAGCGGCGCGATCTCACAAACGCCCCCCGCAGGCACCAACGCCGTCGCGCCCGTACCCAATACGTATTCACCTTCCCGATCCCGCACCACGGCCCGGCCACCGACGAGCGTCAGCGCTAGAAACGACCCTTCGGCGGTATGCTCCGCCGAACCACTTTGCAGACCACAGCCGTGCAATACAAAATGTTCCGACTCCACTAAGACCTGCCCTCGCAGATCTGGGCAAGGCACGGGGCCTGGCAGTTGCTGGGAGAAATCAATCACCTCCAGCGCCTGTTCGATATGCAACTCACGCGGTTTGCCATCGAGCCCCGGTCGATCGTAGTCGTAGATCCGAAAGGTCAAGTCACTCGACTGCTGCACCTCGTAGATCACCACTCCTGCGCACAAGGCGTGTACCGTGCCCGGCGGCGAGAAGACTAGGTCACCGCGTTCCACCGTATAAAAACGAATGACTTCGGCTACGCGATTATTTGTGACGGCAGCGGCAAAATCCTCGCGCCCGACCCCTTCCTCAAGTCCATAGGCCACCCGCCCACCGTCCGAATGCAGTACGTACCAAGCCTCCATCTTGCCCGCGTCCTGCAACCCCTTAAACTGCGCGTAGGCATCATCGGGATGCACCTGTATTGAGAGATCCTGTTGTGCGTCGAGCAACTTGATCAACAGGGGAAAGCGCCCGCCGTAGCGCGACCACACCTCGGCCCCGACTAGGTCCGCGCGATATTCCGCCACCAGATCTTGCAGCGAGCAACCAGCCAAGGGGCCAACCGCCGCCCGACTCTCCCGCCCCTCATAGGCCGAGAGTTCGAAGGTCTCGCCGATCGACACATCAGCCGGCAATTTTTTATCGTAGAGTTCGGCGAGCCGACGCCCTCCCCACACCATTTCGCGACAATAAGGCTCCAAGGGAATGACACCAGGTATTTTATTTCTCATATATCTATTATTTTCAATATCTTATAATACAATATACTAAATATTACATTATGATCTATTACATACTTACAGTGATAAAAATTAACAATGCTTTATTGTTAACGCTACAAATTATACAGAGTGCCAGTGACTCGCAAGCGTGGGACTAAATAGTCTCAGACGTTTGCCGCCACCACAAAACTACGCTAATTTCGAGAAAATTTTGCCGCGGATCTACACTCGCCCACTCCGGGGAAGCTGCGCAAGGTCTTTGAACCCTTGTTCACCACCCCAACCGATGTTGGCAGCGGTTGGGGGTTGACCGCCGCCCACCGCACCATCACCTCGTCGAACGGCTTATTAGCAGCAATAAGCTCCCCCGACGCGGGATCGACCTTCACAACAAACTTGGCCTAGAGCACGACTGGCCCGCCTACCGTCAGACCCCACATCCTCGTCGTGGAAGACGACCAAGCGGTCATAAGAGCGTACCCTCGACAGCACTGAAGCGATCGCGTGTTTCGACGCCAATCGCCATCAAATCGCCATCATCGATTGGAGCTTGCCCGCCTTACCCGGCGATCAGGTCGCCCACCGCTTTCGCCAATTACACCCCGCCAGCATCCTCGTGCTCACCACCGGTTGGGATATCGAGGAAAACTATGGCAACCTCGACTTTTTTGACCTGTACCTACAAAAAACCGGTCGACCCCGAAACGGTCGACCAGACCTTAGCCCAGATTATATTTCAACAGCGCAGCGCCGGATCGGCGCTGAAGTAAAGGATGTGCAGGTGGTTGTTTTCTTAGAATTTTCGCAGTATTATACAATCAAACGGAATCGTGTGCATACTACAATGCCCCTACAGAGCTCTCTAGGGGCCATCGGGGAATAGCTATGCAGGACAGCAAAAAAACCAAAGCGCAACTCATTGAAGAACTGGCCGAATTGAAAAATCGTCTGGCCGAACTCACAGACGAACGGCCCGATGAAGCAACTGAAACAACCGATGTGTCCCCTCGCTCGACTCGTAACGAGATAGAAACCGCGATTCAGCTTATCGGTGATTTTGGTTTGGTTGAGGCGAAAGGGCTCGACCTATCCGACAGCGGAATTGGTTTTGAACTCGAAGAGGATATCCCCTTCGACATGGAATTTGAGGTCGATGGGGATTTACATCAGCATCGCGCCCATATGGTGTGGATGCAACGACTCGATAACGGGCGCAGCCGTTTTGGCTTCCAATTTATCACTGCTCCAACCTCCTCTTTGCTCTGGCTATACAAGGAACTGAGCAGCGATTCGAAATAACCGGCACTACTCCACGACAGCCCCGATCGCGGCAATCCGCTCTAACGCGACGGCATTACTGGGTTGCAACTCAAGCACCCGCCGATAGGCGTCTACCGCCGCTGAAACCCGCCCTAACTGCTCATATGCGCGCCCCAGATAGAGCCGAGTCTCGACATCGCCAGGGCGCAGTTGTGCCGCCCTGACAAAATTCGCCAGCGCCTCATCCACCCGCCCCAACCCCAGTAGCGCCTCGCCTCCCTTGAATCGAGCCGCGAACATATCCGGTTCCACCACGAGGACTTGTCGCAGATGCACTACGGCCTGCTCGTATTGCTCGGCCGCGACCAAGGCCTGCCCTAGGTTATAGCGGGCTTCGAGAAAATACGGCCGTAGCACTAACGCCTGGCGCAGCACCGCGATCGCCTCGGGTAGCCGCCGCAACCGATATAGCGAGCCGCCGAGATTGTTGTGCGCCTGACTCAGATTCGGATCCAATTCGAGCGCGCGGCGATAGCTCAACACCGCTTCTTCGAGTGTGCCCGCCGCCTGTAGGGCCAACGCCAGATTATTATGCGCGCGCGCGTTATCCGGCACCGCCTGCACCGCACTTTGCCACAAGGTCTTCTCGCTGCGATAATCGAGATTTCGCCGCGCGGTTATCCCTGCAAAAGCCAACACCGCAATAGACGCCAACGCCATCGCGACCCATCGCACCTGCACCGCCCCCAATACTCGCTGCAACAAAAGCAACAGCCCCGCAACGAGCACCGGCAACAAAGCGGCCAAGGCCAGATACATCCGCCTTTCGGCCCCAACTTCAGTGGCAATCGGCAGCAAACTAGATGTCGGCGCCAGGGTCAAAAAAACCAACGCCATCGCCGTGCCCGCTAGCCTATTCCGCCATAGGCCCCACAGTGTCAACGCACCCACTGCCAACAGGACCAACGCCTCCGGTGCAACTACGAGCAACGACAGGGGCCGGGCATAACCATAGTCGAGCGTTAGCGGATACGGCCAGAAGACCTTGTAGCCATAATCTGCGAGCACCCAACACTGATTGAGCAGATAATCCCAGACGCCGACGTGCTCCAGCCCCACCGAGTCGCCGCGAGAACCGTGCCAAAGCAAGGCCACCAACACAGCCCAGGAGACACAGAGCCCCGCATAAAATGCCCATCGCCGCCGAACCACCTCAAAGCATGTCTTTTGCGCCAACATGCGATCGAGCATTAACACCGCTAGCGGCGCGGTCACCATGCTCTCCTTTGCCGTCATGCCCGCCACACAACAACAGATCGCCGCCAATGCCCAACCCCATCCCTGCCGCAAAGCACAGTAAAGCGTAGCAAGATAACACAGCCCCATCAACGTCTCGGTCCGCACCACGATATAATTGACGCATTCGCTGTGCAGTGGATGCACGAGCCACAGCCAGATATCCCGTAGCAGTAACCGCAACAAAGCCATGTACAATAAGCCGCACAACAAATGTACCGCGATATTGACCGCGTGATACCCCCAAACGTGCAACCCCCCAAAGGTATAATTGAGCGCCAGGGTCAGCCTCACCAGTGGACGGCCGTCGATTGACGAGTGCGGAGCCGAGGACCAAGTTCCCCACTGCGAGCGGTCAAAAACGCGACGTAGATCGTCATTCTCAACGATCGAAGGCAGGTCGTCGTAAACGAATACCCCCTCCATGCTATTCGCATAGACGAGCCACCCTACCGTCAGCAGCACCACCCAAGTCATAAAAAACGGGAGGGCACATTGCGCCCCCCCACAGTGTAAATTTCTTTTTGCACCTTATTTAGCGAATGAATGACTCCGGCCTCAACACCAGTTCACGCGAAGTGGCCAACAGGGCCTCTTTCTTAGCCAGGTCGGCAATAAGTGGCAGCTGAGCCACACCGATCAACCTCCGCATAATCTCCATTCCAGCAAAGCGCAGCGCCAGTTCGCGGTTAAACGAAGCCGCGCCGCGATAATTCGCGAAGACCTCATCAACCAGTCCCGGCGAGCGGCCAGCAAGCAGCAGATGCCCGACTAGAATGCCGAGGTCGAACTCCGCCGGACCGAAAAAACAGAACTCCGGATCGATCACCCAGACATCGTCGGACGATGCTTCGCCCTGTGCCGCCGTATAACGCACCCAGCTGCCCGGATAGAAATCTCCGTGCAACAAACTCGGGCCATTCTCCAGATAGCGCGCACCGAGTTCGGCGACAGCGCGTAAATATGCCGCGTCGCCCTTAAGCTCTGCCGCCACAGCCACGAGACCCGGGGTGATCCCGTCGAGGTCGAGGCCATTGTCATGACGCAAGGGATAGCAATAGAGATGCTCGTGGTTGAGTTTTCGCATCTCGTTATTTTCGAGGCGCTGCCGCGTTTCCGAATCGAATTCTGCACCGTGCAACACGGCCAACCACTGACACAACTCATGCAAAGGGGCGAAGGGCGCAAGACCGTCGTTATAGAGGTCCGTGAAATCCGCCGTTTCCCCCAAGTCTTCGAGCAGCGCGACGAAATTTTTCTCGTCGCAACCGAGCAGACGGGGCATGCGTTCGGCGATCTCGCCAAAATGGGAAACGGCCTGGTAAAACTTTACCTCCATCAGCACCCGATCTTCAGGAGCCGGAATAGAAGGATATTTCTCAACCCAGGGCCGAGACTGCTTAACGATAAAGGTACGCGAGCCGGTTGTCACGCGCAGTGTCAGGTTCATATTACCCTCGCCGGCGGGACTAAGCTGCTGCACCGACTCGCCGGGCGCAAGCCAAGCTCTTTCGCGCAAGTAGGCTTCAACCGCTTGCGGCTGATCGACCTGCAAAAGAGTATAATGAGTCTGGTTTTCCATCGCACTCATACAGTAAAGCCGACCGCCATTGCGGAACGCCGGCTGGATGAAATTTCCTCGAAGATATACTTATGATGTGTTGCAGGCAATCGAGGTTACAGAATTCTCGCCACTTATTGCACTAAGACTATTTTGCGACGCGCCTTTAGGCCATTCGCCTGTACTTCATAAAGATAAAGTCCAGATCCTACGCGCCGTCCGCGCTCGTCGCGGCCGTCCCATACGACCGCCCGACCCGGTCCGTAATAATACCCCGCCGCCTGCAAGCCCAAGTCGACCCGGCGCACCTCTTGCCCCAAGACGTCGTAGACCCGCAACACCACCCTGCCATCCTTGACCAGGCGATAGGGTATTTGCACCGCGTTGTTAAATGGATTGGGATAGGCCGGAAACAGTATCGGCGCAACCGTCTCATCGGTTACACCCGTCCCTGCTGCCAATGTCAACAACAAAGCGCCTTGCCAGGTCCCGACCAACAACCGCGCCCCCACACCGCCCTCGCCAAAAACCAAATCCTCGATCCCGCTGCCCGCGTCCAACTCGCGCTCGAGTTGAAAACCGACCCGGTCCCACACCCGAATATTCCCGTCCACCCCGCCGGCCGCCAACCATTTACCATCGGCGCTAAACGAAACNNCAAATTCCACACCCAGACCTGGCCATCGCGCCCGCCCGAGGCCAACCAATCGCCGTCGGCGCTGAACGAGACTGATTCGACCTGTCCCGCATGCCCCAACAACACCGATTCAACGCGCTGCCTACCCGTCCACAACACGACCTCGGCATTGGCCGTAGCCGCGGCGAGGTGGCGACCGTTATTGCTAAAAGCCACTGATTGCAAGCCGGCCCCGCTTTGCGCCGTCAGTTCCTCGGCCCGGCCGCCGGTCGCAAGATCCCAAATCACCAAGCGACCGTCCGCACCGACCGACGCCAATTCACCAACTTGGCTAAAGGCCAACCCCGCAACCCGTCCTTGGTGCCCAGCAAAAAAAGCTCGTTCTCCGCCATCGGATACCGCCCACACCTGCACCGAACCGTCGCGCCCACCAACCGCCAATAGATCCCCATCTGCGTCGAAGGCCAAAGCCTCCGCATAGTCCGCTGCGAAAGTGTGCAATAGCACCAGGTCCCGGCCGTCGTAGATCCGGACCTCAGCCCCGTCGGCTACTGCCAACCAGCGACTGTCCGAGGACATCGCCACCGCCCCCAACCGTTGCTCAATACGACCTACCGGTATTTGCTCTGCAGGGTGTTCGCCCGGCACGGGCAGCGCCACGCGCTGTAAGGGACTGCGCCCCTCGTTACCCTCCCTATCAGCAACCACCGTCTGCAACAGATAATCCGTCCCCGGCCAGGCATCGGGCCAAATTCCCGCAAACTCACCCTCTATATCTACCAGCGGTATTTCCACTATGGCCTCTGCCCCGCCGTCGGCCGCAAAAACGCGCACGTGCGCCGAACCAACCCCACCACCTTCAAGCACGAGTTCGCCCGGCAACCAAAACCAGAGCCCGTCTTCGCGCGAACGAGCTTTGACCCCTAGAACTCGCGGTGGCGTGCGGTCAATCCCAGATGCCACTTCTACCTGCAGCGTATCCCGCCAGAGAGTGAAATCACTGCTGACCTCGAGTTCAAAATTGAGTACCGCCCCCGCTACGAGCTCGCCGCCAGCCAAGAACTCGGGGCCAGCCACGCTGCGCTGGTCATAGCGGTTCGGACGACGAAAAGAAAGCTGCCCCCCGCCCAAGCGCTCGACGTCCGCATCGAGCGGACGCAGGCGAAAAGAAAGCCCCTGCAATAGCGCGGGCGCGACCAGGTCCAACAGCAATTGCAAATGAAATATCTCCCCGGCCTGGACCTGCCCATCGCCATTGCCCATGCTGTCGATGACAGTGACCGCCGCGACCTGCTGCCGGGCAGCGACCGCTTCCAACTCGACCTCCTCGCCCCACAACAGCACCCAACCTTCGCCGAATTGCTCCTGTACTTCGACCCGCACACTGGTCCGGTTGCTGCCAGCGAATTTTTCGCGCAGGCGCAACTGATTGGCCGTGTCTGTGAGGCGATAGCGCACCGGTCCGTCGGAGTCGAGTTGTGAAATCGGATCAATCGTATAGATCGCCTCGGCACGGACCAATTCAACCAGCGAATCGGGGCCCGAGATGACCGTGCGCAAAGTGCCGCTATTGCCAGGCGTTACCAGGTCGAATATTAGCTCGGCTGTTTCGCCAACGACCAGAATCCCGTCCCGATTCTCGTCCAGCACCTGTACTTGGCTGACTCGCACGACCGGGCTGATCGCGATATCGGCCACCATCTGACCGCCATCGAGGCGGATATTCTCGATGCGCGCGCTCCACTCGAGATCTTCGCTTAAAGCCGCGGGATTGCTTTCGGGCGTGAAATCGCGAAAAACTATGCCGTCAAAAGGGTCCGTCTTGTCGCCCAAATTGCCGGCAAAAATCCGATTGTATACCGCATCCCTGGACCAGAAATCCAGGTTGTCACCCCCAGCCACCGGATCGCGTTGGCCGCCGAGAGAGAAGCCCGCATCGAGAAACCGCCCATCGGCACATTCGAGATCGATTTCCCGCTGCGCATTCACCCCACCGACATGCCAAACCAACAACCCTTCCGCCGGAATATTGCGATCGTAGAAATTACTCGAGCGCGCTCGCCATTGGGCATCGGTACCTGATACGCCTTGCCGCTTTCACTGACCGGGTCAATGCGCAATTCCTGTTCTAGCTGGACCGGGGTCTGCAAAGTCACCCAACCCAAACGCATCCGGCTCCAAGCACTAAGACTCGTCGGGCCATCGTCTCCTTGCCAACCCAAAGCGCCCCACCCCATCAAACCCCAATTGCCAATCCCGGCCGAATCGTCCATTGGATCCTCTGAGCCGCTGCGGATGAAACCGACATCAAAAAGATCCGGCAAACCGAGTAGGTGGCCGTACTCGTGGCAGATCGTGCCGGAGGTTTCGGCAAAGGTCCGCCCCTGCTGGATGGTACCCGCCCTGATTTCAATCGGCCGACCGTCGGCCCCCCGATCGTCGGTCCTATAGCCTGTCGCTCTGCCCAGGAGAAAATTCTGCGGTGTCGAAGATACGACAATAAAAACGCCGTCGACCAACCCATCGTCATCGCCCGAGTTTGGCACGCCATCGGGGCCGTCGTTATCAAAACGTGCGAAATTGATATCGCGGTCGGCCTGATTGAGGATCTCCCGGCTAAAGCGCGCGAAATCCCCGGGCTCGTCGGAACCGGCCGCCAAATAATCGCGCGTCGCACCGAGCGAGGCATAACGCCTCGGCGCCACCTCACCGCTGATACGCAAGCGGGCAAAGGACATCTCGTCATAAAAATGACTAATGCTGCCCTGTCGCTGGGGGTCGAGAAGCCCTTCAGCCCACGATGGTGCGTTATTTTGCCGCGGATTCTCGTCACCGAAACGAGCAAAGATGACCACAGCCCCACGCGAGCCAACAGCACAACGCAGCTCCGCATTAGCCAAAGCAGCACCGCATAACGACGCACCCAGCATCCACCAGAGATAAAAAGACCGCTTGCCGACGTTATTGTACATAACTAAAGAGAGGCGGGAAGGCGTAAAATGTTCCTGCGATTCACTGCAGGCGACGCAGCTGATCTAGATTGACACGCGCCTTGTCGTAGTTCGGATCGAGATCAAGCGCCCGTTGAAACCAGACGGCTGCCTCCTCATACCGCTGCAAGGTACCTAGCAACGCGCCCAGAGTGTTGTACAGGGACACGTCGCCGGGCGCTAATTGCGCAGCACGTTCGTAGTAGATAGCCGCTTCGGCCAGCACACCTTTTTCCTGCAGTATGCGGGCCAAACGCCGATGGCCTTCGCCCCATTCGGGCTTCGCCGCGACTACGGCCGGGTATTGGGCCATAGCCCCCTCGAAGTCAGCCATCGCCTCCAGAGCCGAGCCGAGATTGAAGCGGGCATAAACAAAATCGGGGCGTAACTCGATTGCGCGGCGAAATTCCGCTATCGCCCCCTGCGAGTCGCCCATTTTTTCCAGGGCAATGCCCAAACTATTGCGCACCTCAGCCCATCCCGGACTTTGCTCCAATATATGCTGATATACCGCCACCTCCTCGCCACCGCGCCCTGCGGCTCCCAATGCCCGCGCTTTACTGATGTGGATTAGCAGTTGGCTTGGGAAAATCCGCAAAGCACTGTCGTATGCGGTGACCGCCTCTACAAATCGCCCAGCATCGACTAGGGAATCACCCAACTGCGCCCATGCCCGCGGATTGTCCGGCAAGATTTCAATGGCCGAAGCCCACAAAACAACAGGATCGCGGTATTCAGCATTGCGGGCTATGGTCAGCCCCCCCAAGGACATTGCCGCGAGACACCCCACCACCGCACCGCATAGCCCTGCCCGTTGTCCTGCCCAACGCCCGAGAACATATCGCACTGCAAAAACGATGACCACCACCCCCCCCATCAACGGCAGATACATCCGCCTTTCGGCGCCAACTTCGGTGACGATCGGCACAAAACTCGATGTCGGCGCCAGCGCGATAAAGAAAAACGCCGCGGCGACCCCCAATGCCACCCCCCGATAGAATGCCCACAAGCTCGCCGCCAGCAACGCCACCAGCAACAGGGCCTCGGGCCACACATCGCCCAGCGTCAGGTTTCGCACCTGTCCGTAATCGATATTCAGCCCGCGTGGCCACAGGGTTTTGAGCAGGTAATCGCCGACTACCGCGCATTGATTCAACGCGTAGTCCCACGAACTGACCCCCAGGTCGAATCCGATCGCCCCGCCGTGCGGCCGCAACCAGAGTAAATAGGCGACCAACGGCCAGACCAGGGCCAACCCCCCGTAAAGCGACCAGCGCCGCCGCAAAGCCGTCGTTAGGGAAGAAGTGACACAGACCCGATCGTAGAGCAGAACGATCAACGGCACGGTCGCCGCCGCTTCCTTGCACAACGCGCTGCACAGACAACAGACCACCGCCAGACCGTACCACTGTTTGGCCCCTGCCATTCCCCTTTGTACGCAATAGAACGACAACGTATAAAACAACCCCATCAACAACCCGCTGCGTTGCGACACATAGTCGACGCTCTCCGTATGCAGCGGGTGCAGCAACCACAGCGACGCGCACATCATCGCGGGTCCTCGCCCGTATCCATAGCGATCCGTCGCCCGCCACACCACCCCGTAAAACGCCAGCCCGCACAAAATGTGTACCGCGATATTGAAAAGGTGGTAGCCCTCGACCTGCAAATCGCCGAACGCGTAGTTGAGCGCCAGGGTGAAACTCGTCAGCGGACGACTGTGCAGCGGCAAAGACCGGCCGCCGGATGGCCATCCCCATTCCGGCGGCCACAACTGCCGGATATCCTCGTTAAACTCGATGAAGGTCTCATCGTCGTAGATAAACGGCCCAGAAAGCGCATTGGCATAGACCCCGATCCCGACGAATATTAAAGCCAGTTGCGGAAAGAGCGTGACGGTGATGATTTGGCGGAGTATATTCACAACGCCTATAAGGTATGGCACGCTAGACCATTTCGGCAATCCGTTACAGGAGCCATAAACCCGTGATCGACTCGATTGACCTCTTCACCAGCGGCACCCAGGACTACGACACCTTCCGCATCCCTGCGCTGATAACAACCCCGGCGGGCACCATACTCGCCTTTTGCGAAGGCCGGAAAAACGGGCGCGGCGACAGTGGCGACATCGACATAGTCCTGCGTCGCAGCAAGGACAACGGCCAGACATGGGCCGATATACAGCTAGTGTGGGACGACGGACCGCACACTTGCGGCAACCCCTGTCCGGTCGTCGACCGGCGCACCGGCGCGATCACATTGCTACTGACCCACAACCTCGGCGATGATGTCGAACCCGACATCATCGCTCGAACCAGCGAGGGCACCCGCACCGTTTGGCTGTCGCGCAGCGAGGACGAGGGCCGGACTTGGAGCCCCCCCCGCGAGATCACCTCCACCTGCAAAAAACCGAGCTGGACCTGGTACGCTACCGGCCCGGGCGCCGGTAGCCAATTAGCCGACGGGCGACTCGTCGTGCCCTGCGACCACATCGAAGCGGAAAACCATAAATATTACTCCCACGTCCTGCTCAGCGACGATGGCGGCGAAAACTGGCGACTCGGCGGCACCACCCCACAAGACCAAGTCAACGAGTGCGAAGTCGTCGAACTCAAAGACGGCCGCCTGTTGCTCAATATGCGCAATTACGACCCGCAGATACGCGCCCGTGCGGTCTCCTACAGCGAAGACGGCGGCGAGAGTTGGTCCGACCTAACACGCGACCCGGTCC
>LWDU01039662.1_pt1 | contig 22802 bp, 19 predicted proteins | sample 727161 | NCBI WGS metagenome assembly LWDU01 (sample SAMN04566230, study PRJNA314399) | hydrothermal vent metagenome | isolation source: deep sea hydrothermal plume seawater | place: Mexico: Gulf of California, Guaymas Basin | collected 2004-07-11
AATACATGGCCCCACACGATCAGCCACCCCAAATGCTCGCGAATCACCTCCTCCATCATCTCCTTGACCCGTTCGGGGGTCAATTCGGCGGGCGGAAACCAGCCGCAAGTGACCTTGAACGACGAACTGAGTTTTGAAGGTATTGCAATGGCGGATTGGCAGAATTGTTTTAATCTGAATTTGGGTGCGGGGGCCTTGCTGCCGTGCCAGGTCTTTGGCCCGGCGATGGTGACTGCGGGCAAGGGCAGTATCATTAATATCGCCTCGGTCGCCGCGCACTTGCCGGTCTCGCGGGTGGTGGCCTATTCGGCGGCGAAGGCGGCAGTGGTCAGCCTGACGCAGTTTCTGGCGCGCGAATGGGCGCAAAAGGGGGTTAGGGTCAACTCGATCACGCCGGGGTTTTTCCCCGCCGAGCAGAATCGCCGTTTGCTTTTCGAGGAAGATGGCAGCCCGACCGAACGCGGTGGTCAGATTCTTTCGCACACGCCGATGAACCGTTATGGGCGGCCGGAGGAGTTGGTCGGCGCGGCGGTCTTTCTTGCTTCGGCGGCGGCGAGTAGCTTTGTCACCGGCACCGACATCTGCGTCGACGGGGGCTTTCTGGCGACGACGATCTAAGCTGCAGGCGATAGATAAGAGCAAGGCGGCCGGGATAGAACATATCCCGGCCGCCTTGCGTTGTACTGCGCGTTGGTACTTGTGCGCACCTCGTTTAGCTGGAGCTTATTAGGCAGGACGGGGTGTGTCAATTGGCCGCTGCTCTTTTTGCGGTACTAGCGGAAGAGCAATCGCAGGTAAAAACGCGGGTCGGTTAAAATCTTGCGGGGCACGGAACTGGCGATCATGCCGCAGATTAGGTCGCTGACCTCTATATTGGTGGCCGCTTTGCGAATGACGAAGTTCATTAGGGAGGGCCAGCAGCCTAGGCCGTGTAGCTTGGTGCTGATTTTTAGTTCGCCGCTTAAGGCGTCCCATAGCCGGTCTTCGTAGCGGCGCAAAAAGCCAGCGGAATAGTCATTGGCCTTTTTGGCTTCGACGGCGGTTTCGACGGCGAAGCGGGCTGAGTAGAGCGCGTTGCCGATGCCCTCGCCGGTAAAAGGGTCGATCAGGCTCGCCGCGTCGCCCAAGAGCAAGAAGCCGGCACCGTGCGCGGGGCGGCGTTTCGAGCCGACGGGCAAGTTCCAACCGACCGGCTCTTCTAGGGGCTTGGCATTTTTGAAGCGTTCGCGGAAGGTTTGGCTTTGTGTCGCGGCTTGCAGCGCGTCTTTCAGGTGAATGCCATTGGCTTTGATATCGTTATGGCCGACGCCGATGCCGATATTGGCGCGGTCGCCCTCAAGCGGGAAGATCCAGAAATAACCGGGCAGCACCTCGTCGATAAAGTGTAGCTCGATCTGGTCGGTTAGGTCGCCGATTCCTGTGTAGTATTGCCGTAACGCCACCATCCAATGCTCGCTCTGGTGGCTGTAGAGCCCGCTCTTACGCGAGACGATCGAGTTATAACCGTCGCAGCCCAGGATCAGGGATGCGCGGAATTCCAATTCGGCGCCTTCCTCCGTCCGTCCGCGGACCCCGCAAACCTGTTGTCCTTCTGTTATTAGATCCGCTACGGTAAAACCTTCGATCGTGCGGTCGGCCGCAGTTCGTGCTTTTGCGAAGAGAAAGTGGTCGAAGATCTCGCGGCGAATGACAAAACCTTCCATCGGTAGCGTGGTATCGGTGAGGCTGTTGCGCATCTCGAAGCGCGTTAGGTCGATATCGGCGGTGGTGGTGTCGGGGCTGCCGAAGACGATACGATTGATAGCGGCTCCAGGCAGGGCACCGACTTCTTCTAAAAGATCTAATTCATGAAGGATGGCCACGGTCTTGCCCGAAAGCGCGTCACCGCAGATCTTATCGCGGGGAAAACGCTCCTTGTCCAAGAGCAAGGTGGTGAGCCCCCGGCGCTGGGCGTAGAGGGCGGCGGTGGCGCCGGCGGGGCCGCCGCCGACGATGATCAGATCGTAGGTTTCCACGCTTTTTCCTGTGTGGGTTATCGCAAAAATAGATCGTATTGCACTAAGTACAAGGGGGAAGCGGCAACTTGCCAAGCGAGCGTAGTTCCATACATTTCATAGTCTCTACTATAGTGAATTTATCTCTTGGAAGCGACGAAAAACAAGGAGTTGTAGCGAGATGTCTGAAGAACAGCAGGTCGGTGACAACAAAGAGGGTCAGGTGGGTGACGACAAAGAACAAGCAACCGGGGATGGCCAGGTCGAAGAACGCGTCTTCCAAACCGAGGTGCAACAACTGCTGCATCTGCTCATCCACTCCTTATACACGCAGAAGGAGATTTTCCTGCGCGAACTGGTCTCCAATGCTTCTGACGCGTTGGACAAGATCCACCATCGCTCGCTGATTGACAAGAATATTATCGATGCCGACGCCGAGTTAGAGATCGAGATCGAGGTGGCTAGCAGCAACAAGGTGTTGACGATTCGCGACCGCGGCATCGGCATGACGCGCGACGAGGTCAACCAGAATATCGGCACCATCGCCCGCTCGGGTTCGGCCGAATTCGCCAAGCAGATGGCCGAGGCCGACGACGAGGAGAAGAAAGTCCAATTGATCGGGCAATTCGGGGTGGGTTTCTATTCGGTCTTTATGGTCGCCGACCGGGTCGTCCTGACCACGCGTTCGGCCCGACGGGGCCTATACGCTGGCCAAATCCGACAAGGCAGAACGCGGTACGGAGATCAAAATCTACATTCGTTCCGACTGCGAGGAGTTCCTCGACGCTCATACCCTGGAGGGGGTAGTCCGCAAGCACTCCGACTTTGTGTCCTACCCGATCAAGGTCGCCGGCAAGCAGGTTAATGACACCGCCGCGCTGTGGACCCGGCCGCGCAACGAGATCACCGACGAGCAATACAACGAGTTTTACACGCATCTGACGGGCGACACGGACGAGCCCTTGGCGCGCGAGCACGTGGCGGTTGACGTGCCGATTCAATTTTATTCGGTGCTGTTTATCCCCAAGCAATCGCCGGCGCAGTGGCTGTTCAACCCCGAGCCGAAGATCTCGCTCAACCTGCACGTCAAGCGGGTCTTTATTCAGGACGACTGCAAGGAGCTCTTGCCGCTGTGGTTGCGCTTCGTGCGCGGGGTAGTAGACTGCGACGATCTGCCGCTCAATATCAGCCGCGAAAATTTGCAGCAAAACGCGGTTATCGCCAAGATCCGCAAGACCTTGGTGCGCAGGGTGCTCGGCATGCTGGAGAGCATGGTCAAAAAGGGTGAGGAGAAATATCTGACCTTTTGGCGCGCCTATGGCCAGGTGCTCAAAGAGGGCGTGTCGATGGAACTCGAGCACAAGGATCAACTCGCTGGGTTATTGCGTTACCACTCCTCGCTGGAGGACGATGCGGACAGCTATATTTCGTTGCAGACCTATATCGACAGAATACAGGACGAGCAGGACAAGATCTACTACCTGGCCGGCGAAAATAAAGAAGCGATCGCGCAAAGCCCGCTATTGGAGACTTTCCGTAAGCGCGGACTGGAGGTGCTCTACCTCGATGAGCCGGTCGACGAATGGGTGACCCAGGGTTTGCAGAAATTCGCCGAGAAGGAATTTCAGGCTGTTGACGCGGCAGATCTGGACCTGGCTGCCGACGAGGGCGAGGTCAAGCTGGAAGGGGTCGACGACGAACAGAAGGCCGAGACCATTGAGTTGATCGACTTTCTCAAGAAGAAGCTCGAAGGCCGGGTTGCGGACGTGGCCGAGTCGAAGCGCCTGACCGACAGCCCCTGTGTGCTCGTGGCCCCGCAAGGCGGGATGAGCCAGAATATGGAGCGTCTGATGCAGATGGCCGACCGCGAGTTTAAGGGCGGACAACGGTTGTTGGAGATCAATCCCAAGCACGAGATCATTCGCAATATGGGCGCGGTGCTCAAGCGCGACCGCGACTCGGATCAATTGAACGACTGGGCGCATTTTCTGGTCGATTTCGTACTCTTGGGCGAGGGCAAGGTCGAGGATCCGCAGCGAATCGGCAAGACCTTGCAGTCGATTATGGGCGTGGCCACGGCGAGCGTCGCCGAGGAGATAAAGGAGAGCTAAAGATGTCGCAACAAGTGCGTCAACTCGCACAGTGCGCGCGCGTCGCGTCGCGGGGCTTGGCTGTGGCTTCCGGAGAGGTCCGCAAACAGGCCCTGGAGGCCATTGCGCAAACGCTGGAAGCTAACCAAGAGCGGATTCTCGCGGCCAACGTGCAGGATATGGAAGCCGGTAAGGCGTTGATCGAGCAGGGCAAGTTGGATTTGCCTCTGCTCAAGCGGCTCGATTTGAGTGGCCGCAAATTCGCCAGTATGGTGGAGATGGTGCGCAGTGTCGCCGCGCAACCCGACCCATTGGGACAGACCCAGAGCGCACTCGAATTGGACGAGGCGCTCAACCTCTATCGGGTTACGGTCCCGATCGGTGTGATTGGTGTGATCTTCGAATCGCGTCCCGACGCCTTGGTGCAGATCGCCTCGCTCTGCCTGATGTCGGGCAACGCCGCGCTGCTCAAGGGCGGCCGCGAGGCGACGAGCAGCAATCAGGTATTGGCCGAGGTGATGCTGGAGGCTACGGCGGGCATTGAGCAGGTCCCCGAAGGCTGGCTGGCGTTATTGGAAGGCCGCGAGGAGGTCCGTGCGCTATTGGACCAGGAGGGCGAGGTCGATCTGATTATTCCGCGCGGCAGCAACGATTTTGTCCAGTATATCATGCACAATACCAAGATCCCGGTGATGGGGCACGCCGACGGCATCTGCCACGTCTATGTCGACAAGGCGGCCGATATCGACAAGGCGGTGAAGATAGCCGTCGACTCCAAGACACAATACGTTTCGGTGTGCAATGCCGCCGAGACGCTATTGATACATGAAAATATCGCCGAGGAATTTTTGCAGCAGGCGGTGCCGGCGCTGGCGCAAAGGGATGTCGAATTGCGCGGTGACGAGCGGACCCGAGCGGCGGTCAAGACCAACGGCCAGATCAAACCCGCGACAGAAGAGGACTGGAAGGCTGAGTATTTGGACTTGGTCCTCTCGATCAGGGTCGTCGATGGCATCGATCAGGCGATAGAACATATCAACACCTACGGCAGTCACCATACCGACGCTATCGTCACCGAGGACCGGGTGGCCGCCGGCGTATTTCTGCGCGGAGTCGACTCGGCCTCGGTGGTGCACAACGCCTCGACGCGTTTTGCCGACGGCTTTAAATACGGGCTTGGGGCCGAGGTTGGGATCAGCACCAATCGCCTGCACAGCCGCGGGCCGGTAGGCCTAGAAGGGCTGGTGATCTACAAATACATTTTAGAAGGCGACGGGCATGTCGTCGACACCTACGATGGTGAAGAGCAGCGCCCCTTTACCCACCGCCGGTTGGATAAGGGCTGGCAGGCCTGAGGGAACCTTTGATGAGCGAGCAAGCAACAGCCAACACCGCGATCGAGCGCCATATCTTTATCTGCGCGACGCCGACTAAGGCGAAATGCCATGCGGGCACGGCCGGCGCGGAGTGTTGGGATTATCTGAAAAAGAGGCTGCGCGAGCTGGGCCATGGCGATCCCCGCAGCGGGATCCACCGCACCAAGGCCGACTGTCTGCGCGTCTGTGAATCGGGGCCGACGGTGGTGGTCTATCCCGAAGGGGTCTGGTACCATTCGATGACGGTCGAGAAATTGGAGCGCATTATTCAGGAGCATTTGCTCGGTGGCCAGGTGGTCGAGGAGTGGGTTATTGCGGAGCCTTTCCGCAATATAGAAGTATAAGAACGGAAAATGCGAGATATCGTAGCCCTGCGGTCTCAATGGCCGCAGGGCTTTCTATTGACATCACCCTGTATAGTGGTAATACTAAAGGTCGCTCGTCTTCCCTGAGGCGGCGCGAATTGAATACCGACCGTCTTCCCCGAAGCGGCGGTAAGGAGCCTGTTGTGAATAATAAACCCGCTGACAAGAAACACGTCGATCTCGAGATCAAGGACGCGAGTTTGATTTTTTCCCGTGTCTGGGACAGCCTGGAGGAGGAGTTCGGGCGTGAGAGACTCTGTTTTCCCGGCGAGATCATTTGGCTCGGCGGAGCACCCGGCGCGGGCAAGGGCACTAATACGCCCTTTATCCTGGAGGCGCGCGGCATCACGGCCCAGCCAGTGGTCATCAGCGACCTGCTCAACAGCCCGCGCGCGCAACAGATTAAGGGCGCCGGTGGACTTGTCGGCGACGAGGAAGTGACCTTCCTGATCCTGAACAAACTACTGGACTCTGAATACGAAAAGGGCGTGATCGTCGACGGCTTTCCGCGCACTAAGGTGCAGGTCGAGTGTCTGAAGATGTTTTACGATAAGATGACCGAATTTCGCGAGGAATTTCGCGATCGTGACTTCCCGCGGCCGCTTTTCCGCGCGGTGCTGCTCTTCGTCGACGAAGCGGTCAGCGTTGAGCGCCAGCTGTACCGGGGCCAGGAGGCCCAGGAGAACAACCATAAGGTCGCGGTGTCGGGCGTCGGGCAGGCGGAGGAGATCCGCGCGACCGACCTCGATCCGGAGTCGGCCCGCAAGCGCTATCAGGTTTTCAAGGAGACGACTTTCGACGCGTTGCGCTCGCTGCGCGATATTTTCCATTTTCGCTTTATTGACGCGGGTCAGCCGCTCGAAGAGGTGCAGGAGGAGATAGGGGAGGAGTTTTCGTATCAGAGCTCGCTAGAGCTGTCGCACGAGACCTTCGACCAGGTTCGCGCCATTACGCCGGCCAAGCAAATGGTGCTCTACGCGCGGCAGGAACTGGTCAAGCGCCTGGAGGTTTACAACGAGGATTACTCCGAGCTTTTTCAGCGAGTTATCGCCAAGATCAATAGCAAGTTTATGCCGATCATCACTCGCTATGCGATCACTGGCCAGACGATTGTCAACTCGGAGGACGCGCTCTTCAGGGACCCGCTGGCGCTGGCGATATTGATCGACGTATTCTCTGAGCGCGGCTACCGGGCTTTGGTCGACGTCAACCGCATCGACGTGCCGAAGCGACTCGATCCGGAAACGCATGAGATTATCTGCGAGCAGAAACGGGTATATCGTTTCCAAGTGATGTTCGCGGCGTCGGCTATACGGCGGGGGCAGGAGTAGGGGAGGCGTCAGAGCGGGGGGGTCTACGGCGCGGGACAGGACGTGTTGTATTGAGTGGGTTCTCGACAGAAGAGAAAACAATAAAAGAAACCCCCGACAGAATAATCCGTCGGGGGTTTCTTTCATTGTCTCAAGCAGGTGATTAGTTCTGCGTAATCGTCACCCGTACGATCGAGTTATTGGCCGGGTAGCTGAAGCCGTCGTTGACTAACTGCACAACGCCGTTTTCGGCTGCACCGTTATCGGCACCGGCTTGGCGCGGGGCCTGGTCGGGACCGGCGCCGGGCGCCTGGTTGACTTCGCTGCCGGCGTCCCACAATTGGATCACGTTGGTGATATCGCCGCTGATCGGGGTGCCGGAAGCGTCCCAAAGTGCGATACCCGTGGAGGCCGGGGCGTAAAACAGATCGTTGGACTGCACGAACATCGTCGCGAAGGACAACCTGGAACCCGGATCAGCGGTGAAGCTGAACGAATAGGCGCTGCCTGGCAGCAATGGTCCGGGACCCGAAGCACCCACCGGGGTGTTGAAAACACCGTTCAGAGCGGCTCGGGTAGCGAGTGTTGCACTGAGAGGTGCGGGGTTTCCGTCCTCAGCCAGCGCTTCGAGTCCCTCGCCACGGTCGGCGGCGCCATTGCTGAAGAGCGGCGCGAGGCTTTTGTGCACGACGAATACGCCCGGGGCCAATGGCGAGCCAATGCCGGTCTTTGCGGCCAAGGCGGTAGCCAAGTCAGCGGGGTTTCCGTCTTCGGCCAGCGCTTCGAGGCCGTTGCCGGCATCGGCGGATCCGCTGGTGAAGAACGCGTCGCTGGTGTGCACGGCGTATACGCCGGGGGCCAGCGGAGTGGAAGAGCCGCTCAAGTTGGAGATCTGGGCGGTAAAGACGCCATTGCTGGCATAGGCGAGCGTGACCTGGATATTAGCGGCCATGTCCGGATAGGTGAAACCATCGGCGACAAGCTGTACTACGCCGTCTTCAGCAGCACCGGTGTTGGCACCGGCTTGGCGCGGAGCCTGATCGGCGCCGACGCCCGGTTCCTGGTTGACTTCGGTGCCGGCGTCCCACAGCTGAACTTGGGCGGTGATATCACCGGTGACGGGCAGGCCGTCGGTGGTGAAAAGCTCTATGCCGGCGGTGCCGGGGCTGTAGAACAGATCGTTGGATTGCACGAACATCGTCGCGAAGGACAGCTTGGCGCCAGGAGCGGCGGCGAAGCTGAAAGAATACGCGGAACCGGGCAGTGCGGCACCGGGAGCACTCGTGCCGTCGGGCGTGTTGAAGACGCCACTGGCCGAATACTTATAGGCCGGCGAGACATTTTCGATCAATACAGTGAAAGACGCGGGGGAGACGCCGCGTTCGCGCAAGCCGCCAGCGACGCTTGACGAGACGGCCAAACCGCCAGCTGTGGCGCTGCTGTTAAGGATTCGCGGGACCGAAGCCGAGCCGCGGTGACCGCCAGCAGTGGTAGTGGACGTGACGAGCTTACCTGCCGGCTCGTTTTTGGCCGACATCGGATCGTCACTGCTGCAACCGGCAATGGCTAGTCCGGCGACGAGCATGGGAATAAATGGGCGCATAATCACTCCTCCTCTCGAGGTTGTTAGGTTTATCGCTACCCTGACGATAAATATCCCCGGATAAGATCACGAAGAAATCACGCGCAAATCATAATTACTTAAAATGTCCGCCGGTGCCGTGCAAAGGGCTTTAAAAACTATGTATGCCCTCAGAAGTTTTGTGAAAACGTCTGAGGGGAGTGCGGGACTGACCGCGTTGGGAATTTTCAAAGTCCCCGGGCCGTCGCGACTACACCGTCTACCCACCGCTTTAGTCGTTCGGAGCTACACCCTATAAGCTGCCTAATGGGTGTCGAGGGCGAAACGGAAAGTGGTGCCCTGGTCAACCAGGCTTTCGACGTAGATTTCGCTATTATGCGCCTGGGCGATCTTTTGCGCGATGGCCAGGCCGAGACCGGTGCCGCCGGGGGCGGAGGATCGGCCCTTCTCGACGCGGTAAAAGCGGTTGAATATATGCGGTTGGTCTTCGCGCGGGATACCTCGGCCGGTGTCCTGCACCCGGATTTCCACTGAACTAGGCGTGCCGGCGAGTAAGACGGTAACCGTGCCTTGCTCCGTATAATGCAACGCGTTTTCGATCAAATTTGTCAGCACCCTGGCGATCATGCCAATATCGCCGCGAACCAGCGGTAAATCCTGCGAATATTCGGCTTTGATTTCGATGCCGTGTTCTTCGGCTAGGGGCCGAAACTCCATTACCGTATCCTGCACCAGTTCGGCCAGCGAAAAAGGTTCGATCTCGGGTTCGGACTGCTTGGCGTCGAGCTTGGAGAGCTCGAAGAGCTCGCCTACCAGGCGGTTGAGCATGGTTGTGTTCTGATAAATGATATCGAGAAATTGCTGTCGACGTTCTTCGTCGAGGTCTTCCTTCTTGATGAAGATGGTTTCTAGATAGCCCTGGATCGAGGCCAGTGGGGTGCGTAGATCGTGCGAGACATTGGCGACGAGTTCGCGACGCAGTGCATCGTTCATTTTGATACTGGCGATCGATTCGACCAGCGCGTCGGCCATCTGGTTGAAGGAGCGGCCGAGTTGGCCTAACTCGTCGGAAGAGCCGACGGTGATCCGCTGTTGGTAATCGCCGCGCGCGAATTGGTCGACCGTATCGGTCATTGAGCGCAGGCGGCGGGTCAAGAGAAAGAATAGCAATAAACCCGCCAAAAGCGCGCCGGCGAATACCCACCCGAGGATCGAGGCGCTAGTTTTGACTATATAACTGTTTTTCAGCATCGCCGATACCGAGTCGTACTCTTCGCCGCCGAGAATGACATAGAGATAGCCGTGTTGTTTGCCACCGATCAGCACCGGGGTGACGGAGAAGGGTTTGCGCTTGTCGGGACTGCGCGGGTCATCGCCGTAGATGGGCATCGGCGCGTTGTCATCGGCTTGCAGAAAGGCTTTGATCGGGGCGATGCTCACGGCCATGCGCTTGATCTTTACCGGGTCGGCGAAATAGGCCAAAAGACCGCCGGTCTCGTCTAGCAGGTAGAGTTCGACGCGGGGGTTCATGACCATCAAATCGTGGAAGCTGTGGCCGATGCCGACCTCGTCGAGACTGTCGGCCAAAAAAGGCTCGAAGTGCTTGGCTAGGTCGCGGGCCAGGTCGTGGTTGAGCTTCTGGTCGGCTTCGGCGGCGAATTCCATTGAGGTCTGCAGGAATACCCGCACCTGCACTGCGCCGATAACCAACAACAAGAGCAGGAATATGGCCGAAATCTTGCCATAGAGACTGTTGACTTTATTCCACATGGTTTGATTGATTTCCTGTGGTTATTGCGGTTTCGTTCCAATATGTGGTCAGGATCTGTTGTGCGGTTTGGGTGTTGGGGCCGTGGGTAGCGAGTTGGCGCAAATCATCTACAGCACCGATTCGGTGGCCTTCTTCGGCGCCGTACTGGGCTATGGCTTTGGCATATATTTTAGTTGCTCGATCTGTGGTATCAACTCTGAAGTGCACGTTTAGTGTTTATGATTTACCGTGTTGAAAGATATCCTTTGGTGATCGAATTTCCAGTGTTTTTCGGGGTCGGTCATTGAGTCGGTTTTCAGCTCGCCGAATTTTAGCTTGAGTGATTGTTTTAAAGTTAGTGCCCTTAGGGAAATACTGGCGTAATAGCCCGTTGGTATTTTCGTTGGCCCCGCGCTCCCAGGCACAATATGGGTGGGCAAAATAGACCTTGGCCTGTAGGGCCTTGGCGACTCTTTTATGTTGGGAAAATTCGTTGCCGTTGTCCATCGTCAGCGTATGGACCTGACCTTTGATCTCACTCAAAGCTGCTATGATTACATCGGCGACGTGATCGGCCTGCTTCGAGAGGACGGGCTCAATGCGGGTGAATAGACTTTTCCGGTCCACCAAGGTCAGCAGACCACCACCACCGTGACGGCCCATCATCAGATCGACTTCCCAATCACCAATTCGAGTTTTTTCATCGACGATAGCGGGACGGTCATCAATGGAAACCCGGTGGGGAATCGAGCTTTTATACGCTGCTTTGGACGAAACGCGCTGGGGGCGTTGTCGTTGACGCAAGTGGGTATGGAGTAGGCCACCACGGTCTTGATCTAAGTGAATATGCTGATAGATCCGCTCATGTGATATAGTGAAGGTTTCGTTTCGTCCGAGCCAGCCGGTAATTTGCTCGGGGCTCCACTCGTGGCGCAGTTTGCCTTCAACTATACGACGACAGCGTCCGGTCCACTTGAGTGGGCGGCTACGGTCTGACCGTCGTTTTTTACTGCGTTGATGAGCGGCCTGAGGATAATATCCGTTGGGACTTCGGTTTCGTTTTAATTCGCGTGAAATCGTCGTGCGATGCACACCGACAATCCGAGCAATCTGCGTGGGACCCTGGCCGATTTTATGCAACACGGATATTTCGTACCTTTGGGGGAGGGTCAACTGAGTATACTCCTTCATAAGCTCCTCTGCGTGGGGCGGGTGAAAAGACAAAGGAAATATACCGGTTGGCCTTTGTTTTTTCACCCACCGCGAAAGGTGCACTTAGACGTTGAATCCACAAAACTTCAGATTGATTGTTTTTTTATTTTGATTCATTTTAGTGGCACAACTTTCTCGTATTTCAAAACCTTCAATCTGTTGAGAACTCTATGAAACTATCTAAGTAGTCCTTCACAGTTTTCCAGTGGAGTCCGTAGGCTAATGCGCCGATACTTTGATCATGGAGACTGCAGACCCCGATATGAACTGCCCTAACTGCCTTAGCCTGCGTGCGGAAGTGGATGCGCTGAAGCATCTGGTGTTGGAGATGCGCCAGTCTCTTGATGCCTTGCAGTTGACTCTGAGCCAGACCCAAACGGAGTTAACCGAAACGAAGGTGACCTTAGTACAGACGCAGGCTAAGTTAGCTCGCGCACGAAAAAACTCCTCGAATAGTTCCAAGCCCCCGTCCTCAGATATCGTCAAAGCGAAGAAGCCCTCTACTGCGGGCCGGCGCAAGAAACGCAAGATTGGGGGCCAACCGGGTCATAGCAAACACGAACGCATTTTCAGTCTGTCCGATGCCGATCAACAGCACCGCTATGAGTTGGATACTTGCCCCCACTGCGCAAGCCAGCATCTCGAAGTCTGGCCGGGTGCCGAGAAAACCACCTACCAGTATGAATTAGTGGACCAACCGATTTTGCTCCATGCCCATCAGCGCCCGGCCTATTGGTGTCCCGATTGCTACCAAATCCACCATGCTCCTCTGCCAGTCAACGTGCGTAAGGGAGGGCTGGTCGGCCCTGAGCTGACGGCGTTAATCGGCTATCTCAAGGGCAATGGCCATATGTCTTATGCGACGATCCAATCGCTACTCGACGATGGGTTAAGTTGCTCGTTGAGCGCAGGCATGCTGGCCAAGGTCATCCAGAAAGTGAGCCAAGCGCTGGCCAGACCCTACGAGGAAATGATCCAGGTCTTGCCCCAACAGAACACGCTCAATATAGATGAAACCGGCCACCCCGAAAACGGAAAGTTATTATGGAACTGGGTCTTTCGGACGCCGGACTTCACCTGCTTTAGCATTGAAGATTCGCGGGGTGCCCAGGTCTTGGAAGACCTACTGGGCACCGAGTGTGAAGCCACTCTGGGATCGGATTATTATTCCTCCTATCGGGCCTTTATGAAGAAAGCGCCGGTGACGGTCCAGTTTTGTTTAGCCCATTTGATTCGCGAAGCTCGTTTTATTGCGCAATCCTCTACCAAGACTATCGCCAACTATGGCCAACGCGTCCTCGATGGACTCAAAGCGCTTTTCAAACTCATCCACCAGCGCGAAAAAATACCGCCCGATACCTTTCGCCGAAGACTCGAACGACAACGCGATCGATTTCTGCGCCAGGTGCGCCGTACCCAAGCTGGGGGCCAAGCCGCCGTCTTGGCCAAACGCTTTCGAACTCACGGACGAGAATATTTTACCTTGATCACCCAGCCCGGTATGGACCCGACCAACAATGTCGCCGAACGAGCCATCCGATTTTGCGTGATTGATCGGCTCATCACCCGAGGCACCCGAGGGATACCAGGGCGACAATGGTGTGAGCGCATCTGGTCCACTCGTGCAACCTGTGCCCAGAAAGGGCAACGCCTCTTTCATTTCATCCGCGAGGCGCTACAAGCACATTTTGCCGGTACACCGGCACCTTACTTATCGACTCCGACACCGCCCTACCCCTGCCTAAACTGTGGAGGACTACGAAATTCGTCGAGGAGCAAACCTAGCATAAAGCGATCCCTATATCGATTGTCTATCCAGTACTCCGCACGTTGGCATCCTTCAATTTGGAATCCCAATTTTTGTAGAACAGTGATACTGGCCTCATTTCCTTCGGCAACACCTGCCGTGATCCGGCGCAATCCGAGTCGACGAAATGCATAGGCAAGAATCAGCCCCCACGCCTCGTACGCATATCCCTTGCCCCAGAATATCTTGTCGCCAATCATCAAGCCTGTATCCGCTGTTCTGTGGATCCAACTGATATGATTAAGCGTCACGTTACCTATGTGGCAATCTGACTCCCGATCAATTACTGCTAATACTACGCTACAACTATCTCCTTGAAAACTCTCAGAATATGATTTTATGCTGCTGAGATTAGATGGAAATTTGCCGGTTTCCATCTAGTAAGTCATTTCACCATCATTCAGCCAAGAGAGATATTCCTCGTTTATATCAGCCTCTTCAAGAGCGCGCAAATATAGCTTATCGCCTATGAGAAATGGAGCATACATAGCAATTTACCTTAGGACTTCCGCCGGATTTCATCATTTAGACCCAATACAGATTGTGCGACACGTAATGCCCCCTGCCCATCGATCAATTTAAGCCCGCTTTCTCGCATTGTCTCGCGATGTGAATGGTTACAAATAAGTATGGGAATTATAAAAAACGGAAAGACTTCGTTTTAGGACATGTGTTGCAATGTTACAACAATGTATATAGGTGGCGTGGTAGGCTACATCGAAGTGGAACGCTTTTTGCGTTTTGTAGCTTTATGGAGGAAAAGGTATCGATGCGTCGGCGACCGGCGTTATGGACGGCGCTCGGCTTCGGGGCGGGTATCGCGCTCGGTCGGGAGGTGGAAGCTGCCCCAAATTCTTTGCTCGTTGCCTGCGCGACGGCCTGGGTTGGCGCGGTGGTTGTCGTCTTTTTTAGGCAGCGGTATAATAGCTCGTTATTCCGCTGGTCCGCGACGCTGGCGTTGTGGTTAGTGATCGTCTTGCTCGGTATGCTCCGTTACCAAATAGATACAGCGCTGTCCCCTTTGCCGCACATGCTCGCAATCGGGGTCTTCAGTCAGCGAGGGGTGGTCAGCGGTCGAGTGGCCGAAGAGCCGGAGCGCGGCGGTGATCAGGTGCGCTTCGTTTTGGATTTGCAGCAGGTGGTGACGGATAGCGCGATATACTATTTGGCCGGGAGAGCGCTGGTTAAGGTGAAGGCACCGGGGTTTGGCGCGGAGTACGGGGATCGGGTCTGGTTGAGGGGGCGGTTGCAGAGGCCGCATCCGGCGCGCAACCCGGGGGCGTTTGATTATCGTGGCTTTCTCGCGCAGCAAGATATCTACAGCACGCTCTATATCGGCAAGGCGGAGCAGGTGGTGGCGGTGGAGCGTTTGCGGGGACATTGGCTCGACGAGGAATTGGTGCTACCTGTTAGAGGCGCGGTGCGCCAGGCGATCGAACAAAATCTCGCTGGCGCGCCGGCCGGGCTCTTGCTGGGTTTGCTATTGGGGGAGAAGCGGCGGATTCCAGAAGAAGTGCGCGAGGCCTTTCGCGGCACGGGGCTGGCGCACGCACTGGTGGTCAGTGGTTTGCACGTGGGCCTGGTAGCCGGGTTTTTCTTTTTTGGCTTCCGCTTTTTGCGTTTTTCCGATCGAGGCAGTTCGGCGGCGACGATTTTAGTGCTCGTGCTCTACGCCCTGCTGACTGAGGCGCAGGTGCCAGTGGTGCGCGCGGCGGTGATGGGGACGGTGGTTTTGTTGGGGCGTATATTTGGCCGGCAGGGCGATGTCTACAATACCCTGGGTTTGGCGGCGTTGCTTATTTTGGTGATCTGGCCTGAAAGCCCATGGAGCCTGAGCTTTCAGTTGTCTTTTGGTGCGACCTGGGCGATCGTCGCGTTGCACAAGCCGCTTGCGTTGCAGACAACGCGGTCGGTTATTGGATCGTCAGCCCCTTGTGTGTCTCGTTGGCCGCGCAATTGGGCACTGGACCACTGATTGCCTACGCCTTTCAGCAGTTGGCGCTGGTGTCGTTGGTGGCCAATCTGGTGGTAGCGCCACTATTGGCGGTGGTGTTGGGCCTCGGGGTTTTGGCGGCGTTGACGGGGTGGATCTTCCCCTGGGTGGCGATGGTGTTTAACGCGGCCAATTATCTGGTGATTGTGACGCTGTTGGAATTGGTCGAGTTGCTGGCCGCACTGCCCTTTGCCGCGGTGGAGGTGCCGCGGCCGGGGGGCGTCTTTATCGTCTGTTGTGCCATACTCTGCTTACTTGGGCCGCGATTGCCCACTAGTCAACGCGCGCAGAAGGCGGCAGTGTTTGTCGTGTTGCTCGCATTGAATATCTCGGTATGGACTTATGCGCTGCGTCCCCGAGACTTGGATATTTACTTTCTCGATGTTGGTCAGGGTGACGCAGCTTTTTTGCGCTTTCCAAACGGTAAGACAATGGTCGTTGACGGTGGCGAACGAAGCGAGCGCTTTGACTATGGTGCGCGAGTGCTGGTGCCCTTTTTGCGGCATATGGGTATCGGGCGGGTCGATGTGGTGGTCGCATCGCATCCGCATAACGACCATATCGGCGGTTTAGTGGCGCTTTTGGAACAGGTTGAGGTGGGGCACTTTGTTGACGGCGGGCAACGCTATGACTCATGGACGGCGCGACGGATCAGGGAGTTGGTTGCCGAGCAAGGCGTGCACTACCACCGAGTCGCTGCAGGTGATAGTCTTGTGGGTTTGGGCGGGGTCGGTGGATTGGTTTTGCATCCCAATGAGGAATTTGTCGACGCGTCCGGTGTGTCGGCGGCCGGCCTCAATAATGGCTCGGTGGCATTTCGCCTAGAGCATGGCGAGGTGAACGTGTTGTTTACCGGAGATTTGGAGGAAGAGACAGATGGGGCGATTCTGGCTTGGGGGCCAAGGCTTGCGGCGCAACTGCTGAAAGTTGCGCACCATGGCTCGCGCACCTCTTCCCAGCCGGATTTTGTCGAGGCGGTGAGCCCGGCATTGGCCATTATGTCGCTTGGGTTTGAGAATAAGTTCAAGCACCCGGCGCCCGAGGTGGTCGCACGCTATATGGAACACGGCGCGCGGGTGTTGCGGACCGATCGCACGGGGGCGGTCAGGGTGCGGATCGACGGGGTGAGTATGGCGGTGGAGACGATGATCGAGTGAGCGCTTATGCCTACGATTGTCGGGCCGATCACCTGCCTCACAAATAAAGCATCGGTCCACTGCTTTGTCTGCCGCAGATCGGCTTATCCCTTTTTTGCATAAGCGCCGTTTTATTCTTTTTTTCGCAAATCCTTTTTTCTGATAATTGGCAAAATTGGCCGTTTTATTTTTCCCGCCAGAGGTCGGGTTGCTCGATAAAGGTCCGCACGCGATCGAGGAAGCGGGCGGCCGGACCGCCGTCGAGTATGCGGTGGTCGAAGGTCAGGCTCAACGCCATAAGCGCGCGCGGCACGACCTGGCCCTGAAATACGGCTGGTTTTTCGACGATGCGGCCGAGGCCAAGGATCGCGGCTTGTGGCAGGTTGATAATCGGGGTGAAGGCGTCGATGCCGTACATGCCGAGATTGCTGATGGTAAAAGTGCCGCCTTGCAGGGCGTCGGGGCCGAGCGTATGGCGCCGGGCCTTAAGGACGAGGGCGCGCGCTTCGGTGGTGATTTGCGCTAAGCTTTTGCTGTCCGCATCGCGGATAACCGGGACCAATAAACCGTCTTCGGTATCGACGGCAAGGCCGAGATGGATCGACTCGTATTGGTGTGGTGCGCCGTTTTGCCAAGAGGCGTTTAGTGCCGGATGTTCGCCGAGGGCGAGGGCGGTGAGTTTGGCGATCATATGGTTGTAGGTGGGCGCGTCGGTGCCTTGGCTGGCTTTGAGTTCTACACGCCAATCGACGAGGCCGGTCGCGTCGGCTTCGGTGGTCAGGGTGACGGCGGCGGTTTCGTTTTGGCTCTGCCAGAGGCGCTTGGCGATCAATTCACGGATATGTCCGGCCGAACCCGGCGGTTGTGCTGTGACTGCGCGGATATCGCGTTCGATGATACGTCCGGTTTGCCCGCTGCCCTTGATATGATGCCAAGAGATATTGAGTTCGTTGGCGATGCGGCGGGCGCGAGGGCTGATGGCCGGGCTGCCGTTTATGGCAGGTGGTTTTGCCGCCGGTGTCGGCTGATTATGGAGCGTCACCGGAACGGGGATCGGGCTCGCTGCATCGCCAGATGCCGATGGTGGGGTGGGTGGTGCCGCCCGCGTTGTCGGCATTTCCTCGCCGGCTTGCAACAGATAGCCCAACAATGTGCCAACCGGCACGGTGTCGCCGGGTTGCGGCGCGCCGGGGGGAATGCATAGAATCCCGCTGGAGAAGGTCTCGATCTCGTTGAGTGCCTTGTCGCTTTCCACGGTAAAGAGTATTTCACCCGTCTCGACCTGTTCGCCGTCGTTTTTTAGCCATTCGACGAGTGTGCCTTCCTCCATCGTCCACCCCAAGCGGGGCATCGCAATTTCTTCGGCCATGTTATTGCTCCTATTCGGCGATCAGGTCGCGGATGGCCCGTTCGATATCTTCTTTTTTGGGCGCGACGGCGGCTTCCAAAGGTGCGCTATAGGGCGTTGGTACATGCAGGCCGTTGAGGCGACGCACGGGTGCGTCGAGGTCGTCGAAACCGCGATCCACCACCTGGGCGGCTATTTCGGCGCCGATGCCGCAGGGGGCGAAGGTTTCGTCGATGATCAACAGGCGGCCGGTGCGCTGGACCGATTCGAGTATCGTTTCAATGTCGAGCGGCGCGGTGGTGCGCGGGTCGATGACTTCGATCAAAATTCCTTCGGGCGCCAGGTTTTCGGCGACATCGAGCGCCATCGATACCATCGTGGTCAACGCTACTACGGTCAGGTGTTCACCCTGACGGCGGACGGCAGCTTGGCCGAAGGGGATGGCGTAGTCTTCTTCGGGGACTTCGCCGCGGGTGTTGAGCAGGGACTTGTGTTCCAAGAAGAGCACTGGGTCGTCACTTTGCAGTGCGGTCTTGAACAGGCCCTTGGCGTCATAGGGGGTGGTGGGCAACACGACCCGGAAGCCGGGCAAGTGGGTGAAGACCGGATAATAATTACCCGAGTGGTGGGTCGCTGCTGCGCCGCCGACGCCGATGCAGCCGCGCAAGACGATGGGCATTTTCAGCCGGCCGCTGCTCATATACTGCATTTTGGCGATTTGGTTGACCAACTCGCCGAACGAGTCGAGGATAAAATCGAGGAACATGAAGTCGATTACCGGGCGCGTGCCGGTCATCGCGGCCCCGGCGCAGAGGCCGACAAAACCACGTTCGCAGATCGGTACGTCGCGCAGTCGTTCGGGGCCGTATAGGTCGTAGAGGCCGGCGGTGGTGTTGAAGTTGCCGCCGCGCTCGCCGATGCCCTGGCCAAAGACAAAAATTCTTTCATCGCGCGCCATTTCTTCGCTTAGGGCTTCGCGCGCCGCTTCGGTAAAGGTGAGTTCAGGCATGGGCGGCACCGCTTTCGTTGTAGGTGTGCTCGGCGACGGTGGCCGGGTCTGGCCAAGGGCTGTCGTGGGCGAACTTCAGCGCCTCGGCGACCAGTGCGGTAACTTCGTTGTCGATGACGTCGATTTCACTTTGTTCGGCCCGTTCGCCGCTTGTCAGGCGCTCGGCGTAGGTCGTAATGGGATCGCGTTTTTTCCAGGCCTCGATTTCTTCGAGCGCGCGGTAGCCGCCGTCGCGCATACCTTCGGCGTGTGGGCGGGTGCGGTAGGTTTTGCATTCGATAAGGGTCGGTCCGCCGCCAGTGCGAGCGCGTTGCAAGGCCTCGGCGGTAGTCTGGTAGACGAGGTCGACGTCATTGCCGTCAATGGCGGTGCCGGGCAGGCCGTAGGCGGCGGCGCGATTGGCGACCTCGGGGTTGCGGGTGGTGTCGGCGAAGGCGATCTCGGTGGCGAATTGGTTGTTTTCGCAGACGAAGAGCACTGGCAACTGCCAGTTGGTCGCCAAATTAATACCCTCATGGAAGGCGCCATTCGCCACGGCGCCGTCGCCGAAGAAGGCGACGCCGACGTGTTCGGCGCCGAGTAGTTTGAAGGAATACCCGGCGCCGGCGGCTTGCAAGATGCAGGGCGCGACGATGCCGCTAGTGCCCATCATGCCGACTTCGGGCGAAAAGAGGTGCATTGAACCGCCGCGGCCTTGCGAGCATCCGGTGGCTTTGCCGAAGAGTTCGGCGATAAGTTGTTTGGGGGGCACGCCTTTGGCGAGTGCGTGCCCGTGCCCGCGGTGGGTGCTGAAGACGGCGTCGTCATGGCTTAGATGCGCGCAGACGCCGGTGGCTATGGCCTCTTCGCCGACATAGGTGTGGCAGGCGCCGGGGATGAGGCCGGCCTGATAGGATTTGGCGAGTTGTTCTTCGCAGCGGCGGATCGTGAGCATTTGACGGTAGAGGGCCAGGGATGCGTCGTGGTCGGGCAGTGCGGAAGGTGCCATGTGGAATGTGCTCCCTTTAAAACTTGGCGAATTGCTCGGCGGCGTACGGGGCTAGTGGCGAACGGGTGGGAACATCTTTATTGACGATATTTTCGGGTGGTGGCAGCATGCCGTTTAATACGGCCACCGCATTTTCGATTCCCGTGCGGGCGGCGTCTTCAGAAGCTTGCACGGAGAGGCCTGCTACATGCGGGGTTAGAATGGTGTTTTTAACGTTGAGCAGCGGGCCTTGCGGTGGCTCGGGTTTTAGTGCGAATATGTCGATGTCTGCGAAAGTATCGATGCCGGCGCCGGCGAGGTGATCTGTCGCGAGGGCGTGTGCAAGGGCGGATTCGTCGACGAGCGCGCCGCGCGAGGTATTGATCAGATATGCGCCAGGCTTCATTTTGGCCAGCGCGGCCTCGTCGATCAGGTGGCGTGTTTCAGGGGTCAGAGGCAGCTGTAGGGAGACGAAGTCCGATCGGGCGAGCAGTGTGTCGAGATCGACCATCTCTACTTCGAGGTCGGGGTCGATGGGCGCGGCCATGTTTTTGCGGGTGGCCAGGATTTTAAAACCGAAGGGGGCTGCGCGGCGGGCGACAGCCGGACCGGTGGCGCCGAAGCCGATAATGCCGATCGTTTTGCCGGCCAGGCGTTGTAGCTGCACGCCCTCGTCGCGCGCGTGGGCGTAGGTGCCTGTACGCATATGGAGGTCCATCGCGGGCAGCCTACGCGATAGACCGAGCAGCATCGCCATAATATGGTCGGCCATCTCCTCGACGCAGAAATAGGGTGAGTTGCTGACGATAATACCGCGCTTAGTCGCGGCATCGACATCGATTTTGTCGGTGCCATTGCCGAGGCGCGAGATCAGGCGGCAGCACTTGAGCTGGGCGATGACCTCACTCGGCAGGGCGGTGGCGACGACGAAGAGTATATCGCAGTCGGCGGCGTGCGCTAGGATGTTGCTCGGGGTGTTGGCCTCGACTTGCACGGCCTCAAGGCCGTAGTGGCGCAACCAATAGACCTCGGCGGGTTGCACCGGGTTCGTAATCGCGTTCAGGCGGATGAGGCGCAATGGCGGATTTTCGCTCGCTGGGGACATGGCGGCGAATATAGGGAATGCGGGCTAAACCGCCAAGGCTGTGTTTTTCATGTGCTAATGTGGAATTTTTAGCACTAAGTTTTGTTAAAACGGAAAAATAATCCCGGTCGATCGCATAGCTATGGGTTTGTTAAGGGGAAAATGCTCGTGGCACGGGGTTTGCGTTAGTTTAAGTAACAAAAGCAGCCTGAACGCACAGAAGAATACCTCGATGGAAGTTTCTCCATACATAGATATGGAACTTCGACAAACTAATAATCGGTATTCTGGTGGGTTGGCTGCTTTTTTTTGTTCTATCGCCCCAGCCGTTTCAGCGAGTGCTCGCGGATTGCGTCGGCGGCTTCGTTCCAGAAGGGGGCGAGTTGGTGGGTGTTGGCCGAACCGTTCTTTTCACTGCAGAAGGAGAAGCTCTCCTGCATCAGGCGAACCTTAGAGTTCCAATGCGACAGTTCAAGTGTCGTCTCGATACAAGGTTTGAGGTCTAGGTTAGAGCCGGAAAAGCTGAAGTTGTCGACGCCTACCCGCAGGTGGTAATCGGGTACGACGAGGGCATTGGACTCGCGCTCGCGCACCGCCCAGAGGATGGCCTCGGATTCGGGCAGCCTGCGGACCATCGCCGGAATGATAAAGCGCTGGACCTCACGCACTTGTTCGCGGACGAAGGCCTCGTCCTCGGTTTCGAAAAATAAAAAGAGCGGGTCGAGGGCGACTTCGAAGCGATTGGTGTGGCCGCCGACGAGGAAGCCGATGGGTTTTATTTCTTGTTCTTTTTGCTCGCCGCTTACGACTTGCGCCCACTCGAGACTTTTGAGGATATAGGAGCGGCTCTGAAAGAAGGGAACTTTGGCTTTGCGCGCCGCCTTCTTTACGCCCTTTTCAAGCAGGATATTGTTTTTGTTGAGGAGCACCTTGCGGCCCTCTTTGACCAAATAGCCGATTAATTTGCTTGTGCGTTCGGGGGTGATATCCGGACTGCCCTGCAAGAGCAGAGCGGCCCAGGCGTCGCTTTCGTTTTTGCGTTGGGCTTCGAGCGAATCGAGCAGGGCGATGAGACTAGGACGCAGTTCGGCCGGGTCGATGCCGCTTTAAGATGTCGTGCGAGTATATGGGGTCTTGCTGGGCGAACTGTTGCTGAAGCGTGGCGTAAAGCGCACTGTGCAATGGGACGCGATCCTGCGCGAGACAGGGGATGGACGACAGCAGGGCGATAACGAAAAAAATCATAGTGGCCTTTTATTTCAGATAGAAATCCGGCGGTCAATTCGTCGTATCCATAAGACGGCTGATCCGACGAAATGGCTAGCATCGCGCTCGTTCCTCAAAGATCGATCCAGTAGCGCAGTTTATCGGTGGGGTGTGAGGACTTACGCCCCTCGGCGCGCAAGATGCGGGCCGTCATGCTCATGGCGCTCTCGAATTGGCCGCCATTGTGTTCGATGATTTTGCGCGAACCGGTATTGTCTGAATCGCAGGTGACTAGGACTCGTTTGAGCTCCATGGTGCGCGCGGCATCGAGTGTCAGCGCAAGAATGGTCGTGCCGTAGCCCAAGCGGCGCTGGGAGGGGCGGATACTATAGCCGATATGGCCGCCATAGGTCAACAGATAGGGTGTGCAAAGATCGGGTCTTATCGAAGATTGGCCGATAAACTCGCCATCGTCGACGAGCCAGAACACGCGGTCGGCGTATTGAACTCCGGATTGCTCGACATCGGCGAGGGCGTGCAGGTCTAGGACGAATTGCGGGAATTTATCGTTCA
>LWDU01034883.1_pt1 | contig 22788 bp, 15 predicted proteins | sample 727161 | NCBI WGS metagenome assembly LWDU01 (sample SAMN04566230, study PRJNA314399) | hydrothermal vent metagenome | isolation source: deep sea hydrothermal plume seawater | place: Mexico: Gulf of California, Guaymas Basin | collected 2004-07-11
GAATTAATTGATCAAATAATAGTTGAAGCAAAATCCTTGCCTTTAACATCTGCTCCAGTATGGGGTTTTTGGAATAATGCTGAGATTAATAATTCTGGTTACACTCAAGGTTATTATAAAAAATTATGGCAAAAACAGGCTTTTTCAAATTTTTTATCAGATGGATTCAGAGAGAGGCTTACTCTATTTTGGAGCAACCATTTCGTAACTGAATATTATGATTACAATCAATCACAATATTTATATCAATATCACTCAAGACTTCAACAATATTCACTTGGAAATTTTAAAGAATTTGTAAGTGCTATTGGATTAGAACCAGCTATGCTTAAGTATTTAAGCGGTTACTCTAATAAAAAAAAAGCTCCAAACGAAAATTACGCAAGAGAGCTTTATGAATTATTTACTCTTGGGGAAGGAAATGGTTATACATCAACAGATATTACAGAGACATCAAGGGCGTTAACAGGATATAATAAATATTCAAATGGAAATGGAAGTGTTATTATTTTTAATCAAAACACCTTTGATAATGGAGAGAAAACTATTTTTGGAAAAACAGGTAATTGGGGTTATCAAGATGTAGTAGATATTTTGTTTCAGGAGAAAAAAGAATTAATTGCAAATTTTATTTGTGAAAAGTTGTATAAATATTTTATAAGCCCGGTTTTAAACAAAGAAATTACATCTGAATTAGCATCAACTTTTATTTCGAATAACTTTGAATTAATTCCAGTTTACAATCAATTATTTAAAAGTGAACATTTTTTTGATTTAAAATCTTCTAATGTTTTAATTAAAAGTCCAATCGATTTATTTGTTTTCATTCAAAATGATTTTGAGTTTGTATTTCCTGAGAACTTTCAAAAAAATCATACTGATTATTTGAGAGCTAGATGTATTGAGATGGGGCAAGAAATATTTAAGCCTGTTGATGTAGCGGGTTGGCAAGAAAATCAAGATTGGATTAGTACAGGGACTTTGCCTATGCGATGGGAATTCATCGATTATATTCTAAATAGACATTTGGCTGGAAATAAAGAACAATTTAGAACTTTTATCAAATCTCTTGTAGGTAATGATGAAAAGGATCCTAAAGTAATTGTGGATAAATTAAAAGAATATATGTTTTGTAAATATGATATTAAGGATGAGGAACGTATAGATGCTATTAATATTTTTAAAGGAGATATTCCTGATAACTATTTTGAAGATGGAACATGGACGTTGAATTATGAAAATGTCCCAAATCAAGTTTTTAAATTGATGTCATATTTTATATCATTACCTGAGTTTCAATTAAAGTAAAAATGAAAAAAAAGGATTATTTAAGTTCGAAAAAGCATATAGCAGAGCACTCCAAGTGGGAAAGAAGGGGGTTTTTAAAAACCTTAGGGATTGCTGGTGCTGGAGCTATATCTTTTGGAAATAATTCCTTGTCAGTTTTAAATTCAAATTTTTTAACCAATGCATTAACAGGATCCGTAAGTGACAGATCATTAGTATTAATAAGATTAAAAGGAGGAAATGATGGGTTAAATACTATTGTTCCTTTATATGATTTTAATACTTATGTTAACAAAAGACCTAATATTCATATTCCTAAATCTAATTTGATTAAGCTAAATGATAGTTATGCTATACCAAATCATATGAGTAACCTTGAATCTTTATGGAAAGATGGGAAAATGAAAGTTGTAAATGGAGTAGGTTATGAAAATCCAAATGGATCTCATTTCAAATCATCAGATATATGGGCTTCTGCTACAAATAATAAAGAAATTTCAACAGGATGGCTTGGAAGATATTATGACGAAAAATATTTAGATTATCTCACTAATCCACCTGAAAAACCTATTGCAATTCAAATAGGAAGTAGGGGTAATTTAATATTTAATGGAGATAAAACAACTTATGCCTTTGCGGTGTCTAGTCCGGAACGATTAAAAAAAGTTGCTGAAAATGGAACTTTATTTGACACTAATAATTTACCAGATTGTACGCATGGAGATCAGATCGAGTTTCTTAGAAGAATTTCTAATGCTACTTTTAATTACGCATCAGTTATACATAATGCATATGATGAATCAGAAGATTTTAATCAATATGATGCTGAGAATAAATTAGACACACAGCTTAGTTTAGTTTCAAGACTTATTAAGGGTGGGCTAGGTTCTAAAATTTATATGGTTTCTTTGGGAGGATTTGACACACATGGCAGCCAACCTGAAAAGCATCAAAAGCTTTTAACCACTTTGTCAAATTCTGTTAAAGTGTTTTATGATGATTTAAGATATTATGGTTTAGATCAAAAAGTACTTTCATTAACTTTTTCAGAATTTGGAAGAAGAGTTTCTGAAAATGGTTCTGAGGGAACAGATCATGGAACAGCTGCACCTGTAATGTTGTTTGGCCCAGCTTTAAGAGGAAATGGATTTGTTGGTGATCATCCAAGCTTAAGCGATTTAAATAATAGAGGAAATTTAAAATATACTTTAGATTTTAGATCAATCTATACTACAATATTAACGGACTGGTTATGTGGAGATAAGAATTTTATTAATAAAGCTATGTTAGGTAGTGAATATTCGCTTTTAGGATTAGGAATTAACTGTAATGATGAAATAATAAACTATGATGATATAATTCCTTATCATGCAGCAGTTTATGGTTCAACTAAAGTAGAACTAAATTTGAGAATAAATCGAGACCATCATATTAAAATTTATATTTATGATATCTTGGGGCGTAACCACGGACTGATTTATGATAATATACTTAGAAGAGGAACGCATACATTTCCATTATCAATAAATTCAAAAATAAAGTTATCCTCGGGTCAATATTTTTACAATATAAAAGTTTTAGGAGGAAAAGATCTAAATAAATCTTTTGTAGTTAGATAATTTTTGTGATTTTAAAATAAAAAATTATTAATTATATAGTGAATTTAATTAATGCATTCACCCATTTCAAAATCAATAACACCAACTTTAATGGCATAACATTCGTTAGAATATGTTTTGTTATTACAGCCACAAACTGGCTCATATTCTTCAGTACAGATTGTGTCTGGATCAATTAGGTCTTCTCTTATACAACTATGAACTTGTTCACTACTTGAACAGGAAGAAATAATAATTAAACAAATAATTAAATAAAATAATTTATTCATAACTCTAAATTAAATAATTTTTAAAGAACATAGTTTAAAAAAATATTACCAACTGTCGGATCTAAAAGATGATGCCGGTAAACCTTGTGTGTTATAAAGATTTCCTTTTAAAAAATTTTTCCAACCGTATCGTACTGCTACAGGTTCTTTAACTTTATTGCTAGAGACTTCTAATTTTGATCTATTTCCTCCATAACCTCTAATAACTCTTACATTTGCAGAATGAAAAATTCTATCAGAACCTGCAATTTCAAAATTTATTATAGGATTATTGTAACTAGTAACTCCTCTTTCTGCATAATCAAAATTCACTATGACCTTATCTCCCTTTATATCTAGAGATTTATATACAGGTCCAGAAAATGAAATACCTTCAATTTTATAATCTTTTGCTAAAGCCCAATATGCGAGTCTTTTTCCAATAAGAATTTTTTCTGGAGGATGAATCGTATGTTCACTTCCAATGTCAAGCGTAACAACCATTCCGGAATTAACTGTGTTTAACATAGTTTTCAATTGAGCTTCTCTTAAAAAAGCAGAATCTGGTTTGTCATTACCACCATATTTAAAAGGTGCTAATTGAACAAAATAAAAAGAAAATGCATCTTGATTCCATTCCCTTCTCCATCCTTCAATCATTTTATTCATAAGTTTATCATAATTGTTTGCTCTTGCAACATTACCCTCGCCTTGATACCAAATTACCCCTTTAATCTTATAAGGAATTAAAGGATTGATCATAGCATTAAAAAGATTTGAAGGCTCATGTTGAGGCAGGTTTCTATGGTTTTTAATCTCAGATTTATCAAAATTAGTAGTTAAAGTTTTTTCATCAGTCCATGCTTCTGCAGGAGTTCCTCCCCAAGGAGTGTTGATGATACCAAGAGGAACCCCTAAAACATCATTCAAATAATTAGCATAGGAGTAAGCAACTGCGCTAAATGTTGATGTATTTTTTGGATTTGATATTAACCATTTACCATTTAAATTTTCAAGTGGATTTTTACTGGTTTTTTTCTCAACCGTAAAAAGTCTAATATTAGAATTAGTTGATTTAGCTATCATGTCTAAAGAACCAAATACAGGTTCTTTGTTAAAGCCATTTAATGGCATTTCCATATTTGATTGTCCAGATGCAATCCAAACTTCACCTATAAGAACATTTTTAAAAGTTACTGTTTGTTTAATAGAACTAACGGAAAATTGATAGGGTCCTCCATATTCTGGTGTATCAATATTTATCATCCATTTTCCTTCACTGTTACTTTTAGTACTATACAATTTATCATTCCAACTAACATTGATAGTGACATCTTTATCTTTTTTAGACCAGCCCCATACTGGAGCACTTGAATTTTGTTGTAAAATCATGTTGTCACCAAAAATTGAAGGAAGTTTTAGATCTTGAGAATTAATATTTAGAAATAATAAAAGAAAGATAGTAGAGAGAAATTTATTCATCAGATATATTTTTAAAACGTTATATAAAAATAGTTTAATGTTTGTCAATGAATTTTAAACCATTTGGAACCATTGGATAGGTCATTTCTTTTAAAATAGCCACCATCTCATCTCTTTTAGGATGTGTTTGGTTATATAATAAATTATTCCACTCTTTTGGATCAGAACTATTGTTGTATAGCTCTTCTTCTCCAGTGTTATAAATAATATATCTCCAATCTTTAGTTCTTACAGAATAGTGATGATTTGATGGAATTTCAGCATTTTTATCAGATGAATATACAACGCTTAATCCTGCTTTTGGCCCAGTCCAATTGATTGTATTAGGATCTTCTAAAAATGGTTTTAGACTATGACCATCTAATGGCTTTCCAAATTCATTTTTTGTTGTATTATTATCAATTCCTGTTAAATCCAATAGAGTAGGGTAAATATCAATTAAAGAAACTGGATGTTCTACTATCGAACCAGGTTTTGTTAGTTCTGGAACTCTAATGGTCATTGGGACTCTTGTACTTTCCTCCCAAAGGGAATTTTTATAAACATGATCTTTTTCACCCATTGTCCATCCGTGGTCGCTAACTAAAACAACTATAGTATTTTCTTTTAATTTACTATTGTTAATGGCTTTCATTACTTGTCCAACATTATCATCAACTGCTGAAACACATGCTAAATATGCTTGAGTAAATCTTTTTAAACCCTCTTTAGAATCTTCGTAAGAGCTTACTAAGTTTTTAAACATCTCAATAGATCTTACACTTCTTCCAGGCGTTTCAAACTGACTTACTTTATGTAGATAAGTATCTTCTTTATCGTTTTCTTTAATATTTGCAAGTTCAACTTCATCAAGAGGATACATGTCAAAATACTTTTGGGGAACAATAAGAGGAGTATGAGGCCTTAAAAACCCAACTGCGAGAAAAAAAGGTTTATCATCATCAGATTTAGATAATTCTGTTAACCTGTTTTCAGCCCATTTAGCATTAATTTCGTCTGGAGTTAGATCTCTATCATCCTCTGAATTGTATCTAAACTCTTTATAAGCTCTAGATCCTCCATAAGCCCATGAAATTTTCTCACCATCTATTTTTAATTCATTTAAATTTTTTAATGGACCATAAGAACCGTCAATTTGACCCCCAGCCATGTTTAAACCGTCTAATTCTTTAATAGTTCTATATGGCGCAGGAACATCAGGATGAGAAATTCCTCTTTTTCCTTTTTTATGTTCACCTTTGTAAGCAACTGGGCTGTAGTCTGCTTCATGTTTAAACTCTGTCCACATATCTTTTTTATTAACATGCATAATTTTACCACTTCCAATTACATTATATCCATTTTCTTTAAATTTTTCCATAATGGTTTTAGTATTTGCTAGCACTTTATTTTTCAGCCAAGACTTTTGCCAAAAATTAGATGAATTATGAGGATATACACCTGTCATCATACTTGATCTTGAAGGTCCACACATAGGGTCATTAGAGTATGCGTTTTTAAATTTAACACCAGAATTAGTTAGTGCTTTGATATTTGGAGTTATTGCTTGAGGATGACCATTAAACTCTTCAGGATAATCATTTAAATCATCAATCATAATTAGTACAATGTTAGGAGAAGTTATTTTACTTTTATTACACCCTAGAACAAGGAAAACAATGAATAATGAAAAAAATGAAAAAATTAATTTATTTTTCATAATATAAGTGGTTTTCTACTAAATTAGTTTATTTAATTTTCTTCTGTATAGGTTAAATTAAGCAAAATATTGATTTATTTGCCCCTCCCTTTTTTTGTAAGATGTAATTTAATCATTATTATAGGTTTTTAATTATCATGATATTAGTTATTAATTGTGATTTCTATTTATAATAACTCATCCAATTTAAGATAGTTTTATTACATTTAGTTTCTTAATAATCATATTATTATAAAACTCATGAAACATTTTATTCTTATAATATTAACTATTGGATTTTGGACCTTTAGCTTTAGTCAAGAATCCGAAAATAATACCACACCTTTACCTAATTACAGATTAGCGGCTAAATATTCCCCTAAACAGTTAGCTAAATTAGTTCATTCAACATCTGTAAGACCTCATTGGTTAAAAAATGGAAATCGTTTTTGGTATCAATACAAGACCACTGAGGATGTGAATTATTACTTAGTTGATGCAGATAAAAAGAGCAAAACGCCATTGTTTAATAACGAAAAAATGGCTAAGTGGCTTACAGAAATAACAAAGGACCCCTATGATGCTAAGCACTTACCTAAATTAGATCTGAAGTTTGTTAATAAAGAAACTGCTATACGTTTTAGGATCACTTCTACAGAAGAAATTCTAGCAGAAGAGGATATAAAACAAACTAAGAACGATTCTACTGATATTAAGAAAAAGAGTAAAAAACCCAAAATGGAAAAAAAAACTTACCATCTTGAATACAAAATTGGGGGGAGTGGTCTTAGAATTGTAGATACTAAAAAGAAATTGAAAGAAGACTGGAAAAAGTGGGCTACTATTGCACCTGATAGTTCCATTGTGGTGTTCTCTAAATATTATAATTTATATTGGATGGATAAAGACAATTTTTTGAAAGCTGTCAAAAATGAGAAAGACAGTACTATTGTAGAGAATCAATGGACTTCAGATGGAGTTAAAAATTACAGTTACGGCGGAAGTTCTAGAGGAGAAAATAATGAGTCTGAAATAAAAAACAAGGACAATAGAAAAAGGGCTAGAGTAGTATGGTCTCACGATTCTAAGAAATTTGTTTATCAAAGATCGGATACAAGAATGTTAAAAGATTTATGGGTAATTAACTCTGTTGCTGAAAAACGTCCTACATTAGAAACCTATAAATATCATATGCCAGGAGAGCAAGAATACGCATCTTCTGAAATTTTAATTTTTGATGTTCCGTCAAAAGAGATAACTAAAGTAGCATTAGATACAACCAAACAAATTAATTTAAGTGTCTATAGATCTCCTAGAAAGTTATCCAATGCAGATGATGATTTCCAACCATCTACACTTCTTTCTAAAAAAGATAAAATATACTTTAGCACTATTAGTAGAGATCGTAAAAAATTAGATATTAATGTTGCAGATATCAATACTGGAAAAGTAAAAGTGCTTATTGAAGAGCGTTTCAATACTTATATAGAACAACGAAATTTAGTATTGTTTAATAATGAGCAGGAAATGATTCATTGGTCTGAACGAGATGGTTGGGCACATTTTTACTTATATGATTCTTTTGGTAGATTAAAGAATCAGATTTCATCTGGATCTTACCATGCTAATAGCTTTGTCAATATTGACGAAAATAAACGAGTATTGTTTTTTACAGCGAATGGTGTTGATAATACTAAAGATCCTTATTACGAGCACTTATATAGTATTAATATTAACGGAACTGGATTACGAAACTTGAATTCAGGTGATTTTACAAGTTCAACAAGTATGTCAGATTCCAACAAATACTTTGTGAGTAATTTTTCAAGAGTTAATATGACTCCAAAATCAGAATTAAGAACAAATACTGGAGCATTGGTATTATCGCTTGAAAAAGCAGACTTGTCGCAACTTATGTCTACTGGATATAAGTTTCCAGAACCTTTTAAAATGAAGGCAGATGATGGGTTTACAGATATATATGGTGTGATTTACCGCCCATATGATTTTGATGAAAACAAAAAGTATCCATTAATTGAGTATGTCTATCCAGGACCTCAAACTGAAGCAGTTTCTAAGAATTTTTCTTTGAGAATGAATAGAACGGATCGTTTAGCTCAACTTGGATTTATTGTAGTGACATTAGGGAATAGGGGCGGGCACCCAGCTCGTTCTAAGTGGTATCATAATTATGGATATGGAAACCTTAGAGATTACGGTTTAGCAGATAAAAAAAGAATAGCAGAACAATTGGCTGATAAATATTCTTATATAAATTTAGATAAAGTGGGTATTTTTGGCCACTCTGGTGGTGGTTTTATGTCTACTGCTGCAATGTTAGTTTATCCTGATTTTTTTAAAGTAGCAGTTTCATCTTCTGGTAATCATGACAATACCATGTATAATAGTTGGTGGAGTGAAACACACCATGGGGTAATGGAAGAAATAGGAGAAGATGGGAATTTAAATTATAACTATCAAATTGATGTAAACCAAAGTTTAGCAAGTAAACTTAAAGGAAATTTGATGCTATCTACTGGAGATGTTGATAATAACGTACATCCAGGTGCAACAATAAGGATGGCACATGCTCTTATTAAAGCAAATAAACGTTTTGAATTCCTGCTTTTACCTTCTCAAAGGCATGGCTACGGAGAAATGACTGAATATTTCTTTTGGAAAAAAGCAGACTACTTTAGTAAGCACTTATTGGGTAAAGAAAATACAGAAGTAGATGTTTTAGAAATGAATAGAGATTTCCCAAATAAAAAATAAATGACATTAAACAAGAGGGATTGGAGTCTTAATATTCTAATGGCAAAGATTTTGAGGGTCTAAATTCTGTTAATCCTTTCTCTTTAATTGTTTTTTCTATTTCTTTTATTTTAGAAGGAACAAAAGCACTTAAATTTTCGACACCGTTTTTTGTAACTACAGCTACATCCTCAATTCTTATGTATAATTTTTCTTCAGGAATCCATATCATAGGATCAATAGTAAAAACCATTCCTTCTTTAAGATCAATTCCATGAACTCTTCCAACATCATGTACAGCCATTCCAACAGGATGTTGAAAGTGACCTCTGAATGATAGTGCGTTTTGAACAGATTTTAAATATCTTGGTTTTGAAAATGTTTTTCCTTTAAGATATTCTTTCATTTCTTTAGCTGCTTTACTTAACACCTCATTTGAATTTGTGCCTGGTTTTATATATTTAAATAAAGCATCTCTATAGGCGACTATAAATTTGTACAGTGCAGTTTGATCTTTGTTATAAATGCCGTTAACAGGCCAAATCCTAGTTACATCACTAGTATAGTTATGGTAATCTGGGGCATAATCCATAAGCACTAAATCACCATCCTTTAAAATATCCTTTTTTCTAAAATAATGTCCCATGTAAGCATTAGAACCACCTCCAATTATGGATGGATATCCATCCCCTTGCGAATCGTGTTGATAGAAAATATATTTTGCAGCTGCATCAAGTTGATACTCATAAATACCAGGTTTAGTTGATCTCATTGCTTCAATTATGCCTAAACCTGCAATCTCTGTAGCTTTTCTAACAATTTCAATTTCTTTTGGACTTTTGATTAAACGCATTGAGTCTAATAAAGGCGATAGATCTTTAATTTTAAACTCAGGGAAACGATCCTTAATTAGTTTAATAAATCTTGATTCTCGTGTGGTACTAGAATCCCATGGGTCAGCCGCAGCACGAGCATGTCCATGTAATATTTCATCTCTACTGTCATTTCCCATTTCTGCTGGACTAAATGGGGTATATAATGTTGGATTAGGACCATTTATAAGACCCGTTCCAACCAAGTCATTTCCAAGACGATCTAATGATTTAACATTGTCTATTCCAGTTAATTTTTTAATTAATTCAGCATCATCAAAGGATAAAATTTTTCCTTGACTTTTTTCTCTATTATTTTCCCTCCTAGGCAAATAAATGGTTGTCTTTTTGTTTTTTCCATTTAACAACAAGTATACATGCCCCTCTTCAATTCCAGACAAATAATAAAAAGTGTTGGTTTGCCTAAAAACTTTAAAACCAGCAACACTTGCACCTCCTTGAATTAATGCAATTGAATTTGTTCCAATTTCGTTAAAAACTTTAGACCTTCTTGCTTCAAACTCACTTATTGTGAAGTCGGTTTGGTAATAATTTTTTTCTTGAGAAAATAGAATAGTCTTGTTTGATATAATTAATATAGCTGATATAAAAAGAAGTTTTTTGAAATGCATTATTATCTTTTTTAATTATTTTTATTTGTAACTTGATCTAATAACAATTTATGAATAATTTTTAATATTAATAAATTCATATTGATTTATTAAAACTGTTTATAAAATAATATTTGGGTTATGGTAATAATAAAGAACAAGATATTTCTATTTTTTTTAATTATAATTTTATGCTTTTCAACTAAAACATTTGCTAGTAAAGATAATTATCCAAAAAACCCTAAAATAGATGCTATAAATTATGCTTTTAATATAGAATTGTCGGATAAATCTGATCAGATTATTTGTGAAGTTATTATTGATATTAGGTTTTTAGGATCAGGTGTAAAAATATTACGATTAGACTTAATAAATGCCTCTAATAAATTAGAAAATAAAGGAATGATTGTTAGCGAGGTTTCTTCTGATGGTAAAGCATTAAGTTTTTCTCATAAGAATAATGAACTTTTAATAGACTTACCTGAACCATCCTTATTAAATCAATTTTCTAAATTTAAAGTTAAGTACAAAGGAATTCCACATAGTGGGCTTATAATTGGTGAAAATAAATATGGAGATCGTACTTTTTTTAGTGATAATTGGCCAAACCTAACTCGTCATTGGCTTGCCACTATTGATCACCCTTATGATAAAGCTATGTGTGAATTTATAGTTATAGCACCAGATCATTATCAAATTGTATCAAATGGTCTTAAAGTTGAAGAAAGTAATTTGGATAACAATAAACGGATAACCCATTGGAAGCAGTCGGTTCCAATTGCTACATGGTTATTTGTTTTAGGTGCTGCTGATTTTGCAGTTCAATATGTCGATGAATTTGATGGTAAATCAATTCAAACTTGGGTGTTTAAACAAGATAGAGATGCTGGATTTTATGATTTTGCAGAACCAACAAAAAAAGTTTTAGAATTTTACAGTAATTATATAGGGCCATTTTCATATGAAAAACTAGCCAACATACAATCCAACAGCGTAGGTGGAGGTATGGAAGCTGCTTCAGCAATTCTTTATGGCGATAAATCTGTTGTAGGTGATCGTAATGTGCGTTGGAGGAATGTGGTTATTCACGAAATTGCTCATCAATGGTTTGGCAATTCAGTTACAGAATATGATTGGGATGATGTTTGGCTAAGTGAAGGATTTGCTACGTATTTCACTTTGTTATTTATTGAGAATGAGTATGGGAAAAACGAATTTATTAAAGGACTTGAATCAAGTCAAAAGAGAGTAGATTCATTTTATAATAAAAATCCAAATTATCAAATTGTTCATGATAATTTGAAGAATATGAAAAACGTGACAAGTTCACAAACTTATCAAAAAGGCAGTTGGGTTTTACACATGCTTCGGGGTGTTTTAGGCACTGAAATTTTTTGGAAAGGAATTAGAGCTTATTATAAAAAATATAAAGATTTAAATGCAACAACATCTGATTTTAGAAAAATAATGGAGGATGTTTCAAACAAAGATTTAAGTTTGTTTTTTGATCAATGGTTATATAAACCAGGAATTCTAAAATTAAAAGGAAATTGGTATTATGACAATAATAAAAATCAGCTAATCATTGACTTAAATCAGATTCAAACTGATGATAGTTTATTTGAAATGCCAATAGAAATAGGAATTGTTTATGAAACCAATATAGATCATATAGAATTAATTAAAATAAAAACAAAATCAAATTTCTTTGTAATTAATGTAGACAAGGAACCAAAGAATGTTATTCTTGATCCAAATTATTGGGTTTTAATGAATAAAGATTTTAAAAAGAAATATTAAATCAGCGAAACTAACTAATCTGTATTTTAAAGATAAAGCTGATTATTCTAATGCATTTGTATATTCAGAAGGTTTAATTTATAGTATAATAAATGGGGAATTAATAATTGATAAAAATAATTTTACTGGTCAATTAAAAGGAAAAGTTTAAAAAAATAAAAAATATTTCTATGAAAAAATTAGAATTACATTGGAAAATCTTAATAGGAATGGCACTAGGTGTTGTTTTTGGTTTTATAATGACAAATTTTGATTTTGGAAAAGATTTCATATCTGATTGGATAAAACCTTTTGGAACAATTTTTATTAATTCTTTAAAGCTAATAGCAATTCCATTAATATTAGCATCTCTTGTAAAGGGTATTTCAGATTTGAAAGATATTTCAAAATTGTCACAAATGGGAGGAGTTACAATAGTTACATACATAATAACAACTGTTATAGCTGTTAGCATTGGTTTAATTGTAGTAAATGTTATAAAACCTGGTGATTCAATTTCTGAAGAAACACGAATAGAATTAATAGGTGCATATGAGAGTGATGCAGATCAAAAAAGAGAAGTAGCTGCAAATACAAAAAATTCAGGTCCTCTTCAAGCTCTAATAGATGTTGTGCCTTCAAATATAGTTTATGCTGCATCTAATAATAAGAATATGCTTCAAGTAATTTTCTTTGCAATTTTGTTCGGTATTTCAATGATCTTAATTCCGCCAAATAACTCAAAACCAATAAAAGAATTCTTTGATTCACTAAATAAAGTTATCCTAAAAATAATTGATCTAATAATGTTGTTTGCACCATATGGTGTATTTGCATTATTAGCAACATTAATCGTAGAAGCTCCACAATGGGATCTACTAAAGAGTCTATTATTGTATTCTATTACCCTTATTTTTGGATTATCGTTATTAATAATACTATATGTAATAATTGTAAAGATTTTTACTGGAAAAGGGCCTAATTACTTTTTAAAAGGTATTCTTCCTGCCCAACTAGTTGCATTTTCAACTAGCTCTAGTGCAGCAACCCTACCCGTTACTATGGATAGAGTTCACAATCATTTAGGTGTAAAAGAAGAGGTTTCTAGTTTTGTCCTTCCAATTGGAGCAACTATTAACATGGATGGAACGGCATTGTACCAGGCTATTGCAGCTGTATTTATTGCACAAACATTTGGTTTAGATCTGTCATTGGGTGCTCAGCTTGGAATTATTCTTACGGCAACACTTGCTTCTATAGGGGCTGCAGCAGTACCTAGTGCAGGTATTATTGTATTAGTTATTGTATTATCTCAAGCAGGAATACCAGAGGCTGGATTAGCATTAATCTTTGCTGTAGATAGACCTCTAGATATGTGTAGAACAATAGTTAATATAACTGGAGACGCAACAGTTTCCATGATAGTAGCAAAATATGTTGAAAAATCAGGAGATCCAAAAGTTAATAATGGTGATGATAATTATAAAAATGTAAAAGGTTAATATTTATAGATTAAAATAATATTTGATTAAATAAATAATGACTAATAAAAATAAAATAAGCCGTTTTCTATTAAAACACGGAATCAAAGATTCAAAAATAAATTATGGATTAAATTCAGATGAATTAAATGAAATTTGTATTAAAAAAGGCTTAGGAATTTATGCTGATTCAGGAGCATTAGTTGTAAATACAGGTGAATTTACTGGAAGATCTCCAAAAGATAGATTCATTGTAGAAGACAAAATAACTAAGAATAAAATTTGGTGGGGTGATATTAATTTACCTTTTGATTCTAATAATTTTGACAATTTGCTCAAAAAAATTGTCAAGCATATTTCAAATAAAGAACTTTATATATCTGACTCTTATGCATGTTCTGACCCTAGATATAGAGTTAACTTAAGAGTAGTTACTGAATTACCCTGGGTAAATATTTTTTCTTTAAATATGTTTTTGAACCCAAAGGAAGAAGAGTTAGATAGTTTTAAACCAGAATGGTTAATAATTCAAGCACCAAGTTTTATGGCAGTTCCACAAAAAGATGGCACACGATCTCATAATTTCTCAATAATAAATTTTTCTAAAAAAATTATACTTATAGGAGGATCAGGTTATACAGGAGAGGTAAAAAAAGGAGTTTTTTCAGTTTTAAATTTTTTATTTCCGGAATTAAAAGATGTTTTACCAATGCATTGCTCAGCAAATGTTGGAAAAAATGGAGAAACGGCTATTTTCTTTGGTCTTTCTGGAACAGGAAAAACTACATTGTCTGCTGATCCTAATAGAAAACTTGTAGGAGATGATGAACATGGATGGTCGAAAGACAATGTTATTTTTAACTTTGAAGGAGGATGTTATGCTAAGGTTATAGATTTAAAGGAAGAAAATGAACCTGAGATATATAGAGCAATTAAAAAGGGTGCATTGCTAGAAAATATTGTTTTCAAGAAAAATAGTAATTCTGTTGATTATATGGATTCATCTATAACTCAAAATACTAGAGTTAGTTATCCTATTAATTATATAAAAAATATTCAAAAACCTTCTATTGGATACAAACCAAAGAATATATTTTTTTTAACAGCTGATGCATTTGGTGTATTACCACCAATATCAAGATTACTTCCTAGTCAAGCTGCATATCATTTTATTTCTGGATATACAGCTAAAGTTGCAGGTACAGAAGCAGGAGTAATTAAACCAATACCTTCCTTTTCAGCTTGTTTTGGAGCTCCTTTTATGCCTCTTCACCCAACTGTTTATGCAGAGATGTTAATTTCTAAAATGAAAGAAGCAAATGTAAAGGTATGGTTAGTTAATACTGGATGGTCCGGAGGATCTTATGGAATTGGCAAGAGAATTAAGTTAAAATATACCAGGAGAATGATTAATGCTGCATTATCAGGTGAACTAGGCCCATATTCATATAAAGATTATCACATTCATTCAGTTTTTGGATTAGCACAACCAAGAGAATGTCCAGGAATTCCAAAAAGATTACTTAGTCCAAGAGCTACATGGAATAATGATAAAGCTTATTATAAAATGGCATTTAAATTATCCAATGCTTTTAGAGAGAATTTTGACAAATTTGAAAATATTGCAAATGAGCAAATAAAACGAGGTGGACCACAAAGATTTTCTAATAAAGTTTTTGATTTTAATTAATTTATATAGAATGAATAGGTTATTAATTATACTTACTTTTTTTTATTATCAAATCCAATTTTTACACAAGAAAAAACTCCGATTAAGATACTTTTTGTTGGAAATAGTTTTACTTTTTTTTGAATATGCCTGAGTTAGTCTCTGCAATGGCAGAATCACAAGGGGTTTCAATTAATTCATATCAATCAACTGTAAGTGGAAGTAGTTTAGAACAACATTGGAAAGGCGAAAAAGATTTATTAACTAGAAAAAAAATTGCTGAAAATAATTGGGTCTAATCTTTTTTCAATTTCAATTCCAGATAAAATCATATGCTATTAAATTAATTTTTCCAGCAGTGCTTTAGTGGCTAATACACCTTCATGAGGAGATAAATAATCACTTTCTTCTATAAACTGAGCCAACATGGCACCTTCATATTCTATTCCTATGTACCCACTATAATTCGAATTTTTTATTAATTCCACCATTTTGTTATAATCAGTTTGTGTCTCTCTGCCACTTTCATCAAAATGCTGAGATTTAGCACTTATACCTTTAGCATAGGGTAACAATTCCTTTACTCCCAAATACTTGTCATATTGCATTTCACAAGGTTTTGCAAGATTCCCAAGATCAAGTTTTTCTCTATTAAGACAAAAATTATGATCACCAAAATCAGGTAAGCTGCCTATAAACTCACTATCAATGTTTTTTATAAGACCTGTCACCCATTTAGCGTCAGCAGTTAATCCGCCATGATTTTCAATTACTATACTAATATTGGATTGGGAACTATATTCGATAAGTTTTGAAATACTTTCACTACAAACTTCTTTAACTTCTTCTGCGGTACCATCGTTTGAATTAAGATTTATTCTAATAGAATGACAGCCTATTTTTGATGCTGTATCTACCCATACTTTATGAAAATCTATCGCTCTACTCCTTTCTTCAGATGACAATGAAGCTAAACTAGAACCCCATTCCATCGTTAGAAAATTTAAATCATCGACTAGTATAATGGTATTATTCACACCATTATCATCCGATTTTTGTTTAAGTTCTTTCAAAAAAGCTTCATTATTTTCCCTTCCTGTGAATGCAATAGACCAGTATTCTGCACCATCAAGTTGGTAAGTATTTCTAACCATTTCTGGAAAGTCTTTAAGATTAAATTTTCCTGCCATCAAAAGGGGAGCAAATGAAAAGGCTTGTAATGAAATTTTCAATTTGGAATCAGAACTTTCTTTAGTTGCCTCACAGGCTGAAATAAATGCGCTTGATGAGATTAATGATGAGATGGATATCGTCCCGCCAGCTTTTCCTATTTGTTCAATAAATTTTCTTCTATTTAGTATCATATTTTCTTTTGGTAGTTTGGCAATTTATTAAATAAAAGTATTACTTTTTTGGGTTAAATTGTAAAAAATTAAACCTAGATTTATTATGAACAAATCAATTATACTTAATAGCCGTCCAGACGGCTTACCTACAAAAGAAAATTTTTTACTTAAAACTGAAGGAATACCAAAAATTGTCGAAGGAGAAATATTATTGAAGGCTTTGTATGTATCGGTTGATCCTTATATAAGAGGAAGAATGAATGATGTAAAATCATATGTACCTCCTTTTGAGGTTGGCAAGCCAATGCAATCTGGTGTTGTTGCTGAAGTAGTGGAATCAAAAAATAAAGGCTATTCTGTGGGGATCCATCTTACTGGTATGTTGGAATGGAAAAAATATCAAGTGTCTAGTGGAGTAGGACTGGAAAACATTTAAGAGAATTTGTAGATAAATCAATCAAAACAATTAATAATCAATAAAAAGTGAAAGTAAAGAAAATCGGATTAATTTTGGGTCCAGCCCTTTTTTTAATGACCTTGTTGTGGTTTCATCCAGAAGGATTGAGCAAAGAAGCAAATGCCATTTTAGCTTCTACGCTTTGGGTAGCGGTGTGGTGGATTACTGAAGCTGTTCCCATTGCAATTACCTCCTTGTTGCCCGTAGTTTTATTCCCATTAACGGGTGGACTGGAATTAGCAGAGACCACAGCCTCCTTTGGTCATCGATATATCTTCTTGTACATAGGTGGTTTTATCTTGGCAATCGCTATACAGCGTTGGAATTTACACAAAAGGATTGCCTTGAATATTATCCAAATAATCGGAACAAATGTCAAAAGTATCATTTTAGGATTTATGATAGCTACCGCATTTCTTTCCATGTGGATTTCCAATACGGCTACTTCAGTGATGATGCTCCCAATTGGGATGGCGATCATTAGCCAGCTAAGGGATAATCCAGACACAATTGAAAATGAAAATCAAACTTTTGGAAAAGCATTAATGTTAGCTATTGCCTACAGCGCATCAATAGGTGGAATGGCAACATTGATAGGAACACCACCTAATTTAATATTGGCTGGAATAGTTCAAGAAACCTATGGAATAGAAATTACTTTTTTAAAATGGTTTATGTTTGGCTTACCTGTTTCATTAATTCTTTTAGCCATTTGTTGGAAATATTTGACTGAATTTGCTTTTTCATTTAAACAAAAAGCTTTCCCAGGAGGAAAATCTGAAATCAATAAACAACTAAAATCTTTAGGTAAAATATCTTACGAAGAAAAAATGGTTTTATTGATTTTTATTGGTACTGCTTTTGCATGGATTACAAGAACATTTTTGTTGCAAAAATTCATTCCAAATATTGATGATACTATTATTGCAGTTATTGCAGGAATTATATTATTTATTTTACCTGCATCAAAAGAGAAAAGCCGAAAACTCATTAATTGGAAAGAAGCAGTTAAATTACCTTGGGGAATTCTTTTACTTTTCGGAGGAGGTTTAGCGTTAGCACAAGGATTTAAAACAAGTGGTTTAGCAGAATGGATTGGGGGACAAATGACTTTATTAGAAGGTGCATCTCTTTTTATCTTGCTTTTATTTTTAATTACTCTGGTAAATTTCTTAACCGAAATCACTTCTAACCTTGCAACAACTGCTATGATTTTACCCATCCTCGCACCTTTATCTTTAGTCATAGATGTGCATCCTTTTATCTTGATGGTTGGCGCAACTGTAGCAGCATCTTGTGCCTTTATGTTACCTGTTGCCACACCTCCTAATGCGGTTGTTTTTGGCTCAGGTTATCTAAGAATTCCTGATATGGTTAAGAGCGGAATATGGATGAATTTATTTTCAATATTTTTTTTAACATTAATGGTTTATTTTTTATTACCACTTATTTGGGGAATTGACCCTCATAATATAACAGATTTTATAAATTAAAGTTTGATTGTAGCTGCTAATAATGGGGTATTTGATGCTTCGACTACTTATTACTGGAGAGTAAAGATTCGTTTTAAGTTTAAAGTATCCCCAACCTCTTTTTGTAAAAAAGTTAAATCCTTAAAAAGATTCTTTACTTTTTCTTTATACTCTAATTTATTAGCAAGGTTATACATTTCGTATGGATCATTGATTAGATCATAAAGTTCCATTCTCTTATTTTTAGGAAACAACATGAGCTTAAACCCTTCTTTTCTTATCATTCTTTGATAATCTATATAATTGCCTTGACAACATCCAAAAGTTCCATAGATTCCATCATATAAACTCTTATTATTACTACCCTTGATTAAGCTATAAAAACTTTTAAAATCTATCTTTTCAGGAATTTCTATGCCTGCTAAATCGAGAGTTGTAGGAACAATATCTTGAAGATAAATATCATGGCTAATTTTTTTACCTTTCTCTATTTCTGGGCCGGAAATTATCATAGGAACTCTTATGCTGTGATCATATAAACTTTGTTTACCAATCAATCCATGTTGACCAACTGCAAGACCATGATCAGATGTAAAAATAACATATGTGTTATCTAACATTTTTTCATTTTCAAGTTGATCAATTATTTTCCCCACTTGTTCATCTAAATGACTTATTACTGCATAATACTCTTGAATATGTTTCTTCACAGCATATTCAGATCTTGGATAAGGTGCAAGCGCTTCGTCACGAAGACCAGGTCTGTTTCCTATTTCATTCATATAGGGGTGTTGTGTAGAATAATTCTTTGGTAAGTTTATACTACTTAAAGGGTATAAATCAATAAATTTTTTTGGTGCTTGCCTTGGATCATGTGGTGCATTAAATGCTAAATACATAAAAAAAGGATCCTCTTGACTATTAGCATCCTTTAGAAATTCAATAGCGTCATCTGCTAGAACTTCACTCCAATGTTTACCCCCATCCCAATAGCCACCAAATACTGTGTCATAAGAACTCCATGATTGATCTTTCTCATCAATTGGTCTTCCGTATCCGGGTGGTGTAAAATTTTCTAATTCAGTTAAATCCCCAGATTCTTCCTTCCATTCAATTAATTTTTTGGCAAAAATATGTCTATTATCGTCTGGCATTCCTGGTCTTTTATTTTTTACTACATCAAAAACTTTTTCGACTGGTGCTTCTATATGCCATTTACCTGTCATATATGTTTTATAACCATTTCTTTTCAATATCATAGGCCAAGTATTAGAAAGGGTTATAGAATCATTTTTTTTCCAATAATTAATTTCTTCTTTTGCTCTCCATACTGATTTGCCTGAAATCATCATAGCTCTTGATGCAACACATATAGCACCATGCCAAGCTCCCATATTATAGGTGTTTGAAAAAACAGCTCCATTAAAGGCTAACTTATCTAAATTAGGAGTGTATACTTGATTATTCCCTATGACTCCAACGGTGTCAAATCTTTGATCATCTGTGTAAATGAATATAATATTAGGCTTTTTAAGTTCTTGATTACAAGAGCTTAAAAAAAGAATAATCAAAATTAAGCTTTTAAATATTTTCATTCATTTAATTATAATAAATATAGGAATTCTAATTGTCTTTAATTTTAGGTTGTTTTGGGACTATGGTAGGAGTAAAAAACCATACAAGATTTATTTAAAAGAAACATCTTACAAGCCATTAAAAAAATGAAGGAAAGATCTTGTTTTTGAAATAATTACTGGAATATTTAATGTTTTAACTCTTCTTTTTTTAAGTAGGCAAACTTAATTGAGGCTAACAAGCCTAAAATGGAAAATAGAACTAAAATGGTGAACACGTATTGATGACCAAGTAAGCCAGGGTATTTGTCTAAAAAATAACCGAAAATTGGGGGTGCAAAAATATCAGGAGTATAACCTACGACAGAAATCAAACCAACAGCAGTACCTGTCAATACTAGAGGAATACGTCCTTCCTGCATAATAGAAAAATATAACGCACGAATAGCATATGTTCCAGTAGCAACAATAATTAAAGACAAGTAAAAAACAAAATTCATATTTAATTGAACTATTCCGAATGCAAAGATTGTCGATCCAATTAACATTGTAACAAAACCGAAAATAATAAAATAAATATAACTTGATTTGTCCGCTAACATGGCTATTAGTATACAGACTAATGGACGAAGATATAGTTGTAATGAACTGACATTTGCAGCTTCAATCTGATTAAAAAACATCACATCAGAAGCATATAAAGAATAAATATCTGTCACCCTATATCCTATGTATGCAGAAATTATAATAATCATTATAAGCCATACTGATTGAATTTTTAATACAGTTTTAATATTAGAGAATGTATTTGAAGATATAACATTATTTTTTTGATCTTTTTGATTTGAATCCATAAAAAAGAGCACCCATAATCCTGCCAAAAATATCATAAATGATGAGAATAAAATGACATATCTAAATGCTTCTTTACGCTCAGTTAAGCTGGTTAATTCAATGTCATTAGTCAAAAAAATAGAAAAAATTAAAATACCTAAACTTCCCATTGATGCAGCAACTAATCCTCGTCCACCATCTAGAAATCCAAATGCTTGACCCTGATTATCAGTTCCTCCCCAAACACGAGTTGCTTTTATCATCGCTCCCCAAAATAAAAATACAGTTGTAAATCCCCAGTAGCCATATAAAATTTGCAAAACAAAATAAGAAGGGTAAGATGCTAAAACTAAGCCTCCAAAAGATGTAAAAAAAAGGGAATATGACATCAATTTCTTTGGTTGAAATTTGTCTGAAATTACACCTCCATATACATAGGATAACAAAGCTATAATTCCATATACTGAAAATAAACTTCCTAATTGAAGATTATTTAAATTGAATACTTCCAAAAATGTAGGTCTAAATATTCTAGGTAAAACGTATGGTAATAAATAGATTAACTCTCCTGAAAGTATTAATAGAGTTATACTTAAAACAGAACCTTTTTTAATTGGAGGATTTTTCAATTTAAATTTTATTGATTTTTACAATAAACATATCTTCTTCTTTTAATTAATTAGACATTTCTTAAATTGAAAACCGATATTATATGAGTAGGGGAGTTGGGTTTAAAAATTACTATTGATAGCATTATTGTTAGTTCATATTCTGTTCTAGATTATCAATTATATTATATAATTTTTTTTCTTGACTTGGTCTGGGAGCATTTGAATTAACTATATATCCTTTAGGATCTACAATTATATATCTAGGTATCCCAGACTGATCAATCATATTATCAATAACATATTTAGATTTCCAATCTTTATCTGCTAACAAATGTATCCCTGATAATTCCTTATTCTTAACCATTTCTATCCATTTATCTCTATCTTTTATATTATCAATTGATATACTTACAAAATCTAGATAATCTATTTTATGATATTTTTTTTCTAACTTTTTAAATGAAGGAAATTCATCTTTGCAGGGTCCGCACCATGTTGCCCATATATCTATATACAAATATTTACCTTTTAATTCATCAATTGAAGTTGTTCCTCCTTTTAAATTTTCACCATTATATTTTGAAATTTCATTTTTAACATTCCAATATCTTATATAACTTTCTTTAAATAGGTTTCTGTCTTTTGTTTCTAATTCAAGTATGTTATTGTCATTAGTTATATCAGATAATTCATTTATATAGATGTTGTTAATTGAATCAAGAGCAAGATCAATTCCGACAGAATCTAAACTCATCATTTCATCATAAAAACTCATTTTACTTTCTTTCAGATTATATCTAAATAAAAAATTATTAAACTTTGAGCCTTTTCCTTTGAAATTTATAGATTCTCTAAAATTTGAAATCTTATTACTATTTGAATCTATAATGTTAGACTTAACATTCATCTCAATGTCATAGCCATTTTTTAAATAAATCATAACAGCTATTTTACCATCAAAAACCATAAATTTTCCGGCATTTAACTTTAATGTATCACTAAATGTATTGTCTT
>LWDU01040826.1_pt2 | contig 22780 bp, 21 predicted proteins | sample 727161 | NCBI WGS metagenome assembly LWDU01 (sample SAMN04566230, study PRJNA314399) | hydrothermal vent metagenome | isolation source: deep sea hydrothermal plume seawater | place: Mexico: Gulf of California, Guaymas Basin | collected 2004-07-11
CGAGCCGCCTGTGGTGGTCGAGCCGCCTGTGGTGGTCGAGCCGCCTGTGGTGGTCGAGCCGCTCCAGAATGTTGAAGAGAAGCTGCTCGACTTTGGCGGGCACTTCCGCGGGGTGTACCTGAGTAGCGATCTGGCTCTGGAGAGAGCGTCTGAAGACACGATCCGTTCCGATATTCGCCTCGCTCACTTTCACGTCCAAGGGAGGCTGGCCGGGACCTCCGTAGGGTTCCGATTGGAACAGGACTTTGCGTCGCCGGAACTTGAGCAGGCTTACTTCTTCCTCCCGTTGGGTAAGGGAGACCTGCAGATGGGCCGGTTCAGATCACCCTTCACTGTCAGCAACATGCGTGACGAGGGCACCCTGTTCTTTCTGGAGCGTAGCCGGATCGGAGCCCTGTTCGGAGAAGGCCGGAGAGGCGTTCAGGCCTTGGGGTCTTCCCTCTCGCTCGACTGGGCCATCGCTCTCCAAGATGGAGGGGATGGCATCGGCCAGAATCTACTTACCGTCGCTCGCGTCACGCACCACTTCCTTACCCCATCGGAACTGAGCAACACGACAGGCGCGAGGCCTTCGAGTGCCTCAGGCTCCATCTCTGCTTCGGGTTTCAAGGACACCTCGGTCGAGGGATCCGATGGGATGGCCCTGGACCTACACCTCGACGGGGAGGCCTACTCCGTTGGGATGGAAGTCCTCTTCCTGGGGGGATACGTCTACACAGGCAACGGCTATGCCACAGAGTGGTTGGGTACACGGCGCCTCGCCAACTTCAGCCCCAGAAGCACCCCCTGGGCCGTGCAAGGCGCAATTCTCATCCTCCCCAGTTGGGAAGTAGGCCTCCGCGTCCAAGATTCGGACAATGACGCTCGAGAGGCCCGTGTCGATGTGGCTCTGAGCCGCCGCAGCCTGCTAGGCCCTCTACGCTGGACGGGGCAGTACTCCCGGCTACGTTCGGACACCCGCGGCGATGCTGGAATCCTCCAACTCGGGCTGGGCATGGGTTTTTGACCTGCGAGTCAAGCAAAACAGGGCAGACCCACCCGCCGGTCACTATGCTATCCGGGACCCGGCAACCCCCGTCAATCTGCTCCCATGCTCTCGCTCCTTCCCCTCGCAGCTTTCCTTCCGCTGATCGCCAATGACCCAGTCAAGGTGCCCCTCGGGCCCTCACCGGGTGGAGCACTTGAGGACAGCAGTTGGGAATCTCTGGACGAAACGGTTGCCGCCCTCGCCACCTCTCTTGGATCTGGGGCCGAGGATGCATCCCTGTGGGGCTTTGTGAAACCCACCTATGGCGCATCCGGCGACCTTCCAGCCGGCTCAGGAGGTGACTACAGCGCAGTCGCGATCGACGCGGCACGCTTGTATTTTGACAGCGCTATCGGAGGCGCAACAGTTCGTCTCTCAACGGATTTTGCAAGCGGCACTGCAAGCCTGCTTGATGCCTGGGCGCGTTTCGTCGTGACGGAGGGCGCCAACCTGCAGGTGGGCCAATTCCGCACGCCTTTCCTGCGAACAGCAAACATCGAGGCCAACCACAACCTGTTCATCCTGCCCACACGAAACTCGCTCTTCTACCGTGTGCGCGATGGCTCCCGCCAGGGTGCAATGCTGTCCATCGACCATGGCCCGATGCGCTGGGACATGGCCGCGCAAAACGGTTTTGATCAAACCGTGGACAATCACCTCATCAGCTCGCGGGTGGCGTTGAACCTCCTTGGCGAAGGCCTAGGGGACGCTGAGGGGGCGCTTGGAGCGCCTGCGGAGCCTCAGGTAACGGCTGGAGTCGCCTACTCAAACGACAAGAGCGGGGACGAGGCCGTGGCCATCGCTTCAGACATTGCCATCACCATGTCGCGGTTCTACCTGCAGATCGAAACGGTTAGCTACGAAACCGACTACACCGCCCTCGACGTGGCTTCCGGACACATCCTCGGCACGGAGTTGGACGCCGGCCGGGGAGACACGACACCGATCAGTGTGACCTGTAGCCACCTTATCCCCGGGGACCTGTGGGAAGTGGGCGCGCGCTACGAACAGTTCGACGACGTGCTCGGGCGCGAACTTCTGACCGTTGGTTTCAACCGCTACTACAAGGGGCATGACGCCAAGGTGCAGGTCAATTTCAGCACCGAGAGCTCCAGCGGAGACGATGCGGACGCTTTCGGGATCGGCTTGACCCTGAGCTTCTAGCAGCCGTTGCCTAGTGCTCCGGGTCGGGGGCGCCGGCCGTCCCACCCTCACGCATGGGGCTGCCCATCACGGCCTTGTCGCCGCGGGTGAGCCGCTCGGCGATCGTCCTGTCAAATACAGGGTGGCGGGGCTCGTCGCGAAACCCGCGGTGCACAGATCCGCATACGTAGCACACGACCTCATCAGGGGCTCTGCGATAGATAAGGAAGTCTAGGAGTCCCGCCACTCCCAAGCTGATGTAGTAAGTGAAGGGAGCCAACACGGCGGCGAGGACCACGATGGTGTAGCCGAGAGCGCGGGGGAAGCGCTTGCGGGTGTACAACTCGGGATGGCTACAGTGAAGGCAGCCCGTTAAGCCTCCTTCTTCCGTTCGGCGATCCAGGTCCAGGTGGTACTCGCCCTCTCCTTCCGGGTGGCGGTACCAGCGACGCAAGGCGAACGGACCATCGGCTTGCAGGAAGATCAACCGCTCGGGATCAACCGGGTGGGGCAGACCCAGCTCAATCCAGCGGATGGGTGGGAGTTGCTGCGTCACAGGGGGATGCCGTAGGAGTCCTGCAAGGAAATAGAGACGGCCGTCCCGATCAGGACGAGCACCGTTGAAGCGTACAGGATACCCGTCGCCGAGCGCGTGTTCCCATACCGCAGGGAGCCCGCCGTCATCCAGGCAAAAAGGAGCGGGAGGGCCAGACCCGTTGCTACGCGAGTTCCCAGGAAGAACAGTCCCCAGGCACCCAGTAGTGGGCGGTTCATCTGCTCGAAAGACTGAGCAGACAGCAGGCAGGAACCCGCCAGCAGCACGCCCGATGCCACCATCGCCCAGACCGTGAGCCGGTTGATCCGCACCAGCCACGAGATGGGTAGCTGCGGCACAGTCAGGTACCAGTGCCCCAGCACCATGGCCAGCCCGACGCTACCCGCCACCAGGCCGGTTGCCATGGCAGAGAGACTCCCTAGCACGAGGGATCCGACCCCCTCGACTCCTGGCACTGAGCGCACGACGAAGGTAAGGGCTGCCCCGCAGCACAATGTGGCCCAGACCGCCGCCAAGGTCCGCAAGCGGCTCCTCACGGGGCCCATTAGCCAAGGGCTGCTCAGTACGCCCGAAAGGGCGCAGACCGTTACGGGTGCCGCCCAGGAGCCCTCCGAGTACAGGGGAGGCGCAAGGGCGCCCACGAGCATGGGCAGCAGGGCCGTGGCACCCATCATCAGATGGAAGAAGGTGCCCAGGGGCGCCTTGGAGAGAAAGCACAGGCCAAACAGCACGCCAAAGGCGAGCTCCAAGCAGAACTGTGTAGCAAGAGGACTCCAAGCCATGGGATACGAAATTCTACCCGCGCAACCGCGGACGCTACACTCCCCGCATGCAAGCCTTGAGGGTATTGGTGACCGGAGCGAGCCGAGGCATCGGGAGGGCCATCGCCCTGCGATTTGCCCGAGAGGGGGCGCATGTGGCCCTCTGCGCCCGTAGCACCGAGGCCCTCGGCGTGGTCGCGCGGGAGGTTGAGGAGGCGGGAGGGCGCAGCCACGTCCAGACGATGGACGTAACGGACCCAGATTCGGTCAAGAGGGGGGTGGCGGCCATCCTCGACGCCTTCAGCGGTGGCCTCGATGTGCTCGTCAACAATGCGGGGATATTTGACCTGCTGCCATTCGAAGAGACCACTCCGGCCATGTGGGAGCGCTTCTACAGGGTAGACCTGCACGGCGTTTTCTTGGTCACCCACTGCGCCTTGCCTGGATTGCGGCGAGGAACAAGAGCCCACATCTTCAACATCGCTTCCGGCGCGGCTCGCAAGGGATTCGAAGGGTGCTCCATCTACTGCGCCATGAAGGCTGGTCTGATGGGTTTCTCCAACGGCCTACGGGAGGACCTGCGTTCAGATGGCATCCGGGTGTCGACCGTCTATCCTGGTTCAACGGACACGACGATCTTCGATGGCGTTCCTGGGGATTGGGATCGGGGCAGCATGAATCAACCTGAGGATGTTGCCGAGATCCTCTGGTCGGGGCTTGTGGACTCAGGGGAGGCCGCGGACCTGACGGTGCCCCCGCCAGGTCAGTAGCCCTCGGCTAACCCTATTTCAGCACGAGAGCCGCCCCACCATGGCTCCTGGTGGGGCGGCTCTCCACTCACAGATCGCAGGGGTACGGCGATCAGGCGATGTTGACTCCGGTCTCCACACGGCGCAGGGAGTGGCTATCCGAATCGAACTGGAAGCCGTGCTCGAACTCCCCATCCGATCCCGGGATTCGGATCTGGCCGGGGTCCTCTGCATCAATGACGCAGCCCAAACGGCTGAGCTCCTTGGCAGATTGGCGGAGTTCGCGTCGATGGATGGCGAGCTTTGCCTTGAGGTTCATGAACTCGTCACTCGCCGGATTGCCCTCCAACTTGACGAGGCGGCCCTGGATGATCAGGGCCTCGTGAACCCGCTCGCTGATCTCCTGAGTGATCGATCCCAGTAGGGGGATCAACTGTCTGGCTCGGTCTCTGTCATAGGCGCGTTTCATTGGAAGGCTCCGTGGGGTAGGGGGGCACTTCTCTGAGCCGGAAAAAGCCGTTGACCGAAGGGCCTTTCCGCCTGAAAGCCCCTTTCACCTACTCCTAACTCGCCGTCCCGCTATGCTCTGTCCGCCCATGTAACCTCTTAGAGCCCCGATGTCCCCCCCCATAGTCGATGTAGTCCACCAGATCGAGTTCTCTGCCGCCCACCAGCTACTGTCGGTCCACCTCACGGACGAGGAGAATCAAGCTACGTATGGGCCGTGTACACAAATGCATGGTCACAATTACGTATTGGAGGCAACGGTGCGCGGCCCTGTGAGTCCCACGACCGGGATGGTCGTCAATCTCAACACCCTGGCTCAGGCCATGCAGGAGGAGATTTTCGACCAGGTCGATCACCGATTCTTGAATGAAGACGTGCCTGCACTCTCGCACCTGGAGACGTTTACGGCCGAGACGCTTGTGATTGCGTTCTGGGACCTGCTAGCCGCGAGAGAGGGAGAATGGCAGCCCGGCAAACTGCATGAACTTCGCCTTATGGAGAGCAACCAGAACTGGGTGGTGTACCGCGGGCCTCACAGCTAACGGGTTCCCGGGAGCAGGCATCAACAGACTGCGGCCCCGAAGAATCCGGGGCCGCGTTCGGCGCGCGCCTTGGGAGCTGGGCTCCGGCGCTCAGGTCAAGAATTGCCGCGAGTCGCTCCCGAACCGGCTTTTCCTTTTCCGCCAACGCTCCTGACCCCCGCGCTCTTGGGGTTGGTCTTTCGACCCACCCCAAGGGTCCCTTTGGCATCGCGGGCACCCTTCGCCGGAGTATGGCCCACAGCGGGCTTATGGCCACCGGAATCGCTCTTGGAGCCACCCAAGGCCTGCTGGGCCCTGTCGTCCAGAGCAGTCGATAGCACACGGCCTTCCTCTGCCGTCAGGTGTCCCGCTCGAACAGCACTTCCGACCCTGGCCTTGGCGCGAGCAAGGGCCTCGCGCAGCGCCTTGGCCTGCGCGGCTCCGTTTGCGCCGGAAGCCTTGGCAAGTAGTACCGCATGGAAATCACGGGCCTGCTGAGGGGTCAGCCTGCCGGAATCGGTCAGGCGCTTGACGAGAGCCTGCGCCCGCTCGGCGGGGCCCATTCCCGGGCCGTCGCCCTTTTGCTTGTGCTTCTCGGAGGCCTCCTCATGCTTGCGCTGTGCGCGTGCCTTCTCGATACGCTCGTGTTGGCGACGCGCCTCGGCTGCACGTTCGGCATCCTTCTGCACCTTCTGGGCTCTGGCGGCGGCAATTCGACCCGCCTGGGTGTCAGCTGCCAGCTTCTTGCGGGCTGCCGCAGCCCGAGCCTCATCATCTTGCTGTTTCTGGGCTCTCGCTGCGCCGATTCGGGCCGTCTCTTTGTCGGCCAGTGCTTGGCGTGCCGCCTTGGCACGGGCTTCATCTTCGGCCTGTTTTTGGGCACGAGCAGACGCAATGCGAGCCGCCTCATCCTTCGCCAACTGCTCTCGAGCCGCCTTGGCGCGAGCATCGTTCTCCGCGTTCTTCTGATCGCGGACTGCTTTCACGCGCTCTTGAGCCGCAGCATCACGGGCAGCTTTTGCACGCTCCGCCTCGGTCTTTGCGGCGGACGCATTCTCCGGAGCAGCTGATTTGACTTTTTCAGGAGTGGGTGCGACCGGGGTCGGCTTCGTCGTTGCGCGCTGAGCAGCCTGAATCCGGGACACCTCCGCGTTGAGCGAACTTCCAACCGGCTTGCCGCCTTTGACGAGGAGCTTGCGGTAGAACACCAAGAACTCGTCGGCAGACAGCTTCCGGTCACGGTTCTTGTCGTTATTCACGAAATCGCGGGTCGGGATCTTGGTTCGGCCTGCTTCCACGGCGCTCAGGGAACCGTCCTTGTCCGTGTCAATTTGAGAGAAGAGGTGCCTGGCACGCTCAAGGGTTCCCCCCGGAGAGGGGCGTTGGGCCTGGACGGCACCCATGAGTAGCAGAGCGCTGGCTCCGAAAAGACTGACGCTGGAAGTGGATTTCGTGTTCATCGGATTCACCGGGCATAGGGACAGAGTGGACCCTTGAGCCATGCGACTGCTGTGCCAACTGGGGCACTAGGTCCGCCATCACCCTAACCCCTTTCGTTGAATAGGTTTAGGTGAATTTATTCCCTGGACTGGGAGAAGTGCGGATGTCCCCCCTGTGGGACACCCGGCGCCCAAAGTGTCCGCATGCCCCACCGGCAAGACACAGATCTGCGCCCATTTGCCCAGGCCGCTTCTCCACTGATTGCTCCAGCGATGGCCCGAGAGTACAAATCCCCTACGCGATTCCCGGATTTGCTACCAATCCCCAACCTGCGGGCCGCATCCATCAACCCCTCGCCCCACTCTCTTCTCCCATGACCCTGAGCCCCCCCCTCGCCACCGGCGAGGTCAAGAAGGTCGCCACTCGTGCGGCCTATGGTGAAGCGCTCTTGGCCCTCGGCGGACAGCGCGACGACGTAATCGTCTTCGATGCCGACCTGTCGGGTTCTACCAAGACCAAGGCCTTCGGTCAGGCGTACCCCGACCGCTTCTTCAACTTCGGCGTAGCCGAAGCCAACATGATGGGCACAGCGGCGGGCTTGGCGTCCCTGGGCCGGCAGGTCGTGTTCGCCAGTTCCTTTGCCATGTTCGCTACGGGAAAAGCCTGGGAACAATTACGCCAATGCGTGTGCGTTCCAAACCTGAACGTGAAAGTCTGCGCCACACATGCAGGCCTCACGGTGGGCGAAGATGGCAAGTCGCACCAAATGCTTGAGGACATCACGCTCATGCGAGCGATCCCCAACATGAAGGTCATCGTGCCAGCCGACGCAACCGAAGCCAGGGCCGCCGTCCTGGCAGCGGTCGACATTCCCGGGCCGGTCTACATCCGATTGTCTCGCGCCTCCACCCGGGTGATCCTGGGCGACGACTACCGATTCGAGTTGGGACGCGGGACGGTGCTTCGCGATGGAACCGACCTTGCCATCTGCGCCTGTGGGGTCGAAGTCCCTGAAGCTCTCGACGCGGCTGAACTGCTCTTCGCCAAGGGTATTGATGCACGGGTCATCAACTTATCCACGGTGGACCCGATGGATGAAGAGTTGGTCGCTACAGCTGCCCGCGAATGCGGAGCCATCCTTACCGTCGAAGAGCACCAGATCCGCGGCGGATTGGGTGATGCCGTGGCCCAGGCGGTGGTCAAACACTGCCCTGTGCCCATGGGAATGGTCGGAATGGACGGAGAATTCGGCCAAAGCGGCCCGCCCAACGACCTGCTGGCTCACTACGGCCTCGATGCAAAAGGCATCGCTGCCCGCGCCGAAGAACTCCTGCAACGCAAAGGCTGATCCATGACTCTCTCAAGCGACCGAATGCAGGAACTCCAAGCGATCGCCCAACGGGTGCGCGTGGATATCGTCTCCATGGTGCATGCCGCGAAGTGCGGCCACCCGGGCGGCCCCCTTGGCATGGCGGACTTCATGACCGTCTTGTTCATGGAGCACCTGAACCTCACCACCGAGAATCTGGACGATCCCGGCCGCGACCGATTCGTGCTTGGCAACGGCCACACATGCGCGGGCTACTACGCATTGCTCAGCGCCAAGGGTCTGATCCCGCACGATGAACTCCTCACATTCCGAAAGCTCGGCTCGCGTCTACAGGGGCACCCGCACCGCACGCCCGAGATGGGAATCGATTTCTCCACGGGTAGTTTGGGGACAGGACTCTCAGCAGCAGCCGGCATGGCCTTGGGTGCGCGATTGAATGGCACTAATGCTCACGTCTACTGCACCTCATCCGATGGGGACAGCCAGGAAGGACAGATCTGGGAGGCCGCTACCAGCGCTGCCCACTTTGAACTCTCCAACCTGACGGTCATCGTGGACTTCAACAACATCCAGATTGACGGCAAGATGCGCGAGATTATGAACGTGCGCGACTTGCGGGCCAAGTACGAAGCCTTCGGCTGGAATGCCCTCGACGTGGACGGGCATGACATGGAGGCCTTGGACCAGGCCTTCAGCGATACTCGCAACGCTGCCATGCCGACCGCGATCATCGCGCATACGATTATCGGAAAAGGCGTGGGATTCATGGAAGACACTTCTTCCTGGCACGGTGTCGCCCCGGACGACGAGCAGCTCGCGGTCGCGTTGGCGGAACTGGGTGCCACCGGCTGATCCATGCGTGCGCAGGGACTCAGGGGGCGGATTCGGACAGAAAGCACCCTGACTTTTGTGTGCGGCCTCTTGGCTGGGGCCCTGATGGTGCTGGTCGGGCGGGAGCTTTGGTCACCATCTGACACCGACGGCCTGCAGCACTTCGCGGAGGTGCGAGATTTTGCCCGTGAGTCCTTCGTCCGCGAGGTCAGCGACCAAGAACTTCTCGACGATGCCCTCAAAGGCATGCTCTCGAGTCTGGATCCCTACTCGCGCTACTACGATGCCTCACAGACTCAAGACCTCCTACGCCAGACCGGGGGGCGCTATCGGGGCATCGGGGCCGTCTTTCGCTCGCCCGTTGAGAAGGGCCAAGTTCTCTACCCTCTAGCCGGCTCTCCGGCCTCGGAAGCCGGCCTGAGAGTGGGCGACCAGGTTCTTCAGCTGAATGGCCGGGACCTTCAGGAGTTTGATGCCGCGAGCTTTCGCACGGCCCTTGGCAACCCGGACCCTGAGGGAATCCGGTTGCAGGTACGCGGCCTTGATGGAGAAGAGCGCCAGTTGTCTGTCATTCCCGGGTCTATCGTCGACCCTAGCGTCAGGCACGCGCGCATGCTCGACCTTGAACGGCACATCGGGTACTTGGCCATCACCCGGTTCACCACGGAGACGGGCGATGAATTCGCTCAAGCCATGGAGTTCTTGGCGCAGCGCAAGATGGAGGCCCTTGTGTTGGACCTGCGCCACAACCTGGGGGGCACTCTCTCGTCCGCAGTGGAGCTCGCTCGACGTTTCGTGCACGAGGGCATCATTGTCAGCACGGAAGGACGGGGGGAGCCCATCTTGTATGAAGCGGATCCGGCGGGTGCGGATCTGAAGGGTATGCCATTGGTCATCCTCGTCAACGCCAGCACTGCCAGCGCCAGTGAGGTGCTCGCCGGAGCGTTGCAAGATCACCGGATGGCCGCCCTCGTTGGGGAGGCCACCTTTGGCAAGGGAATGGTGCAGGCTATCCGCTCGTTCGGAGAGTCCGGCGGGCGGGCCAAGGTGACAACCTCCTACTACTACTCGCCCAACCACCGCAACTTCGAGCGGTCTGCAGACCCCAATCGTGACTACGGCATTCTCCCCGACCTGGCCGTCCCCCTGCTGGCAGAGGAACGGGCACCCATACGAAGCTTCTTGGAGAGCTATAGCCCGGGGCCTGACGTCCTACCCGCTCTTGAGGCCTGGGCCGCAGAGTCCGGCCAGGATCTGATCCCCCCTATGCCCGTAGACCCACAACTGGAGAGTGCCCTCGAACTCTTGCGTGGCCGATACCCGGGCCCCAGCGAGCAGGACAAGTGACGGATCTGGTCCTCGGAATCGAGTCCTCCTGTGACGACACGGCTGCCGCAGTGGTGCGAGCAGGGCGCGAGATCCTCTCCTCTGTCGTCCACACTCAAGCCGCCGAGCACGCCCCTTTCGGTGGAGTCGTGCCCGAGATCGCAGGCCGCTCCCACCTGCGCAGCATCCTGCCCGTGATTGATGAGGCTCTAGAGAAGGCGGGAGTTCATCTGGATCAGCTGGAGGGAATTGCCGTCACGCACCGACCCGGCCTGGTGGGCTCCTTGCTGGTAGGTCTATCTGCCGCCAAGGCCCTCGCCTTCACGCGCAACCTGCCTCTGGTCGGGGTACATCACATCGAGGCACACGTGTACGCCGCCACCATGGAGGCTCCTCAGGCCATTTCGTACCCCTGCGTGGCCCTGGTCGCCTCTGGCGGCCACACCGCGCTATACCGAGCCGAATCCCCCCTGCAGATGACACAGCTGGCAGCGACCCTGGACGACGCCGCAGGAGAGGCCTTCGACAAGGTAGCCTACCTCCTTGGCCTGCCCTACCCCGGAGGCCCCTCCATCTCGGCCCTGGCCGAGGAAGGCGATCCGACGGCGTTCAAGTTCCCCCGCTACCGGGCCAAGGACGGCTCCATCGGCTTCTCGTTCAGCGGCTTGAAGACGGCGGTCCTCTATCACGTACGTGGAGGCGATGCCCTGGCCCCTACGCCTCCACCCGAGAAGATCCCCCGGCGCGCCGATGTGGCCGCCTCCTTCCAGGAGACCGTGGTGGAGAACCTGGTGCGCCCAACCCTGCGTTGCGCGCAGGAGGAAGGCGTGGGGCAGGTGTTGGTAGCCGGGGGGGTGGCTTGCAATCAGCGCCTGCGCGAGGTTCTGAGAGAGAGGGGGCGGGAGTCGGGCTTGGAGGTATTCTTCCCATCCCCAGCCTATTCCACGGACAACGCAGCCATGATCGCCGGCCTTGGTTGGCAGCGCCTCGCTGCCGGGGCCCGGGACGGTTGGGACTTGGACGCGCGTCCATCCTGACCGCCACGGCGGGCTGAGCTAATCCGCCAAGGAGGGGCTCGGCCTAGGGTTGCAGAGACTAGAATCTGGCCACCAGCTACCCCCTTCCGCCTTGAAACCCGAGGAAATGCAAGCCCTTCTCGAGTCCGTCCGCGACGGACACGTCTCCGTCCAGGAGGGTCTGAGCCAATGGAACGAGGGACCGGTCTTGGACTTGGGTCACAGCCGCCTGGACCTGGATCGCGAACGGCGCTGTGGTCAACCTGAGGTCGTCTACGGTGAAGGGAAGAGCCCCGAGCAGCTGGTAGAGATCGCGCGCGCGTTGCAGCGAGTACACGGCAGAGCATTGGTCACGCGCGTGGAGCCGGAGGGGGCGCGAGCGCTCATGAGCGCTCTGCCCGGGGCCGTGCACCATGAGCTGGCCCGCTGCATCACCGTGGGGCTCTCCTCTGAAGGGGAGGGTGTGGGCCAGGTTGTTGTTGCCAGTGCCGGCACGTCTGACGGCCCCGTTGCCCAGGAGGCAGCCATCACGGCACGCTTCATGGGGGCAAGGGTACGAGAGCTCGCCGATGTGGGTGTTGCCGGGCTACATCGGCTCCTAGCGGAACGCGACGCCCTGCAAGCGGCGCGCAGTTTGGTTGTGGTCGCCGGAATGGAAGGCGCCCTGCCCAGTGTAGTGGGCGGGCTCGTCTCAAGACCGGTAATCGCCGTGCCCACGTCCGTTGGCTACGGCGCTTCGTTCGGCGGACTCGCCGCCCTACTCGCGATGCTCAACAGTTGTTCGGCCGGAGTCAGCGTAGTGAATATCGACAACGGGTTCGGTGCCGGGTATGCGGCCGCCATGATCAATGAGCGTTACGGAGAGCCTGTCCCCGAGAGCTCCAGTTCGATGCAAGGATTCAAGGAGAGGGTGTGCCATGAGTGAATATGAGAAGGCTTGGCTGGCGCTTGAAAACGGCGTGGTCATGACGGGCAGGGCCATCGGTGCGCCGGGCGAGAAGACCGGCGATCTGGTGTTCAACACGGCCATGTCCGGCTATCACGAGATCCTGACGGACCCCTCTTACTCGGGGCAGACGGTGCTGATGACCTATCCGTTGATCGGAAACTACGGCGTGGCTGAGGAGGATGCGGAGAGCGACAAGGCTTGGGCTGAGGCCTTCGTGATCCGCGAGATTTCCTCGATCCCGAGCAGCCATCGCTCCGATATTTCCCTGCCCGACTGGCTACGGCGCGAGGGGGTCGTCGCCATCGATGGCGTGGACACCCGACGCCTGACCAAAATGGTGCGCGAGGAGGGCTCCTTGCGCGTGGTGGTCTCCACCACGGACTCCGATCCGGAGTCGCTGATGGCCAAAGCTCGCGGGGCCCAGTCCACGGACGGACGCAACCTCGCCAGCGCGGTGACATGCTCAGAGCCTTATCACTGGCGTGAGCCGTACCCGGCATCCTACCCCGCCGAGCTCCCCGCCGCCGAGGGCCAAAGGGTGCGGTGTGTGGCCTACGACTTCGGCGCCAAGCGCAACATCCTGCGCAGCCTAGTGCACTGCGGCTTCGACCTAACCGTGGTTCCCGCCGGAACCCCGGCTGCCGATGTCATGGGCATGGATCCGGAGGCCATCTTTCTCTCCAACGGTCCGGGAGATCCTGCAGCCGTCGAAGAGGGCATTGCCGCCGTCAGTGACCTGGTGGGCAAGCTGCCGATTTTCGGCATCTGCCTGGGTCATCAGATTCTCTCCATAGTGCTAGGGGCCAAGACTGCCAAGATGCCCTTCGGACACCACGGAGCCAACCACCCTGTACGGGACCTGCTCACTGGACGCGTGGAAATTACTTCACAGAACCACTCCTTTGCCGTTTGTGAGGAGAGCCTGCCTTCAGCATTGGAGTTGACCCACGTCAATCTGAACGATCAGTCCGTCGAGGGGATCGCGCACAAGACAGCCAACTGCTTCAGCGTCCAGTACCACCCAGAAGCCGCACCGGGGCCCTTAGATTCGGCCCACCTGTTCAGTCGATTCCGTGAGCGGGTGCTGGCCTAGGGCGCCTCGCGTATCACGCTCGTGAGGTGAGCAGATCTCCGTGGAGACGGACCTAGCCTGGCGTCTGCTCCACTTTGCCATCCAGCACTTCCCTGACCTTCTCTAGCAATGCCGAGGGCGTAAAGGGCTTCCACAAGACGGGGAGTTCGGCCTCGTCAACCTGTTTGAGAATTCCGGTAGTTGAGTAGCCCGTCATCATGAGAACCTTGATGTCTGGGTACTGGGCAAGAGCTTTCTCGACCAGTTGCATCCCGTTCATTTCCGGCATGAGGATGTCTACCAGCATCAGATCCACTTGTTCGTGCTGCAGCAGTTCGAGGGCTTCGATTGGCCTACTCTTCGTAGTGATGTCGTAGCCTCGCTCCCCAAGCACGCGTTCCACAACCTTGAGGATGGCCTTCGAGTCGTCCACAACGAGAATACGCTCGATTTCTCGGCCGGACACCTTAGAGGACGATGGTTCAATGACCGTTGGCTCCGCGGAGTCGCAACTCGGCAGCCAAAACGAGAACTGCGTTCCACGACCCACCGCGGTATCGACAAAAATCCCGCCCCCGTGCTCCGCGACCATACCGTAGACGGTAGCCAGCCCGAGCCCCGTTCCCTTGCCGCGACCCTTGGTCGTATAGAACGGTTCGAAGGCTCGATCCAGAACCTCCTTGGACATGCCGGTGCCGTTGTCCGTGACCGTGCAAACAATGTAGGCGCCGGGAGGGAGGGGGGAACCGATGCAGTCCAAGCTCGGCTTGTTGGTCTCAACGTCCTCCAGATCGATCAAGATCTCTCCACCGTCCGGCATCGAGTCGCGCGCATTCACGACGATGTTGATTATCACTTGACGCAATTGAGCCTCGTCGCCACTGGTAAGGCCGATGCTACCCTCGGTGCGCGTGCGCAGCGGATACTGATCGCCAACGAGGCGCCCGAGCATTTGCATCATTTCGTCGATTACGGTCCTGAGAGAAAGGACAGATGAATCAACGTCCTGCTTTCGGCTGAAGGTGAGAATCTGGCGCGTCAAGTCAGCGGCGTCGTTGGCCGCCTTTAGTATCTCGTCCAGGTCGTCGTAGTCACTACCACCGGGTTCCGCAGCGTTCTTGAGTAGGGCCGCGTAGCTGATGATGACAAAGAGCAAATTGTTGAAGTCATGAGCAATGCCGCCCGCGAGTTGCCCCAAGGTGTCAAGTCTCTGAACTTGCAGGAGTTGCTGGCGTAACTCGAGCCGGTCAGTCACATCTGACAGGTTGATAACGATGCCACCCACGTGCTGGTCGTCAGCCATGTTCCGCAGACTCAGGTCAAGCGTGCGGATGATGCCGTGGCTATCTTTCAAGTGCACCAACTGGTGATGGCCGGCATCTGGCCCCCAGTTTCCGTCGTTGAGAACCGCACTGATTGCAGCAGCTTCCTCTTCATGGATCCAATCAAGAAACAACTCTCCGACCAGTCGCTCACTAGGTATGCCCCGCAACCTCTCAATGCCTGGACTCAAATATTGAACACGCCCATGAGTGTCGAGGACTCCGACCACGTCGTTTGAAGCGCCGATAAGCGCCTGGAACCACTTCCTCCTCATCGTCAGCTTCTCTGTGAGCTTCTGAGCGTCCACAAGGGCCGCCTGCTTGGTCTCAAGCAGAACCAACATGTCACCCATGGAGTCATGAGGAGGCAGATCGCGGAGGCCCAAACCCAGATCACGCATCTCCGCGAAATTGGCTACCCGTGGCCCACCCAGAAAAAACAGGACCCTCTGCTTGGGATCATGAAGGACTTGGCCGCGCAGCACCAATCCATCTACAGCGCGACATCCGATCATGAACGCCAGCCCGGAATTCTCGGTCAGCGAATGAAAGTCGAACCCGATCGCCGGCCGCTGCAGAGTAAGCCAATCACTGGCAGGGCTTCCCGGTACCATCTCCGCATTCAGGCCCTGCAAACCGGGGCCGACATCCACTAGGGACATTGTCTCATCGAGCACAAAATGAAAGGGAAAGGCCGCTCGGAGCAGATCCTTGCTGAGGGAGAAGTCCAACAGGGGTCACTCTGGGCGCTCTGTGGCTCCATATCGCACGAGAAATTCAGCGGGTGCGCTGGGCTCTGCAGATGTATTGACCATAGATACTTCGACCGGTGTCTTGAAGTGCTTCCCTAGCCCCTCGATCAAGCCGACAACCATGGGCTCAAGGCCCACGCGGTCGCTGATATAGGTCACGCTAAGCTCTCCAGGGTTAACCTCCTTGCACTTGAATGAAGGCGGGCGCAATTCCGGAAAGGTCATCAGCACACGACTGTGAAGTTGGTCGAGATTCCCAATGAACTCGGACAAGGTGCTCCCGGCCGCCTGCATCAGCTCGGGATAGCCCTCGGCTGCTGTCTCGAGGACCCAATACTCACCGAAGGCGCGGAGTATGGCTTCAGGGGGCATGTTGAGGATGGCGCTCCCAGATTTCACGAGCGAATACGTAATTGAGTCGTCATAGGACTCCATTGAGATGAAGGCTTCCAAGTCGACCCCTGCATCGCGCTTGATGCGATCCCAGACGTCCTCTCCGAACCCTGCGATGACCATTCCCTGAACAGCCTGGTTTACTAGTCCGTACACCGTGATTCTCCTTTCTGGTCGTTCCATGGCAGGGGCGCTTGTAGCAACTCCAGCCTGCCAAGAGGGGTATTGAGGGGGGCCCAGGGTCGATCCCGAGCCGTCGAAGCTAATTCTACTCCACTGCCTTGCGACCACTCCAACGGCGAACCTCAATCGGCATTGGTATTTCCAATGGTGGTACCGTGCGGGTGCGCGCTTGCGCTTCTTGGCGTCTCAAATGGAAACGCCCCTCAAACCTCGCTCGGTGGGACCCACGCATTCGTTCGAGTGATCAAACCCGGAAATCCCACCTTCTCTTGATCGGACAGCGACGACTAGAGCATCCCGACGGGATCGACGTCGATCTGCACACGCGTCTTACCGTTCTCGTTCGCCAACTTAACCATCAGAGATCGCAACCGGTCAGCCCCCGTGTACCGTTCACTGACCTTCATGAGCAGGTGTTCACGGTGACGGCCGCGGACCAGTGAGAACGGTGCCGGTGCTGGGCCTAAGACCTGCAATTCCTCTCCGGCAACATGGGCCCGCAAGACATCAGCGCAGTGCTGTGCCCTCTCCTTGACCTGCTTCTCGTCCTCGTCCTCGAAGACCATGCGGATCAGACGCCCGAACGGCGGGTACGCCAATTCCCTGCGATAGCCCATCTCAAGACCTGCGAAGGTCTCAAAGTCGTGGCGCGACGCCTGAACGATGGCGTGATGCTGTGGCGCAACGGTTTGAATCACTATGTGGCCCTCCAAGTCAGCACGGCCTGCACGGCCTGCTACCTGGGAGACCAACTGGAACGTGCGCTCAGCAGCACGAAAGTCGGGTAGGTGCAGAGCCGAATCAGCGGAAATGATCCCCACCACCGTGACGCGCGGGAAATCCAGGCCCTTTGCAATCATCTGTGTTCCCACGAGCAAGTCTATGTCGCCCTTGCCAAAGGCGGCCAAGGTCTGCTCGTAGTCCTCGCGCCGCAGCATGGTGTCGGAGTCCATCCTCCTCACGCGTGCCTCGGGTAGCTGCTCCGCCAGGAGTGCCTCAACCCGTTCCGAACCGGCACCCAGGAAGCGCAGGCCCGGCGCCGTGCAGGATGGGCAGTCCGTCGGGGGCAGACACTCGCCGCAGCAGGTGTGACAAACGAGACGCCCGTGCCGCCTGTGCAGGTTCATCGAGCTTGAACAGTCGTTGCAGGTCACCGTCTCCCCACACGCGCGGCACCAGAGAACAGGCGAGTATCCCCGGCGGTTGAGGAACAGTATCCCTTGCTCCCCGCGGCCCAGGGCCTCCTTCAACCGCGCGATCAATGCGCGCGAGAACACCACGGACTGTTTGACCTCCGCCATCTCCGCCCGCATGTCCACCACTTGAACGTGCGGCATCGGTCCGCCGTGAACGCGGGAAGACAGTTCCAACAAGGAGTACCGGCCCTCATCTGCGTTGACCCAACTCTCCAGTGAAGGCGTCGCGCTTCCCAAGATGCAAATGGCCCCCGCCTTCCGTGCGCGCATCACGGCCACGTCGCGTCCGTGGTAGCGCGGGACGTTGCCCTGCTTGAAGGAAGGCTCATGCTCCTCATCGACAACGATCACGCCCAAGTTCGGCACGGGCGCGAAGACGGCCGAGCGAGCGCCCACGACCACCCGACATTCCCCGGCGTGCACACGGCGCCACATCGACAGGCGCTGCACGTCTGTCATGCGACTGTGCAGGACGGCCACGTCTCCGAATCGGGCACGGAACCAGCCCACGGTCTGAGGCGTCAAGGCAATCTCAGGCACGAGCACAATGGCACCCTTGCCTTGAGCAAGAGCGTGCTCGATAGCGCGCAAGTAGACTTCGGTCTTGCCGCTGCCCGTCACCCCCTTCAGGAGGAACGTAGCGTAGCCTCCGCTGTCCAGTTGACTCTCAAGAGCCGTGACGGATGCGTCCTGCTCCGGAGTGAGAGTGTCGGGACGCACGCGATCACTGGCATCACCGCCCAAGAGATTGTCCTGCACCGATTCCACGTTTTCCACGCGTACCCAACCGCGCTTGACCAAGGACTTGGCTGGTGAATCCGAGAGCCCCAGCCGACGCAGGATGTCTTTGCGTTCAATCATGCCGTCCACTTCCAGCAGGGTCCGCAGGAGCCGGTGCTGCTTTGCATGGCGCCCATCCAACTCCGCCAACTGCTCGGTCCCTACGCCTTCACTCACGACCAACATGGCAACAGTGCGCCGGCCACCCTCTCGCTTGAGCGCTGCAGGCAGGACCGCCGCCAGCGCCTCGCCCCATGAGCAGGCGTAGTAGGCCGCCATCCACTCCGTCAGATCCAGCAACTCCTGTGCGAGGAGGGGCCCGGGGTCCAGCACGTCACTGACAGACTTGATTCTCTTGGCAGAAATGTCCGTTCCCTCTGTCAAGCCCACCACCACGCCCACGCTGCGTCGCCCGGCGAAAGGCACGGCCACGCGCATGCCTGGTGCGAGCTGCCCCGCGAGGTGCTCAGGCACGGCGTAGGTGTATTGGCAGCGCATCGGCCGGTTGAGGGCCACCTGGCAGAACAGGCCCGCCAGGGCAGGCTCATCGGGAAGATCTATTTCAGGGAACAGCCCTGGTGCGCTCTCGCCCGTCACGCCTCACACTCCCCGGCCGAGGATGATCAGGGAGACGTCTGCGGGAAACTCCTCCCCGCTGATCCGAGTCTCCAGCGCGGTCAGGATCCCCTCTGCGGCTTCATCGGGAGCACCTGGGGCGTTACGCGAAATCACCCTGTAGAGACCCTTCTCTCCTAGCTCCACCCCTTCCTCATTTGGAACGAGTACCGGTCCGGTATTCGCCAGAACCAAACGATCACCCGGCTCCAGAGGAACACGCAGGAGCTCGAGTCGGCTGTCAAAGATGGGACCGTGATCAAAACCCAGGGCTATCCCGTCGGGCTGCAACAAACGCACCTGACCCGAAGATGCCTCGAAACGAATGAGCGGCAGCTTATGCCCGGCGCACGCCATCGTGGCCGTATTTTCGACCGGATCGAGAACAACACACATCAAGGTGACGTACATGCCTCGACTCACGTCCCCCGCAAGCTCGCGGTTCACACGCTGCAAGGCCAGCTCGATGTCATCCCCGCGGGCCAGCTCGCTACGCAAGTAGGCGCGAGCTGTAGCGCCTACAAGGGCACCCGGCACCCCCCTACCCGACACCTCGCAGACCAACAGGGCCAACTTGCCGTCATACTCGATGTAGTCGTGAAAATCTCCACCGGGCTCAGCCGCATCGACGTGAAAGTCGCCAATGGTGTAGCCGCTGATCTCGGGTTTGTCTTGGGGCAGCAAAGACTCACGCACACGCTGTGCCACCTCACGCTCGCGCTCACGTTTCTCCAGTTCGATCGCGTCGTCCTGGGCTCCCTCCAAGGCAGCGGCCATCTTGTCGATCTGACGCGCTAGGTGATGTACCTCTCCTCCCCCTCGAACCCGCGTCCGGTGCTGAAGGTTCCCAAGACTGATTGTGCGCACGTCTCCCACCAGCTGCTCGATGGGTTTGGTTACTTGGGATGAGACAACAAAGACCACGCCTGCGCCTACGACAACAATGACAGCCGTCACAACCAAGATCAGGCCGAAGAGGCTGTCCGATTGGCCCCCATCCAAGGCACGAGGCGCGAGCACCGTGGCCGTCTCCCCGTCGAACAACAAGTAGCCATCCTCGCCCGCAGCCGGCCCCTTGGTGTAGAGGATGTGGTGGAAGCCCGTATCTCCGTGCAGGGCGGATAGACCCTGATCTTCGTAGGTTTCCGCAGGCAGGTTGGCCAGCCGCTCTATGGCCTCATCCAGCCCCATGCGACCTTCCTTGGACTCTGCGAGGATGGCGTCCACCGTTTCTTGCTTGGCTGCCGCCTCGGCAGCGTTCAAGGCGGCCACGTCGCTCAAGGTCTGCTGGCCAGCCTGGGTCAGGGCTTGCCGGCTCTTGTCCAGCAGGAGATAGCCGGCCGCGCTCATGACAACCAAGAGGGTGAGGGCCACGATCAAACCAAAGCGGCTGGCAATCGACATGCCAGCTCCACCCCCAATTTGTCCGCTACGTTGGCTCACTGCATCCCTCCCCACTCCCAGATTCCCGCCTCTCCCACGGTCAAGCGCAGGATTGCCATGACGCCCAAGCCCATAAGCCCGGCAACCACGTCATCCAAGAGTATGCCGTCCGCTCCCGGAATCTGCTCCATGCGCCGGACGGGGCCGGGCTTGAGAACGTCAAAGAAGCGGAAGAGAGCAAATCCGACCACGAGGGTCAGCGCACTCGGCCCCCGGAGCCAGATAATGGTGATCAGATAGCCGATAACCTCGTCCAAGACGAAGCAGCCAGGGTCCTTGCCCAGGTTCGTTTCCGTCCAAGGCCCCAAGGCTCGACCTAGCAGGTAGAGCAGGGCGCAGATGAGCAGTACCCAGACCAGGAAATTGTCCGAACCACGCAGACCCCATGCGATGGCCACGCCCGCCAGGGTGCCAACCGTTCCGGGAGCCACAGGCGAGCAGCCCAGAAACCCGGCGGTCACCAGACCCAGCTTGATGCGGTTCATCACTTGTCCAGTTCCCTCAGGATGCGCACGGTTCTCATGACGTAGGTCACGCCCGAACCAAGGGTGGTGAAGAGCGTTCCCCAAACAAGCAGATAAACCAGCGGGTCCCAAAAGGCGCGCCAGGCTTCTGGCCACGGGAAGGCCTCTAGGAAGAGAATGCCACCCACGGCAAAGCACTGGATGATCATCTTGATCTTGCCAAAGGTGTCAGCCGGGAATTCTCCTCCGACACTCTCCACGTATCCACGCAGTCCGGTAACCAGGAACTCGCGCGACAGGACCAGGACTACGATCCAGGGTGGAAGCCAATCGCTAAAGGGGTCCATCGTCGTCAGGAAGATCATGGTTCCGACGATCAGGACCTTGTCCGTGAAAGGGTCGGCGATGCGGCCAAAGGCCGTTACATGCTTGTCCCTGCGAGCCAGATAGCCGTCCAGAGCATCCGTTGCGGCAAGGAGCACGAAGAGCCAGAAGGCGACTTGGATCAGAGCCTGGCTCTGTGCAAGGACACTCTTCTCGATGAGAGCGAGGAGGATGAAAAGTACGAGGGCCCCAACGAAACGGCTCGCCGTGATGCGGTTCGGCCAATACTGGAACACGCCTCTCACGACGGCACCCCCACACCACTCAGATCCAAGCTTTCCATGACTCCCTCGATCTTGACTTGGACACGGTCACCAACAGAAGCCCCGGGTGCCATGAATTGGACCGCGAGATCCACTTCGGGGGCATCCTGGTCGGAACGACCCCTCGCCCAGCCCTCGGAATCGGGCCCCTCGTCCACCAGGACCTCCAGAGTGCTCCCCACCTGAGCTTCCTGATCCTGGGCTAGGTGAGCGTCACGAAGCGTCAGCACCCGGCTTATACGAGCCTCCACGACCTCCTGGGGGGCTGCGGGGTGAGCTTGGGGATCCAATTCGGCCGCAGGAGTGCCCTCCTCGACGGAGTAGGAGAAGGCCCCCATGCGTGCCAAACGGAACTCGCGTACGAGAGCCTCCAACTCATCCACGTCCGCCTCCGTCTCCCCCGGGAATCCAAGGAGGACGGTTGTTCGCAGGGTAAGGCCGGGGACTTCCTCGTGCAGCCGCGCCAGCGTGCGTCGCACCTGATCCCCATCTCCTGCACGGCGCATGGCGCGCAGCACGGGGGTCGCCGCATGCTGGATGGGAATGTCGAGGTAGGGAATGACCCGAGGGTGATCGCGCAGGAGCTCTGTGAGGCGCCACGGAAAACGGTTCGGATAGGCGTACATGAGGCGCAGGCGGTGAGGGCCTTCCAGATCGGCCAAGCCCTCCACGAGCTCGGGAAGCTCCTGGCCCTGATCCCTCCCCCAGGCCGTTGAGTCCTCGGCCACGAGCACGAGCTCCTTTACTCCCCTGTCGATTAGCTCACGGCCCTCATCCAAGACCGCGGCGAGAGGCTTGGAGCGATGCTTGCCTCGGATACCTGGAATGGCACAGAAGCTGCACGTGTGATCGCATCCGTGGCTGATCCGGAGATAAGCATAGGAGCCCGGGGTCGATAACATGCGAGCCCCCTCTCTCTCCGGCGGGCGGAGGCCAGGACTGTCCAGGTAGTTCGTGGAGAGGGTCTCGCCATCCAGCAGCCGGCGTACGGAGCGGGCCAACTCGCGGTAGTTGGAGATCTCCGCAAACAGGTCCACCTCCGGATACTGCTCGGCCAAGGCGCGCCGGGAGCGCTGCACCAAGCAGCCCGCCACGACCACGCGCTTCAGGTCTCCGGCGCGCTTGCGGTCCAAGAGCCCTTCAAGGACGGCGTGGGATTCATCTCGCGCGGGACCGATGAAAGAGCAGGTGTTGAGCACCACCGCGTCCGCAAATTCCGGATCACCCGATACCACAAGGCCCTCTTCCCCGAGGCGCCCGAGGATCAACTCCGAATCGATCAGGTTGCGCGCGCAGCCAAGGTGGACGAGCGAAACAGTGGATGTAGCGGTGGGGACGGGCACGAAGGGACCTGTGGGTAACTCATGGAGCGGGGCCGATCCTCCAATACCTAGCGACTGGCAGCCTGGGCTTCCCACTCCTCTGAGGAGAGGAGTATATCCCGCTTCTGGCCTCCCTTGTACGGGCCGATGAGCCCGACATCCTGAAGTTCGTCGAGCAATGCGCAGGCCATGTCGAAGTCGAGGGAAAAGCCGCGCTGGAGAAGGGAGACAGCCACCCGGCCCTCACGCAGAAACAGGGAGCCCGCTTCGTGCAGTAGCTCAGCAGGCTCCAGCTGGTCCCTTACCGGGGGAGACACGGGGGTCAGAAGCGAGTCAGGCTCTTCCTCCTCTTCCTCCTCTTCCTCCTCCTCCTCCTCTTCCTCCTCGTCTTCCTCGTCTTCCTCGTCCTCCTCGTCTTCCTCTTCTTCCTCCTCC
>LWDU01036315.1_pt1 | contig 22779 bp, 14 predicted proteins | sample 727161 | NCBI WGS metagenome assembly LWDU01 (sample SAMN04566230, study PRJNA314399) | hydrothermal vent metagenome | isolation source: deep sea hydrothermal plume seawater | place: Mexico: Gulf of California, Guaymas Basin | collected 2004-07-11
TTCCGCTGACATAAGGAGGCGTCAACCGCGACGGCAAGTCTGTCAAAGACGGTGCTGTCGGTCGCAGCCGTCGGCGCAGAGGCAATGAACAACGTGTACCCCGGTGGTTCACCCCATTGCGGCGTCAATGTAAACTGCTGGACGGCAACATCGATCTGTTGGCGGGCTTTTCCGACGGCCTCCACGACCTGCGATTCCGAAATCTTCTCGCCAGCGATGCTCGACACGTGCTTACCCTTGTGACGGAATTCCAGCAATGGAGTTGTGCCGCAGAACCCCGTGCAGCGAACGACGTCGGAAATGTTGTAACGGTAGAGACCGGATGATGTCGTCAGCAGTATGAAGTACTCCGCGTCGCGTTCCAGTTCATGGGCTTCCAGCACAACCGGATCTGCGGAGCCGATTTCGTCGATCGGGATGAATTCAAAGAAATGGGAATCAATGTCCAGCACACCGGTGGATGTGTTATCTTCGAATGGAATTGTCATGCGGCCTTCACTGGCATGCAGACCATGGTCGCGCAACGGCAGGTTGCCGAATGTCTGCTGCAGCTGACGGGTGTAGGCCCCGGCGCTGCCTCCCGTCCAGACCGCAAGGCACTCAAGGTTGGGCCAGCAATGCGCAGGTGACAACACACCGCAGGCTGACATAACACGTTCCAGTTCCGCAGCTCGCGCTGGACTGCTGTTCAGGAAGGGGCGCAACGACTCCGCTTCCAGACGCGACAGATCAGCATCATTCAGCGTGCCGTCGTGAATGTCTTTGATCAGCCGTGCTGCGTTCGCGTTTAAGAATTCCACCAGCTGCAGCAATGTGCCGGGATTGGCTGTCACGAACATGCCAACGCAGGGATCTGCCAGCGCGAACCGTGCGGTGGTGTACTTTTTCGCATCGGCATGATCGATCTGAGCCGCCTGTGCGGGCACGGTGTACAGCTTGCGAATGATCGGCTTCTGCATGGATGTGACAAGGCCGCTGATGTTGCCACATGGAGTACCGTCTTCCGTCCGGCTGCGGTTATGGCTGCTGATGATCTGCACCATACGCAGCAGCGTCATGCGAGGGTGCGACTGATGAGTCGCAATTCCCCAGTGTTGCCAGCTGCGACGATAGTCCCGGACAAAGTGATCCGTGATGGGAATCAGTTTCGCCTTATCCGTGGTGCCGCTGGTGGTGGCGTACATCAACAGTTTGTTGTGACTGCCCAGCAGAGCATCGTGTGCGCCATGCTGCATCTGTTCGATCCAGGGGCGGAAGACTTCGTAATCCGAAACGGCCAGTCGCGTCCGAAATCCGTCCACGCTGAGATCTGCAGCAAGCGAATGTTGGCGAGAGAAGCGGCTGTCAGCGTTGAGACTCAACAGTCGCTTTAATGTCTGCCGCTGTGTTTCCCGACAGGCAACGCGCGCGGTGCAAAGAAACCGGTCCTTCGCGCGAATCATGGGCCGGCGAAAGACGCTGCCCACGACGGAACGAATCCTGTTGCGCAAAGGAATCGACGCCATCGTGGCGGATTGAATCCGGAGAGCCATTGTTCAATCGGATTCCGTGGCGATTGTGCGATAAATCGCTTCTGCTTCGTCGTAAGCTGTTTTGGCTGCTGCGCGTTCTTCTTCGCGAATCCTGCCCTTCTTAGAGTTCCAGCATGCCTGAACGGCCTTCACACACCAGTCCGCACTCTTTTTACTGGCACGAATCGGTTGGTTGTCCACGTGAATGAATACTGGATTTGTATGGACCGACGGAAGGATGCGCACGGCCACCCAGGACGACCTGTCAATCTGAACGGGGATTCTGAATGCATTGTTACTGCCATCTGCCAGCAATGTTCTTGTCGCTACAACTTCGCCATTGACGATGACTTCTACCGGCACGTTGCGAGTGTCTTCGATGCGACAGCGTTCGATGTGCCAATACGGTTTTTCGTCCAGCCGTCGACCGCGGATTTGTCGAGTTGCATCGGACTGCTGCGCTTCCAGCAGAGCCGCTGCGTCAAAGGTGACGTTGACGGTTGCGGATTCCTTCAGATCAAGCCGACTGGTACCGGATTTCAACTTGCTGCCCACCCCAACGCCGTCGACGGCTAAGTCAAAAACGTGACTCAATCCATCGCCGCAATAACTGCGACCAGCCTTCAGTCCGTCCATCCAGCTGTCGTACGTCAGCTCCTGATCATCATCCAGTTGCACGTAGATTCTTCCAAGTCCAACACGGTCGCCGTAGATGCAGGGAAAGTCTGTCTCACCGCTGATGCGAGTTGTCATGCCGCAGTTGAGCGTGTGGTACCAGATATTCAGTTCCCAGATGGCCGGCGTGTCCACGGTCGAGATAAAATCACAGACACCATGCGGAGCCGTCATGACGAACTCATTGGCTCCGATTCCGTCAAACGGAGGCATCGCGTAGTCAGGCAGCACATCAGCAGCTTTGCCTTCCCAGCCGTTCGGTGCTCCTCCCCAGGGCCGCTTTACGAACTGCCGACTGCCGTCCGGCATCACGTCCGGCAGCGCTAAACCCCAGCCACTGTGGCTGTAGCCGACGACGCCGCCCTGTTTCTGCCCCCATTTCAGAACGGGCAGAGTCCAGCTGGGCCATTGCTCTAATCGAGTGGTCCCGGGATAATCGTCTTCGCTGAGTTTCAGCAGACACAGATGCCCGGCATGAGACGAAGGAAAACCGCTGACTTCGACGTCGTACCGCATCAGGTTCCCTGGCCGTGAAAGTTGTGAGACTTCTGCTTCGAAGAATTGTTTTTGAGTGTACCAGCACGGCCCCCAGCTCAGGACGCACCCCACATTCAGATCTTCGCCCAGAATGTGTCGCATCATGTCTTCCGGGCCGACGCCTTCTGTCGGGCTGTCGTAGTGCGCACAGCCCGCTGCGTGGACGTGATGATCACCGGAGTACCAGTTTCGCTGTGCGACATGGATCCAGCGTTGCAGCTGGATGTTCAGCGAGTGTTCTTTTACGTCCGGGATCCTGACGTCAATGTCGACGGGCAGGTATTCCGGTCCCCGGGTGACAGTGATTTCATAATCGCCGGGCGGCAGATCAACAGACTCTCCATCGTGCCGGTAGACCTGGTGGTGAAAGAAAAAATCGGGAGCCAGCCGTCGTGCCGGACTGGGATAGATGCGTCCCCGACGGTCTTTGATAACGAACGCGGCGGTTGTTGGCTCGCCATCCACATCCTTCACGCCCAGCACCACTTTGACGGCCGGCTCGCAGTCAAACAGAATCGGGACGGCGTTCCGAAAGCCGATATCCTGAGTTCCCTGGCCGATATTAAACGCCAGTGATGCTTCGCGTTTGCCGACGTCTCGACTGAACAGCAACAGCGGGCGGTATTCGACCAGCAGCCCCGACAGTTTTTTTGTCATCGGTTCGCGATTCAGCAGCGACACATCCAGCCAGCGATTTGGCACGTCGGAAGGGTTGACCAGTTTCTCGTCTGTTCTTGGCTGTTGCCGGGTACCTTTCCCTCGTTGGTACACTGGAGCTGCGTTGGGACTCTCGACCTTAAGTTCCGGATTAATACCGGCTTCGTTGTGCACCTTGACCAGAAACGTACGCCAGCCCTGCTGCATCAGTTGCTTTGAAACAGGCCCGGCTTTCACCTTAACCCGGCTTTCCGCGTTAATATTGACCTCTGTCAGACACAGCGGATCCAGAAGCTCCTGAACGCGTTTAACAGCTGCGCGGTCGTCCTGCTCCTGAAATGCTTTCTGCAGCTCTGTCACGACGGCCGGAGCGAGCGGCGTTCCGGAGAACTGCAGCGCTTCCATCAATCGCTGCGTGGCGGCAATCAAAGGTTGGCGTTCGACGCCAGAGATGACCGACAGGTCGTCACCGGCGGACCGCGGTGCGGCAGCACTGAGTGCCGCAAACAGCGCGCCGCAAACGATACTCGTACTGCCAGCAAAACGTAACATCTTCGTTCTCCCGCAAACGGAATTCAGACTTCGTCGTTGCGGGCATTGTGAACGGAACGACGTCCGCGAGCAATCGAGTGATCACGAAAAGGAGTGATCACGAAAAGGGCCGGGAGTCTTTTCCGGATGAGTGATCGCTCACATGGCTTGCACACCGGCCGAAAAAAGACTCCCGACCCTCTCACAGACTCAGCCGAGAAAAACGGACTGTTGGTCTACGTGTGGTCCGTACGAATGCGGACCTGCAGTGCTCCCAGCATCTTTGTGATGCGTTCTTCCTTCTGATTGATAAAGAAGACGTTTTCCAGCACGATCGCTCGACGTTCCTGACTGGGGTGCAGCACCAAACGACCGGATCGAAGCAGCATGTATTCGAATATATCGTTGATTTCCTTGTCGATACGAAGGTTAGGGGCTGAGAACCGCTCAAGGTCACTCAGAACGCCGTGATGGTGCAACAGTTCGTTGCCACGCACTTCCCAGTAATCGAAGCGGCGACTGACCACCACGCAGGTAAACAGAAACAACATCATCAAAACGTAGAGCATGTAGAACGAAGCGTTTGCCGCCGGGGACACCTTGTGCAACTGTTTTGTGACCCACGGGGCGAAGGTTGGGTTCATATCAAACAACATCCACAGTGTCACGCTGGCGGTAGCAAAGCCAAAGAACAAAATCAACGAATTTGCGCGAGGAAAGTCGAATGCGATCACGACGAAATTGACCAACATCACCAGTAGAAAGATTATGCCAGGAAGTCGCGCAAAATCCTGAGTCGAATCGTCGCCCTTGACCCACATGAAAATTGCCCCAAATAACGCCGCCAGAACCGTGGGGTACAGAAACACGATCTTGGGATACGACACCAGAAAGACCGGGCCGGGGTTGTTCGAAGTCAGTCCTGAACCTTCATCATTGCCGGCCACGGGCTGATTGTCGGGTGTGTCGTCTGTCATCTGATTGGGCTTTCGTGCAATGGGACGAGAGGCGGTGCCGACCGGGCGGTGCCGACCGCCAGCGGATTCGAGCTGCCGCTCGGAACGTGAGATGGGGCGTAAAACTGTCGACGTAGTCAAAGAAAAGGGACCAATGTTGACATCGGTTGGCCTGTTGCAAAATGCTCGCCCTCAGCCATTTAGAAATGGCCTCGACCGCAGCCACACTGTACCGACAATTGTCGCCAACATCCAGAGAGTGGGCATGGCGTGAAAAAGCCCATATTCTGAGGGCCGAAACGCTGCCTGACGTCCCAGCCCACGCTGCGGCCAAACGAAGTGATGCTCGCTCCGGATCACTTGAATTGCAGAATTCCCGGGAATTCGCCGAACCCGCCGAGGGGCCGTGTTCGCTCGCAAACGGCGTACCGCACCCACACGAGGCAGTCATGTAGGGTCTGCTGTGTGAACCGCAAAGATTTCGACAGCGGCGAAGAGAATCGCGACTTCACGAACTGGTCCGCGGAGCAGACCCAACTTCCTGTCACCACCTCACTCGTCTTCTTCGTCCTCGTACTTCCTACTCGACTTCTTCGTTCTTGTCTTCTGCGGCCGCATCCGAGGAGGAGAAGAAGAGTACGAGACACGAGGATGACACCCGTGTTTAGCGACAATTCGTTTGCCCTTCTGGCGCCAATTAGAAGTCCCGGTTCATGACGGTGTCGCTTGAGCGTCAGGGCGGTCACTTCTTCATTTTGTCACGGGCACCACCGAGCAGCACATCACCGCCTTTTTCGCCGAACAGGTCGTCCTTGTCTTCGTCGTCCAGCACGCCGCCAAGGATGTCCATCGTGTTCGCGAGATTACCAGTCGCCCATTTTGTCATCGCGGTATCCAGAGCGGTGAGCGTGGCAGCCGTATCGACGTCAAACAGACTCTCCCAGTCGGTATCCACCTGGTCGCCGATCAGCAGTTCGTCGCCCTGAGCGCCCTTCAGCTTGTCCTTTCCGTCGCCGCCCACAAGAATCGCAGCTCCGTTACCGCCGAACAGGTTGTCCTTACCGGCACCGCCAAACAGTACGTCGCTGCCGCCGTGGAAGCGATCGAACATCGTCGCTTCGAAATGTTGCGTCAGGTCAACAGGGTCAGGCACATTCTGAGCAGTGGATGGTTTCGTTTCCGCTTTCGGCGGATCGATGATGAAGTACGCAACCTGTTCCGTGGTATGTTTCCGCTCGGTGTCTTTCGATTGATCTTCGTCAACCGCTAAATACAGGTCACCCCCCCCCACCGGTTTCTGGTAAGGGATTACTGCCATACAGCATCGCCCAACCTCCATTGCCTCCGTCCATCCCCGCCATCGATACGACTGCGGCCTTGGGGACTCCGGCAGTGAACGGATCGTAGCTGTACTTATAAGCGGGAGCGTCATCGGCACCCTTGACCGTGTCGCCACCGACGCCTGCCCGGAACGGCAACCCTTCAATCACGCCGTCGTTGCTGGTTTCGATCACGAAATAGCCGATTGTTTCATTAGCGCGTGTGTTATCGGCGTCTTCACCGACCATCTTTCCAACGAACAGGGTCGACGCCGACGGAGCCACCGTTCGGCTGCTGCCGCGTGCCCAGAAATTCGACCAGTCAGAATCGTTGTACGTCATTACCTGGCCCACGACGACCGGTGCTGTGTAGGACTGTCCGTAGGTTCTTGACTGACCCGCCCAGGAATTGTTCTCGTCTGTTACGGTGGAGTTGAACTTAACTGCCTCCAGTTTGAAGCCCGCTTCGTCGTAAATCCCTTCTTCCATCACTGTGTAATGGACGTCAATGTTCGTTGGCGCCGAACCGCCGGCGGCCTGCACCAGCATCTCAAAACTACTGCCACTTTCGGCGTTCCGGATGCGTACGACGGTTGGCCCCGTTGTATCGTCGTAGTTTGCCGAAGCGACCACGACCATCGACGTATAGGTATAAGACAGGTTAACAGTGACCCAGGAGTTGCCGACTCCATTAACGACACCGTAGGCCAGTTGCGGTCCGGTAAGCACGACGACTTCATTGACCATAATCGAAACAGTCACTCCGGTGGAATCCACCGAACCATCGTTGGCCACATAGGTGAAGCTATCTGTTCCGAAATAGCCGGGATCCGGTGAGTAGATCAGGTTCGCTCCTGATCCGGCCAACGAGCCACTCGTTGGCCCGCTGGCGACAGAAAACGTCAGCGAATCCCCATCGATATCGCTGCCACTGAGCGTTATTGCGACGGAAGTATCCTGATCGATCGATACCGATTGACTGTCGGCAACCGGTGCATCATTGACCGGCGTGACGTTGATAGGAACTGTAACGATACCGCTGTTGACCGTCCCATCGTTTACCTTAAACGTGAAACTGTCACTGCCGTTGGTGAGTCTTCATCGGTGGTAACGGATTGAGGGACGGCCACCGGAATGTCATTTACCGGGGCAACGTTGATCGATACCGTTGCCGCTGGACTGTCGTCGGTTCCGTCGTTAACAATGAACGTGAACTCATCAGACCCGTTGTAATTCGGGTCGGGAGTGTAAGTCAGATTCGGAGCCGTGCCGCTGAGGTTTCCGTTGGAGACGTCACTGGTCAAGCTGTAAGTGATCGCGTCCAGGTCTGGATCCGAACCTGTCAGCGTAATCGAGACCGATCCATCTTCATTCACATTGACCGATTGCGCGTCGGCAACAGGAATATTGTTTGCCGCGACGTTGATCGTAACGCTCACGGTAGCGCTGTCGTCCGTTCCATCATTGGCGATGAACGAAAAACTATCCGATCCAGTGAATCCGGTATCGGGCGAGTAGGTCCTGGTTGCCCCTGTACCCGTCAGGGTGCCGCTTGTCGGGCTGACGACAATGGAAAACGACAACGCGTCGCCATCGATATCACTTCCAGTCAGCGTGATGGACCTGGATGTTTCCTGTTTGACCATAACGGATTGACTGTCAGCCACGGGCGCATCGTTGACGGGATTGACGGTCACGCCAAATGTCGACTCGACGAATAGTCCGCCCGTGTCAGTCGCCCGGACCGTGATATCGGAAGATCCGTTGGCATTGGCTGCATAGTTCAACGACAGAACGCCTGCGGCGATCGATGTACTGGTGAACAATCCCGAATTGGTGTTGCCGGTGATGCTGAGAACCAGATCTCCATCGAGATCTTCGATGTCGCTAAAGGCTGTAAACAAATTGACGTCGGTTGGACTCGAGTCTTCATCTACCGTTACATCGGAAATGCCGGATGTGGTTGGAGTGTCGTTGACAGGCGTCACGGTAATCGAGACCGTGGCAGAATCGGTTCCGCCATTGCCGTCGCTGATGGTATAGCCAAAGGAATCCGGACCGTAGTCGTTCAGTGTTGGCGAGTAGGTGTACGTGCCGTTGCCGTTGTCGGTCAGCGTACCATGGCTCGGCTGCGACACGCTGCTGATCGCGAGACTATCCAGATCGACGTCGTTGTCGTTACTCAGCAGACTGGAAGCATTGATCAGTAGCACTGTGTCTTCGTTCGTGACGAGATTGTCGTTGGCGGCAACCGGTGCATCGTTGACAGGGTCGACCATGATACTGACAGTCGCGAGGTTGGAGTCACTTGTGCCATCGTTGGCCACATAGCTGAAACTGTCCGTTCCGTAGAAATCATCATCAGGCGTGTAGTCAAACGATCCATCAGCGTACAGGGTGACCGAGCCGTTTGCTGCACCTGACACCAGCACTGCCGAAAGCGTATCACCGTCGGCATCGCTGTCGTTCAGCAGAACGCCGGCTGCGGTGATATTCAGGGTGTTGTCTTCGTCATGGCTAAAGGCTTCCCCAGTCGCCACTGGCCCGTCGTTAACTGATGTGACCGTGATCACAGCAGTCGCCTGAGTCGTATCGCCCCGCCCATCGCTGACTTCATAGGTAAAACTGTCGCTGCCATGAAATTTCGCTGCGGGAGTGTAGCTGAACGATCCATTGGAATTGAGAGTCAACAGCCCATTCGTTGTCCCTGAAACCAATGTCGCGGAAAGAGAATCGCCATCCGCATCAATGTCGTTTGTCAGTACTCCCAGGCCAGTCACGTTAAGGATGCCATCCTCTGCGACGTTGTACGAATCATCAGCGGCCTGCGGAACGTCATCAATGGACGTGACGTTGATTGAGACCGTAGCAGTATTGCTGTCGGCCGAACCGTCGTTGGCGACGTAGGTAAAACTATCGGAGCCATTGAAGTTAGCATCGGGCGTATAGTCGAATGAGCCATCGGCATTCAACGTCAAAGATCCGTTGGCCGGGCCACTGACAGACACAGCCGTCAGTGGATCACCGTCGGCATCGCTGTAATTGGCCAGTACGCCAGAGCCAGTCACTGTCAGCGTGTTATCTTCGCTGACGTTATAACCACTGTCGTTGTTGGCGACCGGGGCTTCATTTGTTGCACCGAGCGTCCCCATGATTTTAACATTGTCGAAAAATCCATCTTCGCGTGAACTGCTGACTTTCGAACGAAAGCGGATGTTGAAATTATTGACCTGGTTATTTCCGTCAATCGTGATCGTCTCGTGATGCCAGGTGTTCTCCTGATCGACGTTGCCTTTCAACGATGCGACTTCGTTCCAGCTGCTGCCATCAAAGAAGTCCAGAGCGATATATTCACCACTATCGAAACCGCGCTCGATGTACCACGAGAACGTCAGCTCGGCGCTGCTGTAGCTGTCAGATCAATGGCGTTGGCCAGACTCAACGTGGCATCGGTGGCTCGTCCATCGACTTCGGCTGAGTAGGGAACGTCTCCGTCAATCAATGCATCGTTCGCACCGGTGACTGTGACTGTCTGCGGTTGATCCCAGTTGTCCGGCGTAAAGATCAGCACGCTGTTGGAAATGGTTCCTTCGCTCGCGTCTTTGGACGTCACGTCAACGATCACCAGGTCTGCCGGCCTGGCATTCAGCACGACGTTCAGATTCACACTGCCGCCGGATTCTGTCGTTTCAAGCCCCGCGGACGGAGTCACTGAAAGACTCGGCTTCGGCGGTGCTAACTGAAGCTTCGTCACGAATCCATCGTAGTCGCCCGCCCCCGTCACCGTACCCGCAGGGAACTCCGCCTGGCTGCCGATGAGTTCGCTGGCGACGTACAGATTCCCGGCCGCATCGACGACTGCGTCTCGAGCGATTTCATCGCCGGACGCCCCACCCAGCGCGAAGCTGGAAAGCAGGTCACCCGAACTGTTGAGTTTCAGCACGAACGCATCCGAGCCGCCGGCGCTTGTCAACGTTGTACCGCGGTATGTGGCCTCGCCGGAGAAGTTTCCGCTGACGTACACATCTCCTTGGTTATCAACGGAAATACCGCGGCCTGCGGCTCCAAAGGTGTGCGCCCACAGCAAATCACCGGTCGCGGCGTCGAGATTCACAATATCCGTTCCGATCGCGAAAACATTGCCGGCATTGTCTGCCACAATGGCCGTTGCTGCATCGACCGCGGTCGCCCAGATCACAGTTCCACTCGCATCGAGTTTCGTGATCTGTCTGCCTTCAGTGCCGTTAAAGGATCCGCCGACGTAGACATTTCCGTCAGCGTCGGTTGCGAGCCCAGTACCAGATTGTGGTGCCCCCTCGCGTTCCCAGAGGAAGTTGCCGTCGCCATCGAATTTGGCAACCAGAGGATTGTTGATGCCGGCAGTTCGACGACCGGTTCGGATGAAGACATTTCCCAGTTCATCGACTCTCACGCGAGGGTTCGCGCCATCGTCTTCACTACCGCCGACGGCGCGTGTCCAAACGAAGTTCCCAGCCTGATCAATCTTGGCAACAAGTGAGTCCACGCCGCCTGTGGAAGTCAGATTGACGCCACCGAAATCGGCGGTTCCAGTAAAAGCACCGGCGATGTAAACGTTGCCGGCGGCATCGACGTCGATGGTGTAACCCCGATCGTCGCCAGTTCCGCCGAAACGCCTCGCCCAGATCGTGTCTCCGTCGCTATTGACCTTAGCAATGAAACCATCCGTTTCTCCCTGGCTGGTGAGGTTGATTCCATTGAAGGCGGCTGTATTGCTGAACATGCCGGTGATATACGTGTTGCCGTCGGCATCGCCGGTCATGCCCCATAGTCGGTCGTACCCGGCACCTCCGATACCGATGGCAAAGCCGGGAGCGAGGCCCGCAAACTCAATTTCTGCTGAAAACACGTCGTCCGAGGTTTCACCGGAAACCAGGTCGGCGTCCTGGTTCATGGCGTTTCCGACAAGGTTCAGTACTTGAGGACCGATTTGAACGGTGTATGTGCCGAAATCTGTCTGCGCTGCAAACGTCACATCAAATTGGCGCCGTGAGTGTGATATCCCCTGCCGTGAAACTTCCGATGTCGATCGGGTCTGAGAACACGACGCGCAGACTGCTCAGCGATTCACCGAACGCGAACTCATCCGGAGTCGTGGCAATGATTCGTGCCCCCGGACTGATTTGAGAACCGCTAATTGTATACTGACCGATCCGGCCGTACTCAGCGACATTTGTGACATGCAGAAAGTAGTCTCCCGCTGTCAGGGAAGAAACCACTTCCGCTCCCAATTCAACCTCCGGACTGGATTCGGCGATAAGATTTCCGCCGGCATCTCGCAGTTCGATGGTTGCATCGAGATTAGGGCCGATCTGAGCCGCGTCAACAGTCATGCGTATCGTCTGGTTCGTACTCAACGTGAACGAGAACACATCCAGATCGCCGTTGGCGCCGATCAGGACGGCGCCGCTGTAGGTCGTCCCATCTCCCGCAAGCGGCACGGAAACCGAGACTGTTGCCGAGAACTGCAATATCATCCTGGAAGACGGACGATCCAAGAATGGATGGACCGTTGTGCCATGTGGAAATCGTCGCGGCCCCGGAACTGCCCATGACTGGCGACCAGAATCTGTCTCCACCGTTGTATGCCTCGACGAGTTCTTCGTTCGAATCGTAAACGCTCTGGTGTTGCAATCCGAATGAATGCCCGGCTTCGTGCGACGACGTGTTGCCGATATTGAAGGTTCCGAGATATACGAACGCCACATTCGGGTTCGAATTCGTGAAGGAATCGATAATACCGACGCCGCCGCCTCCGCCGCCCGTGCCGCCAATAGCAATTCGCAGCGCAACTCCGTTGGCGGCGCTTTCCGGAACACCGTCCGCCAATTCCGGCGGCTCCTCAGTAGTCACGTTGATATCAAACGGTGCAAAGTCCTCGGCGACGCGAACCCAGGCTTCCTGTATGTTCGACACTTCGTCGACGTTCATTCCGCTGGGATCACCATCGATATCGTAGACTGGCGTCGTGACGTTGGTCTGGCTGCCCCATATCGCTTCGAAATGTCCGTCAAAGTCCAGATACAACGTGGAGGCTGCTCCCGGATTGCTGTTCAGATCGGGGATTCCCAGCAGTTGATTCGACGCGCTCAGCATCTGGCGATCTTCCAGCCTCTCAATCGCCAGGCCGCGCTGATTCGCACGACGAGCTCTCCGTTTTCGGCTGGATTTTCTGTGTCGACGAAGATCGGCAGCAAACCCGGTAAGAAAAGTCTTGCAGAATCCTTATGCGACTGGAGATCAGGGCCTTGCCTGAGCCATCTGCGTCGACAAATAAAATCCCCTGTCACCCTGGCGCCCAGACTGTCCGCCGAGGCATCTGGTTCCGGATGGGTCACGGACCACACATCGATCGAGCCACCACGACCGCCGGTTGCCAGCAGTCGCCCGTCCGGACTGAGAGCAATGGATTGCAGCGGCTCTCGGGCTGTCGAATTTTTAAAGCGATGCGTCCGCGTATCGACCAGGCGAATCATGCGGTCGACCCCACAGATGGCGAAGAATCCGCCATCGGGTGCAAATGCGACACCCGTGGGATGTTTGGCATGCTGTATTCTGCTGCCTGCGATCGGGGCACGCTGGCGAATGTCAAAGAGCAGCGACATGTCGTCAGCTCCGATCGAATGCAGCAGAGTCTCGTCGGGCGAAACGACAAAAGATTCGATCGTGTTGCTGTGGTATTCGTATTCGCCGGCAGGCGTGCCGGTTTCCGCATCCCACATCCGCAGGACCGAATCGGTGCCGCAGGAGACCACTACCGATTCGTCCTGAAGAATCTGTGCGACATACGATTCTCCGTCGTGGCCGGCGGCCGACCATTTTGGCTCACCGTTTCGCGTGTACCATATCCGGACAGCTCCGTCGTCACCGGCGGTGGCCAGCATCGAACCGTCCTTAGAGAACTCGACCCCGTTCACCTCGCCATGCCCGGTCACAATCGTCGAATGAATCTCGCCCGTGTCGGCGTCCATCAGGACGACGCTGTCCGCACCACCAGCCACCGCCATCGTTTCCCCATCGGGCGAAAATGCGAGGTAGTAAAGTGGATAACCCATCGTGGCCAGAATTGACGTGGATCGTGAATAGCGGCGGTGCAGAACGTGCCACTCAATTCCCCGGTAGTCGGCGGCGCCCTTCTTTGGTACATGGCGTCCCAGCAGTTCGCTGACCAGACGCGAATCGCCGCTCCTGACAGCTCGCCCCGCGAGGGTCATGTCGGAAACATATTGCAGACCGCGAGCCTCCCGTTCGCTCTGGTTCGCAATTTCCCGCAATCGATCTTCCTCGGCCAGCGATAGATTAAGCCCCTTCACCGATTCCTCAAGTTGAAAATTCAATTGTTCCAGCTCACGTGTGTGCAGCCCCAGGCCGGTCAACAACGCGAGCACGACCATCGCCGTGGCCAGTATGGTTTTCCTGTTTCGGCGAGTGTATTTGCGTAGCCTGTATGTTCTGGACGGTGGGCTGGCTTCGACCGGTTCGTCCAGCAGGTAACGTCCGATGTCGTCAGCGAAAGCACTGGCGGAGGCATAGCGACGGTCGCGGTCTTTCTCCAGGGCCTTCATCACGATCCAATCCAGGTCACCACTCAGCGACGCCGCCAGGCGTTTAGGTTCGATGTTTCGCATGGCGGCCACGGTGGGCAGGGTGTCGTCGAGCGAGCTGAGCCTGAGACTCGGGCGAGCTGGTTCTTCTTCGCGGATGATGCGGCAGACTTCTTCGAAAGCCGCCTGCTTCATTCGTCGGCGATCGAAGGGCGTGCAACCGGTCAGCAGTACGTACAGCAACACGCCCAGGGAATAGACGTCGGTGCGGGTGTCTATGTCCTGGCCTGTGCTGTTGGCCTGTTCAGGGCTCATGTACAGCGGTGTGCCGACGACCTGTAAGAAGCTGGTGATGAATGTCTGTTCCGTCAGCCTTCGATTTGTGGCCTTGGCAACGCCAAAATCGATAACCTTGACCTGTGGCCGTCCATCGACGCTGGTGACCAGCACGTTGTTGGGTTTGATGTCGCGGTGGATGATGCCTTTCTGATGAGCGTGCTGTACGGCGGTACAGACGTCACCGAACAGATTGAGACGTTCGGCAAGTGATAACTGTTGTCTGTCGCAGTATTTCTGATTGGCAACCCCTTGACGAGTTCCATCACAAAATATGGTCCTCCGCTGTCAGTGGTGCCGGCATCAAACACCCTGGCGATGTAGGGATGGTCATCATCGCCAGAGCCTGCCGCTCAGCTTCGAAGCGGGCGATGACTTCCCTGGTGTCCATGCCCGGCTTGATCACCTTGATCGCCACTTCTCGCCTGACCGGCGTGGACTGGGCAGCGCGAAAGACTACGCCCATGCCCCCTTCACCGATGTGTTCGAGCAATTCATAAGCGCCGATGGTTGTTCCGACGCCTTCAGGTATTTCGGCGGTGCCGACGGTGTTTTCCGGGTCGAATTCCGTCAAAAAACTGCCTGCCTCGTCGTGAGCCTCCAACAGCTCATCGACCAGCTGACGGAAATTCGTATCGCCCCCGCAGACATCGTCCAGATACTGACGACGCCCCTGCTCAGTTTTGATTTTCAGTGCTTCTGAGAATACGTCTCTCAGCTGTCTGGCTTCGGCCAACGTAAGTTTCCTTGCTGTACAGTTGAGGGCAGTCTTTCGTACGGCCGGTTCCTACCCACAAATTCATAGTCGCGAAGCGACGAAAGCACATAGCCGTGGGCGTGAACCCACGGATTGGGATTACCACGAAGCATCTTAGCCGCGAAGCGGCGGCAGCAATTCGAGATTTGCTGTCGCCGCTTCGCGGCTATCCAGACCATTTGGATAAGAACAAGCCTGTAGGAACCAGCCTGACGTCTGCCAATCAATGCTCTGTCTGCCCGCGAAATGGTTCACGAAACCTGGATATTGGGTGAGAGATTTACGAGGTTGACGGCTCGGCCGGCTTGAGGGCTCGAAACAGCCATGCCCGGGCGAAGTTCCAGCAACGGTTGGCTGTACTCACAGAAACCCCCATCAGAACGGCCGCCTCTGCCTGTGTCTGCCCGGCAAACACCCGCAGTTTCACGATCTCAGCGGCCCTGGGATCCTCGGCTTCCAGGCTTTCCAGAGCATCATTCAATTCAAGAAGGTCGCCAAGTTGAGATTTCCAGGGAAGCTCGACCGAATCGAGCGAGATTTGCTCTGCGCTGCTGCCACGTTTGAGACGCTTATTGTTGCGGGCATGATCGATCAGTATTCGCCGCATGGCTTCCGCAGCTGCAGAAAAAAAATGTGCTCGCCCGGCCCAATTATCGCCGTTGGCAGAACCAACCAGCCGCAGAAAGGCTTCGTGCACCAGAGCGGTTGCCTGCAGCGTATGATCGGCCCGCTCGGTCGCCATTTTCGCTGCTGCCAGTTTTTTGAGTTCTCCATAGACCAGCGGCAACAGTTCGGAGGCTGCCTGTGCGTTACCGGTTTCGATTTGCAGGAGAATCTGCGTTACGTCAGCCATGGATGAAATTTGGGGGTTGGGTAGGTTAGGGTTGCCGACTGGTCACTGAATCATACTGACCGTCTTTGTTATCTTGCTTACTGGCACGGGACCATGATACCGCGCATCGAATGTCTGGCTGTGTTCTGTCCCACATCCCGGGACCATCCTCACCAACATCATACGGATAGTCGTGGCTCCCTGCTACGGTTTGCGTTTCTCGAAAGATTTGAGAAAGCGTCGCCAAGCTGTCCGGATACGGCCATGGGACCAGCCTGGCCGTCGCCTGCGGACCGCCAGCTTCAATTAACGGGGGAACTCGAGTGCCCCGCCGGCATGTTTCGACGGGCCGGGACTGATGAGCCGGGACTCGGGACTGAGAGCGGCTGCCAGGACCGACCAGGGAGAAATCATCGTGTCCACACTCCAAAGTGAACACTGTTCCGCAGCTTGCTCATCGTCCCTCGGCAGGTTTGCCAGGGCTGCGGCGTTTTACGCTGACTTGTGGCCGCGAAGAACGCGTTTCAATAGCGGTTCTATTAGTTCCACGAACCATAACAGCTCACGAGAATAAGTAGACTGTTCCCACGGGGTGGCGTCTTACTTCTGCACAAGCTCACGTTCGATCGCCCAGCACAGAGTGCGGGACGACGACACTGCACCGGTCATTGTTGACTTCGGAAACATCAGCTTTGGCACGGAACCGCGTCCCACTTTCTTGTAGAGATCGATGTGTCTCTTGATGTAGTCGCTTGCATGGGGCTTGGCGAGTTCTGCGGTCAGTTCGGTTTTACCCACCAGTTGTTCGGCCTTTTGTCGTGCCGATGCCGAACTGCGGCGCGAGCTGGCAAACAGCCAGTTGTGGAAGTCCGTGAACTTCGCACGATCGACTCGCCAAACGGCGACGGCGATTCGGGACAGTTCACAGGCGTTGGCGTGCGACGACGAAGTGCTTCGCACGGTATCGTTGCACGATCCATCAAGGGGAACGGGAAGCGCGATAATCGCCAGGTCGTTGCCATATTCCTTGAACGCGCCTTCGATCGCCCGATGGGTGTTCCGACAGTGAGGGCATGTGTAGTCGAACATTTCGACGAAAATGTACTTTGCATCAGGATCGCCAAGCAGCGGCCAGTGTCGCGAATTCAGGCGAAATTTGTTGCCCGACACGCTCACCAGTCGCGGTTCCGGCTTTGGTGGAGCAGTCGGTGTTTTGTCGGCTTTCGCCGTCGCATCAGTTGCCGGCTCGTCCTTGACTTGAGTTGTGTCGTCGCTGCCAGGCTCTTGCCCGTTGGCAGTGTCCTTTTGTGCGACATCAACTGAATCATCCGCAACGGCAAGAAATCTGCTGAATAACGATGCCGTGGATGGTGAGATAAACAGATACGTCGCTGCCGCAACCGCGGGTTGAGGCTCAGCAGCTGGTGCCGGCTTCCGGACAGGCTCGTCGTCGGTTTCCGAAGCGGTGATGTCCGCGTTGACCGGTGGTGCTTCAGGAACATCCGCGACCGGTGGTTCGGACGCGCTGGTCGTGGACGACTCGTCCACGGGAAGTGCGGCTGGATCATCGAATTCAACCGGTGGCTCGAACAGATTATCGGCAACAGCAGGCTCGTCAGTGATGGGCGGCGCAAACAGGTTGTCGTCCTCTGTCGACGAAAACGCGGCGTCTGGCGGTGCAAAGTCTTCGGTTGTGTCCAGATCGGCAATGTGTGTTTCTGACGTTTCTACGTCGTCGAATCGTTCTACCAGGAACTGCTCGGGGGCTTCACTTGTGACCTGTGCAGTGATCATAACTGCCACGGCTGCAATGCTCACGCCGGACCACGCAGACGTCTGCCAGTTGCCCAGCGGCCGTTTCCACAGAATGATCCCGGCAAGAACCAACCCACAGCTGTGAGCGCCCAGACAGTAGGCGCACAGATGCTCCAGTTCAAACACCTGGATATTGATAAACCACAGAGCCGACAGTGCCGCCGCGACTGCCCCGAAGGTCAGCACTGACCATCCGGCCCGCAGCAATTTTTCCGGCGTGGCCGGGCGGAAAAATGCAAGAACGCCCAGCAGACTCAGATACAGGGCAACGGCCGGCACACTGACCGGCATGCCAAATACTTTTGCGTACTTGCTTGTCAGCACGTGCCCGCAATCAAACACCTCTCCGCCGCCACAGCCATAGACCGGAATCTGGTTCAATGCCGTCCACGCAAGATATCCGCTGAGTGACAAGGCCGTGGCACACAGGATGCGAAACGTCCACAACATTTTTCCGGACGGAAGAAGTCCGGAGGGCACCGATTGATTCTGACTGGCTGAGGTCGTCACCGAATAAATCTCCCGGAGTGGGGCCTGGGATCCGTTCTAAACCGACGTTAAAGTCAATCAGGACGGAACGTCCGTGCATATCCTGAATGTTCTCCTCGCTTAACCTAGCTACTTTTTTGCGGGTTGGGTCCGGTTGAGTTGTTAGATTCCTCCCAATATTACGTGAATGCGGGTCTTCGTAGTCAAGAATTACCCAGTTTAATTAACCCGCATCTCACAAATGATCGAATTAATCGTGAGACTGATCGTTGACCCGCCAGAAGTCCGCCGGCAAACGGCTTTCCGTTAAAGTCTGCTGGGATTCTCGAGAACTGTGGGCGGTGGGGCAGTCTTGCCGTGGTTCTGAAACTTGTGCAACAATGTCTCTTCCAGTACGGAGGCTGGGAATTTCACAGAGCGCAGAATCGCATGGAGTCGGGCATGTTTGTTGGCAGCTGGTTTAGCAGAATTTGTGCTCACCGATCTCGCCGCAGAAAAGCGATCGGTCAGGGAGTCGCAACCGTCGCCGCTGAGTTGGAACGCCGCGTTCTGCTGACGGCGACTCAGACGACCGCACTGCCGGACACTTCATTTGCCGTAAGCGGACAGGCTTCGTCGTTAACGTTGACGGACTACTTCGACGATCCGGATCTCACCGGATCAGCAGTTGAGGTACAAACGCCGCTCGGCACTTTTTTCCTTGAGACGTACGACGTCATCACGCCGATCACAGCGCAGAATTTTCTGACGCTTGTCGGATCGGGCAACTATGCAGACATGTTCTTTCATCGCTCCGTCTCCGGCTTTGTCGTTCAGGGTGGCGGTTTCAAGTACCCGGATGGAGCCAATGGCCCCGACAGCGTTGTCAACAATGGGACCATTGTCAACGAATTCGACAACTGGTTTGACCCGCAGCTTGGGGGACTTCAGGCCGGGACACCCGTGAATCTGCGAGGAACGGTGGCCATGGCGAAGCTCGGCGGAGACCCCGACAGCGCGACGTCACAGTGGTTTGTCAGTCTTGCTGACAATGCTTCGATTCTGGATCCTCAGAACGGCGGCTTTACGGTTTTCGCCCATGTCCTTTTTGACGGCATGACTGTTGTGGACACAATCGCCGCGGCCCAACGCGTGAATGCTGGCAGTCCGTTCGACACTCTGCCGGTCCGCAACTACACCGATGGTGCAATCCTGCGGGAGCACCTTATTACGTCGTCAACGAGTGTCGTGGACGAACTCGTCTTTTCGGTCAGCGGAAACATCAACGCGTCGTTGGTGACCGCTGTTGTCACGGACGGCGCGCTTCAACTGACTCCAGCGGCAGGGCAGTCAGGCAGTGCGACGATAACTGTTCAGGCAACAGATCTGCAGGGCAACTCCGTCTCCGGCACGTTTCAGATCTCGGTCGGTGTACCGTCTGCGACGGAACTGACGGGACCAGTGGGCGATGACATTCCGGCACGGCCAACGATTACCTGGAACTCCGTCGGCGGAGCCGATTCCTACGAACTGTGGGTGAATCAGATCGGTGGAACAAATGCCATCATTCACGAGACGTCGCTGACATCTGCTTCCTTCACCACAACAGCAGATTTTCCGGACGGCACCTATCGCGGCTGGGTACGTGTAAAGAACAGTGAAGGATATTCGAACTGGAGTGCATCGTTCGACTTCCTGATCGGCGTCTCGGTGCCGAACTCTGTGTCCATCATCAGTCCGTCTGTAGAGAATGTTGACGGACGTCGTCCGCTGATTGCGTGGACCACTGCTGACCAGGCAACGGAGTACGACATCTGGGTCAATCACGTCGGAGTCCAGAGTCAGGTCATTCGAGAGCCCAACTGGGCATCTACCTCGTATACACCAGTCAGCGATCTTGCGGATGGCACGTACCGCGTCTGGATTCAGGCGAAAAACACAGCTGGAGATTCGGCGTGGAGCAGTGGCGTGACCTTTCAGGTCGGAGTCCCGCTGCCGGCAATCACGGGCCCCACCGGATCGCCAATTCCAGCTCAACCAACAGTCACGTGGACATCCGGTGGCGCAGGTGCCACGTACGAATTATGGGTCAACCAGATCAATGGGACTGCTCGAGTGATCCACGAAGCCGCCCTGACGGCCACATCCTTCACTGCCACAAGCGACCTTCCCGAAGGAGACTATCGTGCCTGGATTCGTGTTACTCCGTCAGGCGGCGTGCCGCTCAGATGGAGTGACGCATTTGATTTTACCGTCGGTGCCGGGACAGACCCAGGCACGACCGAAGTAACGTCGGTCACCGGTGCCGACACCGCCCGCCCCGCGATTTTTTGGGCTGTCGCAGCCAACGCTGTCCGCTACGAGCTGTGGGTCAACCAGGTTGGGGGCACCACGCGGATCATTCACGAAACCGACCTGACCGGCCTGGAATTCACAGCCGTGGAAGATCTGGCGAGTGGCAGTTATCGAATCTGGTTGCGCGCCTTCAACGCCACAGACGTTGTTGGTGCCTGGAGTGCGGCGTTCGACTTCACGATTGCCTGACACCTCCCGATTGCTGAGCAGTGACACACAATTTTTCGGCCGACAATCAAATCAGTACGTCGCAGATCTCGGCCAGCAGGACGGTCGCAAATGTTCCGGCGGTCAGGTCGAACTTCAGCTGCAGACTTCCATCACTTTGCAGGTCGGCCGAAACGTTCCGGGGAAATTCGACGTACTTTCTTCGAGTGCCCGGAGTCAGTTTGGAATTGCGAGAAAAGTCATCGTCACTTAACTCAAGTCGCGCCATCACCTGCTGCTCGACCGTCTGCACAGCGCCGGACGTTTTGACCATCTTTCCGCCGGGCATCGGCCCCATCGGACTGAGATCGGCAGCCACGGTGTCCGAATCAGGGCCGTACGCAAACGGTTTGATGCCACCGCGACGACACGCCACATCGCCAAACGCGACCGTCGAACACGTCTGCTGCCCGATGCGTTGAGCCAGACACAGGTTGAAGACGGCCGACTGCACGGCACTGGCCGACAGCTTCGACAAGAATCTGCGCTGCTGTCGTTTCCACGATCCGGGCGGCTTGCCGGTTGTTAACAGCTCGATGCCATCGCGAATGGAGCTGCCATCGTGCCCGAATCGCTGTGGTCCGAAGTAGTTTGGAAAGCCGTTCGTCTCAAGAAGCTGCAATCGATCCAATACGGCTTCTGCTTCTGCCTGGCAGAACGTGGCACCGTCTCTTCCGCGCAGCACGATTGTAAACCGATTGCCAGACAGGTGTCCGGTTCGAAGTTTGTTGCCGTGTGCAGAAATCGACAGAATCTGAATCGCAGAATTTGTCAGATTGCCGATGTCTGCTGCACAACTGCACGGCACGGAGACAAACTGTCGCGTGACGGCGCGGCGATCCTTTTGGCCCGCCACGCCGATGTCACGGGCGGATACCTTTAAATCCTTTGCCAGACGCGATATCAGGTCACTGGCGGACACATTTCGTTTCTGAATCCACAGAAACAGGTGTTGCCCATTGCCATCCGGCAGATAGGTGGGGATCTCTTCCACCTGAAAATCTTCCGGTTGCCAACGAAGAATCGCCGCCGGCAGCACGGGAAGATTGGCGCGCGGCGGTGAAACGATTTCCTGCAGCAGAGTGTCATCCATGACCTGGTGTTCCGTTGACTGTGGCAAATTCACCGATTGTCGATCGTCGTTCCAGGCCAGCTGTCTGTACGAAATGGCGTGACCGGCAAGCCCTCTCGATTCTGGACATTGCACACGGGATTGTCGGCCCACGCGTATCGAACGGCAACAGGAGTGCTGACGCTGTCTGACCAGACTTCGATGGTATTCCGGTCCACGATTCTGGCAGAGGCCGCCACAAAGGTTTGATCGTCGCCTGCGATGGCGAATCCGATGGGTACCGTCACGTCGAACGTGTCCAGGCCTCCGCCAGCGTGATCGAAAGTCACAAGGATTCTGTCGCCCTTGACTTCCATCGATTTGTACAGCGGGCTCTGGCAAACCAGGTCAAAACCATAGTCCTTCGCCAGCGCCCAGCGCGCCAGGCGCTTGGCGACGTCCAGCTTGTTCTTAGGATGTATGTCCGCTGCTTCGCCCAGATTCAGAATGACCGCTTCGCCCGTGTTCGCAAGCTTGCTCATCGTCATTGTCTGAGCTTCACGAAGTTCGGCCCAGTCGCTGTCCACCGGTCCGGGCTGTTCGGCTTTGAAGTCTGCCAGCTGGACCCAGTAAAACGAAAAATCGCCCTGAGCCCATTCATCACGCCAGCTTTGAATCATCAGCGGAAAGAGACTTCGATACTGGTACGCGCGGCTGGCGTTTGATTCGCCTTGGTACCAGATGCAGCCCTTGATCGTGTAACCCAGAATCGGTTTGAGGACGCCGTTGTAGAGATTCGCCGGGCGATGCTGGCCGGTCAGCGGATTTCGAGGTGCTCGCGGTTGGCGACCTTTCTTGCTGACTTTGCATTTCTCCACGCGCTCTTTCCAGGCGGTGACGGCGCCGTCGTGGTCATAGGTTGTTTCTGTGTTCTTCCAGCGATCCATTAACGGGCCATACAAATCCTTGTCAGCGAACAGATCCCGCCGAACCCATGCTTCGCACGCCGATCCGCCCCACGAGTTGTCAATGAGGCCGATCGGAACGTCCAATGTCTGATGCAGTTGGCGACCGAAAAAGTAGCCAGCCGCCGAAAAGCTGCCAACGGTTTCCGGAGTGCAGGCCGTCCATGCGCCATTGAAGTCATCCTGTGGCTCCTGAGTGCCGACCTGAGGAACGGAAATCAGCC
>LWDU01031931.1_pt1 | contig 22776 bp, 26 predicted proteins | sample 727161 | NCBI WGS metagenome assembly LWDU01 (sample SAMN04566230, study PRJNA314399) | hydrothermal vent metagenome | isolation source: deep sea hydrothermal plume seawater | place: Mexico: Gulf of California, Guaymas Basin | collected 2004-07-11
ACTGTCTACTGTAATCGAGTGGGTAAAAGACAACTCACAGTGATTTTCAAGTTGAAAATCAGTATTTCCCTGCATGCAATTGAAGTTGTCAGCATCGTCACTACCAAGCATCGGGTGACTCCACCACATTTCACCTCCACTGGTGATGGTGAGGATAGAATCTTGTGGTGCTCCAGTTAAGGTGAAATTCACCCAAGATATTGAACCTTCAGAACTGGCGCTCCAAGATAGTGAATTGTTATCTTGTTCAATAGGGGTTAGGGTAAGGGCACTTTGCTCCAAACTTGATTCGTGAATATAATATTCAGAGTCTAGAGATGCAGAATAAACCGAATAGCCCAAAACAAGAATAAGAGTCGTTGACAAACCGAGCAGTGTGCGCAATAGGTTTGGGTTCCGAGCCAGTGCTTTCTCCATTGACCTGCCGACCTACCCACCCTGTTTGAACTTGATGTAGTGGTTGCTAATAGTGGGCATGCGAAGCAGTCCCCCCCATAGGGGGGACGATTGCGTTATATACGGACGGTCGGTCGGCGGGATGCTTAGGTGTTGACATGACGACATTCCACGATGTTCCAACAAATTTGGTTTTGCCAGTATTGGCGGAAAGAATGGTGTCTTACGATGCGATTTCTAGGCCAGAATGGGCACTTCATGTGAAGACAGGTGTTCATCGAGAAAGACCACCAACCCAGGATAACTGGTGGGAAATCAGATCTGCAGCGGTCCTTCGAAAGGTCGCAATACATTCTCCAATTGGAGTTAATCATCTTTCGCAAATGTACGGTGGTGCACGTGACAGAGGTAGCGCTCCTAGTAGGGCAAAGTCTGGTTCACGGCATATTATCCGTACTGTTTTACAGCAATTAGAAGAAGCAGGTCTTGTAGAAACAAAGAAAAATCTTGCAGGTACAATCACTCTTGGAAGAGTATTAACACCAGCAGGTCACAAATTAATCAATGAAGTTGCCCATGAAGTTAGGCCAACAGCAGAAGCAGCAGCGCCTGGATTGACAAAGTACTGATTGGATGTAGGTGGGGTAGGTGTCACAGGTAATGTCAATTGATGACAGTGAACTTGAGAGGATGCGCGCTGCTCGGTTAGCCGAAGTTCAGAATCAGATTGAGAGTCAGGCAGAACAACAGATGCAAGCAGAAGAACAACAGGCTGTGGCAAACCAAGAAGTAACTGCACTCAATGAAGCAATGCGAACTATTCTAACACCCGAATCTAGAGAGAGATTAGGGAGAGTTGAATTAACACGTCCTGACATTGCCCTTGGAGTTAAGCGCCATCTTGTAAATCTTCATAATGAAGGGAGTTTACAGATCCCTGTTGATGACAACACTTTGAAATCTGTTCTTACACAACTAAATTCAAACCGTCGAGAATCGTCAATCCGAAGAATCTGAGGTGAAAATATGGCACGAAATAAACCAGCTCCAAAAAAGAAGCGCCTGAATAAAGTTACCAAAACAAACCGCAGGGTACCTGTTTGGGTTATGCAGAGGACAGGACGTAATTTCACATCTCACAACAAACGCCATCATTGGCGCAGGAGCAAGTTGCAGAGGTGATGATTATGGCAGATGCAAAATTATTCCATGGTAGCCGCCACTATACTGTGCCTCTACGAGCGGCATGGGCTTGTCCTCGAACAAAGAGGGCAAAAAGAGCAATTGAGGTTCTCAAGAGATTCGTTCGCCGTCACATGAAGGTTCAGGACGATGAGAACATTTGGATTGATGAGGGTGTAAATCAAGAAATCTGGTCACGTGGAATTCAGAAGCCTCCTCGCCGGGTCCACATAGTTGTTGACCGAGTTGATGGTGACGATAGAATTCAGATTCTACTTGATGAGGCGAAGTACTGAGGTGATTAAATGGGAAATATTAGGCCATCATTTATTAAAATTAGAGCAATTGCACTTTGTGAAGAATATCCTGACAAGTTTGGGGCAGATTTTGATACTAACAAGAAGTTGGTTGAAGAATACACCGACCTTGTTGGTGAGGATGGAAGACTTGTCAACAAGCGGATGCGTAATTGGATTGCAGGTTACATTACAACCTACAAACAGCGCCGCGTTGATTAATCAGAGGTGGGCGCTTGGTCGTCCAGCCACTCGAGTTTTTCTGGAGTCATGAGCCTCCATTTGTACGGCACCCATCACCAGATGTATTGGATGAATTCTTTGATTGGCTTCGTGAACAAGGAGTAGCCAAAAGAAGCATTCCTATTCCAGACCGTGAAACTGGTCAGTGGATATTATTCATTTATCAACACGCAGATCGGGACGCATTAGAAGCATGGGTGCCAAGTAAACAGGAGGGTTAATTTTGGGTATGAATTTACCAATTCCACTTCCCGAAAGGAAGGCAGAAGTTTTTGTGGTATTGATTGAACCAGAAATTCAAGGGAATGTTGGCGCAGTAGCTAGGTCAATGAGAAATTTTGGATTTGATAATCTAAGGCTAATTTCGAAATCAGGTTACGAATTTGAAGATGAAGCATTAGCACGCTCTAAACATGCAAAAATCGTTCTAGAAAATGCCGAGATATTCCCCGATTGGGATTCTTGTATGAAAGATATCTCAATTGTTGTAGGTTCTTCGGGTAAAAGAGAAATGGGTGAGAGAATTGCTTTCAGACATTTTGTTATGCCTAACGAAGTTGCTCAACGTATACACAATGTGGAGGGGAAAGTAGCACTTGTGTTCGGGCGTGAGGGTGTGGGGATATTGACTGAAGAATTACAGATGTGCGATATTCTTGTGACCATTCCAACGTGGGAAGGTTATCCAATATTGAACCTCAGTCATGCAGTGACCATTCTTCTTTATGAGATGCACATGGCATTAATTTCTGAAGAATTGGGCTCCCAAGAAGGATTACCAAGGACCACCAGAGATACACGTGTGCTCAACCCTGAGTTAAGAAGGATGATTCATACCCTTAGTGGAGAATTAGCACAGGTTGTAGATGTTCAAGAACACAAGAGGCCAGGGATTGCTGAGACTCTAAAGCGAGTACTGATGCGTAGTATGCCTTTGGATGATGAGGCGCATAGAATTCTAGGGGTCATGAAACAATCACGAGATGCACTAAAAGAAAAACACTCTGAAGAAGAGTAATTATGGTCTCCATGTGGCCCAAGATTTGGGCGTCTCTCGAACATGAAATGCTGCTAATCGCAAGGAATTCCCATATGCTGTTTTTATGTGAGGTGATACTTGTTCGTAAGCCCATTTGGCTAAATTCTCTGCTGTAGGGATAAACGGTACTAATACTGTTCGATGTTCATCACCCATTTCAGATAAGGCATTTTTAGCAACGTCATCAAGCTCATAGACAACAAAGGCGTGGTCAACAATATCATGAATATGTTCATTAAGAATTTTTGAAATATCTGAGAAATCAATTAACATACCCTCTTCCGAGGTGCCTGATTCAGTCACGACATCCCCTTCAACCTCTGCTTCCCAGCGATACCGATGTCCATGGAAGTGTTTACACTTACTTTTGTGATTAGGAACTCGATGCCCAGTATCAGTCTCAACCCATCTTCGTATACTTGTAGTCATCAAACGTCACCTTCAAATTGAATACTTGCGGAATTTATGCAATAACGCTCTCCCCCTTCATCTTTAGGCCCGTCTTCAAACACATGTCCTAAATGTGCATCACAGGAGCCACATCTCACCTCAACTCTTACTCCACCCATAGTTAGGTCTGGTAATCGCTTGATGCCTGCCTTAGGGTCTTCGTGGTGGAAGGATGGCCACCCACATCCTGAATCGTATTTCATCTTTGAAGTAAACAATAGGTGGCCGCAGCACACACAATAATAATCCCCATCTCTTTTTTCATTCCAATAGATGCCAGTGAAAGCAGGCTCAGTACCAAATTCTTGTGTGACATGATACTGAAGTTCACTCAATTTTGATTTCAGATCTAAATTATTGATTTCATCAGTTTCGTTCATGCGCTCATCTCCTTATATTCCATCTCAACAGCCAGGGCATTGCGAAGAACATCGTCCCATGGTTTGACATATTGAACAGGGTCACTTCTGCCAATTGCATGAAAAGCTAGTATCCGTTCTACATCTGAACCAGAGGTACCCGAGGAACGCCCTTGTTTATCGGGATTGTATGAAGTAATAGTATTGGCAAAAATAGTGTCAAAATCAAGCCCTAGTTGTGAAATTGCTGTTTCAGCATCTCTAAGAATTGTCTCTTTATCGCCATCAATATATGGTAGTTTGAAAGTCACATTTTCTGATTCCCAGTTCCCTACTTCAAAAGCATGTTCAAGAGCACTGTAGAATTCTGGTCGGCAATCGGGATAAATAGCGTGGTCTCCCGAATGAACCCCTAGTGTAATCTCAACATTCACATCGTCTTTAATTGCTATAGAAAGTGCGTATCCATACAATATTGATGCAAAAATAGCGTTGCGATTTGGGACAACTGTTTGCTTCATTTGTTCCTCCTCATAATGTCCCTCTGGGATATCAATTGAGTCATCCGTAAGTGCGGAATGGAAGGAAGACATCGCTGAAGTCAAGTCAATAACTTGATGATTTATCTGATAGCCATTTTCTGAAAGATAGTTGAGATTTGTTTGTGCTCTCTGAACTTCAATCAAATGTTTTTGACCATAGTTATACGAAATTGCATGTACATCGTATCCATCAGCAAGTAGTCGCACCAAAAGTGCAGTGGAATCCATTCCCCCACTCAATGCCATAACGGCTACTTTACTTGACATCAGTCAACACCCATCCATTTGTGAGTTTGTAAACTAAGATTCCATCCCGGATTATTCCGAACCATTTCAAAAGTTGAATGGAAATTTTTCCCATTCCACCCAGCATCTTTGTTTTCATCATAACATGGCTGTAAAAAATGATGTTCGAATCCACCAAGTAATTCATCGTACATGTCTAATGTTTGACCAACCCAAACTACTTTGAGTTCATTTCCTTTCTGTTGACGAATCTTAACAGAACTGTACAATTGGTCTTTTGGAGAAACACAAATCCAGTCAACCACATCTTCTGGTATCTCAATGGTACCGTTTGTCTCAATAGCCAACTCATAACCCATAGGCCTAAGAATTTTAGAAAGAGTAGATAAATCTTGAAGAGCAGGTTCTCCACCTGTTAGCACAATACGGTTACAATCCCATGGTCCCATTTCTCTAATGATTTGTCTCATGGTCAAATTTTCCCATTCATCAAAAGAGGTATCACACCATTCGCAAGCTAGGTTACATCCTCCAAACCGGATGAAAATTGATGGTACACCTGTATGGAACCCCTCACCTTGTACCGAGTAAAATATTTCTACAATTGGAAATTGTTGATCTAATGGGTCACTGGGGGATGGAGATTTTTCTGGAATTATTGATTCATCAATAATTGGAACTAAAGGGAGTGCAATTAGTTGTGGTGTTTCATCTTCCATTTTTTCCCCTCACTGTAAAAGATGGATTTTTTCTTAATTTTATAATGGCGCACTGCGAATGAGTTGCATCAATTCAGTACGTGCTTCTGATTTATCAAAGAAAACACCGCGCATTTGAGATGTAGTCATGATAGAGTTCTGTTTCTTAACTCCGCGGCATTGCATACATCCATGCGATGCTTCGAGTATGACGGCGCAACCAAGTGGTTTTAGGTGTGCTTCTAAATCATCTGCTACCCCTTTAGTAATCCGTTCTTGGTTCTGCAAGCGCCTAGCGTGTGTCTCAAGTATACGGGCTAATTTACTGATGCCTACTATTCTATCAGTGGGGATGTATGCAACATGCCCTCTCCCATGAAATGGTTGTAAATGGTGTTCACACGTGGAGTGGAATTCGATGTCTCGAAGTAAAACGATACCATCGTATCCTTCGGCATTAAAAGTCGCATCTAACACCTCGGATGGCTTTTCTGAATATCCATTAAATATTTCTGAAAAAGATTCAATTACTCGTTCTGGAGTTCTAGATAATCCTTCTCTAAGGGTGCCATCAGCCCCCTCAATGTAACGAATAATTGTTTCAACTGCTGCTTTTGCTTGTTCCTTTTCTACCATTCTATTCACCCTTTATTCTTCCATGCCTTGCATCAATTGAGTCCAGTTGGTCTAACATTTTTCTGCATGCAGTTCTCACTGCATCCGCTACACTGACGAACTTTTTGTCGTCACCAACGTGGACTCTCAGGTCCTCAAGTAATTCATTCGGCATGTCAAGGCTAATCTTTGGCATTAGTTTTAGGGGGCAACACCAGTTCTTAAGTATTCGTATAGTAATACTCTGTGAATACTGGGTGATTGTGTACTAACTAATACTTTCCACCAAATCTTCTCTTTGAAATTGCCTTGCAGCCCAAGTTACTGCGATGAATGCGTAGAACAAAGAAGAGCCGAGCCATAATGCGATATGACTCAAATCCGTAATATTGAGAAGAGCTTCTCTCATTGCTAAACAGACATTAAAAATTGGAGCAACAAACCACCACCATTCAATTCCCTCTAGATTTACAAATTGTGCAAACATTGCAGGCACAATGAATGCGATGACGATTGGCCCGAGTACTGTACCTGCCTCTTTTACTGAGTGGGCCCGCACAGCTAATGCAAGTTCAACAGCAACGACAAATACTGCAAATAGCAGTACTGATAACAACAAACTCGCCATTGACCAAATTGAAAGTGTTGGCATTCCAAAAATGTCTGATGGGATTAGGAAAGCGACTGCAAACAGCAATCCTGCTAGTTGGAATAACACACTAGTCCCAGCTACAACACCTACAGCCACCCATTTGCCGTATAGTAACTCTACACGATTTGCCGGTGTACACAATAGGGCTTCCATGGTCCCTCTCTCACGTTCACCTGCAGTGAGGTCAATTGATGGTTGAATTGCTGATGTAGCAGTCCAAATAGCGACTATCATTGGAATGAACATAGACAATGCAAAACCAGCAGATTGTGCTGATGTTGCTACATTAGCATTGGAAACATCGCCATCCCAATGGATTGGATCTAAAGCCTCTTGTTTGGTAAGATTTACCTCAGCGAGGGTAAGTCCGATAATTTTCTGTTCCCAGTCAAATATGATACCTTTCATTCTACTGTTCCCTTCTGATGAAAGTTCAGATGTTGCATCATAAAGAATAGCATAGTTCCAAGATTCTGAAGAATTTGTATTAGTCTGTTGTAATCGTAGAATCACATGAGGAGTTCCTTCTCTTAATCTAATTGCATCTGGGCCGCTGACTGAAAGGTTAGTAAGTCCATCGTCCAGATTTTCTATTGTATAATTTAGATTGTTGTCAATGAAGGGTTGAATTAATTGTTCTGGGAATTCATCCCCTTCAGCAATTTGTACTTCTAGATTTAGGCTATAATAATCCAATTCCGACATTTCTCCCTGGAGAAAAATAGGTAAGGCAATAAAGAATAATGGGAAGATGAGTAAGGGAATCAATACTAATGCCACTAGTGTACGCCAATCTCTGATAAAATCAAGCAATTCTTTACTTGCAACGGTCCAAACTCTGGATAATCCATTACGCATCTACTTCACCCCCACTGGGTGGTGATTCACCAGATGGTGGTTGTTTCCTTCCTGTAGTCAAGCGTGACCAAAATCGTTGGAATTTAGATTCAGGTTCAGGTGTTTCCACTTCTCTACTTTCATCTTGAGTAAGTTCAACGAAAGCATCTTCAAGAGAATCTGTATTTGTTAGTTTCATTAAATTGGATGGGCTTCCATCAGCTCTCAATGTCCCATTGTGAATAATTACGATTCGATCGCATACTTGTTGCGCCTCATTAAGTTGATGTGTACTATAAATTACAGTCCGTCCTTCATCTCCTAATTTTCTGACCAAGTCTCTAACTCTACGTGCTGAAGTAACATCTAATCCACCTGTTGGTTCGTCTAAAAGAAGAATATCAGGGTCATGAGATAATGCACGTAGTAAGGCCGTTTTCTGCCGCATACCCCTAGAGAAACCACGGGTCTGACGTTGTAAATCATCTTCCATTTCTAATGCTTGGGCTAATCTTAACGTTCTATTCCATGCTTGTTTATCATCAATATTGTTCAATCTTGAATGATAACGTATGTTCTCCCATGCTGTAAGTCGTGCGTAAAGTCCGGTGGCTTCTGGCACGACACCAAGGTTACTTCTTACTTTGTGAATTGGGTGCTCTACTCCACCATCATCAACGAAAACAACCTTTCCAGTACTTGGTTTGTATAAACCACATAGAAGTCTTAGTAGGGTTGTTTTACCTGCTCCATTACCACCAACTAAACCGACAATGTCCCCTTTGTTTAGGTCTAGTGAAATTGTTTTCAGTGCTTCAACATCGCCGAAGTTCTTTGATACTTCACGAACAGAAAGGAGGGTTCGAGTCATGCGACCATTCTCTAGCGGCTTGCCGCCACACTTGGGCCAAGGGCCGGGTGTGCTTCATCAATTCTTCCTGCACGTTCATGAAGTTGGCGAAGATGGTCACCGACCTCATCAGAAGAAATCCCTAACTCAATTAGATTTGCTAGCATTGAAAGCCCTCCTTCTACAGCGCCTGCATGTAAGTAAGAATCATTAGAAATCGTCCCATTAAATCGTAGGTTCTCAAGGGTTTTTTGAAGGAATTCTACCTCTTGTTGTACCATCTCTAAAGTAAGGTTGTTAGCATTCATTAGGTTGTTGATACAGGATTGCATAGTTGGCCGACTAGCCATCCTGTTTTGACCGTTACCCAACGTGGCGTTGCTACTTCTCAACAAGTTCTACTAAGACGCCACCCGTTGATTTTGGATGGACAAAAGCAATTTTATTTCCACCGGCACCAGTTTTGGGTATTTCATCAATCATTTCTATTCCGTTGGATTGTAGATGTGATATCATTTGAGCGATGTCATCAACTTCAAAAGCCAATTGTTGGATACCAGTTCCGCGTTTGTTGATGAATTGTCCAATTGGTGTATTTGGTCCAGTTGGTTCTAACAATTCTATATTGGGTGTTGGTCCTTGTTCTGTTGAAAGAAAAAGGATTTTGACGCCCTGTTCTTCATTAGTTTCCGTTTCTTTTGAAGGAATTAATCCTAATAATTCCCAGAACTTTGCTCCCTGTTGTAAATCATTGACAGCAATCCCGATGTGATCCAATCTGATACCCATTTAATCACCTCATACTCCACTTGGTGCCATCCATGTACCAAATGATTCCTTGAGTGCATTCATTATTTCACCTATGGTGCACTCTACTTTTACAGCATCTAAAATTGCCTGCATCGTATTCCCTCCATTCTGGGCGATATCGTGTACATTTGCTAATGCTTCTGATACTGCTTCCGAATTTCTATTGGCGCGGATACTAGTGAGTAAATTACACTGTGCTTCACCTAATGAAGGGTCTAGTGATTGACCTTTCAAATCAGATTCTACTTGGGATTCAAGAGCATGATTAACTCCAATAACCAGTAATTCACCCTTGTCTTGTGCTACCTGCTCAGCCCAAGCAGACTCATGGATGTGGCGTTGTTGGAATCCATTTTCAATAGCAGTTAGGGCACCACCACATGCATCAATTTCTTCAATTAGTTTTTTAGATTGTTCGTAAAGTTTAGTTGTGAGTCCCTCGATGTACCATGAGCCGCCTAATGGGTCTACAACATCAGCAATCCCAGTCTCATTTGCCAAAATTTGTTGAGTCCTTAAGGCGATGGTTGACGACTCATCTGTAGGCAGTCCGATTGCCTCATCAAATGAATTTGTGTGAAGGGATTGGGTCCCACCTAACACAGAAGAAAGTGCCTGATAAGATACACGAACGATATTATTGAGTGGTTGTTGTGCAGTTAGGGTGACTCCAGCGGTCTGGGTATGGAACCGAAGTATTGACGATTTGGGGTTGCTTGGGGAGAATCTATCGTTCATCAGGTGATACCATAGTTTTCTTGCAGCCCTAAATTTTGAAACTTCTTCAAAAAAGTCATTATGACAACCAAAGAAAAATGATAATCTTGGCGCAAACTCATCAACATCCAATCCTGAATCTACTGCCGCTTGGACATAAGCCAATGCGTTGGATAGAGTAAACGCTAATTCTTCTACGGCTGTAGCTCCAGCCTCACGGATATGGTATCCTGAAATACTGATTGTATTCCAACGTGGGGTATTCTCTTTACACCAGTGCATTACATCTGTAATTAATCTCAGAGACTCATTTGGTGGGAAAACATATGTTCCTCTAGCGATATATTCCTTCAGTATATCATTCTGAATTGTTCCCTTTAATGATGATATATCAGTACCTCTTTCTTGAGCGACTGCGACATACATTGCGAATAAAATAGATGCCGGGGCATTTATTGTCATTGAGGTAGAAACGGATGCCATGTCAATTTTATCAAATAATAATCTCATGTCATGTATGCTATCAATAGCGACTCCGACCTTACCTACCTCTCCCAAAGACATTTCATCATCAGAATCTAATCCTAATTGGGTTGGCAGATCAAATGCAACAGAAAGACCGGATTGTCCTTTCTCAAGTAGAGTGATGAATCTTTCATTCGTTTCTTTTGCAGAACTAAAACCAGCATATTGTCGCATAGTCCAAGTTTTTTCTCTATACATTGATTTGTGAATACCCCTTGTATATGGTGGGCTACCTGGCTCACTGGTTTGCAGTTCTCCGCCGAAATCACGGTCAGGTACTTCAGGGATAGGGATGCCTGCGCGCGTTTTGAACACTTTGTTTTCATCCACCATAGGCCGCCCTCGTTATCCCGGAGGGGTTGACAAGGGTCATTATTTTTGGTCAATCGTGCTGATGCCCGCCTTCACCATGAACATGCCCATGTTCCAATTCTTCTTCAGAGGCATCTCTGACATCAACAACCTCTACTTCAAACTTTAATGCACGTCCTGATAATGGGTGGTTAAAGTCACATTTTATTGTAGTATCAGTAATTCCTACAACGCGGAATGGCCCCATAGCAGACATCAAAGTCATCCCTAGGTCCATTTCCATGTCTTCAGGGAATTCTGCTGCTGGGATTTCCATTACTGCTTCCTCTGTTTCTTCCCCATAAGCATCTTCTGCCATCAAGGTGAATTCCCTTTTTTCACCAACTTTTGCTCCCATCATTTCTCTTTCAAAGCCAGGGATCATGTTTGGAGGAGTTGCACCCACTAGGTATCCTAAAGGCTCCCCCTCATGACTTGAATCAAATTCTTCACCATCTTCAGGGAAAGTCCCTCTATAGTGTACCATTGCTACTTTATCGTTATCTATTGTTGTCATTCATCTCACTTTCCTATATCCTTTCAGGACTTTGATAATTCTTTCCGCAGTTTTATCAGAGATTATTTGATCTTCTAATTTTTCTTCTACGAATTCTATTGCTGCATCAATACCTTGGCGCTCTCCCTTTGCCCAAGTAGAGCCAAGGAGATTTGCTCTGTGCTCTTCATCGACATTTTCTTCTTCCATGATTTCTCTAACATCAACTTTGAATTCCATGTATTTACGGCGATTCAATTTAACAATCCTTTTTGAAGGGGCAGATGAGGCCCTAGTCTTACGTTTTTTTGCAATCATTTTACTACGCTTTTCGTAGGCTTTCTCACTTGTTGATTTTGATTTAACCATGGCAGTTCTGGCGGCTTCTGCCGCTTTTGTGATCGGATTTTCTTTATCCTTTGACTCCCCTTCAATGACTATTCCAGAATCAACTGCTAATGCTCTACTTTCAGCAATTAATTCGCTGACTCTATCTTTATCAGAATCATTATTATCGTCAGTTTCTTTTTGTTGTTGTTTTTGTTGCAACCCACGACTTCTGACTTTCCCTACTGCTGCAGCAGGACCATCAGGGGTAGTTGCATCTTTGATTTCAATATCGTCAGATTCTTCTTCTACTGATTCAATCGGTGTAGATTCTTCAATAGTGTCATCATTAATAATTTCATCCTTAGTTACGAGTGCTTTCTCTTCTTTTTTAAGGACAGGTTCAGAAGTAGATTTGGGTTGTAGGTGAGATTGCGGTATCGCGGGCTTTGAGGCCTGGTCTTTTATTGCCGAAGGAGCAGGTCCTAAAGTTGCAGGGGAATGACGCGTAGGGACCTCTTTTTGAGGCTCTCTAGATTTTTGGTAAGTTGGTTTTTTTCTCTTTGAGGCTGCGCCTTTATCAAATGGATTAAATGGTTTCTGTTTCTTTCTTGCCAACCAGTTACACCCCTTCTGTGGTGCGGCCTACTGCCGACCCCTCATAACTCTTACAGTGTTGAGTGGCTAGTATTCAATATCAACTAAGACCAAGAAATTGGTGTCTCATCAGTCCTAAGTGCCTGATTAACTGCTGAAGATTCATATGAAATACCGCCATCATTTAGTACCTGTAATCGGCCTAATGTGGCAATCATTGAGCCATTGTCAACACAGAATTGAGGTGCCGGTGCATTAGATTTAGCCCCTCTCTCTATAGCCATTATTTCGCCCATTTGCTTAATTCTCTGGTTGCAAGCCACACCACCGCCAAACAGTAATTCGGTTTTTCCAGTATGAGCCATGGCTCTCTCTGCAACTTCAATGCAAGCCGCAAATGCATGTTCTTGTAAACTCCAACAAACGGCACCTAATTGCGCCCCTCTTTTCACTAATCTAGAGGCGGCCGTAAGTAATCCTGAAAACGCCAAATCCATCCCATGTACAGCATAAGGTAATGAATAGTCATCAAGACTCGCATCCATATTTTCTTCCCTCCAAGAAGTTGCTAATTTTTCAATTTTCGGCCCTCCAGGGAAGGGCAGGTCTTGACCTCTAGCAAACTTATCTAGCATATTTCCAATACCAATGTCTAGGGTTTCCCCAAGTACTCGATATCGATCTCCCATCCGAGCAATAACTTGGGTATTTCCTCCAGAAACGTATAGTAAAACTGGGTCGTCCATTTGGCATTGCTGACGACCAATTTCAATGTGAGCAACGCAATGATTTACCCCCACTAAAGGGACGCCCCATTTACTGGCTAGTGCCCTTGCAACACTAGCTCCAACTCTGAGACAGGGACCAAGCCCAGGGCCCTGGCTAAAGGCTATTGCAGATACCAAATCGGGAGTAATTCCCGATTGTAATAGTTGTTTTACTAGTGAAGATGCTTGTTCGGCATGATGGTCTGCTGCTTCGCGTGGATGAATTCCTCCTTCATCAGGTCTGTAAAATGCTGAAAACGATGCCGCAGGGGAGCCTTTGTCATCTACACTACCAATTGACAGGGTGTGGGCTGTAGACTCAATTCCTACAACTACGCCCCCATCCATAGTTCTCAACAAGCATTGCGGGTAGGCCACATCATTTCAAGCCTGTAGTGTGTCCGGGGGAACCATGCGGCGCCTGTTGCTCAACGTCGGGCCTATTGCCCACCTCTCTCCTAATGGGGTCCAAGGCCCTCTTGTTGGCAATACTATGTACGATGAGGAGCTACTCATTCATCCTGCTGGGTTGGCTATCTTATCCAACGATAAGGAAATAGAAAAAATTGGTTTTTCTGAAGAATTACAACTTGAATACTTCCATCAAATGAAGTTAGATTCAAGTGTTCCATCTCTAGTTCAAACAGGTGATGTTGAGGTATGGGATTTAGCCGGTAAAGCCGTAATACCTGGTTTAGTAGATGGCCATTCACATCTTGTTTGGACAGGTGACCGTTCAGGTGAAGTTGCTTTGCGTGAGCAGGGTTATACTTACCAACAAATATCGGAAATGGGTGGGGGAATAAACAAAACAGTTGGAGAGACTAGAATCGCCCCACTCCAAGAATTATTGTTATCAGCAAGAGAGAGAGTAACAAATGCAGAGAACTTTGGTACCACTTTCTTAGAAACTAAGAGTGGTTATGGATTAACTACACAAGATGAATTGAAATTACTTATTGCGTCTAATCAAGCAGGGCATGATTTTCAGATAGAAACAACATCAACTTGGTTAGGTGCGCATTCAGTTCCTAAGGAATTGACACAATCTCAATATGTTGAAGAAATATTGTCTGAACAGTTACCAGCAGTCATTGAACAGGGTATTGCAACCTATGCTGATGTATTTTGTGAAAATGGCTGGTTTACAATTGAAGAAACAGAAGATATCTGTAAAGAAGCAAAATCCCAAGGATTGGAAATAAGATTACACGTTGATGAATTTTCAGATTGCGGAGGGGCACAACTTGCTGCAGAATTAGGTGCATTAACCGCGGACCACGCTGGATGGAGTACAGACGATGCAAGAGATGCGTGCCATAAGGCGGGGGTAATCCAAGGTTTCCTTCCCGCAACCCCCCATGTGTTGGGGCTTGACCATTGGCCTCCTTTCCAACAATGCTTGGATAATGGGTGGGCTTGGTCCTTAGCTACTGACTTTAATCCTAATTGCCCAAGTCTTTCACTACCATTCATCTCAAAAATTGCTATTGAACAATCAGGTATTCCACCATTGGCTGCCCTGGTAGCAGCATCAAGAAACAGCGCATGCTCATTACTTGAAGGAAGAAACAGTAAGTTAGGTACAATTAGTGAGGGAGGCCCTGCATCTCTAAACATACTTCAAGATGATAATATCGAAGGATGGTATGGGTCTAATTCCGATCAACCATTTTTCGGGACTTTGTCAAATGGCGGGTGGGTCAACCACAAATATTGATTATCCCCCATAAGTATTACTGTGTATCCTTGTTGTAAAACTTCAATGCTTTTTAGATTTCAAAATTTTTCAATGAAGTGACTTTCAAAAACCAATCAACAAAGATAGGGGAAAACCCGCACCCCGTAAGGGCTGATAATATACATTATCAGTCATTCAAATATCCACCTTAGATGAGTGGGTGGCACTTATATTAGAGCAGTGTCACGTTTAGTAGCAAAATCGATGCTGTGATTTTGAAAGAAATCAACATTTGACCTTTAGAGCCTAGGGGGTGGAGGTATCAATTTTAGATTTTGTTTTCGTCAAGAATCCATTCATCCCAGAATAGTTATCGCGCGGAGGATTCATATTTGTGTCTCTATTGGAAAGGTCAGTTGCAATGGCGGAATACGAAGGCTTCTGTTTGAAGTGTAAGACATATGGTCCTGTTCGTGACGGGAAACTCATCAAAATGAGTAATGGACGAACTAGGGTAGCTGGTCACTGTTCAGCGGAAGGTTGTACTGGTAAAATATCCAAAATCATCGGATGAACTCTCTGCAATCAAAATAATCGGGCTCGTGGTCTAGGGGCTATGACGTCGCCTTGACATGGCGAAGATCGGCGGTTCAAATCCGCCCGGGCCCATTTAATTCAACAATACCGAACTTTCTCGTTGGTTGGGAAATAATGAATTACAATAATGAGTATTCAACTCTCAACTTTCCTGCACCCTTTGACTTTACTTTATTGATTTGAATTTCACCGATTTCCTTCGTATTAGATACATGAGTTCCAGCACATGGGCAAATATCTCTCCCTTCAATAGTTATTACTCGTAATTCTTCTACATTCTTAGGTAGTAAGTCTAGATTGACTCTGACCAATGGATTAGAGGTGAGGCTTGAACGATGTTCTAGACCCATAGTGACAGAAATTTGCTGTTCTATCCCATCATTAACTAATTGTTCTAAGAGTTCTTTATCGAATTTTGATCGGTCTTCGATTCCAATATCAATTCTAGTTTTATCTAATCCTATCTGGTTGCCTATTGTTCTGCCTGAAAATAGTTCATCTGCTGCTGCCGATATAAGGTGCTGGGCTGTATGCATTCTGCTCAAAATATTACGTCTTTTAATATCTATAGAGGCCGAAACAGTTCCTTCAAATAGTAATAAATCACTGTCAATAATACCTATGTTATGTAGTAGTTTAGCACGTTTTTTCACATCTTGAATAGGAATTGAAAAACTTTCATTTTCTAGATACCCATGATCTGCTGGTTGCCCTCCACCAGATGGATAAAAGTAAGAATCTGATAGTTCGACCCAAGTGTCGCCATCTACCACTTCTGCTGAACAAATTGTTGATGTAAATGATTTAGGATTAGTCCCTGGATGCTGCTTTAAATGCAGTAATTCATTCATCTTTATCGCTCCGATCAATTGGGCAATCGGTATTTTCAATGTTCAAAGGCCTATCATCAGATTCGAACACAAAGTCATTATTTGAATCGGACCAAATTATTGTTGGGTCAGGGTGTTCTTCCTCTTCTAAGTCAGAAATTGGAAGTGGGGAATTTGGATTTAGGCTATATAGTGCCGGATTGAGCTCCGGTTTTTCTACTACTATCTGTTCAATTGTCGGTGTTTCTCTTTCCCCTAATTCTTCTAAATTATAATGGAATAGACCACATTCTGGGCACCTTAATACAGTGTTCTCAGTGAGGCATCCGCAGTCAGGGCACTGCACTAAATTGTCAAATTTCGATAGTGCGTCTGCCATAACATCAATCCATGAATAATGCATCAAATGGTACCCAGTACTCTTCCTCTGAATCGTCATCCTTGACTAGGACTTCATCATCATCTTCATCAAATTCGATAATTTCACCATGCCATTCCTCTCCTTCGTGGTCAACTCCAACCTTAGAACCCACTTCAATTTCAGCATCGTCGTCATCTTCATCGTCTAACTCGTCATCTGTTTCTGAATCTTCATCATCATCAGAATCATCGTCATCTGATTCTTCATCATCTGAGTCGTCATCTTGGTCATCAGATTCTTCATCCCCTGTGTCCTCATCCTCTTCGGGTTCATCATCGACTTCTTCATCTGAACCATCAGTAGTCTTCTTCTTTCGATGCTCAAGTTTCCAACCCTTTACAATTGAACGGAACCAAATAGAGCCCCCTATTAATGCTACTAAAATTAACACCAGCAATATGTCTGGAATACCCCAAGTTCCCTTTTCACTCCAAGAAGCTGGATCACTTGGAGAGAATATATTGAGTATATTCAGTTTCGTATGATTAGCACACCATTCATTATTCAAGAGGTATGCATTATCTCCTTCATTACAGCCAAATAAGGTCGAAAAGAACCCATAAATGTTGATAATAGCCATACCTAGTGTTAACCCCACTAAACTCCAACCAATTGGGAAAATGTTTTCTTCGTTCCTCATTAACCAGATTTGTGCCTCTGTAGGGCCATCAGATTTTTTATTTTCTTCAATAGTTTCATTCACTGTATCAGGGGATTCAATGCCATCAACGAATTCAATTAGGTCAATCATTCCATCTTCATCTTCGTCTAGTGCTTGCATCAATTCGTCGATGTTTTCTTCATTAAAGGAATCACTAAAATATTTTTCAACGGTCTCTCTGAATTCTTTCCCAGAAATACGCTTATCTTTATTAGAATCAAATTCATTAAAACTAGATCTGATATTATCATCAGATTCTCTTACAAGTTTTGAAAGTTGGTCAATTAGTGTAGGTTCACCATCGGATTCGCCATCTTCTGAATCATCATCTTGGCCAGATTCTTCCTCGTCTACTTCATCATCAGGTTCTTCTGTTTCATCTTCTAGTGTATCAGAATCATCATCTTGGCCAGATTCTTCCTCGTCTGCTTCATCATCAGGTTCTTCTGTTTCATCTTCTTGTTTATCAGAATCATCTTCTGAATCATCATCTTGGCTAGATTCTTCTTCGTCATCACTGTCAGATTCACTCAGGTCGCTCGAATCGCCGCCTTCCGTTGAATGCTCCAAATCCCAAGCATCAGCAGCCATTTTCAATTCAGACTCCTTTAGGTAGGAATTTTCATCTTCATCTATAGAAATAGCAAACTTAAGGAAGGCTTCTTCATCTTCAATACCATGTTTTTTCATGATACGAGCCAACACGTTTTCAGAATATCCTACGTTTTTCTCATTTTCATCTTCTGAATCATCATCATCATCAGATTCTACGCCACTTGAATCATCTGAGGGATCCGTTTTCCCACTAGAATCATCATCATCAAGCATTAATGCTATGTTTAATTCGGTAAGGGAAATCATTGAATCATTATCCAAATCTAATTGGTGAATGAATCGCTCAATCTCATTTTTTGGCAGAACAGCGATTTCCGCCTCAATTAATCCCTTTTTAATCTCATAACCAGATAGTACACCATCGTCGTTGTGATCCCATTTTCCGAATACATCATCAACAGATAAACCCTCAGATTTCATCCAAGAATTTACCGATTGTAGCAAATCATCCAGTACAAATGCAATGGAGCAATTTGGGCAAGATTTGGAATCAAGAGGTACAATTGTTTTACAAGAACCACATTCTCCCATATTAACTTCTTTTACACCGGAAAAAGATACTCCGCACTTGGGGCAACTTTCCGAATCTGCTGGAATTTCTTCTTGACACGCACCGCATTGGGCGGTATCAATATGCTCTGTTGATTCACCTTCTTCACTGGACATTGCTCTCGCCTTCAAACTTTCCAAACTAATTGATGATATAATGGTTCATGAGATAATATTGATTTATTCCCTATCAGTAGATAATTTGGTGGATACGCCGAAGGCGTCAATAACAGGTAGTGCGGAGTGTCGTATTGGGGAAGATGACAGACACATGGCCACCTGGTTCATCGCGAGTATATGGTATCCAGTTAGATGACCCAAGAGAGGGTTATGTGTGGTTACAACAGATGGCCACCGCTGACCGCACGTTACTGGTTTTATCTCGTCTCGCACCAACTCGGTTATCACGCTGGATTAATTTGCAATCCATCAGATTTCATTGGATAACTAGCCGTCAAGATAAATATGCAATAGATCCGGCTTTAGAGAAAATTAATCACTTCTTAAATTCCACCATTTCATCAGGTTCTGGTATTATTTGGCTAGATGCCGTGGAATACTTATCAGATTTACATGGTTTTGATTCATTAATCCATTTTGTCCAATCTCTTGCTGATGCATTGGTGGATACAAATTGGACTTTGGTTCTACCATATTCGCCTTTAGCATTTGAATCTACACAAGTAGCAAAGATTAGACGTGAAGCACCTAATTTCACTTTAATTGAACAGAACACATCTGAAGAAAATGCAGTTCCTATAGTAGATGCTGAGCCTGAAGACAATTCAACAATAGGACTGGAAGAAATTGATGATGAGAGTACCATCAGCGGTCAAATTGATGATAGCCTGGCTGTAGAAGTAGAGCCGGGATTTGTTGTATTGAGTCGTATTCCTGAAAAAAGTCTGTCAAGGGCAATCCTTCAACGGCGCCTTGAACAATGGAAAGGGATGGGCTTTGATGTTAGCGAGTTAGAACCCGTGGTTCTCGTTGACGATAGAGTAGTTAGGCATCAAAGGTATTTTGCCTTCGAAGAAAAAGTACGCCGAGCAACTGAGTGTGAAAGAAGAATTAAGGAATTAGAACAGTTAGGATTTACTACTTCAGCAACTAAACTTCATTTTCGTATTATGCAATTAACAGGGTTGGATGAAGTTGAAACTGAAATCCAGAAATTATTGGCCGAGGCTAGATAATTCTCAATTAATGGTTCCAATTTCATCTTCTACAGCATTTATCATTGAACCAGATTGAAGAATTGTAACCATTGTATCATGGTCAGGGAAGAGGGGCCTATCGTCATCTAGATGGTCAATACTTTGACGAATAATTTTGTGGGCAATGCCTGTTCCTTTGCCTGGCTCGCCACCTCGGATGTCGATAGCTTGCGATGAAGCAATCATTTCAATTGCCAAAACACCAAAACAATTTTCCATAATTTGTCTTGTTTTTTGGGTGGTCGTCATGCCCATGCTGACGAAGTCTTCTTGGTCAGCAGCAGCAGGAATACTCTGATTTGCTGCAGGGTGGGAGAGAATCCTTGTTTCTGCTACAAGTGCGCAAGCAGTATATTGTGCTACCATTAATCCAGAATGTAATCCTGGTTGTTCAGTTAGGAACGGTGGTAATCCTCCAGACAGGGCTGGGTTTGTTAATCGGTTCATTCTTCTCTCTGACAGAACTGCGCCCATTGAGAGTCCTATTCCTACCATTTCCATAGGGAGGGCAACAGGAGAGCCTTGGAAATTTGCCCCTGTGATAACTCTCTCTTCATCTACAAGAAAAACCGGATTATCTCCTACACCATTTAATTCAATTTCCACTTGGGATGTGGCATATTTTATCGCATCCTTAAGTGAACCAATTACTTGTGGTGTAGACCTTAATGAATATGCATCCTGAACTTTCTTACCTGCAGATGCAAGAATATCGGAATCAGCAGTCAATCGAAGTAAATTATCAGCAGTGTCAATTGAACCTGTAAAACCACGTAATTCGTGAAGTCGATTGTCATAGGGAGTCATATTTGCATTCAAGGCTTCAAGAGTCATTGCGGCTGAGATATCGTGGTATTTCAACCACCTAATGGCATCACATAATGTCAATGCCGCCATCGCCGTTAGCATGTTACTGCCGTTGATTATTGCTAACCCATCTCGTGCTTCTAGGGTAATGGGCTCTAGACCTGCAGATTTCAAAGCCTCAGTAGCTGCCATTCTTTCCCCTTCATAGAAGGCATCTCCATCACCCATCATAGTCATTGCAATTTGTGACATTGGAGATAGATCACCACACGCACCAACCGACCCTTTGCTAGCAACAACAGGTGTGACCCCTTGATTGAGCATATCAATTAGTAATTGAGTTACTTCAGCCCTGCCGCCTGAATTACCATGGCAGTGTACGTTAATGCGCCCTAGCATAGCCCCACGAACTACCTCGATTGGCATTGGTTCTCCAATACCAGCTGCATGAGAGTAAACTAAGAATTTTTGAAATGATTTTATTTTGTCAGGTGATAATACGACCTCACTAAATTCTCCAATACCTGTGGTGACCCCATACATTACTTCATGGGCATCAATTTTCTTCTGAATCATCTTTCTACAATTATGTATTCTTTGCCAGGCATCATCACTAACAGAAACTTTGACATTTCCTCTCGCAACAGATTCAACATCTGCAATAGACAGATGGTCACCATCTAGCACTAAATCCATGTTTTACCCGACCTCGCTTGTGGTAATAATTCTACTCAAAGGATTACTGTACAATTAATCTATAAAGAATCTAGAAATTAAATCATCATCCGCTATATTTGGGATAGTTATATCTAGCGTTGTGTCTCTTGCCATAGCCCTTTGTGCTGCAGTCAATGCACCAGAGTTCCTTGCCCAAGCCCTTCTAGCAATTCCGTTATTTACATCCCAATTAAGCATGGAATTCAACCTTATTGAAGCCTGTTCTGTACCGTCTAGAACAAGACCGAATCCACCGTTAATGACTTCTCCCCAACCAACTCCTCCGCCATTGTGTAAACTTACCCAAGTCGCTCCTCTGAATGAGTCTCCAACAAAATTCTGTACGGCCATGTCCGCACTAAACATAGACCCATCTTTGATGTTCGCGGTTTCGCGGTAAGGTGAATCAGTTCCAGAGACATCATGATGATCACGCCCTAGGACAATAGGTGCTGATATCAGTCCGGTTGAAATAGCATCGTTGAATGCTTCTGCTATCCTCCTTCTTCCTTGTTCATCGGCATATAGGATTCTAGCTTGAGAACCTACAACCATTTTATTCGCATCTGCTTCTTTAATCCATTTTACATTATCCAACATTTGTTGCTGTATGTCATCAGGGCTATTTTTAGCCATATCCGAAAGAATATTCTTAGCAATTAAATCACTTTCATTTAGGTCTTTTGAGTCTCCAGAGGTACAAACCCATCTGAATGGGCCAAAGCCATAGTCAAAACACATTGGGCCCATGATATCTTCAACATAAGATGGGTATCTGAACGAACCATCTGACTCTAGAATATCTGCTCCTGCTTTACTGGCCTCAAGTAAAAATGCATTTCCATAATCCCAGAATCGCATTCCATTAGAACACATTTCATTGATTGCTAGTGTATGCCTACATAGCGATTCTTTGACAAGTTGCTTGAATTTTGTTGGTTCTTCTACCATCATAACATTAGCCTCATCAAAACCGATTTGTATTGGATAATAACCACCTTGCCATGGATTATGAAGTGAAGTTTGGTCACTACCTAAGTCCACTTTAATTCCTCTTTCACAAAGTCGTTCCCATAGGGTTACAATATTGCCCACATAACCAATACTAATTGCTAGTTTATTCGCAGCGGCTTCCACCATTTTATCAATTGCAACATCAATATCTTGTACAACTACATCAAGCCACCCTTGTTCATGCCGTTTATTGGCTGCTGCGGGATTGATTTCAGCAATGATGCATGAAGCCCCAGCGATAACCGCTGCTTTGGCCTGAGCGCCACTCATACCACCTAATCCACTTGTGACATAGGTTCTGCCTGAAATACCATCATTTCCAGTGAGGTTGAGATACTTTCTCCCAGCATTGAGTAAAGTTATCGTTGTGCCATGGACAATACCTTGAGGACCAATGTACATGTAGGAGCCAGCAGTCATCTGCCCATATTGACTAACTCCAAGAGCGTTATATTTCTCATAATTTTCTTGGGAAGAATAATTTGGAATTACCATTCCATTTGTTACGACAACTCTTGGAGATTCTTCGCTTGAAGGAAATAATCCCAAAGGGTGGCCAGAATACATGACTAATGTTTGAGAATTTGTCATTTGAGACAAATATTTCATTGTCAATCGATACTGTGCCCAATTTTGAAAAACAGAGCCATTACCACCGTAGGTAATCAATTC
>LWDU01032264.1_pt1 | contig 22765 bp, 20 predicted proteins | sample 727161 | NCBI WGS metagenome assembly LWDU01 (sample SAMN04566230, study PRJNA314399) | hydrothermal vent metagenome | isolation source: deep sea hydrothermal plume seawater | place: Mexico: Gulf of California, Guaymas Basin | collected 2004-07-11
ACCTTTAATCTTGGATCAATCGTTAAAACATATAGGTGGTACTTACCACATGGTTTCCCCTTCTCGCACATTGAACAATGCTTTTGAAAGTCGTCGAATACCATGGCGTGCCTACAATGAGCATAGATATTAATCATTCTAAAGAAAAAACGATTAAATTTACTCAAAAACCACAGGTTAAAATACCCCTAGCGCCATCTTCTTTTGGTGACTTACAGAACCATAGATTGTGAGCCATATCCGTGTCAATTTTGACACATTTATCTTATCTGAATTAGAGTATAGAGGGAGACCCATGTTGAACAATGAAGAAAAAATAGTCTGGAGAATGGTGGCAATGGTCGATGGAGATATTATTTCCAAAGACCACAAAAAGGCTGAAAAGGCGATTAAACAAACCCGCAATGCGGTGGTAAAACGTTTGTGTATTAATGCTAAAATAGATTACCCATATGCTTGGTGGCAAGGCTCTGAAGCTGCGGATAAGATTGAATTTGTCGATAAGTTTCTTGGCACGCTTATCTCGGTGATAAGCGGCTCTAAAGTCAGGGCTCATGACCACGAGTTAGAATTCATTAGATATCGCGTTCCGCAAATTGTTGCTATTTTTGGTCCGAAGCCAACCGATATGACCGCTGACGATATAGACTCACAAGGAAATTGGCACTTCGGTGAAGGTGATCATGAAAAGATCTCCCTATTGGGCAGCACATTGCCTGTTCCAAGCGATATTAGGTCTAAAGACCAGCCAACAAAACAAGAGGTTATCGCCATGGCTGATGCTCAATTATCCTTGGATAATTGTCCCGGTTGTAATGGCGATATCCCATTTGGTTCGATCATATTGATCACGGAATTCGCTCATTTATTCCCGGCTAATTGTTGTGATAATATGATATGGTTCAACCAAGATGCTGAAACCGATTTAGAAGGGTTGGAGTGATTAAAATGCAAGCGAAACGAGTAAATAAAGTAGAAGCAGAATTACAAGCATTACTAGATAATGGAGCCAATGTCTGGGTGGTTGGAGATGTCCATGGTCATGCCAAAACCTTGGCGGCTTTAATCGATAAACTCGACATTGATCTATTGGACCGGATCGTGTTATTGGGCGATTTAATCGACCGAGGGCCGGATTCATGTAAGGTGATTAAGATGGCTCGAGAGAATCATCAAATCTTTGCAGTAAAGGGCAACCACGAGGAAATGATGCTGAAATGTTTCGATCCATTTCATCTTGAAAACCCTGGCCTAAATCAAGCTGGATGGTACTATATTGGCGGTCGTGAGACCGCGCAATCCTATCTCAATACCTTTCAAAAACCAGATGGTGATATCGATAATTTATCGTTGGTAAAACGTGCAGGACATGATCTTGCTTGGATTGAATCTTTACCCGACCACATCGTTTTGGATGAATGGAGATTGGTCCACGCTGGCTATTCGCCTTCCGAAGGCGAATTGGATTCCCAATCGACTGAGTCCTTATTGTGGGTAAGAGGAGAATTTCATAATTCGACACGAATTTTAGATGAGAATCGAACCATTGTATTCGGCCATTCAACAATGATCGGATTTGGAATTCCTCAAGATGGAATTTGGTTTTCCGAATTAGAACTCGACAATGGAATGTTCGCAGCGATGGGGATCGATTCATGTTGCTATGGTGGAAATGACCCTCAATTAACTGCCATGAACCTTCAAGACGGAAAAATTATCAAACAACGATTAGTCAATTGATTTTATTGAAAATTTCCGAACCAACGATTCGCCACCGCTCCAATGGCCAAAATTGACAACCAACCCACCCATCCCCTAAGCATGGACCGGCTGCCAACCCGCTATTTGAACGCGGTCCTAATCGACGATTTCGCCACAACTCACCTCGGCGATTTCCTCTTGCACCCCGATGGAACTTTTAGCCAATCAAACGGCGACGAGGATGTCGAATCTACCATCGATGGCACCAATAGATTGATCACTAGAAGTTTTCAAAATTGGCATACTCATTTGCCTATGCAATTGAATGCTCGGGATTTTTCAGATGGTCTAGCCCTTTCGGATTGGCTAGCCAAGTCTATCTTTCCCACAGAGATGAGACTAACCCCCGAAATAGCAGCGATAGGTGCTGCTGCTGCTGCTGCAGAGATGTGCAAAACCGGCTCTTCATTTGCCAACGATATGTATCATTTCCCAGGCGCGATCGCCCCGGTTCTGGAAAGCGCAGGTTTGCGCGCCATCGTTTGCGGTCCACAGACTCAATGGCCACCGCAAGAGGGCGGAGATAATGGTGAAGTCAAGCGTGAATTAGAACGCTTGCTCGCAAAAAATTCCCCCTCAAATCTAGTGCAATATGGAGTCGCGACCCATGCGATTTACACCTGTGATCAAGAGGTATTATTATCGGGTCGGGATTTAGCACAAAAATACGATACCACCTTACATATCCACGTTTCTGAAACCCGAAAAGAAGTCGCAGATTCCTTCGAAGCAACCGGGTTATATCCGGTCGAATATTTGGATTCTATCGATTATTTTATCCCTGAAAAAACCGTCTGTGCTCACGGGTCATGGGTCAAAAAATCAGAGATGCGAATCATGGCGGCAAACCAAGCAATCTTAGCCCATTGCCCATCTTCTAATATGAAATTAGCATGCGGAGGTACCGCTTCACTTCCAGCTTATCTCGAGGCAGGAGTGGATGTGCGCCTGGGCACTGATGGAGCCGCCTCGAGCGGGTCAGGCCTCGATATGGCTCATGAAGCACGCATGGCTTGCTTGGTGCAGCGCCATGACCATTGGGATGCTTCTGCTCTAACCGCAGCAAATGCTTTCAAAATGGCAACAAAAGACAGCAAAGATTGGGCGGTTTGGAATCTTAACGATATCAAAATGTCGCCAAGAGGACGTGCCAATAACCGCCACATTTCCAATCTTATCTACAACGGTGCTCAATGCCTTGACCTCTGGGTCGAAGGCCAAGCGATTCGCCAAAATGGCCAAACTCTCACCCTCGATGAGCCCGCGATCATAAACGAACTCAACCAAGCTGTCGAAACCTACTACGAAGGGATTGAATAAATCAAACTAATACTATCGATTTGTGAGTACTAGTTTGGTTTAAATCATCAGGAATGATAGCGCCAATATTAGATAGCAAGCGATAAGCATTGAACCTTCCAACCAATTGGTTTTACCATCTGCTAATATTAAATTTACAACAAGAACCGCCATGAACGTAGCTGCGGTTTCTAGAATTCCGAATTCTAATGAAAGCCCTACGCCCATTATCCAAGCGAAAATTACCATCAAAGGTGCGACAAAGACGGCTATTTGCACACTGGAACCAATGGCGATTGCTAAAGATAGATCCATTTTGTCTTTTCCTGCAACCAGAACTGCTGTGAAATGTTCAGCGGCATTACCAAAAAATGGCAAAAGGATCACACCGATGAAAAGAGCTGGCATATTCCATTTCGTTGCCGCTTCATCGACCGAATGGACTAGAATTTCTGCCATCCACGCTACAAAGAGGGTTGCTATTATGAGTAAAATCCACGCGTCCTTTGTCGCCATTTCAGGCTCGGAATCTCCATCGCTAGGCCCATCTGAAGCGAAAATATGAGAGTGGGTTTTTAGTTGATAAAATAATGATAGAGCATACATAACCAGTAGAATTAATGATGCATATCTCGAGAGAGTGATTATTTGGGCGAAATTACTACCACCATTATCTACTGCTGCCGGAATGATCAGCGCTAAAACTGCGAGCATCAGTAAGGATCCATTCATCGATAGTGCATCCTGGTTGAACTCTTGGGTTTGATGCTTTATTCCACCCCAAAGCAGCGATAGGCCAAGAACCAGTAACAAGTTACCGAGAATTGAACCGATCAGAGATGCTTGAACTAATACTATCATCGTCTCTGCTTGTTCAGGCTTGGTTGCTGCGGTGTAAATGGCTAAGCCTGCTATGATGATTTCTACTGCGTTACCAAAGGTTGCATTGAGTAGACCTCCAACACTTTCCCCGGTCCGCAGAGCTATCTCTTCGGTCGCATGACCCATCAAGAATGCAAGCGGCATTATCGCAATCATTGAGAATATGAATGCGGTAGAAGGATCAGCATGAGAAAGCGAAAGCCATGCTGCAATCGGCACCGATAAAAGAAGCCAATTTAGTTTTGTTTCCTTCGGGCTAAACGCCTGTAAAATACCGGTACGCATGTGGGTGGTTTCACTCATTTAATTCAGCCCGACTCACTTTTTGCGCTTTATTGAACGGCGTTTTGCTGATTTACGTTTTTTGGGTTTTTCATCGTCATCGTCATCGTCGTCATCATCGTCAGATGATTTCTTGCGACGGCGCTTTGGCGTCAAGGTATTGACTGCGAATGGATCATCTTCTTCAGATTCGTCCGCCATGGATTTGGATTCTTCTTTGGGCTCTTCCTCTTTTTCTCCCCCGGTGATAGCATCCATATCGGGGTCTTGAGATGTACCGACGAATTCCTTCATCCAATCCTCGTCCTCATCATCATCATCATCGCCTTTCTTTTTCTTGGGCCCGCTCATTGCAGTGCCGATTACCATCAATGAAACGATGATGGCAAGGAAAGCCATTCCTGCAGTTACCCACGCCACCATGAATGGTGGGTCGGTCAAATTGTATACTGCTGCGAGTTGCTCTGCATCGTCTTGGACCGGCTCAGAATATTCGCAAATGGTCTTTCCATCAGCGCGATGTTGACAATTGTCTACGACGAATCTTACCTTACTCGAGCGTTCGTTTCCTGCAGAATCGGTTGCTTTTACTTGGACTTCATGAACTCCAGATAAGAAATTACCCGAATTATATTCCATCGATATCGTCCAATCGCCATTTTCTGCGATGGTCAAACCAGATACGTTTCGCCAAGGTTCACTAACCATATTTGCTTCGCCAAAATTACGGATGAATCGGATTTGCATCGATGCAATGCCGATATCATCTTCCGCTCCAGCGACGATTTTGATTTTGTTTCCATAGAGATATTTCGAACCATCACCTTCATCGGAAGGAGAGAAAATCGTGATTGTTGGAGCACTAGCGTCAATTCTGTAATTATCAATGATGATCGAGGCAAGGTTGCCAGACATATCAGTTAAATTGATAGTGATCTTTATGTCACCCGCTTTAGCACTAGATTTCAACTCGATCGGGTAGTAATAATCAGGACCTTTGGTTGGGTCGTGTAGGTTATCTGAAGTCTTGGTCATCAATTGCTCTGCTCCTTGAGTCAATGATGCGCCTGCTGAGGTGCTAATATTGATGATAGCATCTGAAAATAAATTCTCACTCGAGGTAATCCTAATCGAATATTCGCCTTTGGTCAAGGCGGTTGAGTCGACAGTTATGCCCTCCGAGTTTTTGATCTCAAAGGTAATAGTTGGTGCTTTTGTATCCTCATAAATAATAGCGGCATTGAGCCCTTCGTAAACAGAAGGGTTAGAATTTCCATGAGAGTCTGCAATGACAACCGCGTACCAAACATTTTGTTCTGAATCGGATGGAACTGGAATTTCCCGAACGATGGTCGACGGGTCTAAATCGGTTTCTTGTACCGTCATAACATGCACCCAGCCCTCTGCTTCGGTTGCATTAGAGCTTGTGAAATTAGCATCACCGAATGGATCACCAAAGTGTCGATAAATATCGTAAACCTCGCCGGATTCAGAACCTGAGTTAACCCAAACCAATACTACTTTTTCCAAGCCGCCGACCATCGTTACAGTAGAAATTGTCGGTGCCAATGGGGCGCGTGTATCCTCTGAAACCGGTCCGAAGAAATTGTTTACCAATCCGGTGAAATGGTAGGTTCCATTAACATGGCCATATCGAGCTTCTGTGGTTACGAAGTAGAAAGATGATTCTAGAATTCCATCGCCGGAGAGATCTAAATCATTGAGATTAATATCAAAGGATTGAACACCATCTGGGACACTACCGACCCAAGTTAGTGATTGGTTTTCGACAAATTCAAACCCACCAACTCGATAATTGGAACGCCAAATATTGTACATCTCTCCTTCGACACCCAATTGGTCGGCCCAGGTTACCCTGGTAATTCCATCACCGAGGAATTGAGCATAAACATTGGTTGGTTCTGCAACCCAGTTATTGAATGCGTCTTCGAACTCAAACGCACAAGCTGAAGGTTGAATATCGAAGGAATAAGCCCCGAATTGGTCGACGACTACCACGCAATAATATCCAATACCAAGGGTCCCTGTTGGAACTTTATATACAAATTGAGAAATGTTTTCTGATACGGTGGCCAATAATTGTGCATTTGGGTCGAGTGTATTATTGAATAAAACCCCAGAAACATAAATTCGATATGTTTCATCTGTTTCACCAGGAACATCGTTCCAAGAAATTGTCGTATTTCCCGACCCCGTCAATATATCTTCTGCGAAATCCGCTGAAACTCCGCCGACTGCTGAAGGAGGTACGTTGTCCTCCAGAATAGATTCGGTCATAGCATTATTCGATAGAAATCTAGCATCTTCGTAATCTTCACCCATATGGGTATAATTTGGTAAAAGATAAGTTACAGAATAATATACCTCTCTATTTGTATTGAAGTCGATATCTAAAACAACCTTTGTCGTTGTAGGTGCAAGGGTTTGAATCGGGGTAGATTGAGCGAGCAAGCCCTGCCCATTTGATCGGGTGATTGGGTAATCGGTACGCCAAAGGTGAATCTGAATCGCATCATCACCTGATTCTGGTAAGACCGGGTTTATCGAATTATAATTGATCCAAGTGACCGTTGTCTGGCTGGTCGCCGGGTCGAAACTCGCATCGACATTATATGGCGAGCGACTCGGAGTGGTAAATTCGTAAACCGGTTCAAGGGTACTGCTCGCATTGAAATCCAATGGTGCCGAAATAGAGCCATCTTCCAAGTAGGTAACAACCGCGTAAAAATAGGTTCCATTTGTTCCTGCACCCACTTGATAGGTCACACTATGGCCGGGATGGGGGTTTGAACCGCCACCGCGGCAACGTAGTGTACTTTCTCCGAGGACATCTTTATTGCAAGCAATCACCGAGGCCCATTCCGTCAAATTTCCAATATTTGCCGGGGTGATTTGGGCGGTGTGACGATATACTCGGTAAGTCGTATCCCACAAATCTTCGTAAAGGTCTAAATCGCCACCGGTCTGGTCGATATTGCGCCAAGTGATGGTTGTGGTTTCGCTTAAATCATCGAAAGCCGCACTAATATCCTGGGCTTGTAATTCCGATGGAATACCTATATCTGCGGCTGCTGAAGGCAATAACGGCATCGATGAAAGGAGTAGTAAAACAAGGACCAAAACCGTTGAGGCGTGTCGGCCACCTTCTAGCGTATCGCGAGTCATCGACTTATGGTTAACACGCGTTAGTTATGAGGGTACCGCCGTAGGCGCGGTTAAAGGAGCAATCCTGAAGCGATAGAAGTTTTGTCAAGAAGATTTATTTTTTAAGTGGATTTTCCAAATCCAATCGCTGAATTTCTGTGCGGGCTTTTGTGAATCTAATTATGAAAGTATATGCGCCACCGATGCCCGAAATAAAGACGATCAACGAGATTGGATTGATGTCAATTCCTTGGATGGTTGCCAATGAAGTCATGTCCATCCAAGCCATTATGGCAGCACTAAATAATGCGATAAGAGTCAGAACCATTCGGTCTGCTCGACTGAAACCGCCATAATTTCTCGAACCTGCGACCGCTTGAGCCTGAGTCCCAAGATAAGAACCAAACATCGTAATCATGGCCGCGATCCAAGCCAATTCGACATGACCGAACCAGACCATATTGTAACCTAATGCTAGAACCCAAACGATATCGAGAACCCTATCCAATGTGTGGTCTAAATAATCGCCCCAGCGGGTGACCTTTCCCGTGGCTCGGGCAAGATTGCCATCCAATCCGTCCAATGCCATTGCTAAGACCAAAAGAACCGCGGCGCCAACAAAGGTTAGAGCGCCTGTTATCCCGGTGCCGGCACTCATCATACACCAACCTGCTGCTAAGCCGGTTGGCAGAGTGAGCCAAGTCAAGACCGCAGGCTCAACACCTTCTAATTTAGATACCAAGGGGTCACTCATTCGCTTGAATAAATCCCGCCCTTTTTCAAGCGCCATAACCGTGGCGGCGCGGTCATTATTCATTAGACATTATGCTGGTCAAGCCAATCGATTGCATTCTCTGGAGTTGAATGGATAGGGCAGCCGGCCTCTATCCATTCAAGAACCCCATTGCGCCCCTCGAATATTGGTCTCGAATCGCCGATAAGGTCGATCCATGGGCCGCCGAGCATTTCGACTTCGACATTTGCTTGAATCTTTTCTTTGGAATATCTTCGCTGTTCAAGTCTAGAACGCAAAATCCCCGGTTCGCAACGCAAGACGATGAGTGCATCGAGAGGTAAATAATGGGCTAAATGGCCATCGTAGAGGGTTAATTTATCCGGTTGAACAAAATTTTCTGCCATCCTTTCGACGTCCATCTGTCGAGACCCATCGGCTTCTACTTCGCCCAAATGACCATTTATTTTAGCGATTTTTGTTAATGAAATCACCGGAAATGGCAATTGTCCACATAAGGTGGTTTTGCCGCAACCAGGTGTTCCAATGACTCCTATCGAGAAAACCACTACCTGATTCCGGCTCACACTCTGGGTAAAACGACCCAAGTGTTAAACCTCATGGCTACCCTGTCATAAATCGAGGTACCACTATGGCCAAAAAAACTTATGAAAACGCCGTGGCCGTTCTGCTCATAACAACTGAGCCAGGCCGGGAACACGACGTAGTAGCCCAATTGCGAGGAATATCGGAAGTAAAGGAGACTCTTCTCCTATTCGGAGAATACGATGTTTATGCAAAATTAGAATGTACAGACTTTGGACTCTTATCCAATGTTGTTGTCTCTCAAATACGAAACATCGATGGGGTTGAAGCAACAAAAACTTTGACCGCAGCGCCGATGCTGTGATGAGCCATGAAGGATTGGCCCAACCATGTTCGGTGCAACCAGCCCAGAAGCTGCTTTGCAGCAATTGGCGGCATATCATAAAGAGGGCCGAACCGAATTGGCTGAAGTAATGGCAAGTGAGATGACCGAGCAGTTACTGTATCGCAAAGATAGAGATGATGCTGACCAAGGTATTTTGGTCCAAGGCTTGCGGATTCTTGCTGGAATTCTGAATACTCGATCCAAATTTAAACGAGCTCGTGCAACGATCTCTCTACTCCATAAACAGCGCAATCGCCTCGGAAAAGCCATTGGGCATGACTTTGCTCAAGCAGCAGAAGATTACCGTCTCGCTGGGTGCATTCACGCGAATGCGCAGAAAACCGGTGCTGCGAAAAAAGCCTTCAAGCGCTGTGAAAAACTCATGCCTAACCACATTGCTGCAGCCCTAGAATGTGCTGAATTATGTGGGAAAACAAAATTGCTGACAAAACTGGTTCGCTCAGCCGGCCCAGTAATACTATCCAACGGCGTTTACATCTTGGAAATCGAAGGCCGGCCGCCCGCTGACGCTCAAAGAATTGCTAATATCCTCGGGGCTGATGAAAAGGCTTCAATCGAGGCTCAAATCATTGCTATCGAGGCCGGTGAACAAGCAAAAAATGCCCGATTGCAAGTGGCGATGGATTCGTTGAAGCCAAAGCACGATTACTATACCTATAGCACCAACTAAGCGGCTGTTCACTGGTAGCGAGGGATGGATTTGAACCATCGATCTCCGGGTTATGAGCCCGACGGGATATCCAAACTACCCCACCTCGCTGTAAACCGGGCGCCGTGGTGAATGTTCTTGAACCCACCGCCCACCTTTTCTAAGGTGATTTGGGTGGGGTTTTTGGCAGATGACCTGCTACGAGTGTTTGATGAGCATAGATATTCGCGTATCTGCCCTAGCGGTTTTACTGTTGAGCGCAAGCTTAGCAGGTTGTTTTGGCGGCGATGATGATGGGCCAACAGTTTACGGTGGTCCAATTGATTTGATAGTTTACTACGAAGAGACTGCTGGCTCGATCCAACAGAATTGGCAGAACGGAAATATGGTTTCCTCAACCGGTGTAGAGATGAAGTTCGAATTTGGTTCGACATCGTCTTCGAAGGGCGAAATTACCTCGATTTATCTGATTCCAGGAGATGGTGGCGATACCGTGTCTCAAAATCCAACCGATGGTGCTGAACTATCCTATACCTATGGAACTCATGGATTATTCAATGTCACCCTTGGTGCGATTGATGATGAAGGAAATGAGCACATGATATATGTGTTCATTCGGATTGATATGACCATCGTTTGGACCGATGATAATACCGCCCAATCATCGATGACCTTCGAAGTTACACCCGATACAGAAGACCATATTCCCTTGCCAGAGACCGTCATGTACCGTTCGACCGTGGAAAATCCAGGCGGAAACGTTATTTTTGGAGGCGGGAATTCTGATGTCACATGGTCATTAAAAAATGGAGAGGATGTTGAAATTGACACTCAAAGTGGCACTATCAACGATGGTGGAAGTGAAACGATGGAAGATTCTTCTAAAGTGATTGTCGCTGGCACTTGGACCCTTGAGGTAAGCGCCGATGGTGATAATGTCAACATCGATAATGAGATTATGATCCACTATGTCGAAGGTTCTGAATCAGCAAAGAACCCCCGCCCAGCTTGAAAGTAAAGTGAAAGTGGTCACATCATTCGCTGTACGCCGAATGGGTTCGCAAGAAGGTCGATTTTAACTTTCATTTTTTTTATCACCTCCTCTACCTTTGTTCATATACCCCCTGCTATGGTTTAGTTGTGTATGGCAACCAAGACCGAGACCAGCGCCAAGAAGCAGAAGAACGAAGAGACCCCTGATGTTGAGGTGGTAATGATGGAAGAAGAAGGAACAGCCGAACCGACCATCGATGACCTCCCCGGGGTCGGACCAGCGACCGCAGAAAAATTGCGAGAAGCGGGCTTCGATGAATTATTAGCCGTAGCGGTTATGTCCGCTGGCGACCTTGCTGACCAAGCTGAACTGGGTGAGGCGGTCGCAAGTAAAATCATCCAAGCAGCCAAGAAAATGGCAAATATCGGTGGTTTCATTAGTGGAAAAGCACTGATGGAACGACGAAGAGAAGTTCAGAAATTATCCTCGATGGTTAAATCAATCGATGATTTACTAGCAGGTGGGTTTGAAACCCAAGCTTTGATCGAAGTTTACGGTGAATTCGGTTCTGGTAAAACCCAGATCGGTCATCAACTAGCGGTCAACTGCACGATGCCTATCTCCGAAGGTGGGCTCGATGGGGATGTAGTCTACATCGATACAGAAGATACATTTCGCCCTGAGCGAATCACCCAAATGGCCCGAGGCCGTGGCCTCGACCCAGCGGCTGTTCTCGACAGAATCCATGTTGCAAGAGCCTACAATTCGGCTCATCAAATGCTATTGGCTGAAGAGATCAAACGAATGAGCAAAGGCCTCAATATCAAAATGATTATCGTCGATTCATTGACCAGTCATTTCAGATCCGAATATATTGGCCGTGGAATGTTGGCTACTCGCCAACAAAAACTCAACCGTCACCTAAAGGATTTGAAGCAATTAGCTGATGTCAATAACGCCATGGTTTTGGTAACAAACCAAGTCATGTCCAAACCTGATGCAATGTGGGGCGACCCAACCAAACCGATTGGTGGTCACGTCTTAGCTCACGCATCAACCTTCAGACTCTACTTGCGCAAAGCCAAAGGTGGACGAAGAATTGCTCGATTGGTCGACTCTCCAAACCTACCTGATGGCGAATGTGTTTACCAGGTATGTGAAGATGGTCTCCGAGACTAAGCACCAAGGTAGTCAAATCCCATTGGACCTCACCTCTTGAGGCGGCACATTCAAGGTAGGTCGAAAGGGCATCATGGCCCATGCGTCATCTTATCGAACGTGTTTTGGAACTTACCGAGGCCGAAGAAGGGCCTTCAATTCGACCAACAAGCGTGGAGGAGATGGACTCCAACGATGCAGAATTGCGTCGCCTTTTGGAGTCTCTTCAACCAAGAATAAAGGTTTACGGCGTCGGCGGTGCCGGCTGTAATGCTGTATCGAGATTATTCGAGGAAGGATTATTCAAAAATAAATTTGTAACCGGTCATGCGATAAATACCGATGCTCAAGCATTATTGATGAGCCCGTTAGAAAATAAAATTCTCATCGGAAGAACCGCCCGTGGCAGAGGTGCTGGTGGCGATCCTACCAAAGGTGAATCTGCTGCTCTCGAAAGTGAAGTCTCGTTGCGAAAAATTACCGATGATACCCAGTTGGCCATTATCACCGCCGGAATGGGCGGTGGTTCCGGAACCGGCGCAGCAGGACAAATCGCCCGGCTTGCAAAAGCACAGGGGGCGATGACAATTGCTGTGGTCACATATCCATTTAATTCGGAGGGAAATATTCGCCGTCAAAACGCCGAATGGGGATTGGAAAGATTGCGTGAATTTTGCGATACGATTTTAGTAATTCCAAACGAAAAGTTGCTCGAAATCGAAGGCGTAAAGGATTTGCCGATCGCTAGTGCATTTCGAGTCGGCGACGAACTTTTGGTTCGGGCCATCACCGGCGTTACGGAGTTATTGACTACAGATGGTATGGTCAACCTTGACTTTGAAGACCTCAAATCTGTTATCGGTTCCGGTGCAGGTGTAGCAATGATTGGACTTGGTGCTGCAAGCGGACCAGGTCGGGCTGAAGCAGCTACATTGGAAGCATTACACTCTCCGCTATTGGAATTGGATGTTTCAAATGCAAGAGGTGCGCTCATCAATGTGGTTGGCGGAGCATCTCTAACCCTGGGCGAGGCTGAAAAGTGTGCTCAATTAATCAAATCAAAAATCTCTGATAATGCACGTATCATTTGGGGTGCTGCTGTCGATGAAAACCTTCAAGATGACATCAGAGTCATGTTGGTCTTGACCGGAGTAAAATCCAATCAGATTTACGGGACATCAGAAAACCGCCAACTTCGAGCATTAAAAGCTCGAAACATCGAATTCGTCAATTAATCTCGCATCGAGATAATGGCAAAATAGCCAACGGCCATAAAGATTAGGCCTCCCACTACCATCTCTACGGTCGATAATCCGAGTTCGATATCTTCCGGTTCTAAGTCCCCAATGTAATCTGGACCTCGGATCGCATATGTTTCGAGATTCCATTCATCCCCGTCTGTTGAATTATCACCATCGACCGCATTTCCAGCCAAAGTAATTCTGACCCCGAGGTCGGATTGTTCTGGGGCGGTCCAATTTCCGCTCCAAGATCTTTGACCGTTAATTGAATAATTATGAGTTAAGCCCCCATCGATGAATTGAGCGCCTTCTATCTCAAAATCGCTGTATGCAGAGTCGCTGGTCAATCTAAATCCACCTTGAGCGAGCTCGTCGTTTTGGATAACTGGTGACGTTATATTGATGTAAATAAAATATGTGACCCCGGGGTCGTATATTGTCGGAATTCCTTCTAGACTCACCGTGGTGGAATCATCGGCACCACCGTGGCAAACACAACCATTATTGCCAGAAGAGTCGATACCGCCTGGTCTGCTCGAAACCGTAGTTGCGAGCAACGCAACCGATAAAATCAGGCAGAGAAGATGCTTCATGAATCCAATGGTACCTTGGTCTCAGCAATGAAATTTGCCGAATCATACATCGGCAAGATGGCCAGCCGAATCCAAGTGTTTCTGTCCTCTATCAAGCAAAGACCAGCGAAATGCTCTGCCTTTCCCGGATGATTTGACAAAATTTCTTTCACTCAATTGCAGCATATGATATGAAAGCAATTGTCGACTCGTCTCCAATTGAGTTCTCAATTCACCCGATCTGATTCCGAGCGACCCGCTTTGAGCCAACACTTGCATAATCGCAATCTGCATACCTGTGACCGGTGATTGTAATTCCTTGAGCCGTTTTTTATCTATGCCAGATGATGCGAATCTGCGGATTCGTCCATCCATCCATGAAAATACTCTTCCTTCTTTTTCAAGAATCTGTAAATGGTGTGCTGTAACTCCGTTCCCGAGACCAAGCGCATCCCTTAGAGCTGAAAAATGAATACTTGGATGCGCTTCGATGAAGCCTAATAACCGGCCTCTGGTGAAAATCCCACCTTCACCTCTTTGAGTAATTCCAATCAGTGGTCCTAGAACTGCCAATAAAACACCCATTCTCGCCGCTTCAGATGCCAATAACATCGTCGCAGTCGAGGTGATTAAACCCACCGCCATTATCATCATAAACGTCAATGCAATAATTTGAGTTGCCGGCAAAACCCAATTTTGTTGACTGGAATTTTCAATTATCGGTTCGATGTTAGAATCAGCCTCAGCCCGGCTATCTTGTTGTGGTTCATCCTCGGAAATCTCGATGCTAGCCTCTGCGGTTGCGCCATCTTGGCTCTCATCCGCTTCTGGACTTTCATCGGCTTGAGGTTCTACGATTTCTTCGGTTTCTTCGGTCGATGGAGAAGCCTCTTCCCCCTCTATCGAATTTCTCCATTCGGTTTCGATTTCACTAAGGTGAGGAATTGTCGGCACCAATAGGATGACGAGCATCAAGGCGAGAATTCTCCAACCCCAAACCTCCCGTCCAATCATGTCACTCCCTCGCTTATCTAGCATTAGACTTTCATGGTACATGGATTTGACCGAAGGAAATCAACAAAGAGGGGGTTTGAATAAGGATGGAGTAAGCCCCCAATATCATCAAGGTGAGATGATGTTACCGTTTGGAGATGCAGATTTACCCGAAGAAGATGATGACGAAATCGATGTTTTTGCCGAATTAGAGGTTGATTCAACTCCACCTGCTAAAAGAGGTTCAGACCTTTTGGATGCATTTGATGAAGATGATGACCCCTTGGCTGCATTTGCTGAAGAAGAGGAAGAAGGTCCTCAAGAAATCTCTTTATTTTCGAATGAAGATGTGGTAATCGGCTTTGAAGAAGAGGATGCCCCGGCACCTAAAACAAGTAGCTCAAATCCGGTTAATACTGCTGAATCGACCTATCGCTTACTGCTCGAAACGGTTTGGGTCGACGACATTCTCGATCCATCCGAAGTCGAATTACTCGCTCGTAAACGCGGTGAACTCGGTGTGAGTTTTGAACGTCATCTAGAATTGGTTAGGAATATCATCGGAGGCTGAACTCTTTTGACCCCAACCCCTTTTGAGCACGGATTAGCATTGGCTTGGTCCGATGGCGCCCTATCTCGACAAGGTGCTCAAATGCTTGAAAATCTGCAAGAAAAATTGGATTTGAACGATTTTGACCGAGCGGCTCAAGAAGAAAAATGGCTTGAAAATATTTCCAAGGGCGAGAGACGTTCCTTTGGCGATGGAGATGAAATCCTCAAACAATGGCTTGATTCACTAAACGATTTAACCAGCTTGGAAAACTCGGTCAGAATGATGGGCAAAGCGGCTTTAAAGGTCGGATTGAGTAAAAAAACCTGGCTTAATGCCAGTACTTTTGCCCATGGATTAGGTTTGGGTCAAGCTCTTGCAGAAGGAGCGTGGCTCGAGGTTGCAACCGATGATTTAGGTGACTGGCCAGCCGCTTTGGATCCATTGGCCGTCATTCTTGGTTTGGTGATAAATATCCAAAAAACAGTAGCAGAGAAATCCACCACTAACCCGATATTTGTAAATATCGATTACGAGGGGGCGAAATCGGAACCCTTGTCCTGGATGCCCGACTTATTACCGATCGAGAACGAACAATGTGCTTGGGGTTGGAAAAATGAACACGCCCGGGACACAGAACCCCCAGAACGGGATTTGGTCTATTGCAATTCGGTTCTGATCGCGTGGGTCCGCCGCTTGGTCGCAAAGCGACACGAACGCGGCGAACCTGGTTTATCGGGTCTTCCCGAAGGATTGGTCTTGATGCCATCCTCTTCGAGCCTGAGCCGGGAAGGAAATGAGTTGACCATCTCGATGATCGTCGATTTAGGTGACTCAGGCCTTGTTCGCCCATGGGCTAAAATCATCGTTGACGGGGCGATTAACATCGTTGCTGCTCCCGATACTCTCGCTGAAAATTGGGTCGGCATTCACGATGCGCTTGCAGGATTGCTAATTCATGGCCTTCAGACCTTGCCTCGACAATTGGTATTAGCCTCTGGACTAGATCTCGAATGTAGAAACGTTAGTATCGATGGTGGCTGGATAGTGCACGATCTTGGAACTGCTTAATGAATTACAACCTCGGTTGTAATTTTGCAGGATTCCTTTAGAGAATTCGAGACAGAACAATATTTTTCGTGCGATTTTTCGACCAATCGCTCGACCAGTTTTTTGGGAATATCGCCTTCAACATGGTAAACCAAATGCATCGAAGTAAAGAATCTTGGACTGGCATCGGCTCTAGTTGAATCCATTTCAACCCATGCCTTGGTGATAGTTCTGGTTCTGAGCCCTTCGATAATATCGACCAAGGAACAAGCCCCTACCATCTGCAAGGTGATTTGCATAGGTCCTGGGCCATCCTCATAATCAAATTCGATTCTCTGGCCTTTTGCGGTAATTCCAGCCATGCCGTGACCGCCGGTCCATTCGACTTTGCTCTGCATAATTTGACCCAAGAGTCACTATGGAATGAAGTCATGGTTGACCGGCGCGTTGATGAAGGAGTCGCTGGTGGGCCGGTTTGGTAGCCATGTCAGGAACTCCAATCACGATGGAAAATGGAATGCTCAAAATCCCCAACGACCCGATTATTCACTATATCGAAGGTGATGGAATCGGTGTCGACATAACCCCGGTGATGATGGAAGTGGTAAATGCTGCGATTTCAAAAGCGTACGGCGGCCAAAAGGAAATTGTTTGGAAAGAAACCCTCGCGGGTGAAAAAGCATTCAATAATGTAGGCGAGTGGTTGCCCGAAGCAACCCTTGATGCAATGCGAAGTGGATTGGTTTCGATCAAAGGTCCACTCACAACTCCAGTCGGTGGAGGAATCCGCTCACTCAATGTTGCTCTGCGTCAAAAGCTCGATCTTTTCGCTTGTGTTCGCCCGGTGCGATGGTACGAAGGAACCCCTTCACCGGTCAAATCTCCCGGCGATGTTGATATGATTATCTTCCGTGAAAATAGCGAAGATGTCTATGCTGGAATCGAATGGGAAGCAGGCTCACCCGAGGTCAAAAAACTCATCGACTTCTTGCAAAATGAAATGGGTGTTGACAAGATTCGATTCCCTAATACCTCCGGTATCGGCATCAAGCCGATCAGCCAAGAAGGCACCGCTCGAATCGTTCGAGCGGCTTACAAATACGCTATCGATAACGACAAGGATAGCGTAACTTTGGTGCACAAAGGAAATATCATGAAATTCACCGAAGGCGGATTCAGAGATTGGGGTTACCAACTGGCAAAGGACGAGTTCGGCGCAGTTGAAATTGGAGATGGACCATGGTGCACTATGACCAATCCAAAAACTGGAAACGAAATAACAATCAAAGATGTTATCGCAGATGCTATGCTTCAGCAAATCATCACTCGGCCTGCTGAATATGGTGTTTTGACCACAATGAATCTCAACGGCGATTATATCTCCGATGCTCTAGCTGCTCAAGTGGGAGGAATCGGAATCGCACCCGGTGCAAATATCAACTATGATTCCGGGATTTCAATCTTTGAAGCAACCCATGGAACCGCACCAAAATATGCTGGCCTAAACAAGGTTAACCCTGGTTCATTAATCCTTTCTGCTGAAATGATGTTGCGCCATATGCAATGGAATGAGGCTGCCGACCTCATCGTAAAAGGAATGGGTGGGGCAATCGGTGCCAAAACCGTAACCTACGATTTCGAACGCTTGATGGACGATGCTGAACTACTCTCTTGTAGCGAGTTCGGTCAAGCGATTATTCAACACATGTGAGGTGGTCATTTGGCTTCTTATGATTCGAAATGGGTCAGCGTAAAAGCCGGTGATAAAACCAAATGGTGGATTCGCATGAAAGCCAAAGTCGATATTTTAAACGGCTGATGGTTCAACGAATCCAAGTATTTAAATTTCGGCTATTGGCAACTGTCCCGAAACCAAATCTCTCCTCGAGCGCTCTTGAAACCAAGGCAAAATCGCTATCTCTAGTGGCGACCAAAACGCTTCCCAATTCACCTAATGGCCGCTTTGCGAGGATTGCTGCTAAGCACATTATGGTTTGATCGGCGGTTTCAGGATAGATATCCTTGTTTTCAATCACATTTCGAAGCGGTTCACCATGAATTCTTTTCATCGCGGTAATCTCGTCGTAAACCTCTTGATGATCTATCAAAAATTGTTTGAGGTCGGCTCGGATATCTTCGCCATCAACCTCGGATTCGATGTGGAGATCCAAAGGACTCCAATTCGAGAAATCCTTGATTATATCATTTACGATTTCCTTCATAGTCGTAGCGGTTATGACTTGGTCAAGACTTGAATCTGAAACCAAAATATCACCAAAGCGTGAGCGAATTCTGCCGAGGTCATTTCCAATCGATTCCAATTCGCTGCGAATTACTTTTGGCATCCACAAATGGACTCGGCCTTCTTCTGCTCGGCGCAATAAAATCCGATGGAACCTGCCGGTGCCGCCGATATCTAGGGCGGATTCGGCTGAAATTCCTAATTTTTCGCTGACTCGATGAACCAATTCATCGATCAAAATATTGGTGTCGACAATTACCAAAGGTGATAGCGCTAAATTGCGTAAATATGCCCGGTCTCGCACCTCTAACTTGTGACGATTATTGGCAAATAACCCTTTTTCTGCTGCTGCTAAGCGCTTGATATCAAGAATATTGAACCGCCCAGAATTCTGGGCTCGCTCCAATAACATCAATCCATCTAGCGGTTTTTCTGCTGCAGCATCATTAGCGATATCATATACCTCTTCACAGCTGACCGGATCGAACAACATAGCTTGAGCATAGCGGTTTTCAAAGGTATTACGATTCCTGCGGCGTTCGCGTTGCAAATTATTGATCGCAGCCTTTACCCGACCGGCGAAGGGTTCATCGGGCAAAGGCCTTGGGGGAGAATTTGGATAATTGCGCAATATATCGAGTTCTTCTTCAGAATATTTGGTCTTCTCGACCATTTCGACTTGCCCGTCTTGGCCTTCTTGGCTTACCATGTGGGTGCGGCGGACGAAATTCTTGACCAATCGAGTTCCTTCGTCAGTTCTTTTCTGGCCTGATGCGCTATGGCTGACGTTGAGATAAAGTTGGAATCTTCTGGTAAGTGCTGCTTGTAAAGCCGGTTCACTCCTGAGCAAATCAACAGCTTCAGACCATTGTTCAGCATGAGCCAAGTGAATCAATGCCTTGCGGTGCAACATCATCTTATGCTCGTAATCGAAATCGCCATGATCGCCGGCTCGACGATAATCTCGTGCCGCGTTCAACTCATTCTTATTACTAGCATGAACCGCAGCGCGGGCCAAGGTATGCCAAGGCGACATAGGGTCGTGTTCTTGATACCAAGCGACTAAATTTTCTAGGCCGAGGTCATGTTCTAGCACCAAATGTCGAACCGCGTGCATCATCGGCATTGCGGTTATTTCACCAGATAGCAATCCATCGAGTAATATTACCACGCCTTTGGATTTGCCAGTCTGCAATAACCAAGAGGCTCGGTTGAGGCGGAGTGTATCTATGACCGCATGGAAAAGCCGTGCTTCTAAATCGCTGAATTTAGCGTTGTTCACGCTTTTTGTCAAGTCGTCCAATACCTTGGAGTCGGCTAATCCATCGCCACCATCTCGCAATGCTTGGCGACAATTATTGAATGCCTTAATTCCTGCTTTATCGAGGGTTCCAACTATCCATTTATCATCGGTAAGAGCTGCTCCATCGAGCATCAGCATCAATCCTCGTGAAATTTCGCTTATCGCACTGGGTATCGCCGCATCTGCGACCGCGGCTAAAGCGCAGCGCCGAGCGGCCCGGATGGAGTCGAATGAATGACTAGTCGTATGTGCAGGTAGAAGGTGGGCGACCATTAGAGTCTGGTAGGGATAGGTTTCGGCTCTCGTGGTATCGACCAATAACAGGTCAGCAAGTCGCGATAAGTCCAAGCCTCGAGTAAATAGGTCAATCGATGATTCGAGTCCAACTTCGGTTCCGAGGTCGTGTAATTTCCGTGCCGATTCGACCCTGATTTCAATAGTGATGTCCGCATCTTCGACCAAATCTGATAGCGATTGTTCACTAAGACGTGGAATCTGTTGATCTAACCAAAGGAATGCTGCATCGCCGAGCGATTTTACCAAAGGCAAAATCGTCGAGATATCGGCATCGGATTCAATCGCTAAAGAATTTAATAATTCTAGTGCTTCCTCGCTCGCACCCTCTCTGACCAAAGCCGATAATCGCCACATTTGGATGGTTTCAAGCAAATGTGCATCGCTTATAGAATTCAATCCAACCTCTAATTCCGCCGAGGATAATTCCGCTGCAGATTCTGGAGGATGGGCCCAAGCAGCACTTCGTCGTGCGGCCGAGAGGCCGTCTTCGCCTTCGAGTGAACGACTTGTATTCCAATCGGTGATTTTCCCACAGCGGAGGTCGATTAAATCGCCTAAACCATCCGCTAAATCCTGGTCGGTTTTTGCTAATTCTTTGAGAGCATCCGAACTATCTTCGCCTAGATGAATCAATAGTAGAGCGCTGATGATCGCAGCATCTTCGCTCAAGGATTCCAATCCTGAAATATCTCTGAGACCACGGCGACCATTAAGTTGGGCTTTTGCTTTTTGAAGTGCAACCCGAAGTGTTGCATCATTGCAATTTGCCTCGAATGAGGAGATTGCATCGGCTAATTCCTTGGAATTACTAGGGTCAATTTTTCCGGCATTAACATCGAAAGATTCTCTTTCTTCCTCGATGATTTCTGCTTGAGGAAATGAAGCAAATTGTGCCAAAATAGGTGTTGCTTCGGCCATTTTTTGCCATACTGGATGTACGCCGTCCTTGCTGGCTTTTTCTCGTAAATCATCGATGGTCGAGTCGTTTTCTTCTTCCCAATCCTCCTCAAACAGAGTTTTGCGAATCAATAAAACCGCTAATCGGAAAGCGGTTGGAGAACCATCGTCGATAAGAACATCTGAGATTTCTGGGAGCCATTCCATCGGCCCACCAGCACCACGCCCACCACGGCGGCCACGACTTCCTCTTCTTCCACGCATCAATGAAGGGGTCGGGGTTGGATTATCCTCGTCATCGTTGGGGATCTGAAGTTCGTTGAGTGCGATTAACAAAAGTGATTTCCAAGGTTTGGTCAACATTGTCCATTCCGGCGTCTTGGCAACGATTCGTTGTCGAGCGACCGGTGGGAGATTGTCTTTCATGCCATGATTTAGACACGCGGCGATGTTCTTCTCTTGCAGCCCCATTCACCCCTACGGGGTGAGGGCCCTTGTCCGCCCTCTTTAGAGCCACCGGCTCAGCAGGCGTTTGGCAAACAACCATGAGGCAAACCCTCGTGGGTAAATTCGATGCAGACAATCAACATCGTCATCTTGTTACTGCATCCCATTACCTCAACCGGAATCATCGCTTGGATGTGGTGGCAATACGGTTGGAAAAAGAAGAGCCTTCAACTCAAAGGCGACCAACGTCGCGAGGGTATCGTCAATCACCAAAAAATCGGTGAGCGGATCCTCCAATTCACCATCGCTACCGTCATGCTCGCTTTTGCAGCTCGCTGGTATACCGGAATCGGTTTGCTCCCTCAGAGTTTGCACGGTTTTACCGGGTCGCTCGGGGTAACTTTGTTGTGGATTATGGCCCGGTGGGGCCGGAGTGCGTCTAAGGATAGAGTCGCCCGTAAAAAACATGGTCGGGCAGCAGATCTGCTCATCGCGCTAATGTTTTTACACTCATTCCTCGGATTTCTCTATCTGTTCCAAATCCTTAGATGAGGACATCCAAGCCGGAGCCCACCAATTCCATTTACCCATAAGGCGCATCGCTGCAGGCACGACCAAAGCACGAACTATGGTTGCATCGAGCAGGATTGCTAATGCTAATCCAAATCCAATCTGCTTGAGAATAATAACGCTTGAGAACCCAAACGAAGTGAAAACGACCACCATAATAGCGGCGGCACCAGTGATTAGTCGGCCGGTTTTTTGTAAACCGTTTGCGACCGCTAAAGTATTGTCACCGGTGCGTTCCCACTCCTCGTGAATTCGTGAAAGCATGAGCACTTCATAATCCATCGATAATCCAAATACGATACAAAACAAAATTATCGGATTTACTGAATCTATCGGTTGAGGAGTGAAATTAAGCAGATCTGCCCCATATCCCCATTGGAATATTACCACCATCATCCCAAAGGATGCTGAGATCGAAAGGATATTCATAACCACAGCTTTAATCGGGATTACTATACTTCTGACCTGAATGAAGATCAGCAACATCGTCGCACCAAAAATAAAAGTCAACGCTATCGGTAACGCATCTGAAATCGCTTGGAGGTTATCGGCCGAATAAGCGGCGAATCCGCCGATCATTATCTGAGATTCCGGGCCTGATTCGAGGTTATTTAGCAATACGGGTGAATTCTGTCTCATCTGTTCGATGTGAATCCTAGACTCAGGGTCGACTTCCGAACCACTTAAGGCAAAAAGATGGAAAGTAACATCGCCTGAAACGAATTGTT